>Ga0154361_104_pt1 | contig 122723 bp, 134 predicted proteins | sample RifGroA2_FD_115889 | JGI IMG/M metagenome (GOLD analysis project Ga0154361, IMG submission 115889) | Omnitrophica bacterium GWA2_41_15
TGACCCTGCCTGCTATTTAACCGAGGAGGAGATTCATCAAGGTGAACAGGTTCATTCCCCGCTTGATTGTATTGGAGTTAACGCGTAGGTGTATTTTAAATTGCCTGCATTGCCGGGCTAACAGCCACACTACGCAAGATGCAGAATTAAAGACCGAAGAGTGGCTTAGGGTCTTGGAAGAAATAGCTTCATTTTGTCAGCCCATAGTCATCTTTAGCGGCGGCGAAGCCCTGCTGAGAGATGATGTCTTTGAGATAATAGGTTTTGCTAAAGGTTTAGGACTGACACCGGTGATAGCTACTTGTGGTGTAACTTTAACTAAGGAAAAGATAAAACAACTTAAGCAAGCAGGAATAAAAAGGGTAAGTGTAAGTATTGATGGGAAAAATGCTGCCACCCATGATACTATCCGGAATGAAAAAGGCGCCTTTGTAAAAGCGCTTACAGCAATGAGAATGCTAAAAGAAGAGAATATAGAATTTCAAGTCAATACCACTGTGATGCGCGACAATGTCAACCAGTTAGAAGAGATTCTTCAGTTAGCCGAAGCCTACGGCGCAAAGAGTTTTCATCCTTTCTTTTTAGTTCCCATAGGAAGAGGGAGTCTTTTAAAAGAAAGGCAATTATCCGCTGAAGAATATGAAGCGGCCTTGACCTGGTTATTTAGAAAGACAGCGCATGGAACTATCAGCTGCAGGCCTACCTGCGCTCCGCATTATTTTCGCATTGCGCATCAGGAGAATTTTAATTATACTACTGATAGCCTGGATGCCAAGACCGAAGGATGCTTATGCAGCCGGTCTTTTTGTTTTATTTCTTCCACAGGCAAGGTTTATCCCTGTGGTTTCCTGGAGATAGAATGCGGGGATGTAAGAATGGAAAATTTTAGAAAGATATGGCAGGATTCAGGAGTATTTAATCGCTTAAGAGACTTAACTCAATACAAAGGAAAGTGCGGCGAATGTGAATATTTAACAGTTTGTGGCGGCTGCCGAGCACGCGCTTATGCTGCTTGCGGTGACTATTTAGAAGAGGAGCCAGAATGTATTTATCAGCCATTGACCGAAAAATCTTAAACTGCATCCAGGAAGACATACCGTTTAAATCTGAACCATTTAAGATTTTATCTCTTCGCATAGGGATTAAAGAGGCAGCATTATTGAAAGGCCTTGCCCGCTTAAAAGCTCAAGGGATTATCCGTAGTTTCAGCGCCCGGCTTAATCATCGCAGGCTTAAGTTCAGAAGCACCCTCGTGGGCATTCATGTGCCAAAAGGTAAACTTAAACCATTGGTTAAAAAGATTATCGGTTATCCTGAGGTGACCCATTGCTATTTGCGCCAGGGGAAATATAATCTTTGGAGCGTATTTCTTTATAAAAATGGAAGATTACAGAAATTTATTCGCGAATTAAGTAAAGATGCCGGCAGTAAAAATATTTTAAATTTAACTACTAAGAAAAAATTCAAGCTAGAAACCCGACTGGAGATTTGAATTAATGAAAAAGCTTACGCGCAAGAAGTTTCTTAAGTTATCTACGGCAACCCTGGGCGTTCTTTTATTGAGCGAGCCTTTGCTGGCCAGCCTAAAGTTTGTTCCTGAGATTGATAATCCTTTGGAATTTTATCCGGAACGCGATTGGGAGAAAATTTATCGTAACCAATTTAAATACGATTCTTACTTTCATTTCTTATGCGCGCCCAATGATACGCATAACTGTTTATTGCGGGCATATGTGAAGAATGGCGTAGTTACTAGGATTGGGCCTAGTTATGGCTATGGCAAGGCCCGGGATATTTATGGTAATCAGGCCTCGCATCGCTGGGATCCCCGTTTATGCCAGAAGGGTTTAGCTATGGTGCGCAAAGTTTATGGCCCGCGCCGGGTGAAAAACCCTTACGTAAGAAAAGGATTTAAAGAGTGGCTGGATGCAGGTTTTCCGCGCGAGGAAAATGGAAAGGTTCCTGCCAAATACTTGAATAGAGGAAAAGAACCTTTTATTAGGGTAAGCTTTGAAGAGGCAGCAGAAATTGTGGCTAAATCACTGCTCAATATTGCTACTACCTACAGTAATGACTCCGGGAAAGAACTCCTGAAGCAACAGGGGTATGATGAGGCAATGGTTGAGGCTATGCATGGCGCAGGCACACAGGCGCTCAAATTCCGCGGTGGGATGCCTCTATTAGGAGCTACTCGCATATTTGGATTTAACCGTTTTGCTAATTCCATTGCCCTCTTGGATAAATATATTAGAAATACAGACAAGGACCATGCCTTAGGCGGCCGTCTTTGGGATAGTTATTCCTGGCATACGGACTTACCGCCAGGCCATACTATGGTCTGCGGTCATCAGACAATTGATTTTGACTTAGTAACCGTAGAAAATTCCAAAATGGTTATTTGCTGGGGAATGAACTGGATTTCTACTAAAATGCCTGATGGGCACTGGCTTTCTGAAGCGCGTATCAAAGGAACTAAGATTGTTACCGTGGCTTGCGAATATCAATCCACTTCCAATAAGGCAGATGAGGTAATCGTGATCCGGCCGGGAAGCGACCCGGCATTTGCTTTAGGTTTAGCAAACGTTATCATCAAAGAAAGGCTCTACGATGCGGAGTTTATTAAAGGACATACGGATTTACCGCTTCTTGTGCGCATGGATAACTTGAAACTTCTCAAACCTCAGGATATTATCAAAGGTTACCAGCCCAAAGAATTAAAATATGCGCAGTTACTTAAAGAAGGAGAAAAGGCGCCTCCTCCAATAAAACAGCGCTACCAGATAATGTCAGAGGAACTGCGCCATGAATGGTCGGATTTTGTAGCCTGGGACATGGATAAAAACTCAACAGTGGTTATCAACCGCGATATGGCAGGCATAGCTGGGAATCTTGCCATGGAAGGAGAATTCCAGGTTGAGACAGTTGACGGCCAAAAGGTTAATGTGCGGCCGGTATTTGATCTTGTAAAAGAGCATGCTGCGTATTTTACTCCGGAGGTGGTTGGTGAAATTTGCCATGCGGATAAAGATGCTATAGTGCGGCTTGCAAGAGAGATTGCCGCTAATAAGGCCAGTGTCCTGGTTTCAGTAGGTATGGGGCCTAACCATTTCTTTAACAATGACCTAAAGGACCGCACAATATTTTTGGTGTGCGCCTTAACCAAGAATATAGGATTTCATGGTGGAAATATCGGCAGTTTTGCCGGCAATTATCGCGGCGCCTATTTTAACGGCCTGCCTTTTTATATCTACGAAGACCCCTTTGATATTGAGCTTGAACCGGATAAGCAGTCTCGTATAAAAAGCTATTACAAGGGAGAATCAGCGCATTACTATAATTACGGGGATAGGCCTTTAAGGATGGGTAATAAACTTTTTACCGGAAAGACCCATATGCCTACTCCCTCCAAGGCTATGTGGTTCGGTAACTCCAACTCCCTTTTAGGAAATATCAAATGGCACTCTGATGTTGTGGTCAATACCCTGCCTAAAATAGAATGTGTAGTGGTAAATGAATGGTGGTGGACAGCCTCCTGTGAATATGCTGATGTGGTCTTCGCCGTAGATTCCTGGGCAGAGTTTAAATTTCCGGATATGACCGCGGCAGTAACCAATCCGTTCTTGCAGATCTTTCCGCGTACGCCCCTTAACCGCCTGCATGATACCCGCTCAGATATAGAAGTGTTGGCCGGGGTGGCAAAGGCGCTTGGGGGATTAACTAATGATAATAGGTTCGTGGATTACTGGAAATTTGTCTACGAGAATAATGTGCAGGCATACCTGCAAAGGATTATCAATAATTCTACCACGCTTAAGGGTTATAAGATTGAGGAGTTAGAGGCAAATGCCAAAGAAGGAATCCCGGCGCTTCTGATGACACGCACCTATCCTAAGATTATGGGCTGGGAACAGTCAAACGAAAATAAGCCGCATTACACCAAATCCGGCCGTATGGAATTCTACCGTGATGAGGATGAGTTCTTAGAGTGCGGAGAGAATATCCCAGTGTACCGTGAACCAGTGGACGGTACCTTTTATGAGCCGAATGTGATTGCCTGCGGGGCAACAGGTCTGATAAGGCCAAGAGGCCCCAAAGAATATGGCTTAGCCGAAGATGATCTTTCAGTGGAAGCGCGCCAGGTGCGCAATATTGTTATCCATCCAGCAGAACTTACCAAGACAAAACACCCCCGAAGAAAAGACGGATTTACCTTTATCTATATCACGCCAAAATTTCGTCATGGCGCGCATACCACCCCTGTAGATTTGGATATTATCTCAACCTGGTTTGGCCCATTCGGCGATATACATCGCCGCGATAAGAGAATGCCCTGGGTGGGTGAAGGTTATGTGGATTTGAATCCCGAGGATGCTAAAGAGTTAGGCATAAATGACGGTGATTATGTTTATATTGACGCAGATCCTGAAGACAGGCCTTTTCGCGGATGGCAGAATAAACCCGGTGATTATAAAGTACACAGGCTGATGCTGCGCGCTAGGTTTTATCAAGGGCTGCTGCGGGGCGTTGCGCGTTCCTGGTTTCATATGTATGTGGCTACTTACGGATCAGTGGAAGGCCATGAAAATAATCCAGATAAATTAGCCAGAAACCCGCGCACGGGTTATCAGGCAATGTTCAGGTATGGTTCGCACCAGTCAACCACCAGGGCATGGCTTAAGCCCACATTGATGACGGATTCTCTTGCCCGTAAGGAATATTTTGGCCAGAATATCGGTAAGGGATTTGCCCCGGATATACATTGCCCTGTCGGAGCGCCGAAGGAGTCGTTCGTGAAGATAAGTAAGGCAGAAGATGGAGGAATGAATGGAAATAAATTGTGGAGGCCTGCGGCCCTAGGCTTAAGGCCAGGTTATGAAAATGAATCAATGAAGAAATTTCTTAGAGGGGAATTTATCTCATGAAGAATAAAGTTTATAACTGGCAGATTAAACGTAAGATGGAGTATAAATATCCTGAGGCGCGCCCCCAAAAACAGGCAGCATGGGTATTTGATACTAATAAGTGTATTGCTTGCCAGACCTGTACCCTGGCCTGCAAGAACGCCTGGACTTCAGGTAAGGGCCAGGAGTCTATGTGGTGGAACAATGTGGAAACCAAACCTTTCGGGTTTTATCCTTTGGGCTACGATGTGCGTCTCCTTGAGATGCTCGGGCCCCAGAAGTGGGATGGCGATAAATATATAGGTAAGACTATTTTTGAAGCCGCGCCCTACGGAGAAGAGATGCTCGGCTGGATGCCGGAAGAGGAGGACTGGGCGTACCCGAATATGGGAGAGGATGAGGTAAATAAACAGATCCCTGAGAAGGCAAATTTTACTTTACCGCATTTAAGTTGGATGTTTTATCTGCAGAGAATCTGCAATCACTGCACCTATCCTGCCTGTTTAGCTGCTTGCCCGCGTAAATCAATTTATAAACGTAAAGAAGATGGTATTGTCTTGCTTGATCAAGAGAGGTGCCGCGGGTATCAGGAATGTGTGGCCGGCTGCCCTTATAAGAAGTCTATGTTCCGCGCCTTTACCGGAAAATCAGAAAAATGTATCTCTTGTTATCCGGCGGCGGAGAATGATTATCAGACTCAGTGCGTGATAAACTGTATAGGGAGAATCCGCTTATTCGGCTTTAAGAGCAACTACGATAAGCCCATAGAGAATAATCCCATTGATTATTTTGTGCATATAAAAAAGATTGCCCTTCCACTTTATCCGCAATTTGGCACAGAACCCAATGTTTATTATATTCCGCCGATACATGTGCCTAAGGAATACACTCGGCAGCTTTTCGGCCCGGGAGCGGATGCGGCAGTTGAGCTTTATAAGAAAGCAAAAGAAGACAAGAATCTGGTGGGGCTTCTCATGCTTTTCGGAGCCACGGATAAGATTATCCATTCTTTTAAAGTAGAGGGAGATATGCTTGACGGCCATTGTATCGGATATGATGGAGAAGGTAAAGAAATTGTACGCGTTCCTTTGAAGGAACACGTGATTATCCGCAAGGAATATGACGAAAAACAGGATGTCTACAGGGCAAGTGTTACCTGAATTTGATGTAGAGTTAATCCGGCAGCGCGGGCTTAAGTATAAGGAATTGGCGTCTGCCTTTTCTTATCCTAAAGACGAAGAGTTGTGTCTTGAGTATGACCGGCTATTTCGCTTGAGTGAAATCTGGATTTACGGCACAGAACATACGGCAGAAAACGAGTTCCAACGGGCAAAGGAACTCTCAGATATAAGCGGCTTTTACCTGGCATTTGGCTTACAGGTAGATAAGGAAAGGCCGGATGCGTTATCTTGCGAGTTAGAATTTATGCACTATCTTATTCATAAGGGGCTCTATGCCTTCTGGAAAAATCTCAGCAAACTAGAGGAGAAGGCCCAGATTTGCCATGATGCCCAGAAGAAGTTCTTTTTTACGCACTTATATCCGGCAGCCAGGAAAATAGCCGAAGCGCTGATTTCTCAAGGAGACAATTTTTATTCTACTATCGCTAAAGAGATGCTGGAATTTCTAAAATCTGAAAAGAGATTTTTGTCATAATTATGAAAAAAATAACAGCAATTCTAATTATTGCCTTTTTAGTAATCGGGTTTGGGTGGCTGGTCTTTTATGGCTTAAGGTATTCAAGGGGCGTTCCGGTAGTTGTAGAAGAGAAGACAAGGCCGGCCTTAGAAGCCCCTTTTATCGAGGAAAATATTTATTTAGCAAAAGGGATTTCTCCGCAGGTTTGGGAAAAACTACCAGCTGAGAAAGTAGAGTTGGTCTATCAGGTTACGGTTTTGCCTTGGCCGCAGAAAGGCCTTATTTCTCCCATTACCGTAAAAGCATTTCACAATAAAAAGGATATTTATTTTTATATAAGTTGGCAGGATAATACCGAAGATTATATCCTCGCCGCGAATAGATTTTCCGATGCCTGCGCTATTATGTTTCCATTAGGCAAGAAAATCGAGCCAAAGCCTTCTACCCTGTTAATGGGTTTCTTAGGTAAGGCCAATATCTGGCATTGGAAGGCTAGCATAGACCGAGAATTTTGGTTAAAGGATTTTCCAGAAGATAAAGCCTATGTTGATTTCTATTATCCTTTTGAGAAAGAGGAAACGCTTGCCGTATCCAAGGATATTCCTCAATCTGCGGTAAGAGATCTTCTAGCCATCAGGGTAGGCACGATTACACCAAAAGAAAAACAGCAAGTCGAGGGAAAAGGCGTATGGAATGCAGGAGTATGGGAATTAGTATTTCGCCGCAGCCTTAATCCCGAGGATGTAGAATTAGATGCAGTCTTTCCTTCAGGAAAAAAACAGTACTGCGCTTTTGCAATATGGAATGGCTCCAAGGGCGATCGGGGCGGCAAAAAATCTATTTCAGATTGGGTGGAGTTGAGAATAAGATGATGGTTAACCCCCTGAAAATACTTACTAAGATAATAGTCTTAATTAATTTAGCGGCGGTTTTTAGTTTTGCCGCAGAAGCGCCTGAACTTCCTGTCATTGAAAAGGCAGCAGATTTTAAGCTAATAAATCAAGATAATCAGGAGATTACCCTAAGTCAGCTTCTTGGCAAGGTAAAGGTAGTTACCTTTATATATATAAGATGCCATCAGGCCATGGTCTGTCCGCTTACTACCAAGAATCTCAAGAAACTGCAGGATTCCTTAAAAGGCAGCTTGGATAAAAGGACTGTTATCTTGAGTATATCTTTTGATGCTGAATTCGATACGCCTGGGATGTTGAAAAAATACGCCCAACTCTATGATGTGGATTTTCATAACTGGCATTTTCTTACCGGAGATAAGGCGGCAATTGAAAAGGCCTGTCAAGATTATAAATTTATAGCTGAGAAAGGAGAAGATAGAATATTTCGCCACTCGGCAATTACCTTTTTAATTGACCAAAACAATAATATCAGAAAAATCTATTTTTCTAATCTATGGGCGCCTGAGGAAATAAAGCGGGACATAATGGCCTTACTATCCAATGAGAATACTGCTTAAGATAATTTTATTAGTTGTAACCGGAATAATCTTTTTTACTGGCCTTGCTTTTGCCGAAGAGCATTTCTTTGAAATCAAGGCTAAGAAATTTTCTTATACCCCTAATATCATTAGAGTAAAAATCGGAGATAAGGTTAAAATCCGGCTAGTTAGCGAAGATGTCACCCACGGAATCTTTGTCGATGGTTATGGAGTAGAGACGCGGGCATATCCCGGGCAAGACGGCAGCTTTTCTTTTGTGGCCAACCAGCCAGGGAGATTTACCTTTCGCTGTTCTGTTACCTGCGGAGAATTCCATCCCTATATGGTAGGGTACCTGGTGGTTTTGCCCAATGCGCGTTTTTACCTATATGCCTTAGTCGTACTTTTTATTGGCGGCGCCAATCTTTTCTTTATTTCAAAAAAGAAGGCCTGAGAAATGGAAAAAGAAAAATTATTTGGCTTAATCGATTTAAACTGGCGGTTTGAACTAACTAAATTCAAACTGGTAAGATGGATTTTTAAATCGCGCTGGTTTCCTCTATTGGCGCTAATCTTTAATCTCTCTGTCTTTATTATTATCTTACTAGCCGGGTTTATTGGCGGGTATTCTGCGGGAAATTATAATTTCGGAGTCATGATTGTCTGGATACTCTGGTGGGTGCTTTTGATGCTAATCCTTGTGCCTTTTTTCTCGCGGATGTGGTGCATGGTCTGCCCCTTTCCTTTATTTTCCGACTGGTTCCAACGCGGTAAATTATTCGAGATAAATACAGGTAAACACCGAGGCTTAAATCTAAAATGGCCAAAGCATCTAAAAAATATGTGGGTGATGAATATAGGCTTTTTAGTTACCACCTTTTTCTCTGGATTTTTTACTGTTCGGCCGTATGCTACCTTTGTACTTTTGGGCAGCATTATCTTATTAGCCTTTATCATCGGGCTTATCTTTGAGAAAAGGACTTTTTGTCTTTATGTCTGTCAGGTATCAGGTTTTCAGGGTTTATATTCTCAATTCGCCGCTTCTGAAATAAGGCATAAAGACGAAGAGATCTGTAAAAAACACGCTTTAAAGACCTGTTTTCTAGGAAATGAAAAGGGATATGGTTGCCCTTGGCTCCTTACCCCTTTTAATTTTAAAAAGAATACTTATTGTGGAATGTGCCTGGAATGTTTTAAGACCTGCCCTCATGATAATATGGGATTCTTCTTAAGAGTTCCGGGAAAGGATTTATTGATAGACGAGAAAAGAGGCATGGATGAGGCATGGAAGGCATTTATTATGCTGGGGATTGCTATGGTTTTTTTCTTGAGCATGCAAGGGCCTTGGGGTATACTTAAGGATATGGTCAGGGCAACTACCCTCAAGGGATATTTAACTTTTATTGCCATACATTCGGCATTTAGTCTTTTGGTTATGCCTGGGATTTTCTTTGTTTTCTCTTATCTTTCTAAGTTGGCCAGCGCAAATAAAGAGGTGCCTTTAAAAAAGGTCTTTATAAATTTCGCTTATACGCTTATACCGATAGGTTTAGGAGTCTGGATTGCTTTTAGTTTAGGGATAATTCTCCCTAATGGAAGTTATATCTTGCATATAATTTCCGACCCTTTTGCCTGGGGTTGGAATTTATTCGGCACTGCCAATTTTCCATGGACACCGGTATTTACCGGGTTATTAGGATATCTACAAGGCGCAACACTTATCATATTTTATTTGTTCTCGATTGCTTATGGCTTCAGGTTATCTAAACAGACATACCCTGACTTAAATCAAGCAAAGCGGGGATGGATACCCATGCTTTGCTTTCTAACTTTAATAACTCTAACGTTTTTATGGTTATATCTAGGTTGAGCGAATGAAAAAACAAGAATTCATTGCCATAATAATTTTTCTTTTTGCCACCATAGGCGTAGTCGTGGGTGTTTTTGCAATTGAAAAATATCGACTCAGCAAATTCTATACTGTGGAACTTATTGCCAGGGCCCCGGAACATGGAAATTGGTATCCGGCCAAAATAAAGGTTCCGTCAGGTAAAGAGGCAACAATTTTAATCCGCAATATTGAAACGGTAACGCACGGTTTTGCTATACCAGATTTGAATGTCTCGGCAGGCGAGATAAAAGCTGGAGAGGTAAAAGTAGTGAGATTTACGCCCCAGAAAAAAGGCATTTTCCCATTTATGTGCACGGTCTGGTGCTCGGATTATCATATGGAAATGCGCGGAGAGCTGATTGTAGAATGATTTGTTGTGTCGATATGATTAACAGATATCCTATAATGAGAAGAAGTTCTATAACAAAAGTTGTCAAACAAGAAAAGGGGGAAGTAAAAATGAAAAGGTTATTAATACCTATTTTAGTTTTGGCATTTATTTTTTCTTATGCGCCACCAGGGTTTGCCGCTACTGACGAAGAAATACAGATATTAAAGCAACAAGTGCAGCAGTTATTGCAGCGTATTGATAAGTTGGAAGCTGATCAGGCTAAGACAAAGGAGGATATGGCAAAAGCTCCCAGCGGGCAGGCGCCGAAGGTAGATCTTTCAAACACGCTGTCAAAGCTTAAAATGAAAGGCAGGTTCGCAACAGGGTATTATAAGTCAGAAACCGCAGGCTCGTTTCCTTCTGGTTCTTTTGAGATGCCAGACGCAAAGATTCAGTTTAGTTTTCAGCCAGATGAAATAAACACAGTTGTCATGAGGTTTAAATTAGATAATGGCGTAACAGGCATATCAACAACAAGCCCATTATTGGATTATTTTTATCTTCAGTCTAAGGATTTCATACCATCTTTGAAAGATACGCCTTTCAGCCTTTCCTCTAGGCTTGGCAGGTTCAAATTAGGTTTTGGAGAAGAGACATGGTCTGATAATCCAGTAGAAGGTGTTTTACCATCTAATTCTGCAGCCAAGACTGGGGTTAGCGATGAAGGGCTGGAATTAGCAGGTAAGATAAAGTTAGATAAGATTGGCTTAAAGCCATTAGGATGGGTTACTTCTGTAAGCAATGGCAATAATACTGTAGGTTCTGATTCAGGCCAGGGAAAGGCTTTTTTGGGAAAGCTGTATTATACGCCGATAGATCCGTTATATTTATCTGCCAGCTATTATGATTCAGGAAGATTGAAATTATCAAATTCAGAGTTTTCAATAGCTGGATTAGCCCAAAGGCCTACAAATGCTACAGATTGGGAAAGAAAAGTATGGGAAATAGACGCCCGTTATGATTTTGGCAAAGGTAAAAAGCCTTTAGACCCGCCTGCTTATTCTGACAGCAAAGCGATTGTCAGGCTTTCATACGGCGGTTTTCATGATATTACAAGCACCGCAACTACAGGCTTAGCAACAGCGGAAAGAGCTGGAAATTTTGGGTTTATAGAAGGAACATATAACCTGACTAAAAAGATCTATACTGCAGGGAGATTTAGTTTTGTGAATTTAGATAATGAAGTTACAGCGTCTTTAAATAGCGTTACGGCAAATACATATGACCGTTATTCGCTTGGTATGGGATACCGCTGGAGCGATAACACTATCGTAAAACTTGGTTATGACTGGAATGAGGAATCAGGGCCTTCTACTAATCAAGCTAATAATGATCAGTTAACAGCTATTGTGTCAACTCAGTTTTAACACAAGCGTTCTTAATAGGAGGCATGGAACGGTTTCAAACCGTTCCTTAAAAATACCTGCCTGCTTGATCTTGTAGGAGGAAGCGTTTCGTTTTACGATTCCAAGGTAAAGCTGGCCAAGGTATAGGAGGAGCATTTTATGCCGAAGATTCTGATTATTGACGATGATCCTGATATTACTGAAGCAATCAAGGTTGTCCTGGAGAGTAAAAATTATAAAGTAGATAACGCCGGAAGCGGCGAAGAGGGGTTAAAAAAGGTAAAGATTAATAAACCAGACCTTATAATTCTGGATGTTATGATGGAGACAGGCGATAAGGGTTTTGATGTAGCCAGAGAATTGAAAAACAGCCCCTCTACTCAAGATATCCCCATCCTGATGCTGACAGCAATAAAGGAAAAAACAGGCCTTGACTTCAAGAAAGAGGCCGGCGACGAAACATGGCTTCCGGTGGATGATTATGTGGAAAAGCCCCTTAAGCCCGAAGAGCTGATCAGCAAGGTAGAAAAATTGTTAAAACTTTAACCAATATCGTTCAAGCGGACATCGTGGCTAATCATATTAACGCAGTCGAGAACCTTTTAGCTTCGCTCAAGGCAGGCTTCTCGACTGGGCTCCCGAGATACGCTCTCGTGATCGCTCGAAGAATATCGGATTCTTAATATGTCACATAAGATCAATATTTTATTGGTCAGTTTTTTTCTGATATTGCAATTTATCGGCTGCGCCAACAACGAAGATATTAAAAAGGTTGATTTAAACAAAGTTGAAGAAATGAAAGGCCTGCCTAATGAATCCTTAAGGATAAGGATCGGGCTTGTGCCTGAAGAAGATATCCGCAAGATGGCTCAAAGATATCAGCCTTTGGTTGAATATTTAAGTAAAAAGATGAACCAAAAAGTAATCCTGGTATTTTTGGATAGTTATGGGGAGGTATGCGATAAATTTATCTACAAACAGTTGGACGCGGCATTCTTTGGAAGTTTTAGTTATAGCCTTACCCATGTTAAGGCAGGGGTTGAGCCTATTGGCCGGCCTGACTATAACGGCGTATCTACTTACAGAGGGCTTATAGTAGTCAGGTCAGATAGCAATATAAACAGTGTTTCGGATATGAAAGGCAAGAAATTAGCTTTAGTGCATCAAGCTACTTATGCAGGATACTTATACCCCTTGTATTACTTTAAAGAACATGGCATAGATAGCCTGCAAGACTATTTTTCTAAGGTTATATTTGCGGGCAGCCACGACAAAGCAATCTATGCGCTTCTAAGAGGCGAGGTTGACGTGGCTGCGCCCAAAGATCTTGTATATCAAAGGATCATTAAAGAAAATCCTGAATTAGAAAAAAAATTAATTATCCTCTCTGCTTCCGGACTCGTCCCCTCTAATACATTATGCGTGAGAAAGGATTTGGGCCTTGCTTTAAAGGATAAATTAAAGGAAACGCTGTTGAATTTAAATAACGATCAAGAAGCCATACCTGCCTTAGAGGCTTTAAGCGCCGCGAGGTTTATCGAAACCAAAGACTCAGATTACAAAAATCTTTATGATACGATAAATGCTCTTGGAATAGATTTAAATACCTACCCCTATTATGACAGGCCTGATATAGGTTTTGGCATAGAAGACTATGCAAAAGAACATAAATAAAATAATTTGCGGCTGGAGCCTGCGCAAGAAGATCTTAGCAGCCATGGTTTCTCTTCTTTTGTTATCTGGATTAAGCAGCGTGGCGCTTACTCAGACGATATTGCTTAATATCTTAAAAGAGGAATTTCAGCGCAAAGGTTTAAATTCAGCCAGGACCCTGTCTGCCAATAGCGTTACGGACATTTTAACGCAGAATGCGCCGCGCCTTAAACAATTAATAGCGAATGAAAAAAGGCTGGACAAGGATATTGCCTATGTATTTATTATTGATTCGTCAAGCCGCGTAATCGCGCATACATTTGATAAAGGATTTCCCATAGATTTAGCAGGTATTAATAACGTTAAACCGGGCAAGCCTTTTAACGCGCAGATTCTAAGCACGCAGATGGGCCTTATTTATGATATCAGCGTGCCTGTCTTTTCAGAGAAAAGTTTATTAGGCCATGTGAGGCTGGGGTTTTTGCAAGATAATATACAAAGAACCATCAATAAGATCAGCGCGGCCTTTCTGGGCATAGCTGTTTTTATTATAGCAATCGCAATATTCTTGGTTTACAGGGTTTCCCTGTTGATTACAAGGCCAGTCTCTAAACTTGTTGCGGCTGCGGAGGCGGTGCAGAAAGGAGATTTTTCAACCCGCATAGAGGTTGAGGCTAAAGATGAAATCGGCATGCTTGCGGCTGCTTTTAATGAAATGGCATCTCAGCTTACCCAGATGGTTGAAAGGATAAAGCATCTTACGATCTTTGAAGAACGGAATAGGATTGCTATTGATTTGCATGATTGCTGCGCTCAAGACTTAGCTAATATAATAAAGAGGCTTGAGCTCTGCGAAAAACTTTTTAAGATAGAACCCGGAAAGGCCATTGAGGAGCTGCGCATCTTGAAAGAAAACGCAAGAGATACCCTTAACAGGACGCGAGAAGTGATATTTGAGCTTAAATCTCCCGAAGACGCGGTATTTGATTTATCAAAAAGATTAAGCTCTTATATAGAAGATTATAAGGGTTCAACCGGCGTATCGGTTAATTTAGAGATGCAGGATACTCTAAACGGCATTCAACCCCTTAAAGCAAGGCATATTTTTTATATAATTACAGAAGCTCTTACCAATGTCAAAAAGCACGCTCAGGCAAAAAGCGTCCGGTTGAGCTTAAAACTCAATGGCAATAGTGATTTGATGATAGATATTATAGATGATGGGAAAGGTTTTGACGTTAAAGATGAAAAATTATTTGGAACAAACTGTAACGGCTGGGGTATAATAGGGATGCGTCAGAGAGCGGCATTTCTGGGGGGCGGCATGGTTATTGATTCGCCTTCCGGGAAAGGAACCAGGGTTTCGGTAAATATCCCTATTAATTAACCAGGCTAAAGATATGACAGATACTATTAGAGTAGTTTTATGCGATGACCACAGGCTTTTCCGGCAGGGGATAAAGAAATTATTGGAATTGGAAGAAGATATTAAGATAGTAGGCGAAGCGAATAATGGCCAGGAGATGCTGGACATATTAAAAAAGACAATGCCTGACATAATACTTATGGATATCGGGATGCCTCTTATGGATGGCGTAACAGCTACGCATAAAGTTAAAAAGATATCGCCCGGCACCAGCATTATCATCTTAACCGTTTATGAGGACGAGGCTCATATTTTTGAAGCGATTAAGGCAGGGGCGATGGGGTATCTGTTGAAGGATGCTTCCATAGAAGAATTGATAGAGGCGATTCGTAAAGTTTATAAAGGCGAAGCGCTGATCCAGCCGGTTATAGCTACAAAGGTCTTGAAGGAATTTGCTATGGCGGATAAAAGAAAGATTAAAAACGGAGATAAATTTTATAATGATCTTACAGAAAGAGAAAAAGAGATACTGCGCCTGATTGTTCTGGGAGGCACTAATAAAGAGATAGCTAAAAAAATAGGGATTTCAGAAAAGACAGTAAAAAACCACATCAGCAATATTTTCCTGACCCTTCACGTAAATAACCGCACCCAGGCCGCTGTTTATGCTTTGGAGAAAAACTATAATAGGACCAAAGGCCTATAGCAATATGGGACTTTTTACTTTTATGAAAAAAGACCTTTGGCACTTGTGTATATTCTCAAAAAGAGTATGATTGTTAGCATCAAATATTAGTTTTGGCATACCTGATGAAGAATAGCTTGGGAAAAGAAGAAGATAAGAATTTTTATCAGACAACGCGGTTTGACCTGATCTTTATAATATTGATTTTATTTTTTTCCATCGCTTCTTTCTGGGTTATTCATAAACGTTTTCAGCCGTCTTCCGGGCTGAGCACAGTTTATGTATATCAAAAAGATAAACTTCTGGAAGAGGATGGATTAGACAAGGATAAAATAATCACTATCCTTGACGGAAAAATGCAGTTTGAACTTAAGAACGGAAGAATAAGAGTTCTAAATACCGATTGTCCTCATCATATATGTAAAAATATGGGCTGGATAAAGTATAACGGCGAAACTATAGTGTGCGTGCCTAACCAGGTGTTGATTGAGATTAAATCAAAAGGCCCGGCGATTATAGACGCAGTAGCTTACTAGTATGAAAGAAAATCAAATAACAGACAATAATATATATAAAATTGCGCTTTTGGTGTCTCTTGCCTGCGTCCTGCAGATTGCAGAATCCCTTATACCTCACCCTATCCCGGGATTAAGGCTTGGCCTGGCGAATATAATCACGCTGGTGGCGCTGGTAAATCTAGGCTTCGGCTATAGCCTTGAAATAACAGTGCTGCGCACTGTTTTGAGCTCTTTTATAATGGGCACTTTTATGTCCCCGGGATTTATCTTGAGTTTTGCAGCAGGCGTTATGAGCACGCTTACCATGGGATTTTTATACTGGCTGGCGCATGCCACAAAACAGCGCTTATTCAGCATAGTGGGAATTAGCGTTGCAGGCGCGCTTGCGCATAATATTGTTCAGCTGGGCCTTGCATATTTTATAATGATAAAGCATGCAGGAATATTTGTATTTTTACCATGGCTATCCATAGGAGCGGTCTTTATAGGCTGGTTTACAGGCGCGGTCTCCAGCAAGATCTGCCTGAAACTCAAAGAAACAGAAGGCTGCAAGACGACGCCAAAGATTAAAAAGGAATACCATGGATTAAAGCTTAACCATTATCTGGCAGGGGATTCTATCATACACCGGATATCTCCGAATATTAAGATAGCCGGCGTGGTTATCCTTTCGCTCGCAGTGCTATTTTTCAGCAGTCTATGGTTTTATGCAGCGCTGTTTGTATTTTTTGCCGCAATAGCCGCTATGTCAACGACATCATTCCAATATCTTTTTTCAAGCGCCAGGAGATGCTCTTCTCTGATATTCGTATCGTTTCTTTTCCCGGTATTTTTTAATTCCGGAAAGCATATCGTGTCTCACTTTGCATATTTTAATATTACTAGCGAAGGCCTGAACACAGGAATTATCTTTGCTTTGAGGTTGATTTGCCTCATATGGGCTAGTTCTTTGCTAGCCAGGACCACGTCGCCCGAAGATCTTGGTAAAGGATTATCCAGGATACTGGCGCCTTTACAGCCTTTAGGGATTTCAGGAAAAAGGATAGCGGCTATACTTTCCTTATCTTGGACAGCTATGCCTATTTTATGGGAAACAGCAAAGGCCGGTATCCGAGAGCTGGATCTCAAAAAAGCAAAAAACCCGCGCTATTTGATTATGTTTATAAGTGATATAATAGCGAATATTTATTTGGAAACCGATTATCAATAAAAACAAAGGAGGTGGCGATGTTAAAATTCAATATTTTGTTATTAGTCCTGTGCGGATTTTTGGTTTTTAGCGCAGGATCGGTTTGGGCGGATGATGTCTCAGACTTAAAGGAACAGGTAAAGGCTTTACAAGAAACAATAAACAATCAACAGAAAACCATAGAGTCATTAAGCTCTAAAGTTCAGGCTGTTGAAATAAAGCAGCAATCCCAGGCTGCTGAAATTAAGAAAGTTCCGGAACTTGCAAAGGCAGTCGATGCGATAAAAGAAGGCCCTGCTGGAATGATGGAAGGGGCAAGCGTAGGAGGGCATCTCAAGCTGTACATGTTTGATGCCTCAGAGGGGATAGTTAGAGGCGCTAATGGTGAAAATAAGGATGCGCAGCATAACGATAGTTCAGCAGGCATCCATCATCTGTATCTTTATTTTAACAAGGAGTTGTCTGATATCCTGAAGCTTGATGTGGCGATGGATAACTCTGTATCTGCGGCAGCAACTCCATCTATCGGGTCTGATATTGCGAGGACTAGCAGTGCCTCAAGCTCTACCGTTATTCATACTGCTTCTATTACCGCGCTTCTGCCAAAAGGCGCAGAATTAAAGACAGGTGTATTCAATCCGATGTTTTCTGAGGAGTATGCTAAGGAAACGTGGTGGCATGAACAGTATCATCAGAACCAGGGGCTCTCTTATTTAGAGTCCTGGCATGACTCAGGAATAGAGCTTTACAAGAACTTTGATTTTGAAAAGCTTTCCCTGCCTGTATATGTGAGCTTACTGAACGGTAATTCTTCAAGCCGGTATGCGGATAATAATAACAGCAAAACTCTTCTATTGCATATAGCGCCTGAATTGTTCCATACGCAGTTAAGGCTCCTGGGCTCTGTTGCGTTTGGAAACTGGGGCAATCCTGATAGCAGTTTTCAGTCTGTTGCTGGATTTGACTGGAAACATGAGAAGCTAAATATAACCAGCGAATACATCTACAGAAAATGGGATGATCTGGTTGTTACCGGTTCTAAACATGCTGATGGAAAGAGAGAAGGATATTATGCAAGAGCTTTGTATAATATCACTCCTGAATGGGTTGGTTTACTTAAATACAGCCATGCTGAATTCTACAAAACAGGATCAAGCACCATGTTAAGCGACAACTATGATACTACAACGCTGGGCTTAAACTACAATTTAACGCCGAGCTCTACAATCATGGGAGATTATTCCTTGATTAACGGCGAAAGGTCAAATAGTTCAGCTAGTATAAGAGCTAACAGGTATACGATAGGCTGGAGGACAACGTTCTAAGAATTGAATGAAGGATGATAGCTTGACAGGAAAGAGGTTTTCTGTATAATTTAGAGGGAAGCCTCTTTTCTGTTTATTTAGGACCGTAGGGTAGGTTTTCTCATCCGCTAAAATTGCGGAGGACCGGTAAATTTCTGCTCTACAGAATTAGTGAAGATAAGGTTTAAAATGAGAAAATTAAAACTAATATTTATTATAATAATAGTGGTATTCGCAGGGCTTTGGGCAATAAGATCGTATAATGAGCGCAGATTTCATGTGGAAAAAGAGACCCGCTTTATGATGGACACTTATGTTACTATATATGCAATTGGCCCAAAGGAAATTACCTCAAAAGCAATAGACTTAGCTTTAAACAGAATACAGGGCATAGATACAAAATTTAACTCGCTGAATCCTAAAAGCCCTATTTATACATTTAATCATACGCTTGAGCCTATTTCTGATAAAGAGATAATCAACCTTATTCAGACAGCGCTGAAGATAAGCGAAGAATCCGGAGGCGCTTTTGATATCAGCATAGCTCCACTGGCTGAACTTTGGGGATTTTATAGTAAGGAATACTATTTCCCTACATCGCAGGAGATAAAAGATTGCCTGGCTAATGTAGGATATCAGCATTTATTGCTGAACAATGGAAAATTGACCAAGGATAATATGGCTGTAAGGATTGATTTAGGAGGGGTCGCGAAGGGGTACGCGATCAGCGAAGCGCTAAAGGTTTTAAAATCCAATGGAGTAAATTCCGCGTTGATAGACACAGGAGGAGACATATATGCGCTTGGCAAGAAAGGCTCAAAATTATGGAAGGTAGGCATTAAGGATCCGCGCGGAGAAGGAACTCTTGGGTATGTAGAGGTGGAAGACCTGGCAGTAATGGGTTCAGGAGATTATGAAAGATTTTTTATTAAAGACGGTAAGAGGTATCATCATATATTTAATCCAAAGACAGGATATCCTACAGAAGGGGTTCAAAGCGTCATACTTATTTATAATGATCCTGTTATTGCGCAAGCCTGGACAAAGATCCCTTTTATTATGGGGCCGGAAAAAGGATTGAAAAGATTGGAAAGAATTCCTAATATGGATGTAATTATAATAACCGAATCCGGGAAAACATTGTATTCTTCCAGATTAAAACATAGCCTTAATCTTATCAAATAGGCGGAAAACAAGGGGAGGTAGCGGTATGTTTAGAAAGTGTGTTTTATTTTTAATTGTAGCTTTATGCATCTGGTTTAGTTTTTCAGGAGTTACTTATGCTGTTCGCCTTTTGACAAGAGAAGAGGGCTTAAAAAAGGTTTTTGGAGAAGGCGTAGAGATTGCCACTGAAACAAAGGAGCTTGTTGACCCGCAGTTATTAAAGATTAAGGAGAGGCTGGACGGAAGCCTTGTTTATTTTCAAAAAGGGTCGAAGTCAAAAGAGGTTGATACTCAGACCAGTATTGATTTTCATTTTGCTTTAAAAGGCGGACAAAAGACAGGCGTTGCTATTTTTGATGAGGAGCCTGGGAAATGGGGTCCGGTTGATTTTATTATAGCTTTAGACCTTAATGGTGCTGTGACCAGAGTAGAGGTATTAAATTATGAAGAGAAAAGAGGTCAGCCTATTGCTCGCCACAGCTACATGAGCCAGTATGAAGGCAAGACCAGCAAGTCTAAACTTACAGTAGGGAAGGATATTACAGGCGTGAGTGGAGCTACGATTTCTTCGCGCTGCGCCACCTTTGCCGTAAAAAAAGCTATTGTTCTATACGAAGAGCTTTACCTCAACAAATAAGAGGAAGGGGGTCTGTTCAGATGGAAAATTTAAGGATTTCAAAAGCGCCGATAAGCGCGAAATTATTGATGACGACTTTATTGTGCATGGTGGGTTTGATTTATCTTTCGCTTCTTCTCCATATCTGGCAGGATACGGAAATGAAGCCGGCATTGATTGCAAAGGCGTATGGTTCAATGGAGTCTATGGAGCTAGCAGATCATACGCATAAATATCTTCCTTATTATGCGCTTTACCTTCTTGCTTTGCCCGCAGCGCTTTTTATGTTTACTGGCTATTCGGAAAAGATGAAAAGGATTTTTGCCATTCTCCCGTTTCTAGTGATTATTATAGACATAGGAGCAATGTGGCTGATTCCTTATGCCCATCAGGTTTTTTTTAGCTGGGTATTGACGTTTGCCGGCACTTTTTTAGCCCTGACTTTTTTTTCTTTATTTTTATTGGATATTTATGATATTTGGCTTAAAAAGAGCTAGTAAAAATGTTTTTGCCATTAATTCTTAATTACACTTTCCCTCTTTCTATGTCTATTGATATGGAAAGAGGAATTTTTTATATTCAAACTTAAACGCTCCGTCTGAGAAAAGAAATTGAATTCATTGCCTGGGTAATGTATAATCCAAGATAGATAGTCACCGCTGAATTTTGATTAACAATTGACTACAAAATGTATACGGAGGCATTTTATGATAAACAGGCTTTTTTCTTCAAGGGCGAGGGTTGAAATCCTTAAGCTATTTTTATTTAATCCTGATAATAGTTTTTACCAGAGGCAGGTATCCAATCTTACAAACCAGTCTATAAGGGGCGTTCAAAGAGAGTTAGAAAACCTGCAAAAAATTGGCCTTATGGAAGGAACAAGTCAAGGTAACCGCATATATTATAAGGTAAATAAATCCTGCCCTATATTTGAAGAGTTGAAGAATATTTTGTTCAAAACCGCAGGCATAGCAGAGGTTTTAAAACGTAATATTAGCGGCAACAGGATTAAGATTGCGTTTATCTACGGTTCTTACGCAAGAGGCGGAGAAGGGTTTTCAAGCGACATAGATTTAATGGTTATAGGGGATATTTCTTCAAAGGAGCTTTCCAGTATGCTTTCTAAGCCAAAGAAGGAATTGATGCGGGAGATTAACTATGCGGTATTTCCAGTAAATGAATTTACAGGCAGGGTTAGAAGGAAGGACCATTTTCTTAATTCTGTCTTAAAGGATAAAAAGATTTTTATTATAGGAGATGAGCATGAACTTAAAGCAGTTATTAAATCAAAATGTATAGCTACCTCTGAATTTTGCTCAAGTTTACACTTTTGACATTGTCAGGAAATGTCAACTTGAGCAAAATTGGTTAAGGAATTCATGGTAGATGGGCTGATTGAGAGGATATATTGGTTAATAAAATTAAGATGGATTGCAATCACAGGCGTAGTTTTAACTGTTTTATTCGCAAAGCAGGTTCTCAATGCCCCTCTCAATAACCTTTCTTTATACGGCGTTGCCGCATTCCTTACAATATATAATCTGATATTTACCCTGCACTTAAAGAGACTTGGAAAAAAGAGGCCAGCCCGGCTTATTCTAATAGCTAATAGAATTGCCAATGTCCAGATCTCTCTGGATCTTCTGAGCTTAACTATACTCATCCATTTTTCAGGCGGCATTGAAAACCCATTTATCTTCTATTTTATCTTCCATATGATTATCGCAAGTATTCTTCTTTCAAGGAGAGCGAGTTTTTTGCAGGCCACATTTGCGGTTTTCCTATTTATGCTTATGGTATGGCTGGAATATGCCGGATTTTTAAAGCATTATTGCCTTAAAGGATTTGTTCTTAATGATCTCCATACGAATAAGATCTATATTCTTGGGATGTCTTTCGTGTTTATAAGCACACTATATCTTGCGGCATATATGGCAAGTTCTATTTCAGTTAGATTAAGGCAAAGAGAGAAGAGCCTGAAAGAAGCTAACCTGCTTCTGGAAGAAAAAGACAGGATAAAAAGCGAATATGTTTTGCGGGTAAGCCACGACATAAAAGAACACCTGGCAGCTGTGCAAAGCTGCGTTGAGCCGGTAGCAAGCGGTATAACAGGGGCTCTTAACTCTGGGCAGAAGGATTTGCTGGTAAGGGCTAAAGATAGGACAGATAAGCTTTTGTTTTTTGTAAAAGCCCTTCTGGAGATAACGCAAATAAAACTTAGTAAAAATATAGAAATGGGATATTTTTCTTTCAAGAATACCGTGGATAATGCCATTCAATTTGTGGAGGCAAAGGCAAAGGCTAAAGGTATAGCAATAGCTTTACAAATGGATCCTGGCATAGGCCTTATTTATGGGGCCCAAATTTATATAGAAGAGACAATAGCGAATATTCTTGCAAATGCAGTGAAATATACTTCAGAAAATGGTAAAATAAGCTTAGATATAAAAGACAGGCAGGAAACTTTGTTGATTCAAATAAGCGATACAGGTATGGGCATACCAAGAGATGAAATCCCAAAGCTTTTCAATGAGTTCTACCGCGCTACAAACGCCAAGAAGACAGAGAGAGAAGGAACGGGGCTGGGCCTTGCGATTGCCAAACAGGTAGTGGACAGGCATAATGGAAAGATTTGGGTAGAAAGCGAGGAAGGCAAAGGAAGCACGTTTAGTATTATCTTACCGAAGTAAAAATGGGAGGTGAAACATGTTTGGATTAGGGATGCCGGAACTGATAGTTATTTTGATTATATGCTTACTTATATTTGGCGCAGCTAAGCTTCCTGAAATAAGTAGAGCCTTTGGCAAGACAATCTCAGAATTCAAAAAAGGCATGCGCGAGATTGATTCAGATAAGGAAAATAAAGAAGAAGAAAAACCCCAAGATAAGAAATAATGCCGGATAAAGAATTGAGTTTGATAGGACATCTAACCGAGCTAAGAAAAAGGATAATCTATTGTCTGATCCCTTTTTTATTAGCTACTGTATTCAGCGCTTTATTTACAAGATCAATTCTTGGATTTTTACGCCTGCCGGCAAAAGGCGCTATTGAAAAATTAGCTTTTTTCAGCCCTCAGGAAATAGCAGTTACTTATATAAAGATAGCTATATTCAGCGGTTTGCTCCTAACTCTGCCAATAATTTTATATCAGATCTGGAGATTTATCTCGCCTGCGCTGGAAGAAAGGCAGAAGAGGCATACAATAAATTTTATCTTCTTTACATGGTTTTCGTTTTTCATAGGGGTGGGTTTTTGTTTTTTCTGCCTATTGCCTATCTCCCTTAAATTTCTGATTAGTTTAGCTGGGGATGATCTTACGCCTGTCATATCTGTCAGTAAATATATTTCATTTGTGCTTGCTTTGACACTAGGGTGCGGGCTTGTCTTCGAGATGCCAGTTTTAGCGTGGATATTGACTAAGCTGAAGATTCTGAACGCAGGGATTTTAAGAAAAAAGAGAAAATACGCCGCTGTAATAATATTGATAGTAGCAGCGATAATCACGCCCACTACAGACCCTTTTAATATGTTTCTATTGGCCGGGCCTATGTATATACTTTATGAGATAAGCATTTGGATTTCCCAATGGGCCAGGCCGCAATGACTGCTATAATACTTGCAGGCGGAAGGGCAAGCCGTATGCGCGGCCGAGATAAAGCATTGGTAAAAATAGATGGAATACCTATAATAAAAAGACAGATAAAGATCCTTGCGGACATTTTTAAAACAGTAATAGTCGTGACTGATAACACGCGCAGGTATAGATTAAAAGGCGTAAAAATAATCCGGGATATCATCCCGGAGAAGGGGCCCTTGGGCGGGATTTATTCCGGCCTCCTGGCATCTGATTCTTTTTACAATTTTGTCATAGCCTGCGATATGCCTTTTATAAATGAAAGATTGATTAAATATATGATTAAAAATATAAAAAATTTTGATATTTTTCTTCCAAAGATTGGTAATAAATTTCATCCATTATGCGGGATATATTCCAAGAATTGTATCTCTGTTATAAGGCAGGGGTTAACACAAGACAGGCTTAAGGTTTCAGACATATTTTCTAAATCAAAGGTGAAATTTATATCAAAGAAAAAGTTGCAAAGTTTTGATAAAAAGTTGTTTTGCTTAGAGAATATCAATACACCTGAAGATATAAAAAAATATAAATAGGAAAGGGCGCTATTTATAACCATGGGCAATACATCGCAAGGCAATTTAATATCTATGTTACAAAAGGCTCAGGAAGAATTTGGTTACATTTCTGAAAGTCAGGTTTGCCAAATCTCTAAGCATCTAAGAATCTCAATTAGCAGAATTTATGGCGTAGCAACTTTTTATGCGCAGTTTCGGTTTACTAAATTGCCAAGGCATACCATAAAAGTCTGTTTAGGCACTGCCTGCCATGTTCGCGCTGGTGAAAAGATACTTGTTGCGTTGGAAAGAGAATTAAACATCACGTGCGGCGAGACCACATCCGACTATAGGTTTGGCCTGGAACGTGTTGCATGTTTTGGATGTTGTGCCCTTGCGCCTGTTGTTGTCATTGATAACAAGGTCTATAGCAGGATAACACCCCAAAAGATATTGACTCTTTTAAAAAAGGTAAAATGAATCTTACAGAATTAAGAAATACTGCATTAAAAGGCTGGGAAAAGATTATAAAGCCAGATAAGATTTTGATCTTTATTGGGATGGCAACATGCGGTAAGTCCGCCGGCGCCAAGGAGATAATGGATGGGATTAAAAAGGCTTTATCTGACAAAAAAGTTAACTTTGAAATAATCTCAGTTGGTTGTATGGGACTTTGCTATCAAGAACCGTTAATGGATGTGGTTAAACCAGCCAAACCACGGGTATGTTTCGGCAATGTAAGACCTAAGGATATCCAAAAAATTGTTGATTATATTTTATATGAAAAAATTCCAAAGGGATTGGTTATTGGAAAGATCGGCGAAGGCCAGCTCGCCGGCATTCCCGATTTAGATCAGACACCATTTATGAGATTTCAAGTAAGGAGGATCCTGAGAAGGTGCGGATTTATTAACCCAGAAAATATTTATCATTACATAGCTAACGATGGATATAGCGGGTTAGAAAAGGCATTGAATATGCCGCCGGAAGAAATCATAGAAGAAGTCAAGATGTCCGGACTGCGCGGTAGGGGAGGAGCTGGTTTTCCTACAGGCGTAAAATGGCAGGCCTGCCGCAATCAGGACTGCCAGCCAAAATATCTGATTTGTAACGCAGATGAGGGCGATCCGGGCGCTTTTATGAACAGGGCGCTTTTAGAGAGCGACCCCCATTCTGTTTTAGAAGGAATAATTATAGCTGGTTTTGCCATTGGCGCGCAAGAGGGCTATATATACTGCCGCGCAGAATATCCTCTGGCATTAGAGAGATTAAGAACTGCGATTTCCCAGGCGCAGGAATTGAATTTATTAGGCGAGAATATATTGGGTTCGGATTTTAGTTTTCAAATCAAGATAAAAGAGGGCGCGGGCGCATTTGTCTGTGGCGAAGAAACCGCTCTAATCGCTTCACTTGAAGGCAAAAGGGGCATGCCACGGGCAAGGCCGCCTTTCCCTGTAGAAAAAGGATTATGGGATAAGCCAACAGTGATAAACAATGTAGAAACATTAGCCAATGTTTCATATATACTCCAAAATGGCGCTGGCCAGTTTGCTAAATACGGGACACAGAAGAGCAAGGGCACAAAGACATTCTGTTTGGCAGGAAAGATAAAAAATACGGGCTTAATTGAAATACCGTTAGGGATGAGCCTTAAACAAGTAATCTATGATATAGGCGGCGGTATCGCAGATGGCAAACGCTTTAAGGCGGTACAAATTGGAGGCCCCTCTGGAGGATGTTTACCCTTAGACTTGCTAGACCTGCCTATCGATTATGACTCCCTTGCTGAAGCGGGCGCAATCATGGGTTCCGGCGGAATGATAATTATAGACGAAGATAACTGTGTAGTTGATTTAGCAAAATATTTTTCAAGTTTTACCCAAAAAGAATCTTGTGGAAAATGTGCGCCATGCCGGGTGGGAACAAAACAGATGCTAACTATGTTAGAAAGAATTACGCAAGGTAAAGCGGATTCCGATGAATTAACCAGGCTCCAAGAGCTTGCCCTGGTAGTAAAAGAGGCCTCTCTTTGCGGCTTGGGGCAGACTGCAGCCAACCCGGTGTTAACCACGCTTAAATATTTCTATGACGATTACCAATCACATATAATAGATAAAAAATGTCCAGCGGTTGCCTGTAAAGATCTAGTTATAGCAGCTTGCAGAGATACCTGTCCGGCAGAAATAGACGCCCCCAGATACATCAGACTAATTAATGACGGTATGCCAAATGAAGCCTGCGCCGTTATTAGAGAAAAGGTTCCTTTCCCCGGCGTATTGGGCAGGGTCTGTTACCATCCGTGTGAGATAAAATGTCCAAGGAAGGATTTGGACGACCCAATATCAATAAAAACACTTAAACGCTTTGCCGCAGATAATGATGACGGATTATGGAAGAGCCGTGTTAAAAAGTCTTCACCTACGGGTAAAAAAGTTGCTATAATCGGTTCTGGCCCTGCAGGATTGACAGCTGCATATTTTATTGCCTTAAAAGGGCATAAGGCTGTTGTGTTTGAGGCTTTGGAAAAACCAGGGGGGATGCTTTCGCTTATTCCCGAATACAGGCTACCCAAAAGTGTATTGGATAAGGAAATAAAAGATATAAAAGATATCGGCGTTACTATAAAAACCAAGACAAAGATAAACTCTTTGAAAGAGTTGCTTGACGATAGCTTTGACGCCATATTTGTTGCTTGCGGCCTGCAAAGAAACTCTAAATTAAAAATAGAAGGCGAATCGGAGAAGGCTGTTTTAAATTCTTTTGATTTTTTAAGACAAGCGCGTTCAGCAAAAAGGCCAAATATAGGAAATGATGTGATAGTCATTGGCGGCGGGAACGTAGCTATAGATTCCAGCCGCGCTGCTAGTAAATCAGGCGCTAAAAATGTACGGATTATCTATAGAAGGACTAAGAAAGAAATGCCCGCGCATCCTGAAGAGATAAAATCAGCGCTGGAAGAAAAAATAAAAATTACATATCTATTTTCTCCAAAGAAAATTACCAAAGAAAATGGAAAGTTGAAGTTGGAATGCCTGAGGATGCAATTAGCTGAAGTAGATCGTTCAGGAAGAAGGGCTGTTGTCAGCATACCTGATAGCGAAGTCATATTCCCTGCAGATACTGTTATTGTTGCTATCGGCCAAGAGATAGATATAGACTTTGGCATAGATATAAAACAAATTTCTAAAAAAACCTTTGCCACTAACATAAATGGTGTATTTGCCGGCGGCGATTTTATGAGAGGCCCTAGCTCAGCAATAGAAGCAATTGCTGATGGAAGAAAGGCAGCAGGTGCGATAGATAAATATCTGGGAGGAAATGGGCTGATTGAGCAGGCATTGTCTTTAGCGCAAGGTAGATTGGATATCCCCCAGGATAACCAGAAGAGAAAAAAGCGCATTGAGGTTGAGTGCGGATATACAAAAAAATCAGCTAAATTAGAAACAGAGCGGTGCTTAAAATGCGACTTAGGAAAACCAAATAGATAATAAGATGATAAACATAATCATAAATTCAAAAAACATACAGGTAGAAGAGCCAACGACAATACTTCAAGCAGCTAAACAAAATGGGATTTACATACCGTCGTTATGTGATTATCCAGGGCTTTCTCCTTTTGGCGCATGCAGGTTGTGTATTGTAGAGGTTGGGGGGATGAAGGGGTTTCCAACAGCGTGCACTACTTATGTTAAAGAGGATATGGTGGTAAGAACTGATACCGAACAATTGCAGAATTTGCGCCGCAAGGTCTTTGAGCTGATATTAGCTCAACACAACAAGCTCTGCACCACATGCGTTAAAAACTTGAGATGTGAATTACAAACACTTGCTACATATTTTGGCGTGGAAAAAGTTACTTTCGCGCCTATAAATAAGAATTTAGCCGTCATATCTAATGAGCCATTTTTTAATCGCGACTACAATCTATGTATACTCTGCGGCAGGTGTGTGCGCGTGTGCGATGAGGTGGAAAGAACCGGCGCAATAGATTTTTCCAAAAGGGGCATAGATACTGTTGTGGCCACAGCCTTTAATAGAAAGCTGATAGACTCAGGATGCGAGTTTTGCGGCGCATGCGTTGATATATGTCCGACAGGAGCGCTGATAGAAAAGGATTTTAAGGAATGTATCTTCCCTGATAAAACTGTAGTCACGATATGTCCATATTGCGGCGTGGGTTGCCAGATAAAATTAGAGATAAAAAACAATAAAATTATGCGAGCCAGACCCGATATCAATGGGCCGGCTAATAAGGGCCACTTATGCGTAAAGGGCAGATTTGGAAGTTTTGATTTTGTCTCTCACCCTGATCGGATTAAACAGCCTTTAATTCGTATTGACCCTAATCGTTTTATCCGGGTAGACGATAAGAACTTTGATAAGGTATTCAGGGCCGTGAGTTGGCAAGAGGCATTAGACCTTATAGCTGAACGTTTCAGGCAGATAAAAGAAAAATATGGCCCAGATGCCTTTGCGGGTATTTCTTCCGCTCGCGTCACAAACGAAGAAAATTATATCTTCCAAAAATTTATGAGGGCAGCAATAGGCACAAATAACATTGACCACTGCGCCAGGTTATGCCATGCGCCTACGGTTGCCGGCTTAGGAATGAGCTTTGGAAGCGGCTCAATGACTAATTCTATCTCTGAGATAGGGGACGCAGACTGCGTCTTTATTATCGGTTCAAATACTACAGAGGCCCATCCGGTGATTGCGTTAGAGGTGAAAAGGGCAAAGGCTAAAGGCGCAAAACTCATTGTGGTAGACCCCAGGCATACAAGGATTGCTGAATCAGCGGATATCTACTTACAGATTAAACCAGGTTCGGACATTGCCTTATTAAATGCGATGATGTCTGTAATCATATCTTCAGGTTTAGAGGATAAGACATTTATTCAGTCTCGCACCGAAGGCTACCAGGAATTTAAAGAAACCGTAATGCAATACACGCCTTCATTGGCCGAAGAGATGACAGCCGTGGCTCAACAAAAGATTATAGATGCTGCTTTGATGTATGCCAAGGCAGATAAATCAACGATCATTTACACTCTAGGCATTACCGAACATATTTGCGGCACTGAAAACGTGATAAGCCTGGCAAATTTAGCGATGCTTTGCGGCAAAGTTGGAAAAGAGTCTTGCGGGGTAAATCCTTTGAGAGGACAAAACAATGTCCAGGGCTCTTGCGATATGGGCGCATTGCCCGATGTCTATCCTGGTTATCAAACAGTGGACAATCCGTCAGCGAGGGAGAAATTCGAACAGGCCTGGAAAGTAAAACTCTCAGAAAAAAAAGGCCTTATGCTTTTAGATATGTATGAGCAGATTAATCAGGGGAATCTCAAGGCGATGTATATTATGGGGATGGACCCGCTTTTGACCGATGCCTGCGTTACAGGTGTAAGGAAGGCTTTTGGGAGTTTAGAATTTTTGGTAGTTCAAGAGATATTTTTTACAGAGACAGCTGCTTTAGCGGATGTCATACTTCCTGCTACCTGCTTTGCTGAAAAAGACGGGACATTTACCAATACAGAGCGCAGGATTCAAAGGATAAACAAGGCGGTTTTGCCACCATCAGGGACAATGCCTGACATAGAAATTATGGCAGAGGTTTCTAAAAGGATAGGCTATGATTTGGGCTCTGTTTTACCAGAAGACATTATGCAAGAGATAGCTTCATTAACCCCTATTTATGCAGGCATAAGTTATTCACGTTTAGAAAAGGGCGGTATTCAATGGCCTTGTCCGTCCCAAGATCACCCAGGCACAAAGTATCTACACGGAGAGAAATTCACACGTGGTTTAGGTAAATTCCATCCCATAAAGCACTCTGCCTTGGCAGAAGACATAGATAATGATTTTCCATTTTTGCTTACCACAGGAAGAAACCTGTATCATTATCACATCACAATGACCGCAAAAACAAAAGGGTTAAATGAACTGGCAGGCTCGCCTTATATTGAGATAAATCCTAATGACGCATTAAAATATGGCATAAAAGACCACGACCTCATTTATGTCTATTCACGAAGGGGCGCAATTACTGTTCCCGCAAAGATTGTTGATACAATAAAAGAAGGCGTGGTTTTTATACCTTTACATTATGTCCAGGCGCCTGTAAATGTTATTACATCAGATGCCTTTGACCGTTATACCAAAACACCCGCCTTTAAAGTCTGTGCTGTTGGAATCAAAAAGGTGTAAGTGCAGGGCTTAATAAGATGGCTTTAGTTATTGCAGTTTGATATAATTTAGAAGAAGACCATGAATAAACTTATAGATAGTTTTGGAAGAGAAATAGATTACCTGCGCGTCTCTATTACAGACAGATGTAATATGAGATGCATATATTGCATGCCGCCTGAAGGCATCCTGCACAGGCCGCATAGCGAGATATTATCCTTTGAAGAGATTCACAGGATAGTGAATGTCGCGGTCAGATTAGGAATAAGCAAGGTGCGGATTACAGGCGGAGAGCCGTTAGTAAGAAAAGGCATAGCCTTACTTATCAAAAATCTGAGGCGCATCAATGGTTTGAATGAAATTGCGCTTACAACCAATGGCGTGTATCTTAAGGAGTATGCCCTTTCTCTTAAAGAAGCTGGCTTAGACAGGGTAAATATCAGTTTAGACAGCCTTATGCCAGAAAAATTCCAGGAAATAACACGCGGCGGCAATCTTAAATCAGTGTTGGAAGGTATAGACTCTGGCTTGTCAGCAGGTTTTTCTTCTCTTAAAATAAATGTTGTTTTAATGAAGGCTTTTAATGCGCAAGAAGTGCTTGATTTTGCGAATTTAGCCAGGACAAGGCCTCTCCATGTAAGGTTTATTGAATATATGCCCACGCATTTAGGAGAGTATACCTATAAAGAACTTTTCTTCAGCTCGTTAGAAGCCAGGGCTATTCTGGATTCTCTCGGAGAACTCGTGCCGATAGAAAATAATTGCGGGGTAAGCGCTGCAAAGTCTTTCAGAATTAAAGGCTTTCGTGGAACGATAGGGTTTATATCTCCCGTAAGCGAAAATTTTTGTTCTTCCTGTAATAAGCTCAGGCTTACATCAGATGGCTGCCTGAGGAGCTGCCTGCATTCACCAAAAAGTATAGACCTTAAGGCTGCCATGAAAAATGGCGCCTCAGATAATGATCTGGCAGCTCTTATAATAAAAGCAGTGGATTCAAAGCCGGCCTCTCATAATCTGGGAACTGCGCCGGCAGGCGTTCCCTCTGAACATTTTAGCATGTGCCAGATAGGCGGATAAAGGATAAAATGGCAATGATAGATATAGGAAAAAAAGAAGTAACTTTAAGAGAAGCTATCGTAGAAGCGAGGGTTTATCTTAAGACCAGCGTTATCAAACTGATAAAAAATAAAAAAATACCTAAAGGAGATGTTTTGGAAGCAGCAAAACTGGCTGGGATTATTGCTGCAAAAAAAACAGCGGAACTCATCCCTTTCTGCCATCCTATTCCCATAGAGTATGTAGATATAAAAGTTTCTTTGAAAAATAAAGAAGTGGAAATTAAAACCATAGTAAGAGGCCAGGCTAAAACAGGAGTAGAGATGGAGGCATTTACAGCCTGCGCAGTAGCTGCGATTACGGTATATGACATGTGCAAGGCATTTGATAGAGATGCAGTTATAAAATCCATCATGCTTTTAAAAAAGAGCGGCGGCAAAAGTGGAACATATATCAGAACGTAAATTCAGAGGAATAACATAAAACGGAAACGAGAGGTGAAATATGATAGTTGCTTATTGATCTACCAGAAAGATGGCTAAGCACATCTGTAACGTTTGTTTAAAATATCCAAATATAGGAAATAGAATATTAAGAATGCGTATTTATCATAATTGTAACGCAAAGAATCTGTTAAATAAAGACGTATTTTGTGAAGAAGAAGACGAACACTATGAATAAAAAAACCTTATCCAATTTAATCGGCACAGTCGAATCAACTACTATCGAATATAAAAAATCTCTATCCGAGATAAACGAGATTATAGAAGCCGTTTCTTCTTTTAGTAATACCGAAGGCGGAAAAATTTTTATTGGTGTAGATAATTCTTGCCAAGTAACTGGTGTCAAGATAGGAAAGGATACATTAGAAAGATTAACAAATCAAATCTCTCAAAATACAGACCCAAAGATTCATCCTAAAATTACCGCACGAAAGATATCTGGCAAGGAAATAATTATAATTGACATAAAGAAATCCTTAGATAAGCTTACTCTTGCCTTTGGCAGGCCGTATATAAGAGTCGGAAAATCTACGATGAAGATGAGCAAAGATGAATATGAAAGGTTAATTCTTGAAAAACACAAAGAAAAATTGCAATTTGATAAACAGGTTTGTGAAAAAACAGATTTAGATGATATTGATTGGGAATTTGTGACAAAAGAGTTTATGCCATTGTATGAAAATGCTTCTGGAAAAAAGATTACCGGAACGCCTAAGGCTATATTGGAGTCATTAAATTGTATTAAAGATAACAGGCCTACTAATGCTGGCATCCTTTTATTTGGCAGGAATCCGCAAAAATTCTTTATGAATGCATATATCGCTTTGGCTAGATACGGGGCAGAAGAGGTAGATATAAAAAGATTGGATTATAAAGAATTTGCGGGTAATTTATTTCAGCAGATAGATAATTGCGGTGAATACCTAAAAGAGCATATAGCTGTTATGTCCCAATTAAGAAATGATAGGGTTCAAAGAGAAGATATCCCAGAGTATGGATGGTTTTCTATAAGGGAGCTCATTACGAATGCAGTTTGTCATAGGGATTATTCAAATATAGGAACAAAAGTAATAATAAAGATGTTTTCTAATAGAATAGAATTTTATAATCCAGGAGGATTGCCAAAAGGCATCACTCCAAAAAATATAGCAGAAATGCAGTTTTCAAGAAACCCTATTATAGCTAAAATTCTGGCAAAGGTTGAATATATAGAAGAACTTGGCGAAGGATGGAATAAAATACTAAAAGAACATAAAGAGCATCCTTTGAGGCCAAGGCTGCCTATGGTGAAAACAGATGATTATACATTTATAGTAGATATTTATTCAGTTAAGGATAAATTTGTGGAAAAAAAAGAAAATTACGATTTTAACAAAAGACAAGGAAAGATTATAAGTTATCTTAAGAGCAGCAGGAAGATAAATACTGCTATGTGCGCTGAACTTTTAGATGTGTCTAGCGATACTGCATTAAGGGAACTTACTGGCCTAAAGGCAAAAGGAGTAATTGCCCCAAAAGGCATTGGTAGAGCCACTTATTATGTTCTTAAATGATGCGGTGCAAATGCGGTGCAAATGCGGTGCAAAATTTAAGGCGCATATTTGTTGAATAGCCATGCATCCCAAGGTATAATTACTTGGTATAAAAACAGAGGGCATATGAAAAAAAAGACTATAGCAGAATCAAAAACAGTGTTATCTGAAGTAATGATGCCAATGTATGCCAATCACTATGGCAGTGTGCATGGCGGCACTATATTGAAGCTGGTGGATGAGGCGGCATTTGTGGCAGCTACCAAGCACGCCAGGAAGAATGTAGTAGTAGCGTCTATGGACCACATTGATTTCAGGCATCCTGTTCGCATAGGGGATCTATTGACGCTTTCTGCTTCAATATATCATGTAGGCAGGACATCAATGGATGTGGAGGTAGAGATAATAGCTGAGAAGATCAAGGAAGGCAGGAAACTGAATATTGGCTCAGCTTATCTGACCATGGTGGCTCTGGATGAAAAAGCAAGGCCTATAAGAGTGCCGGGCCTTATTTTAAAGACAAAAGAAGAGATTGAAAAAAATAAAGAACTAAGGTTAAGAAGGGAAAAACGCATTGCAGATTTAAGTTGTTCTAAATAGTTTATAGATAAAAATCAAATGAATTATTGGAATAAATTAAGTTTCCTGCCAAGAGAAGACCTAAAAAGGATTCAGAATAAGAAACTGCATGATTTTGTTAATAACCACCTCTATCCTTTTAGCCCGTATTACCACACGCTGTTTGACCGTTATAATATAAATCCCAGGCGCATAAAGACTGTGGAAGATCTTAAAGTAATCCCATTCACCAGAAAAGAGGATTTTCTGTCTCATGGCGCAAGCCCGCATGGTTTTATGGATTTTATCCTGCAGCCAGATAAGGCGTTAATAAAAAAATACTGGCCTAAAAATAGATTGTTAGTAATAGGCCTTTTGAAATTATTGAAAGGTAAAGAATATACAAAGGCGCGTCTCGATAAAGAATATCGGCCTATTTTCCTGACAGCTACAACAGGGACAACTCACGACCCAGTTTCATTTTTATATACGGATCACGATATCAATAATCTTCGCATTTCAGGATATAGGCTGCTCGAAGTTTTTAAGGCAAAAAGCCAGATACGGGCTGTAAATTTATTTCCTTACGCTCCGCATCTTGCTTTCTGGCAGACAGTGTTCGCAGGGCTTACTCATGATAATTTTGTCCTAAGCACTGGCGGCGGAAAGGTTATGGGTACCCAGGGGAATATTGAGGCTATAAGGAAAGTAAACCCTGATGTCCTGATAGGCGTGCCAAGTTATTTATATCATGTAGCGCGCTCGGCAAAAGAGATGGGCATACATCTGGGCTCTATTCAAAAAGTTATATTGGGCGCAGTAGCTGTTCCTGTTGGATTTAAAGAAAAGCTGGCCAGTTTACTTAAAGGTATGGGCGCAAAACATGTCAGGATTATGGGTACTTATGGTTTTACAGAAGCAAAGTGCGCGTGGGGAGAATGCCCTACTCCGATAAAACTTTCCAGCGGCTATCACACATATCCTGATAAAGAGATTTTTGAGATTATAGACCCTGATACTGGAGAGGTTAAAGGAGAAGGGGAGGATGGCGAGCTTGTTTATACAGCTATTGATGCTAGAGGAAGCTGCGTCTTGCGCTATCGGACAGGCGATCTTGTAAAAGGAGGCATTACCTATAAAAAGTGCCCTTATTGCAAAAGGACTGTCCCGCGCATTTCAAGTGAGATATCCAGAGTTTCCAATATCAGAAACCTTATGATGTCCAAGATAAAAGGCACATTGGTTAATCTAAATGCCTTTGGCTCAATTCTTGAGGGAGAAAAAAAGATTGATGAATGGCAGATTGAAATAAGAAAAAAAGATAATGATCCTTATGAGATTGATGAATTAATTATTTATGTGAGTTTGGCAGGCAATGTAGATCATCAAATATTAAAGGAGAATCTGAATTCCAGGATTCAGGCAGCGACTGAAATTATACCGAATAAAATAATTATATTGCCGCATAAAGAGATACTTGAACGCGTGGAGATGGAAACATCCAGTAAGGTAAAAAGGATAATAGATCTGCGTCCAAAAGGGAGATAGCTATGTCTCGCATTGCAATAGTTGATGGAGCAAGGACCCCGTTTGTAAAGGCATGGACAGATTTTGAGGATATGAGTGTTCAGGAATTGGGCAGGATTGCAGTAAGAGAACTGCTGGAAAGGACTGCTTTGGATCCATGCAAAGTAGATGAGGTAATCTTTGGGTCAGTAGCTCAGTCACCTGAAGCAAGCAATGTGGCTCGCATAATATCGATAATGGCAGGCATACCCAAAGAAAAACCTAGCTATACAGTTTCACGGAATTGCGCTTCTGGTTTTGAGTCTGTAACCAGCGCTCTTGAGAAGATAAACTCAGGCCTTGATGAAATAGTGATAGCAGGCGGCGCAGAATCCATGTCAAACATACCTTTAATATATAATAAAGATGCTGCAAAGATATTTTTTAAGCTTTCAAAGTCCAAGAGCGCCCTAGAAAAGCTGGTTAATTTATTAAGCTTTAGGCCAAGACATTTATTAAATCCAGTAATAGGATTACAACTAGGTCTGTCAGATATTATCTGCGGTTTGAATATGGGCCAGACAGCTGAGGTGCTTGCAAAAGAATATGGCATTACAAGAAAAGAGCAGGATGAGTTTAGCCTGATGAGCCATAAGAGAGCGTCCAATGCAAAAGAGAAATTAAAAGAAGAAATTGTCCCTGTGATTCCTGGCCCTGGATATGAAAGGCACATTGAATATGATAATGGAGTAAGAGAAAATATAACAATAGAGGACCTAACTAAACTTAAACCATATTTTGACCGTTATTCAGGAACCGTAACAGTGGGAAATTCATGCCAGGTAACTGATGGCGCTTGCGCACTTCTTGTAATGAGGGAAGAAAAAGCAAAAGAATTAGGTTTTACGCCTCTGGGTTTTATCCGAGCGTATGCATATGTGGGAGTTGAGCCCAGTAAAATGGGAATCGGGCCAGCATTTGCGATACCAGAGGTATTGAAAAAGGCAGGATTAAAATTAACTGATATTGAACTTTTTGAGATAAATGAGGCATTCGCAGTTCAGGTCATTGCTTGCGAAAGGCAATTGGCAATTAATAAAGTAGGCGCGTTAAATAGAGATATACTAAATGTTAATGGCGGAGCAATTGCGCTTGGCCATCCAGTAGGGACTACTGGTTCAAGGCTCATACTTACTATACTTAAAGAGATGAAAAGAAGAAATCTTAAGCTTGGCCTGGCTTCATTGTGCGTTGGCGGTGGCCAGGGCGCTGCTGTGATAGTGGAAAGAGGATAAACATGCAGAATAATCTTAAATTAAGAATAGAAGATGGTTTTGCGGTTATAGAATTTGACCAGCCTGATTCAAGGGTAAATGTCTTGTCGTCGTCTAGTTTAAGCGAACTGGAAACTATTATTGCGCAGTTAAATAACAGGCAGGATTTAAAAGGGCTTTTAATTGCCAGCGCTAAGCCAGATATTTTTATTGCAGGCGCGGATATCAAGGAAATAGAGAAGATGAAGACAGTTTCTGATGCTGAAGCTATGGTTAAAAAAGGCCAGGGGATTCTGAATGCCCTGGAAAAATTAACTGTGCCTACTGTTGCGTTGATAAACGGCGCTTGTTTGGGCGGAGGGTTAGAGTTGGCGCTTACATGCGATTACCGCCTGGCTAGTTTTGATAGCAAGGTAAAATTAGGATTGCCAGAAGTTAAATTAGGCGTGATCCCGGGTTTTGGCGGCACCAAGCGCTTGGCAAGGCTTGTGGGTTTACGCAAAGCCCTGGAGATGATACTTTCAGGCGATCCAATATCTTCAAGCGAGGCATTAAAGATAGGCTTGGTGGATGCTCTGGCTAGTCAGAATAGATTGCTTGAAGACGGGATTCAATTTCTTAAGAAGAAAAAGATAAAACGGAATAGCTTTAAATCTAAGCTAAGAGGGTGGGCCAATATACTGCTTGATAAAACCTTTTTAGGCAGAAAGGTCTTAGTAAGTCAAACTAAGAAATTTACGCTTAAAGCTACCAAAGGCCAGTATCCAGCTCCTTTAAAAGCTCTTGAAGTGGTTTCAAAAAATTATACGTCGTCTCTTGAAAAGGCGCTGGATAGAGAAGCAAAGGCTTTTAGTGAATTATGCATTACCCAGATTTCTAAAAGTTTAATATCAGTATTTTACCTTATTGAGAAATATAAAAAAGCCAGGTGGCTGGATGCTGCACCAGTCAGGATTAATAAATGTGCTCTTTTAGGCGCAGGCGTTATGGGAGGCGGGATTGCGCAATTATTGAGTTATTATGGCATAGCTGTGCGAATGAAAGACCTGAATTACCAGGCGCTTGGCAAGGGGCTAAAGCAGGCAAAAGAAGTTTATGATTATGCGGCGAAGAAAAAAAAGATTAAGCCAAGTCAGGCAGCTTTTGGGATGGGCCTTATTTCTCCCACGGCTAATTACCAGGGATTTTCTAATGCGGATTTGATTATTGAGGCAGTTGTGGAAGATATGAATATAAAGAAATCTGTATTCAGGGAACTTGAGTCCATTGCTAAGCCTGATGCGGTCCTTGCGTCCAATACCTCATGCCTTTCTATAAGCCAGATGGCTGAAGCTGTAAAAGATAAAAGCCGGGTTCTGGGCATTCATTTTTTTAATCCCGTACACCGCATGCCTTTGATTGAACTGATACGCACAAAAGATACCAGCGACAGGACAATCGCCACTGCAGTTGAATTTACGAAGCAGGTTGGGAAGATTCCGATTGTAGTTAGCGATGCGTGCGGGTTTCTTATTAACAGAGTTCTTTTAAGCTATCTTAATGAAGCGGCGCGCTTATTGGAAGAAGGGCTGAGCATCGATAAAATAGACAGGATTATGTTAAGATTCGGGATGCCAATGGGGCCATTTACCTTAATGGATGAGGTTGGCCTGGATGTGGGATACAAGGTCGCGCTTATACTTGAAAATAATTTTGGCGAGAAGATGAAAGTAACGGGAATCATGAAAAAGGTTTATGAGAATAAATGGTTTGGCAAAAAATCAGGCAAGGGGTTTTATATCCACAAAGGGAAAAAGAGAATTGTAAATAAAGAGGTTTATCATTTATTATCCAGTGTTCCAAAAGCAAGTGTCTCCGATGAGGAAGCTTTACAGCGGATGATCTACAGAATGATAAACGAAGCGGCTTTGTGTTTACAAGAAAAGGTTTGCGCTCAAGCATCAGATGTGGATATCGGAATGATCATGGGCACAGGATTCCCACCTTTCAGGGCAGGACTCTTGCGTTACGCAGATTCTATTGGCTGCGGCAAAATAGCAGATGCCTTACAGGGATTCAGGGAGAAATATAAAAGCGAACGGTTTTTACCATCCAATTATTTAATAGAACTGGCGGAAAGAAAAGGCAGATTTTATAATTAGAGGGACAGCTACCATTTTTCTATAAGAAAAATGGTAGCTGTCCCTAGAAATAAGAAATAGCGCTGTCTTTACGAAACATAGGAGAGCAATATGGAGATGTATGATAAAAGTATAAGCCATGAAAAAAGAGAGTCGCTGGAACTTGCTGAGGGTTCGCGCGAGAGTGAATGGGATTACCCAAGTTTTGTCCGGGATATATTTCACGGTAAATTGTCATGGGATCTCATCTATCCTTTTCCCGAGCAATCCGAGTCGGACAAAAAAATAGGCGCAGAGTATTTAGAGAAATTAAAAGGATTTTTGCAGGCTAATCTTGACCCTGACGAAGTCGATAAAACCGGAGAAATACCGCCCCACGTCGTAAAAGGCCTGGCAGATTTGGGAGCCTTCAGCATGAAGATCAAACCTGAATACGACGGCCTTGGCTTGAGCCAGATAAACTACAATCGCGCCATGCATCTTGTGGCAAGCTACTGCGGCTCAACAGCGGTATTATTATCCGCGCATCAAAGTATCGGCGTTCCTACGCCTTTAAGTTTATTTGGAACAGAGGAGCAGAAAAAGAAATATCTGCCTATGTTCAGGAAAGGCGCGATTTCAGGTTTTGCGCTTACCGAACCAGTTGCTGGTTCTGACCCAAGGACAATGAAGACAACTGCTATGCCTGTAGAAGATGGAAAATTCTACCTTATCAATGGCGAGAAATTATGGTGCTCGAATGGAAATATCGCAGATATCCTTATTGTTATGTGCCAGACTCCTCCAAAAATAGAGAAGGGCAAAGAAAGAAAACAAATAACAGCTTTTATAGTTGAGACCAATACCCCTGGCTTTGAAGTGGCTTACAGGTGCAGCTTTATGGGCTTGCACGGCGTGAAATTAGGGCTTTTAAAATTCAAAAATGTAAAAGTGCCAAGAGAAAATATTATTTTAGGCGAAGGACAAGGCTTGAAACTTGCTTTTATTACTTTGAATACAGGCCGGCTTACTGTTCCCGCGGCAGTAACAGGTATGAGTAAATGGTGTCTTTCAGTAAGCCGCAGATGGGCAAAAGAGAGAAAACAGTGGGGTTCGCCTATTGGCGAGCATGAAATGGTGGCCAGCAAGTTAGCCAGCATGGCATCAAATACGTTTGCAATGGACGCTGTTACGTGGCTTACTTCGCATATGGCGGATGAAAAAAAATTAGATATCAGGCTTGAAGCAGCAATGGCTAAACTTTTCTGCGCTGAAAAAAGCTGGGAGGTGATTGATGATACGCTACAGCTTCGAAGCGGCAGAGGTTTTGAGACCAGCCTTTCTCTTAAAGGAAGAGGCGAGGCGGGTTTTCCAGTAGAAAGAGTATTCAGGGACAGCCGCGTAAATTTAATCATAGAAGGCACTAGCCAGATAATGCGGCTTTTTATTGCCAGAGAGGCGCTTGACCCGCATCTGAGAAGGCTCAAACCTCTTTTCAGTTCCAGAACATCGCTAGTGGGCAAGATACAGGCGTTGATTTCAATGGGATTTTATTATACATTCTGGTTTCCTGTGTTATGGCTGCCGTGTTTTACGCCGGCATCTATAACAAGGCTTTCCGCGCCTCTTAAAAAGCATATGATGTTTGTCCAGTATACCAGTAAACGCCTGGCGAGAGAGATGTTCATGAAAATGGTGATTTATCAGCAGCGCTTGGAATCAAAGCAAAGCCTTCTCGCTAGATTCGTAGATATCGGTACAGACCTTTTTGTAATGGCCGGCATATGTTCATATGCCGCAGGTATTGCAAGGAAAAAAGTTGCAGGCGAAGGCGCTTCGCCGATAGAATTAGCAGACCTATTTTGCTGCCAAGCCAGGGTCCGTATAGCGGCGCAATTCCGGGGCGTGTGGAATAATAATGATAAGTTGGCCAATAGAGTCGCTAAAAATATACTTTCCGATAAATACGAGTGGATGGAAAATGAGATCATCAAGTAAGAAGATGAAGCCCACCCGGGTTAAAGCCCGGGATTCCTTGGGCGGAATACTGAGCCCCGATTTATCGTATCGGGGCGAATGTATAACTGCTGTTTCGGTTTCTGATAAAAAGGGCGAAAGAAAACATAATGTGGAATCAATATCCCTGAGAAAGGATTTTGGCATCACAGGGGATGCCCATGCGGGAAGCGGGCATAGGCAGGTAAGTTTTCTGGCAGAGGAATCTATAAAAAAGATGCAGTTAAAGGGCCTTGATGTCAGGCCTGGCGATTTTGCGGAAAATATCACCACAAAAGGCGTAGACCTGTTAAAATTGAAAATAGGGGAAAGATTTAAATCCGGCAATGGCGTAATTTTTGAGGTCAGCCAGATCGGCAAAGTTTGCCACACAAGATGTAGTATATATTATCAGGCTGGGGATTGCGTTATGCCCAGAGAAGGCATATTTGCAAGAGTTCTAAAAGGCGGAGTTATTAAACCAGGAGATAGATTGGAGGTAATAAAAGATGCGAAGCGAACGAAATGAGCGAAGCCCTGAGCGAGCGGAGCGAGTCGAAGGGCAGACTGAGGTATATAAAGTAGCGGTGCTTACCATAAGCGATAAGTGCTCCAGGGGCCAGAGAGAGGATAAGAGCGGAAAGATTGTCCAGGATATTGTAAAAAGGCTTCCTGGCGAAGTAGTGAAATATGAAATTATACCTGATGAGCCAGAGATGATTAAAGAAAGAATTATTGATTATTGCGATAATCTAAAGGTTGATTTAGTTCTTACTGATGGCGGCACAGGTTTTACTGCAAGGGATTTTACGCCTGAGGCAACAAGAGAGGTTATTGAAAGAGAGGTACCAGGCATTCCAGAGGCTATGCGGGTAGAATGCCTGAAATTTACCAAGAGGGCAATGCTGTCTAGGGCAATCGCAGGTATCAGGGGCAAGACTTTGATAATTAATTTGCCTGGAAGCACAAAAGGGGCTCAGGAATCATTGGAGGCAATATTGGAAGGCCTGCCGCATGGTTTAGATATGATATTAGAAAGGGAGCATTGAGATGGTGTTAGCTAAGTTATTTTTTGCGTTTTTAAAAGTAGGACTTTTTGCAATAGGCGGGGCCTATTCATTTTTACCCCTGATAGAAAAGGAGGTAGTTGAAAAATATCACTGGTTATCCAAAGAGGAATTTTTAGATGTTTTGGGCATGGTCCAGATATTTCCAGGCGCTATTTCAATAAAATACGCTACGTATACCGGATATAAAATAGCAGGCATTATGGGCGCAGTCGCTGCGAACATTGGTAATCTGCTGGCGCCTGTTTTACTGATACTGTTTGGATCGTTTCTCTACGCGAGGTATAAAAATACGGCATCTATTAAAAGCGCTTTCAGCATAGTTCAATTAGCAGTATTCGCCATGATTATTGCATTGGCGTTCCAGACTGTAAATATGAATCAATTAAGCAATTTTAAAAATATTCTTATAGTAGTTCTATCGTTCACCATTTTTATTTACACAAAAATCCACCCTGCTTTAATAATTATTTGCGCTGGCATTCTCGGGGCTTTTCTAAAATAGACAAAATACTGGATGGATTTAATACTTTCAATGTTAACAGTAGGGGAGGTTTAAACCTCCCCTACTTTGCAAAATACAGGGGGAATATATGGACTGGAAGATATTTCTGGCTACGTTTACAGCTGTATTTTTTGCAGAGATGGCGGATAAAACACAAATGGTTAGCATAGGCATGGCTTCAAAGTCAGCTAAGCCTTTGACTGTATTTTTCGGCTCTATTTGCGCATACATGGTCATTACCGCTGTTTCAGTTATAATAGGCGCAACTCTTGGTAAATATATAAAACCAGAGATTATAAAATACTGCGGCGCGTCTCTATTTATAATACTCGGCATATTGATGCTTTTCGGCAAGCTGTGAATAACAGGCATTTTACTATCCAGCTTATAATATTATGAAAAAGATTTTCTTTGCAATAGTTATATTAATAATTATCTTTTTAGGGATAAATGAATTAGCGGCCAGTCTTTCCAAGAAAGATAGGGCATTTCTCATAGAGGAAAGAATCCTGTTTAAAAATCTTCCAAAAGATGCGAGTGATCTGCGTGTCTGGATTCCCTACCCTGTGAGCGATAATTGGCAGATAATAGATGATTTCAAATCGGTTAGCAAATTTAAGGCGTCCATTATCACGGATGAGGGATATGGCAATAAAGTCCTATTCCTTAAACCAGCACAGAACGCGCAAGACGAGAACGTGTCCGAGATAACATTATCCTTTAAGGTGAAAAGGGTAGAATATAGCGCTGTCAGCTGCTTAGGCGATTCTCATAGGGCTTTATCCCGTTTCTTAAAGCCAGACAAGCTTGTGCCTGTAAATGGGAGATTAAAAGCGCTGGCTAAGAAAATAACACATGGAAAGAGCGATGATTTAGAAAGGGTTAGAGCAATTTATGATTATATCATCGATGAGCTTACTTACTCTAAAGATGATCCCATGGTCTGCGGCATTGGAGACAGCCTCTTGACACTAGAAGCTAAAAAAGGCATCTGCACAGATTATCACTCTTTATTTATCTCTTTAGTACGCTCTTTAGGTATGCCTGCAAAATTTGAGATTGGTTATCGCATACCAGAAGAAAAAAACGAAGGCAAGCTCAATGGTTATCACTGCTGGGCGAAGTTTTATTTAAAGGATAAAGGATGGATTCCAGTAGATATATCAGAAGCAGATAAACATCCTGAAAAACGTGATTATTTCTTTGGCCATATTGATGAAAATAGAGTTCATTTTACTACGGGCAGGGATATAAAACTTAGATATGCCAAGAACCAACAACCTTTGAATTTTTTCATTTATCCTTATGCAGAGCTTGATAATTCACAATTCTACGATATAGATTTTGAGGTATCTTTTAAAAATTTAGAAGGGGGTGATGAGAAAAATTAAAAAATTATGGCGAAGCATGTATACATAGAACCAGCGTTTTTAAAACAGGAGGGATTTTAAATGAAGGCATTGATAAATATTTTACTGGTTTTGGCAGTTGCAGTTTCTTTTTCGGTAATATCTGAAGCTGCAGAGCATCCTGGCAGCGAACATCCGGGCGCTGAACATCCTGGCAAGGAAGTAACGCTTTCAGCAGGTCAAATTATAGATGGGATAAAAAGTCATATCGATAAAGTCACACAGGCAAACGAAGGATATTTTCCAGTTTACGATTCTATAGAGGGTAAGGGGCTGGGGCTCAAGCTTATTAAGGTTCATGAAGATAGAGTCAGCTATATAAAGAAAGAAGATGCCTACTTTGCCTGCACTGATTTTAAGACAGCCGATGGTAATACAACTTACGATATTGACTTCTGGATGAAGAAAACAAAAGAGGGAGGGCTTGAGGTCTATAGGACTAAAATTCACAAAAAAGACGGCACTCCAAGATTTACTTATCGCGATGATGAGATAGCGCCAGTTGAATCAGGACATATTGCGCCGGAAAAACATACTTAAAATCAGGGATAATAAGGGTTAAATTGAAAAAATATATTTTTGCTCTTATTTTAATTACCGTTTTAGCCTATCTCAGCTCATTTGGCAATGATTTTGTCTGGGATGACTTGAACAATATAGTTAACAGTAAACAGTTAGATGGGCCGGTGGTATGGCAAAATATACTCTTTAAACTCCAACCGCCGGCCCAGTTTTATCGGCCAATCCCATCCCTTACTATCGTATTAGATCATTTCTTATGGGGAAAGAATCCCTTTGGGTATCATCTGACTAATTTTCTTTTCCATCTAATCAATGGTATACTAATTTTTTATATAACAATCTCTCTAACGAATACTCCTATAATCTCTTTTACTTGCGCTCTCTTATTTGCCATCCACCCAGCGCATACAGAAGCAATAACATACATCTCTGGCAGGTCTGACCCTATCTGCGCATTTTTTCTTCTTGCCTCTTTTTTACTTTATCTAACATCGCTTAATGCAATAAGGTATAGGCAGTTAGTGTATTTTGGCGTGGCGTTGCTTTTATTTTTGTTTGGGTTACTATCTAAAGAAATTGCAATTGTTTTCCCATTCATTGTTTTTGCTTATGAGTATTTATATCTAAATAACAGGTTTAAATCATGTTTAAAGAAAAGCATGCCATTTTTCGCGGTTTTGTCTTCTTTTCTGATGTTTAGATATTTTTTTCTGGATGGGCATATAGTGAAAATGGGTTTAAATAAAATATTTCTTGCCCCAAAAATTTTTATATATTACATAAGGCTTTTAATATTCCCTATCAAACTTCATATGCAGCATAGGCTGGAAGACACCTCTCTCTTGATTAATATGTTATTTATATTATCACTATTGATTTTTATTGGGCTTATCTATATCGGTTTACGGTTTGAGAAAAGAAGATTTATGAAGTTTGGCTTGGCATGGTTTCTCATCGGGCTTTTTCCATTTTTAGGCATTATGATATTGAATGCTGATATAGCTGAACATTGGCTCTATTTAGCTTCCTTTGGTTTCTTTTTGTTTTTGGCAGGGTTATTTGCCCAAATAAAGCCATTAAACAGGAAAATAGCCTTATCTATAGCGGCCTTATTCCTTGGTATATTAACGTTTCAGCGTAATACAGTTTGGCGTGATGATATAAGCATATATCAGGATACGCTCAAATACCGGCCGGACGATCCTAAGCTCCGCTACAATCTTGGCAATGCTTATTTACGCCATGGCTTGCTTAATGAGGCAGCCAAAGAATACTCAATTGCCATTGAACATGACCCAGATTATGCGTATGCATTGAATAATTTAGGGCTTGTTTTGGAAAAGCAAGGCAATATAAAATCAGCCAATCAACATTACAAAAATGCAATTACTTTAGACCCTGCTTTAGATGCAGCTAAGAAAAATCTTTTGAGGCTCCAGTTTATTTCTTCGGCATTTGCGCAGGAAACATATTTCGATCACGGTGTCTATGAGGAAGTTTTAAACAAATTTGTCGATAATGGCAAAGTAGATTATGCTGCTTTAAAAAATAATCCTCACCCTTTGGACAGTTATCTAACGATGGCAACCATGTTAGATTCTGAAACGCTCAATTCTCTGCCGCGAAATGAAAAAATCGCCTTTTATCTCAATGTCTATAACGCCTTGACCTTAAAGGTTATTGTGGATTACTATCCCGTTAAAAGCATAAAAGACATACCCGGAGTTTGGGACAAGATCAAGTTTAATATTGCAGGCAGGGAACTTACGTTGAATCAAATTGAGCACCAGATCTTAAGAAGTGAATTCACAGAGCCGCGTATTCATTTTGCTTTAGTCTGCGCTTCAAAAGGCTGTCCCGAGTTAGCCAGCGAGCCATTTACCGGCAAAGATTTAGACGCAGAGCTTGATAGAGAGGCGCGCAAATTTATCAATGATAAGACAAAAGTCAATCTGGATAAGGAGGACAGGCTCCTTTATCTTTCTCCCATATTTAAATGGTTTAAAGAGGATTTTGGCAATGTTATAGAATTTGTCAGCAGGTATTTACCAAAGGACGATGCTGGATTTATTAAAGAGAAAAACCTAAAGATTAGATACCTTAATTATGACTGGTCACTAAATGAGCGCCGATGAAATATATGATATCAGTGATTGTTCCGGTATATAATGAAGAAAAAATCATAAAGCAATTTTTAAGCCCTTTTTCTTATAACTGTGGTTTAGAAGTAATTGTTGTAGATGGGCAAAGCTCTGATAAGACTGTAGAATTTGCTAAACAATACCCAGTTAAAGTGATACAATGTGTTAAAAATAGAGCAGCGCAGATGAATGAAGGCGCAAAGATAGCCCAAAAAGATATCCTTTTATTTTTACATGCTGATTGCCTAGTTGAACGGGGTAGTTTAGAGGACATTAACGATTGCTTAAATAATGGTTATATAGGCGGCTGTTTAAGTCAAAGGATAACTTCGGATAAGATAATCTATCGTTTTATAGAGGCTTCCGGCAATATCCGTTCAAATATATCAAAAATATTTTATGGCGATCAGGCAATCTTTGTTAAAAAGGATAAATTTTTAAAACTTGGAGGATTTAATGGCGTTGCCCTGTTTGAAGATGCGCTATTTTCAAAGAAATTAAAGAAGGAGGGGAGGTTGAGGGTATTAAATAATAAGGTTTTTGTCTCGCCGCGCCGTTGGGAGAAAAATGGGATTATGAAAACAACTTTTATTAATTGGATATTAACTTTAGGTTTTATGTTAGGCATGCCGTTAGATATTTTAAAACGGATATATGCCGATGTTAGGTGATATTTCAGAAGGAGTCGAAGGATGAAATACGATTTTGATATTGTAGTAATCGGAGGCGGGGCAGGAGGTTTGTTTGCTGCAAGCATAGCTAATACCTTGGGAGCGCGGACTTGCCTTGTGGAAAAGAGAAAATTAGGCGGAGACTGTACCTGGTTTGGTTGTATGCCTTCAAAGGCGCTCTTAAAATCAGCAAGCGTGGCAAATTTATTAAAAGGATATTCAAAATTTGGCATAGAGATTCAGGGCAGCTTTCATATAGATACGAATAAGGCGCTTGAGTATGTGAGAGAGGTTGTGCAGGAGATTTCCACTCATCACCCGGCAGAGGTCTTTGAGAAGAGGGGGATTAAGGTGATTTTCGGCCTTCCACAATTCATAGATAAGAATACTATAGAGATAAATGGCAAGAGAATTACTTCTAAAAGGTTTATTGTCTGCACAGGTTCTCATCCAATGATTCCTCCGATAGATGGCCTTAAAGATTTAAGGTATCTTACTAATGAAAATGTGTTTGACCTTGATAAATTGCCTCAGTCGTTGATAGTTTTAGGAGGAGGCCCCATCGGAGTAGAGCTTTCTCAAGCGCTGAATAGATTAGGGGTTAAGATTCATATTGTAGAGATGATGGATAGAATTCTTTTCAGGGAGGACAAGGAAGCAGCGCAGGTTTTGGAGGATAAACTAAAGGAAGAAGGGGTTCAGGTTTTAACCGGCAAAAAAGCAATAAAGTTTGATAAAAAAGACGGACTGGTTTACGTTACCATGGAAGGTAAGGATAAGAGTCAGGAAAGGATCTCTGCAGAAAACGTTTTGGTTGCTGTGGGCAGGGTTCCTAACTTAGAAGGGCTCTTTTTGGAGAAGGCAGGCGTAGAGTTCACAAGGCAAGGGATTAAAGTCAATCCATATTTACAGACAACAAATAAAGATATCTTTGCCTGTGGAGATGCGGCAGGGCCTTATATGTTCAGCCATGTAGCTGCTTATCAGGCTCAAGTATGTGTGCGTAACGCCCTATTTAAGAGGCTTACATGGCAAAAAGTGAATTATAAAAATATAGCCTGGGCGACTTTTACCGAGCCGGAACTAGCCCATTTGGGACAAACTGAGGATGAAGCGAGAGAGGCTCATAGAAATATAAGGATATATAAAACAGAATATACAAGTTCTGACCGCGCAATTACCGATTCGGAAAAGGAAGGGCTGGTAAAAATCATTACTGATAAAAAAGGCAATATTTTAGGAGCTCATATTGTAGGCGCCCATGCATCAGAGATCATTCATGGATTTTTAATCGCTAAGTCGTTAAAAATCCAGTTGGAAAAATTATCTATTCCACTTTTCATCTATCCTACCCTCTCTGAGTTAGTCAAGAAGACAGCAGCTAAACCTTTGGTAGAGAAACTGAATAACCCTCTGGTGAAATTGGCTATGAAAATATTGAGGAGATGAAATTGTTGAAAAAACCCTGGCTTAATCTGTTAATCGTAATCTTTTTGCTTGCGGTAATATTTTTTGCTTTGCGGTTATTACATATAGACTTTTCTAAAATCTCTGAAGCGGAATTTAAGAATTGGGCGCATTCGTTAGGTTTATGGGGGCCTATCGCCTATATTCTGCTGTATATCTTTCGTCCTCTTATCCTTTTCCCTGCGGGTATCCTTTCTGCCACCGCAGGCATCATCTGGGGGCCGGCTTTAGGTTTTTTCTATTTACAGATCGCAGCAAATCTCTCTTCAGCGACAGAATTTTTGCTCGCCAGGTATTTTACAAGAGGCATGGTAGGAAACCTTTTAAAAGGAAAAGCGTTGAAGATTGATGAAAAAATTGAAAAACATGGATTTTTGACTGTCTTACTAATCAGGCTCATTCCAAATGTTGCCTGGGATATCCAGAATTTAAGCCTCGGGCTTACTAAAGTAAGATTTAAAGACTATATTCTCGCTACATTAATAGGTATTATGCCTGGCTCTTTCGCATTTGTATTTTTTGGTTCCTCATTAATTAAGGTTCTATTTAACCCTAAGACTTTTTGGATTATCGGCATCGCTATTCTATTATTTATAGGAATTTATTATCTTCAAAGATATCTAAAGGAGGCGGTAAAATGAACGCGTTTGTGAAAGTCCTTGATAAACACAATGTAAAATATAAAGATATGTTGCGAAGGGAACGTTTAACTACCTTACAGGCCAATATGGGTAATCTCTGTAACCAGAGTTGCCTTCATTGTCATATGAATGCCTCGCCGCAAGGGAAAAATATAATGTCGCGAAAAAGAGTGAATGATATTTTAAAATACCTTTCAGAACATAAAGGCTTAATATTAGATATAACAGGGGGCGCTCCGGAACTGAATCCCAACTTTGATTATTTGGTAAAATCTGCAAGGTCTTTAGTAAATGAAATTATTGTGCGTTCTAATCTTACGGTTATATTTGAACCTGGCAGCGAACATCTGCCCAATTTTTTTAAAGAAAACAGAGTTCATCTTATCTGTTCCCTGCCTTGTTATACAAAAGAAAATGTTGACCGACAGCGCGGCAAAGGCATTTTTGAAAAAAGCTTAAAGGCGCTGCGCATCTTAAATGAATTAGGCTATGGAAAAGTCAATGAGCTGCAATTGGATTTAGCGCATAATCCCATTGGGCCAAACTTGCCTTTAGAGCAGCATAGACTAGAAATAGATTACAAACGCAATTTAAATAAAGAGTATGGTATAGGCTTTAATCGCCTCATTACAATAACAAATGTTCCTTTAGGGAGATTTAATGACTATTTAGAAACTAATAGGGCCTATGAAAAATATAATAACCTCTTAAAGGACAATTTTAATGCTGGTGTTTTGGGAAATCTTATGTGCCGCACTTTCTTAAGCGTGGACTGGGATGGCAGGCTCTATGATTGCGATTTTAATTTAGTATTAGGACTGGCATTGAAGGATGCGGATGGTAGAATTCTTACAATCGATACTATAAGCCCTGTGGAATTAGAAGCTAAAGAGATAATCTTTGGCGAGCACTGCCTTGCCTGCGCTGCTGGTTCAGGCTCGAGCTGTCAGGGCGCGTTAGATTTACCCTGCCCCTGCGCGCAGGGGCGGGGTTTACTAAAACTCGATACGGTTCGACAGAACGTAAAGTATTTTTATCAGGACGCAGCGCTAAGGCCTAAGAAGGAACTCTGCTGTCCGGCAACTTATGAAAAAGAAGATATGTCGTATATTCCTAAAGAGGCATTAGAGGTTTCTTATGGATGCGGAAGCCCTATCAGCATAGCTCAGCCAGCGCAAGGAGAAGCTGTTGTGGATTTAGGCTGCGGCGCAGGTATTGACTGTTTTATTGCTGCTAAAAAGGTAGGTATTCCTGGTAAGGTTATTGGAGTCGATATGACTGAAGAGATGTTACAGAAGGCCAATAAGGCTTTGGAGCATGTATCAAGTAATTTAGGATTTTTAAATTGTGAATTTAGACATGGTTTTCTAGAAGATGTGCCAGTTGAATCTGAATCAATAGATTTAGTAACTTCTAATTGTGTATTGAATTTGTCTTCTGACAAATCCAAAGTATTTAAAGAGATCTATAGAATCTTGAAAGATGGCGGCAGATTTGTTATTTCTGATGTCGTTAGCAATAAAGAAGTCCCTGTTTTTATGAAGAATAACCAGGAACTATGGGGGGAATGTATATCAGGGGCATTAACCCAAAATGAATTTTTGTCCAAGGCAAAAGATGCAGGATTCTACGCCTTAGAGATTTTGAAAAATTTTAAATATAAAGAAGTGGAAGGATTGCAATTTTATTCTATTACGGTGCGGGGATATAAATCAAAAAAGAATAAAACCTGTTGTTAAAAATATGTTTTCGGATAATGTTCTAATCATCTTTGTCAAATATCCACGGGCTGGCTTTGTCAAGACAAGATTAGCTAAAGAGATAGGCAGGAAGAACGCAAGCGAGCTTTACCGTTTATTTGTAAAAACAATTCTGTCACGGATAAAAGATAAGAATTTTACAAGGGTAATATTTTATTCTCCTGCCTCTAAAAGAAACGAGATAAAGAGGTGGTTAGGAGGAGAAATTTTATATCCCCAAAAAGGCAAGGACTTAGGAGAAAGATTATTAGCCGCCTTCAGGCTTACCTTCCAAAAGGGGGCCAAAAAGGTTGTAGCTATTGGAACAGATAGCCCTGCCCTAAATAAAAAATTAGTCCTTGATGCCTTTGAAAAGTTAAAAGATACAGAATGTGTCTTGGGACCAGCGTTTGATGGCGGCTATTATCTTGTGGGTTTATCGTCTTTTTATAAAGAGATATTTCAGCATATAGACTGGGGTTCATATAATGTTTTTAAGCAAACATTGGGAACAATTAAAAAATTAAGAGTTAGATTTAGTTTATTAGAGAAAGTTCTTGATATAGATAATAAAGATGACTTGCTTAATTTCTGCCGCCAGCTTCCAAAAATTTATAAAGCAAATCCTATTGGCTTGACCCCTATTATAAAATTCTTAGAACAGCTATTTTCTTGACTATAGGGGCTATTATATGTATTATAGTTTTATTGATAGATCAAAAATTATAAAGCAGTATTAATATAGATAGAAAGAATTGCAACAGATGGAAGACACTAAAAAGCCACGCGGTTTTATCAGAATCAATAAAGTCAGGGCATATCTTTTAATCAAAAATATAAAAGGCCTATTGAAGAAGCAGGAAAGAAACAGAAGAAAGTTATAGGCCCTAACTGCCAAACGAGGTAGATTATGATTAAGAATGTCTTATTGGCTTTTATTCCTATCTTTGTAGCAGTCGACGCTATAGGTGTCCTGCCTCTTTTTGTAGGGCTCACAGAAGGCGTTAAGAAAAAAGAAAAATCCAGAATAATACTGCAATCCATGGTTACAGCTATGTGCCTGGCAGTTGGTTTCATCTTCCTTGGCAAGGCTGTTTTTAATCTTATGGGTATAACCCTTGGCGATTTCATGGTCGCAGGCGGTTCGATTCTTTTTTATATTGCTGTTGCAGATATAAGGGGCCCGGGTAAAGGAAGCCAGTATGCCAATCAGGAACTCGGGGCAGTACCTCTGGGGACGCCGCTCATTGTAGGGCCTGCTGTTCTGACCACATCATTGATTATTATAGGAGAATACGGTTTAACTGCCACGCTTACATCGGTGTTAGTCAATATTTTATTGGCAGGCGTTATACTTTCACTTTCTGATGTCATAATAAAGATTCTCGGGAAGGCTGGTTCAAGGGCGTTGTCAAAAGTTACAAATCTTCTTTTAGCCGCAATAGCAGTAATGCTTATTCGGAAGGGCATTATTCAGATCTTCCACTTATAATGCAGGGGGGAAAATGGAAAGTTTAAAATTAGATGGCTTAAGGCCTGAATTGAAAGTTATTATACGTTCTTATCTAATCAGGCTTCTTGATATTCATAAAGAAAATATAGTTTCTGTGGTCATGTATGGGAGCGCCACAGGAAAATATTTCATGATAAAAAAATCAGATATAAATCTGGCTGTTATATTTAAAGATCTCAGATTTCAACAGTTAAAAAGCTCACTTTCTGCTATAAATTCCGGCATACCCAAAAGAATAACAGCGCCTTTATTTTTATCTTTATCTCACATTGAAACATCTAAAGACACTTTCCCGATAGAATTTATTGAGATAAAAGAAAATAATATTTTAGTCTATGGCGAAGACGTGTTCAGCGGCTTAAATATAGACGAAGCCAACCTGAAACTTTTCTGCAAAAGAGAAATAGAGGGAAAGCTTATAAGAATCCGCCAGGCTTATTTGGAAATAGGGCTTAAGAAAAAAGGCGTCGAGGCCCTCATGAAAGAATCCTTGAACTCGCTTATCCCTGTATTTAGGGCGCTTCTCAGACAGAAACCCCAAAAGCCTCCTGTGGATAAAGAACAGATACTCATAGAATTTTGTAACCACTATGGTCTTGCTAAGGACGTATTTATCGCTATTTTAAGAGATAGGATGAATGACGAAAAGATAAAGGGAGAGGATACAGAAGTATTTTTTGAGAAATATTTGAGAGAGATAGAAAAGGTTTCATGAAAAAGATCTTTATAGCGCTAAGCCTTTTTATTTTTACAGGCATCGGGTTCTGCGAAGAGGTAAATTTTCAGAATTATACCGGCTATGTAAATGATTATGCGAATATTTTATCAAGCGAAACAAAGGCTAAACTCACGGCCCTTTCAGCTGAGATTGAAAATAAGACCACAAGCCAGTTAGCCATTTTAACTATTGATGCAACTTCTCCACTTGATATAGAAACTTATGCAGTAAAACTTTTTGAGAAATGGGGCATTGGCCAGAAACAGAAGAATAATGGAGTCCTTATTCTTGTAGCTGTAAAAGACAGGCGAGTGAGAATAGAAGTAGGGTATGGGCTTGAAGGCGCAATACCGGATGCGCTTGCTAATAATATTATACAAAAGTCTATGATCCCGTTTTTTAAAAATGGAGATTACGACGCAGGCGTTCTCCATGGCGCAGCGGTTATTAGTAAGCTGATAGCCAGCGAATATAATGTAGAAATTTCCGAATTGGAAAATATAAAAATAACCGCCTCTTCAAAAAAGTTTTCTATTTTTGACTTTTTATTTCTGATCCTTGTTATTATAATGTTAATAAGGCGGAGTTTTTTCTGGTTTATTCCAATGTCAGGTACAGGCAGAGGGAGGGGCGGTTATTGGCATGGTGGGAGCAGCTCAGGAGGATTTAGCGGAGGATTTGGAGGTTTCGGAGGTGGTTTTTCAGGCGGCGGAGGAGCATCCGGCCGCTGGTAAGTAGGGGACAGGCATGCCTGTCCCCTACTTTAAAGGAGGATTTATTATGAAAAAGATAGGGATAGTTTTGTTGGTTATTGTTGGAGTGGTAATAGTTTTTGGAGGCATGGTTATAGCAGGGCTTAATAAGCCTGTTATACTGGATGAGCAGGTGAATAATGCCTGGGCCCAGGTTGAAAATCAGCTGCAGAGGAGGAATGACCTGATTCCGAATCTTGTGAACACTGTAAAAGGTTACATGGAGCATGAAAGAGGCACATTTGAAAAAATAACTGAACTCAGGAGCCAGTGGGCAAAGGCAGCAACTACGCAAGATAAAATACAGACAGCTAACGCTATAACAGATACGCTCTCAAAGATTTTAATGGTGTCAGAGAATTACCCTGAATTAAAGGCAAATGAAAATTTCCTGAACCTTCAGGCGCAATTAGAAGGCACTGAAAATAGGATTGCGGTTGAAAGGATGAGGTACAATGATGTAGTAAAGACATTCAATGCATATCAAAGGACTATATTCGGCAGCGTTTTTTGCAGTTTGAGGGGTTTAGGCCAGCCAAGGGTTTATTTTCAGGCAGTTGAAGGCGCAAAAGAGGTTCCCAAAGTTACTTTTTAATGAAGAATGTACTTTTAGTCAATCCATGGATATATGATTTCAGCGCATATGACTTTGGCATAAGGCCGGTAGGGCTTTTGCGCATAGGGGAATTTTTGCGCAGGAAAGGCGCTAAGGTAAATCTAGTGGATTGCATGGAAGGATGCTCGAGGCATAAAGATGAAGATGGTTTTTCAAAGATAAAAAAAGAAAAAATAGAGAAACCGGAAATATTGAAAAATATAGAAAGGCCTTATTTCAGGTACGGCATATCTATTCAGATATTTTTAGAAAAGATATCAGCTTTTTCAGAAATAGATGAGATATATGTTACTTCTGGAATGACTTATTGGTATCCGGGAGCTCATCTTGCCATAAGGCTCTTGAAAGAGCGTTTTAATAAAACGCCTATAACGTTAGGCGGTATTTATGCCACTATCTGCCATAAGCACGCATGCTCTACAAGCAATGCGGATATTGTATGGAAAGGCAGCTTTCTTGATAAGGAATGTTTTTATCAGAGCGGGTTTTATCCCGCATATGATTTATTGGTGGATAAAGATATTCTTCCGATACAACTTACAACAGGATGCCCTTTTAGGTGCACTTATTGCGCCTCCAGGATGTTCGGTGCAAAATTTGAGATGAAAGATCCTGTAAATCTGTTTGAAGAGGTGATGTATTACAACAGGGTGTTTGGGACAAAGAGCTTTGTTTTTTATGATGATGCGCTTTTGTATAGAAGCGCAGAAGGCATCAAAAGATTTTTAAGGATTGTTATCGCATCAGGCATGCAGTTTACTTTTCATACGCCGAACGGCTTACACGCCAGGTTTATAGACGAAGAGCTTGCAGAGCTTTTTAAAAAGACAAATTTCAGGGACCTGCGCATATCGCTCGAAACGTCTGATGAGGGCGTCCAGCAATTTACAGGAGGGAAAGTAAATAATAATGACTTGAAGCTCGCTCTTAGAAATCTAAAAGAATCCGGTTTTACGAAAAAAGACCTCGGCGTTTATATATTGATGGGCGCAAGTTATATTGATATGGAAAATACTATGGATGATATAATTTTTATAAATTCTCTGAGCGCAAAGGCAATTTTAGCGTCTTACTCTCTGATACCAGGGACGTTAGATTATAAAGTTCTGGTAAAAAATAAAATAATAAAAGATGGCATCGATCCTTTGTGGCATAATAAAACTATATTTTCCGAACTTTTGATGCCGGCTTATATCCGGAAGGCAAGAGAGATAAGGCGTTTTACGTCGAATTTGAATAACTCTTAGGAGGGCGTGTGGAGTTTTTTGAAGTGGTGAAAAATAGAAAGAGTGTGCGGGAATACTCTGATAAAGAGGTTGAAAAAGAGCTTATTGAAAAAATTGTAGACGCTGGAAGACTGGCTGCGACTGCCAGGAATGAGCAACCGTGGGAATTCATAGTAACATCGGAGAAGAAAATACTTAAAAAAATCTGCGGCATATGCCCAAACGGGCCTTTTATTAAAGATGTTTCGCATCTCGTAGCAGTATTTTCTAAAGACACAAAATATTACCTTGAAGATTGTTCAGCTGCTACGCAAAATATGCTTCTCGCAATAGAGGCTTTGGGCCTGGGCGGATGCTGGGTAGCAGGAGATAAAAAAGATTACGCAGAAGATATTAGAAAGATATTCAACGCACCGGATGGTTATAAGCTGGTAAGCATGATAACAGTCGGGCACCCCAAAAAAGAAGAAAAGCCTCATGCAAAAAAAAGCCTGAAGGAAGTTTTGCACTGGGAAAAACATAGCTAAATTTGTACATCAAAGCTATGGATGCCAAATTTTACCGCCATAAAAACCTCTCTTTTCAAATTACAAATTATATACTATAATATGCTTTATGAAGCTGGCATACTGGCGTCATGGATAATAGAAAAAAGGAGAGGGTATGAAAAAAGAATCAATGTTCGAAAGATTTCTTAATAAAAAAATTTCAAGAAAAAGATTTGTAAAACTTTGCGGAATAAGCGCTGGAAGCCTTGTTCTAAATAGCGCATTATTTAAATTTGCTTTTGGTCAGGAAGAGAGTTCTACTGGAAGAGTTACTAAGAGGATAAAGGGAATGCATGACCTAGTTGTAGCAAAAGGCGAGGATCCTTATATAATGACGGTAAAAGCAGTAGAGACAATGGGAGGCATGAGGAAATTTGTTAAGAAAAATAGCGCCGTTCTTATAAAGCCTAATATAGGATGGGATCGTTCTCCTGAGCAGGCAGCTAACACTAACCCTTACGTTGTCGGGGCATTGGTGGATATGTGTTTTAAGGCAGGCGCAAAAAGAGTAAATATATTTGATAGGACTTGCAATGATACAAAACGCTGCTATGAAAATAGCGGCATAGAAAAAATCGCCAGGGAAAAAAGCGCAAATGTTTTTTCTCCGGATGATTGGAATGTGATAAAGGCGAAATTTAATTACGAAAGCCCCATGGAAGGCTGGCCTGTTTACAGGGATGCCCTGGAATGCGATACATTTATAAATGTGCCTATATTGAAACATCATAGCCTTACAGGCCTTACGATTTCTATGAAAAATCTCATGGGAATATGCAGCGGAGATAGGGGGATGATGCATTTTGATATAGGTACAAAACTTGCTCACTTGACAGATTTTATAAAACCAGATCTGACTGTGATAGATGCATATAGGGTGCTTACAAGAAATGGCCCGAGTGGAGGAAATCTAGAAGATGTTTTAGATATGAAAACAATTATGGTAAGTCCTGACCCTGTATTATGCGATTCGTATGCAGCTAACTTAATGGATAGAGACCCTTTATCTATAAGTTACATAGAACAGGCAGTAAAGCTTAACCTCGGAAACGCTGATATTGCAAAGGCAGATATATTGACTATTAAAACTTGACATAGTCCAGCTGCTAAGGCTGGATGTATCCAAGGCAATGCATTAATTCCTTTATGAAAAAATTAGTTTTAATCAGAAGGTTTAGCCAGACACTTTTTCTATTATTATTTATTTATATCCTCTGGTTGACTACGAATACAGCCGTGTTTTTTAAAATAGACCCGCTTGTGTCTATATTCAGTTTTTCGGCTTTAACCATGCTGGTCCTGACGTTTATAGCAGGAAGATTTTTCTGCGGATGGATTTGCCCTTTAGGAGCTATTATTGATATATGCGGGATTAAGGCAAAGAGCAGAGATTTTGGTTTTAGACAGGTAAAATATTATATACTGGGATTTATTGTTATATTTGCATTTCTTGGTATACAGATTGCATGGATCTTTGATCCCCTGGTTATTACAGCGAGATTTATTTCTTTGAATTTTATTCCGTTTTTTACCATAGTTCTGGATAAATTATTTATTTTCCTGATAAAAAGTTTCAATTTTTATACGCCGCTATATGATTTTTATCGTTTACTGAAATCATCTATACTTGGGGTAAAGATTTATTATTTCCAGCATTCCTTTATCACTTTGAGTTTCTTTATTATAATATGCGGCCTTGTATCTATAACAAAAAGATTCTGGTGCCGCATTCTTTGCCCTTTAGGCGCTATATACGCGCTTATTGCGAAGTTTTCTATATTAAGGCGCCATGTTGATAAGTGCATGCATTGTATGAAATGTAATGTTGACTGCCGTATGTCCGCAATTAAAGAAGATTCGAGTTATAGAAAAGAGGAATGTATCCTTTGTATGGATTGTATATATGGTTGTCCGGACCGCGCTACTAAATTTACATGGCCTGCCAAAAAAAATTTACAAAGTAAATTTTTTTTGATCTCGAGGCCTACAGGCCGAGAGATTTGTAAGGCCAAAGATTCTATATCGCGCGGGGATTTTTTATTCCTGATGGCTTCCTCATTTTTATTATTGGGATTTAAAAGCATGGCAGATGGAGCTAAGAAAAGACTTATCAGGCCGCCAGGAGTTACGAGTGAGCGCGAATTTTTAAATAAATGCATAAGGTGCGGAAACTGCATGAAAATCTGCCCGACCAATGGCCTGCAGCCGGTTATATTTGAACCAAGCTTAGCAGGTATATGGACCCCGCATCTTATCCCTGAAATAGGATATTGCGAATATAACTGCAACTTGTGCGGCAATGTCTGCCCCACAGGCGCGATCCCTAAATTGAATCTGGCTCAAAAAAAGGAACAGAAACTCGGACTTGCTTATATTGATAAAAATATCTGTATTCCGTGGTCACAAAATAAGGAATGTATTGTGTGTGAAGAACACTGCCCTGTACCTACGAAGGCTATTAAAACGTATGATGAAGTTTTTGAAGGTAAGAAGATTAAAAAGCCTTATGTAGACGCTTCTTTATGCGTGGGATGCGGGATTTGCCAGAATAAATGCCCTACCAGGCCCTTGAGAGCTATAAAAGTCCAGCCTTAAACCCGGAATTTGCAATAGGAGTTCGGTAAAATGCCTCCAAATCTTTACGAATACTGCGTTATACTCGCAAAATTGTCCTCGGCGTATCGCACCGGATACGCCTGCGGGAATTTTGCTCGTATGCCTTGTCTTCGCAAAGATTTGGGCCATTTTCCTCGAATCCTACTGCAAAATCCGGGTTAAATCTTTTCACTCAATTTTTGTTATATCTTTATGATGTTATAATCCAGGGCGCCAAGGCCTTTTTTATAGCCGTAATCGAACATTGTTTTATGCGTGTCTAAAAGGCCTGTTTCTTTGAATAAATCTTTGTCTTTATTTATGAGGTCAATCATTGCCTTATCTATACTAAGAGGATCCCGAGAGGCTAGAATACCTATATTTTCCGAGAATATTAATTCATTTTTAGTGGATATGCAGTCGCATTCCTTTGTTATGTCAAGGCCGAATGTTATAAAAAATTTATTTTTGAACTTTGAGAGTATAAAATGAGCAACTTCAACCATGCGCTTTGCAAATATAGCGTGATCTTCAGACCAGTTTATAGATATAGCGTAAAATTTACACGCGCACAGGCATTCTCCGCACCCAAGGCACTTTGTTTGATCTATTACATACCCCTCACCCTTTCCCTCTCCCCTTTGGGGAGAGGGTGGGGTGAGGGGAGATATAGCATTTGCCGGGCAGATTTTCACACAGTATCCGCAGGCAGTACATTTTTTATCTATAACGTGCGGCTTTAAAGATGAATGCTGGACCTGTTTTGTAGGCCTTGAAACCATGCCCATGGCAATATTTTTTATAGCGCCTGCGTATCCTGATAAGATATGGCCTGTAGCGTGCGATAAGACCAGAAGGTTTTCAAGGGATCCTATAAAAGAAGGAATTTTTATTTTTTTAATATAATCTGAATCTATAGCGTATTCTTTCCCATCCTGTCCGAATATCCCGTCGGCTATTATAAAAGACGCGCCTACTTTTGCATAGCCAAAACCTTTACTCTGAGCCAGAGTCAAGTGGTCAACTGCATTTAAGCGCTCTCCTTTATATATGACGTTTGTATCAAATAAAAAAGGCTTTGCTTTTGTTTTTTTTATGTCAGATACTATTATTTTCACTAGTTCAGGGGGTATATTATAAACGCACTGGCTATCCCCTATGGTAAGTTTTATAGGTATAAATTCATCTTTTTTGTAATCTCTGAACGGGTTTACCTTCTCCAGCAATTTTTGAAGGGAATCGCATCTCGCCTCTAAAGCATTTGTCTTAACTTTTATCAAATAAACATCGCTTTTCATATTTTTCTTATTAATTTACAAAACAAGTCATACTCGTTTTGTAAATTAGTGGAGTTGTGAACGTGAATCAAGAAGGCTGCAGAGAAGGTTCTGAGTTTAACCAAAAGGGCTTGTTGTTGTTTTCATTAATGATTCTCAGGACAACATCCACAATATTCTTGTCGTATTTATTGCCTGTGTTGTCTCTTAGCTCTTGCAGTGTTGCATCCATGCCTAATGCCTGCCTGTAAGGCCTATGCGATATCATGGATTCCAGGACGTCGCATATGGCAAGTATTTTTGCTTCAGGCAAGATTTTATCTTCTAAAAGGCCTCTTGGATAGCCTTTTCCGTCAAGCCTCTCGTGATGCTGATATATTGCTTCAGGGAGTTTAGAAGGGAATGAATATGGCTTCAACATATCGTAACTCTGCTGCACGTGCTCCTGCACCATTTTATATTCTAGTTCTGAAAGTTTCCCAGGTTTATTAAGTATTTCAAGAGGTATAAGGATTTTACCTATATCATGAAGTTCAGCGGATATCTTTAATTCCAGGATTCTATTTTTCTCCCAGGAGAGTTCTTTAGCTATTTTTTCCGCGATTATAGAGACACGTCTAGTATGGCCGAATGTATAAGGGTCTTTTGTCTCAAGTATTTTATCCAGGACCTTTAGAGAGTTTATTATCATATCCAGGTTTGTCCGTTCAGTCTTGTCGTAAGCAGTTATATCCCTCGTTACGCCCATGGTTCCTATAACCCTATTTTTTTTATTCTTTATCGGGATCTTTGTGGTAGTGACGCAGACATGTGTCCCGTTAGGCAAGAGTGTCCGCTCGATCTTTCCTATTATGGGTTTGCCTGTTTTTAAAACATAGGTATCGTCATCAAACATACTCTGAGCCTGGTCTTTTTGGAAAAAGTCAAAATCTGTTTTTCCTATGATATCTTCAGGAGAAAGCTTGAACCCATCTGCGTAGTATTTGTTTATCCTGACAAGCCTATTTTTATTATCTTTAAAGTATATTGCGTCTGGAATATTGTCCAGGAGGTTCTGCAGAATATCTCTCTCAAAGGAAAGAGTTCTTTTTAGTTCAGTATAGGATTTCCGGATCTTCTTCTTTTTCATAAGGGGCTATAATATACCATATAATTTGCAAAAAATCAATGGTATGAGGTAAAATAAGGTTATGCTCAGGATTGGAACATTAAAATTAAAGTCAAATCTTATTCTGGCGCCTATGGCAGGTGTAAGCGATTTACCTTTCAGGCTTTTAAACCGCAGATTCGGATGTGAACTTGGGTTTATAGAAATGATAAACGTCAGGTCTCTGAGCTATAAGATGCGCAAGACAAAAAAAATGCTTTCCACTAACGTTAAAGACAGGCCGCTTGGCATACAGATTATCGGTTGTGAGGAAGAGTTCATATTAAGGGGAATAGATGTCTTGGGTTCTTGCGAATATGACATCCTGGATTTTAATGCAGCCTGTCCTGTGAAAAAGGTCGCGAGGCGCGGCGAAGGCGCAGCCTTATTAAAGGACCCTAAAAAACTGCATAAATTGTTAAAACTGATTGTAAATAATTCCAAAAAGCCTGTCACTGTGAAAATTCGCACAGGCTGGGATAAAAATTCTATAAATGCAAAGGAAACTGCGCTCGCGAGTCAGGACGCAGGCGTGAGCGCTTTATTTATCCACGGAAGAAACAGGGAGCAGGGATATAGCGGAGAAGTGGATTATGACACAATAAAGGATGTAAAAAGGGCGCTGGATATACCTGTTATTGGGAGCGGGGATGTATTTTCCCCGGAACTGGCTAAAAAAATGTTAGATGAAACAGGATGCGATGGCTTACTTATAGCGCGCGGCGCGCTCGGAAATCCCTGGGTCTTTAAGGAGATAAAAGAGTTCTTAAAGAATGAGAAGACTATCAAAAAACCAGGGATCGATAAAATAGCGGATGTCATGATAGATCATATGAATTCTTATATTGATTTTTATGACGCTCTCCACGGCATACGAAGATTTCATAAATTTTTCGCCTGGTACACAAAAGGCGTACCTGATGTGAGAACTTTAAGAGAAAAGGCGTTCCGCACAAAAACAAAAGAAGGGATGCTGGAAATTATTCAGTCTTTTAGAAAATTGACCAATGTTTAATAAGATGATATAATAAACACCACTTAAAAAACGGAGGATTTTATGCATTCTTACAAAGAATTAGGCCTTTCGAATACAAGAGAGATGTTCAAAAAAGCAATGGCAGGCAAATATGCTATCCCTGCTTACAATTTCAACAACATGGAGCAGCTCCAGGCAATAATCACAGCCTGCATGGAGACAAAGTCTCCTGTAATACTTCAGGTTTCTTCAGGCGCCAGAAAATACGCAAACCAGATTTTATTGAGGCACATGGCAATGGGCGCAATGGAGATAATAAAAACAGCAGGTTCCAGTATCCCTGTGGCGCTTCATTTGGATCACGGCGACACATATGAACTCTGCGTTTCCTGCATAGAGTCAGGATTTTCTTCTGTAATGATAGACGGATCTGCGCATAAATTTGAAGATAACGTGAGCCTCACTAAAAAAGTAGTTGAATACGGCCGCAAATACGATGTTACAGTAGAAGGAGAGCTTGGAGTATTGGCAGGGATAGAAGATGAAGTAAGCCATGAAGCGAGTCATTATACCCATCCTGAAGAAGTGGAAGATTTTGTAAAGAAGACAGGCGTGGATAGCCTGGCTATTTCAATAGGGACTTCCCACGGAGCGTATAAATTCAAATTAAAACCCGGCGAGAACGTTCCGCCTTTGAGATTTGACATATTGGAAGAAGTTGAAAAGAGAATACCTGGTTTTCCTATAGTTTTACACGGGGCAAGTTCTGTTACAAAAGAATATGTAGGCCTTATAAATAAATATGGCGGAAAACTTGAGAATACAGCAGGTGTTCCTGAAGAACAGTTAAGAAAGGCTGCAACTTCCGCAGTATGTAAAATCAATATTGATTCAGACGGCCGCCTCGCAATGACAGCCAAGATTCGCGAAGTTTTTGCAGTAAATCCTAAAGAGTTTGATCCGCGTAAATACCTTGGGCCGGCAAGGGATGAGCTCGTAAAAATGTATAAGCATAAAAACGAGCATGTGCTCGGCAGCGCAGGCAAGGCTTAGTCTACATAGTCAACCTCGGAGGTTACACCGGTTATGATGCAAAAAATAGCTCTCATAGCAAGTATTATTTTACCGCTCTGGAACATTCCTCTTATAATAAGGATAATCAAAAGGCGTTCCTCAAAGGATCTAAGTATTTACTGGGCGATAGGTGTATGGATATGCTTCTTGGCCATGTTCCCCTCAGGCATCAAGAGCCAGGATATAGTCTATAGGACTTTTACTATGGTAAACTTTTTCTTTTTCAGTATAGTAGCTAGCTGCACTATTTTCTTCCACAACAGGCCTAATATAAACGGAAAATGAAGCTCCGCAGACTAAAACCCTCGGTTTCTCGGAGCGAAATACTGAGCGGCAGCGCTCCATCCGCACCCTGAAGGGTGCGGTTTTGTGGCCGCGAATGTATAAATTTCATATGATCTTATGAAAATTATACCTATATTTATCCCTCACGCAGGGTGCCCATACAGGTGCATATACTGCGATCAGCATAGAATCTCAGGTGCCGCAAAAATACCATCCATAGAAGAAATAAAATCCGTCATAGAAAGAAACCTCAAGACAATTTCTAAGACCGAAAGAGTAGAGGTTGCTTTTTTTGGCGGCACTTTTACGCTCTTGCCGGAAGATTTGCAGAAAAAATATTTAGACGCGGTTTATCTTTATGTAAGAAATAAAAAAATAGCAGGGGTCCGTATATCTACCCATCCTGAGGCAGTTACTGAAAAATCCATGAAGCTGTTTAAAAAAAGAGGCGGATGTTTGGTTGAATTGGGCGTACAGTCGCTTGATAAAGAGGTTTTGAAAAAAACAAATAGGGTGATGGATTTTAATACAATTAAAATTGCAGCCGGTGTTATAAAAAACTCAGGCTTGGATTTAGGAGTGCAGGTAATGCTTGGCTTGCCAGGCGATACGCTTCAGAAATCAATAAAAACAGCCCGGAAACTTATAGAGTTAAAACCAAAAACAGCCCGCATATATCCTGCGGTTGTTTTAAAAGGCACAGGGCTTGGAGGTTTATTTAAAAAAGGCAAGTATAAGCCATTATCATTGGAGGATGCGATAGAGTGGTCTGCCTGTGTTTGCGATATTTTTGAAAGAGGAGGAGTAAAAGTAATACGCATAGGCCTTCATCCTTCAAAGGATTTAAATTCAGAGGGCGTTGTGCTTGCAGGGCCGTATCATCCGCGTTTCGGGCAAATGGCGCGTTTGGCACAGACATGGGGAAAGCCTATAGCAGTTATTGACCCCAGGATGCCTCCCATGGCGAAAAAAAGATTAAAGCAGATGGGTTATTATATCAGAGAGGTGCCTTTACATCCAAAACTGGCCGGGCCTGTAAAGGGCCATCCTGATATGATGTTATTTTCTTATGGTAAAAAAGTTATTTACGAGCCGCGTTTAGAAAAGATAGCAAGGCTTTTAAGAGACAATGGTTATGAATGTACGAGAGGAGAGAAAATCAAGTCGTATAAATATCCAAAAGATATTATCTATAATGCGTGCAGCATAGGAAAATCCATACATTCGCCCGCCACAGAAACTAATGGCGGGCTCAGTATTCCGCCCAAGGAACCACGGGCTTTAGCCCATGCGGGCTCCATAATCCGCTATGCCGGCAAAATTGAAAAAAATATAGAAAATTTAAAAACAGAATTTATAAGGGTTAAACAAGGATACGTGAAGTGTTCTGTAGTAGTTGTGGATGGCAAGCATATTATTACCTCTGATAAAGGCATCTATGATAAATGGGGAGTAGGGGACAGGCATGCCTGTCCCCTACTTATAAGGCAGGGCTATGTAAAATTATCTGGTTATAAGACAGGATTTATAGGCGGCGCATCGGGCAGCCATAAGGATAAAATATTTTTTACAGGCTCGCTAAAAAACCATCCTGATGGCAGACTAATGAGGGAATTTATAGAGAAAAGAGGTAAAAAAGTGGTAGAATTATCCAGCGGCGAACTTTATGATGTAGGGGGTATTTTATTCTTTGACGCTAACACATGACAATTTTGGCAGGTTTAAAACCGTTAAAATTTGGCACAGCGCTTGCGCACGAGTAAGCGCCTATATTTTTTACATAGACAACATTACCCACATCAAGCTCAGGGAGGTCTTCGCTTAAAGAAATTGTATCAAACGAATCGCAAGTAGGGCCTGCTAATGTGCTCAGGAATTTCTGCCCGCGTTTTAAAGTCCTGAACTCGTATTTGCAGTGGTCAAAAACAATACCTGAAAAATCCCCGTAAAGACCGTCATTAAGATAATAATAATTTTTGTTATTCCTGAAAGCCCTTCCTATGACCTGCGTTACAAGGATGCCTGATGGGCCCACGAAAAACCTTCCAGGCTCAGCTATGAATTTTACATTTTTGTCAAACAGCCGTATTAATTTTTTCCTTATCTGGCTTGCCATGCGTTCAAATGTCAAGTGGGAGTCTTTCTCAAAGTGTTTTATCGGGAATCCCCCGCCTATATCCAGGATATTTAAAAATAAACCTGACGGTTTTGCTTCATTGAATATAGCTGACGCGACCTCAAGCGCCTGCAGATAATTTTCTACGTTTGTGCATTGAGAGCCGACATGAAAGCTTACGCCCATGGGTTTTAAGCCAAGAGACCTTGCTTTTTTAAGAAGAGAAATAGATTGTTCAGGGTCTGCACCAAACTTTAGAGACAATTCAACTATGCTTCCGATATTTGCGACTTTTATGCGTATAAGGACTTTGGCGCCCGGGCAGTATTTTGCGATCTTGTATAGTTCAGACTCGTTGTCAAAGGTCATCATCTTGACCTTTTTCTTGTAAGCAGCTCTTATGTCTTCGTTGGATTTTATGGTGTTTGCAAATATTATTTTTTCAGGACTTGCACCGAGTTCCAGGACTGTGTTCATCTCATTTGCGCTTGCTACGTCAAAACCAGCTCCGAGCTCCACGAATTTTTTGATGATCTCAGGGTAAGGGTTTGCCTTTATAGCGTAGTAAGGCATGACCTCTGGGAGGGCTTTTTTAAATGTCTTGTATTGTTTCTCAAGGATGTCCTTCTGTATCAGCATAAGAGGGGAAGAATGTTTCTTGAGCATTTTACGTATTAGATTTTCTATGCCGCCTGATTTATTCCTCATGATTGGGATGCAAGGAATGTAGTGAATTGCCAGACATCCTTGTTCTTAGGTTTTTTAAGCCCCAGAGTTCTGAAGGTCTTATCATAATTTCTAAGAGGGGTCCAGTCTACAGGCTTTGAAACAAAAGGCCCAAGATATGGTTTTGCGATTTTCATGATATCTTCGTATGGCAGGTCATCCGGCAAGTTGAAACCTTTATTAGGGTTTTTAATCATCCACTGAGCAGCAGCTACTACTGAGATAGCTACCTGCAACGTGGTGGCGTTCTGGTTTGGGACGAGTTTTCTTGTTTCTTTGATGTCCAGCAGGCTGCCTGTCCACCATGAATTGAAATCATGGCCCATGAGTAGTACGCCTAGTCTGTCTTCGCCTTTTGTGATCTCATCATTCATTATCCTTTGCCTCTGCTGCAGGTTGTAGCGTCTCATCTCTAGCTCGTGCAGAGAGTTTATCGCAGTATCGCATGGACAATAAGCGTAATGTACTGTGGGTCTGTATATAGCCTTTCTTTTATTATTCCAAACCGTAAGCCTGTCAGATATGCCAAAAGCCTCCCCGTGTCTTATAACCATCCCTATAATCTCGCAATCCGGCACCCATGATCTGACCCATGTATTTACCCCCATGCTTTCCATGCATATCTGATTTTTAGGGCCTTGCTTGTGGAAACATGCGCCTTTGGGGATATTTCTTTCATGCGTTCCCCAGCCCATCTCAGCTGGAGCGATACCTTCTTCGAAAAATCCCTCGATGCTCCAGGTATTTACAAATTCATCCACTTGTTTCGGCTTATCTGTTACCTGTGTGTCGCGCTCGCTTATGTGTATGACCTTGACGCTGGAATTCCTGGCGAGCTCAGGATAATTTTTACTATTCAGCGCTTCTTTTAATATTTTTACGCGCTTATCTTTTGGTTTGTTGGAGATGATTTTTTTGGCAATGTCTTCCAGCGCTATCTTTGTAAAGTGCGACACAAGTCCGGGGTTTGCGCCGTGGTCTACCACAGCTGTTGAGCCGTTATTGTCGCCCCATTTTTTTATGAGCCTGCGTATTTCCATCTGCCTTACATAGAGCGTGAGATTTCTAGGATCTTTGACGTCCATAGCGTATGGATCCCAGACCTCTACGGATGTATTTACATAAAGGATTTTGTTGATCCTGCACCATGTTAGAATTTCAATACAATCTATATTCCAGGCGAGGTCGATTATCAGATCTCCGGGGCCTACATATTTTTTTAAAAGATTAGGGTAATTTTCGCGTGTAACGCGATCAATCACATAATTTACGCCTTTATCAAGGCTATCTTTTACGCGGGGCCGGTTATCAACAAAATCCATTACGGTAATATTTTTCGGCGTGGCATCTATGAGTTTTAATATAAGCGGTATTGCGCACTGGGATACGGAACCACATCCAATAACAAGAATTTTTCCTTTGAACTCCACTATACCTCCCTCGTAGTATAAAATGTACAAACCCATTCTATCAAAAAAAAATTTTTTATCAAATAAAATTTTTACTATGTTTGACATAAACGTGGAGTTGTTGTAAACTGAATAAAGAAAATTATGATAAAATTTAAAAATAAAATCCTCATGATAGGCCACGGCGCAGTGGGAAGATGCGCATTGCCGCTTCTGGTAAAACACATCAGCGTATCTTATAAAGATATCACTGTAATAGATTTTGTAGATAAGCGCGAAGAATTAGATCCTTGGATAAAGAAGGGCGTGAAATATTTTCAGGAAAGGGTTACGCCTGTTAATATAGCAAGGACCCTTTCCAGGCACGTGTCTCCGGGCGGGCTCGTGGTAGACCTTGCCTGGAATATAGACTCTGTGAGCATGCTTAACTGGTGCCACGAAAATAAAGTATTGTATGTTAATACATCAGTAGAAGAGTGGGACCCGTATGCCAATATAGACAAGAAAACTCCTTTTGAAAAATCCCTCTATTATAAACAGATGGAAATATGGAAATTGATTTCCAGGTGGGATAATTACCATAAAGCTACAACTGCTGTTTTGAACCACGGAGCAAATCCCGGCCTAATTTCGCATTTTACAAAAAGAGGCATTATTGATATTGCCTCCATGGTTTTAAAGGATAAGGTTGTCTCAAAAAAAGACGAAAAGATCATCGAGCATTTTATAAAAGAGGAGAAGTTTCCTGAGCTGAGCATGAAACTTGGCATAAAGGTTATACATATAAGCGAGCGAGACACTCAGATAACAGATAAGCCGAAACAAGTAGACGAATTTGTAGGCACATGGAGCATAGAAGGCCTTAGAGAAGAGGGGATTTCTCCTGCTGAGATAGGATGGGGTACGCACGAGAACAAGCTTCCAGAGCTTGCCAATGTACCTGAAGTAGGCCCTAGAAACCAGATATTTCTTTCGCGCATGGGAATGAATACATGGGTAAGGTCATGGGCTCCTTACGGCGAAGTAGTCGGCATGGTCATAAGGCATGCAGAGGCATTTACAATTTCAGACAGGCTTACTGTATGGAGAAAGGGAAGAGCTGTGTACAGGCCTACTGTTCATTACGCTTATATGCCTTGTGATGAAACGCTTTCCTCGCTTTACGAACTCAGGTGCAGGAATTACGAATTACAGCCCAAGACGCGTATTATGAACGACGAAATAATCAGCGGCTCTGATACTCTGGGCGCGCTTATAATGGGTCATAGGTATAACTCCTGGTGGACAGGCAGTATGCTGAGCATAGGAGAATCCAGAAAATTAATAAAACATCAGAATGCCACTACACTGCAGGTGGCCATAGGAGTAGTATCAGGCATTATGTGGGCTATAGAAAATCCTAATCAAGGTGTATTAGAACCTGATGAACTGCCACACGAATATATATTAAAGATAGCAAAACCATATCTAGGAAAATTAATATCAGAACCTTCAGATTGGACTCCATTCAAAAACTACCAGGTATTCTTCAAAGAAAATCCAGACGCATATCTTGACAAAAAAACCCCATGGGTTTTTAAAAACTTTCTATTTAAACCATGAATATTATACTGGCATCTAATTCAAAGAGAAGACACGAGATTCTGGCTTCGTGCGGTATAAAACATCGCGTGGTTCCAAGCAATGCCACAGAGTATATGACTATCAGCAGGCTTCCTGAGCAAGTGGCAATGATAAATGCTCGCATAAAGGCAGAGGCTGTATCTAAAAAGGTTAAATCAGGATATGTAATAGGCGCAGATACAGTTGTTTTATTGGGAAAGAAGATAATCGGCAAACCCAGGAACGCAAGCCACGCCAAAAATATGTTAAGAGAGATGTCAGGCAAGACCATTTCAGTCTATACCGGGCTTTGCGTGATAGATGTGAAAAAAGAAAACCTGATCTCAGACTACGAAAAGTCTCTTGTAACCGTGAAAAAACTTAAGGATAAAGAGATTCCGGGATATTTTAAATTGCTTGGGCCGTATGACAAAGCAGGCGGATTTTCAATAGAAGGCGTTGGTTCGTTTATCTTTGACGACATAAAAGGTTCTTATTTTAATGTGCTCGGCCTTCCTACAGCTAAGTTAAAAGAGATGTTTGGAAAACTAGGCGTTGATATTTTAAAAGAAATCAGGGCATGATGTTTGACGTAATAGTTATAGGCGCCGGCCCGGCCGGTATGATGGCAGCAGGCCGCTCAGCCGAAATCGGCAATAAAACCCTTCTCCTTGAAAAAACAGATTCCTCCGGCAAAAAACTGCTCTTATCCGGAAACTCCAGATGCAATATCACAAATAACTGCGAAAGCGCGGAAGATTTCATAAATAATTTTTCAGAATCAGGAAAATTTTTAAGAAACGCCTTCAGCGCATTTTTTAATAAAGAGCTTTTAAGATTTTTCAGAAAAAGAGGCCTTGATTTTAAAGTAGAGCCAAGCGGTAAGGTTTTTCCGATTACCGACAGAGCAGAGGACGTGCTCCATATACTTGTAAAATATGTTAAAGATTCAAGGTGCCAGATTTTATACAGAAAAGAGGTTTTCGATATAGTAAAACAGGGAGATATTTTTGAAATCGCTACAAAAGACAACTCTATATACAGCGCAAAAAAAGTAATACTCGCTACAGGCGGGCTTTCTTATCCCCAGACAGGCTCTACAGGATTTGGTTTTCATATTGCAAAAAAATTAGGCCACGCTGTAATAAAGCCAAAACCAGGCCTCACAGGAATTATATTAAAAACTAATTTTTTAAAAGAGTGGCAGGGCGTGTCATTTGAAGACGCAGGGGTCAGCGTTTACTCAGGCGACAAGCTTATTCATAAAGACCGCGGGGAAATGATATTCACGCATTTTGGAATATCAGGGCCGGTTATACTTCATATGAGCCATATAGTATACGATGCGCTGGTTTCAGGAAAAAGGGTTTTTCTTTCAGTAGATTTTAAGCCGGGCCTAAACCATCACGAATTGGAGCTGCTTTTCCATGAGGAATTGAAAACCAACCCTGCCAGAAAAATAAGCAATACCCTGAAAGAATTTATGCCTGCCAGACTGGTAAAAATATTCCTAAAGGCCATGCCTATGGATCCGGATAAAAAATTGAACCAGGTTTCCAAAGAAGAAATAAAAGCCATTCTAGAAAAATTAAAAGGATTTAGATTGAATGTAGAATCTGTGCGGCCAATACAGGAGGCGATGGTTACATGCGGCGGCGTATCCGTAAAAGAGATAGATCCAAAAACCATGGAATCTAAAATTATAAAGGGGCTTTATTTTGCAGGAGAATTGATTGACATAGACGGAAAGACAGGCGGATATAACCTGCAGGCGGCTTTTTCAACAGGCTGGACAGCAGGCGGGAATTTATCCTGATTAAACAAAGCGCGTTGAAGGATTAATCTGCCAGCGTGTGTTTCTTCAGTTTTTTAACAGCATCCTTGCCTATAAGCTTTTCAACTATAGCGAAAGCAAATTCCATCGCAGTAGCCGGCCCTTGGCTAGTTATAATATTCCCATCCACCACAACAGCCTTATTTTTGTATTTTGTGCTTTTTGCGAAATCAATTTGGCTTCCCGGATAACACGTGGCGGTTTTATTATCCAGAAGGCCTATCGGCGCCATGACCACGCTTGGCGCTGCACATATACCTGCGATTAAAGCGCCTCTAGAATTCATATCCTTGATAAAATTGTTCACCTCACTTGAATTGTGAAGATGCAGTGTACCCGGCATTCCTCCGGGAAGAATCACGACATCAAAATCCGGCTTTAGATCGCTTAATTTTTTATCCGCAGCTATTGTTATTCCGTGCGAGCCGGTAATATTTATACCGTCAAGCCCGGCGACTGTGGTTTCTATTCCAGCCCTTCTGAGTATGTCAATTGCACTAGCCGCCTCTATCTCCTCAAATCCTGTCGCAAGTATTATAATAGCTTTTTTCGCCATATTCACCTCCAAGTATGTTATAATAGAAAATATGAAGAAATTCAAGTACATTTATGGACCGGTGTTTTCCTGGAGGCTCGGAAGGTCTCTTGGCGTGGACCCATTATCCCAGACAGATAAGATATGCACGTTTGACTGTTCCTATTGCCAGATAGGCGAGACCAAACTTTTTAATTCAGGAAGAAAAGTCTTTGTTTCCAAAGAAGCTATAGCTAAGGAGATTTTAGCCCTGCCTAAAAACGTAAAAATAGACTATATTACTTTTTCAGGAAACGGGGAGCCCACCCTGGCTAAAAATCTGGGCGATATTATAAAGCGCATCAGAAAAATAAGAAAAGAAAAAATCGCTGTCATAACCAACGCCTCTTTGATAAATAAAAGCGATGTGCAGGAGGACCTTTTACTGGCGGATTTTGTTCTTATGAAGCTGGACGCCAATGCGGAGGATCTTTTCAGAGAGATAAACAGGCCTGACCCGGGCATAAGATTCGGAGATGTTGTAAAAGGTATAAAAAGATTCAGCGAAATCTATAAAGGAAGATTAGCGCTTCAGATTATGTTTGTTGGGAAAAATAAGTCGTACGCAAAAGAGATAGTAAAGATGGCGAAAAAGCTCGGCATAAAAGAGGTCCAGCTCAACACCCCCTTAAGGGAGTGCTCTGAAAAGCCTCTTTCAAAGCCTGAGATGGATACTATAAAGAAGTATTTTAATGGCATGTCTGTAAATTATGTATATTGGGCCAAGAGAAAAGAAGTAAAGGCCATGGATAAAGAGAGCGCTGAAAAAAGACATGGCAGGGATAAAAAATAATATTCAAAATATATTGAGAGGGTTTCCGAGCCATGTAGAACTCGTGGCTGCTGCTAAAGGCCGAAGCGTAGACGAGATTTTAGAGGCAATAGAAGGCGGCGTAAAAATATTTGGCGAAAATTATACGCAAGAAGCCGAAGAAAAATTCAGCATAATCGGCGGCGGAAAAGTTAAATGGCATTTTATAGGCCATCTCCAAAAAAATAAGGCCAAAAGGGCGGTTAAATTTTTTGACGTGATAGAAACAGTAGATTCAATTAAAATAGCCCAAGCTATAGATAAATCCTCAGCCGCAATAAATAAAATAATGGAAGTTTTTATAGAGGTTAATTCAGCCAAAGAAAAAAATAAATCCGGCGCATTGCCTGAAGACGTAGAAATCCTCGCCCGCCATATCCTGGAATTAAAAAATATAAAGTTAACAGGCCTCATGACAATGGGCCCTGCGCTTAAGAACCCGGAAGACTACAGGCCGTATTTCAAAGATACAAAAGCGCTTTTCGATAAAATAAAATTAAACTTAGATATAAAATATCTCTCTATGGGCATGAGCGATTCCTACCAGATAGCTATCCAGGAAGGCGCAAATATCGTAAGGATAGGAACAGCCATTTTTGGGCCTCGTTAAAATCAATTTTGATGAAACAGGGGCGGGCATAGAAAAGAATTGACATTGTTGTAAATTCATACTACAATTGTTGTATAAAATACATATATGGTTACCTTATTAGAAATAACAAGATCTAGATTGCGCCAGAAAATTCTCTCCTATTTTTTTACAAATCAGGACGCGCATCTTTATTTACGAGAGACTGCCTCTCTTTTACGCGATGATCCTGGAAACCTTTCCAAAGAATTAGCCAAATTGATTAAAGATGGCATCTTTGTGTGCGATATGCGAGGCCGCCAGAAATATTTCTCGCTTAATAAAACATACCCTCTTTATAAAGAACTAAAGTCTATTATTTTTAAAACTATAGGTGTGGAAGGCAGTTTAAAAGAATTAGTGCAAAGCGTAGAAGGAATATCAGGCGCATGTATCTATGGGTCTTTCGCTGTTAATAAGGCTCATGCTGCAAGCGACATAGATATTCTGATCATAGGAAATCCGGATGAAGATGCATTAATGCACAAGCTAGATGCATTAGAAAAAAAGCTTCAACGGGAGATAAATTATAATATCTATTCAGAACATGAATTAAAAGCCAGAATTAAAAAGCGCGATTCTTTTATGCTAAATATTCTTAAAAGGCCGCATATATTATTAAAAGGAAACCTTAATGGAATTCAATGACTTGCTAACGTCTGGCCAGCTTGCCAAAGAACATACCTCTAAAGAAAAGATTGCTGAATTTTTACGATTTTCTGAAGACGAAATAGCAGCTGCTAAGTTTAATCTCAATAAATTCCCGGTAACAGCGTATAAATCTTCTTATGACGCGCTTATTCATGCGGGTAACGCCCTTATAAGATATTACGGTTTTCGTCCAACTGCAAAATATACCCATGCTACTATCACAGAATGCGTGGAGAGGATTCTTGGAAAGGAATACGGTAGTCTGGCAAAAAGCTTTAAGCGCATGCGCCGCAAAAGGCATCCTTTACAATACGAAGCAGATTTTTCAGAGTCACGGGGAGAAGTTAAAAATAGTATTATGAGATCTGAGGAATTAATTAAAAGGATAGAAGAGCATATGCACATCCAACCATCCCAGAATAGGCTATTTTAAAGGAATTTTATCATGCAATTCGTAAAAATAGAATCTAAAATCAGTTAAAGCAACCTTAGCGCTAAAAAGCCGGGGTTGCTTTTTTGTTGGCTTTAAACATGCCTAATAGACATAAATCAAATAAAATAAATGGTGGCTGACCCTGTTTTTTTGACTCGCATAACTAAATGGTGTATAATGATTTAAACAGTGGATGCTATGAATTAAACAAAAAAAGGAGCAAGATGAAAAAAATTATTAAACGCAAAAGTTCTTCAGTTCCGCAGCAGGATGAACAAGATATGGCAGCTCTTATTAATAAAATGCAGGAACAGCTGGTTTCTTTGGAAAAGAAAATAGATACCTTGGTCAGCCAGTCTTCAAAAAAGCCTGCTGAGGAAAAACATTTTTCAAAACCTTTTCAGCGATTTGACCGGCCTCGCCATCATGATAGAGGCGACAGGGACAATAACTTCAGAGAAAGGAGTTTTACCCAGGTAATCTGTTCAGACTGCAACAAAGAATGCGAAGTCCCTTTCAAGCCCAGCGGAGACCGTCCTGTGTATTGCAAGGAGTGTTTTGCAAAGCGTAAGGATAGGCCCCAGTATAAAGAACAAGCTTTTATCCCGGAACGCCATTTTGATAAACAAAAAAACAGCGAGAACCGAAAGCCGGGTAAAAGAAAACAGACAGGTTTCCGAAGGCGAAAAGAATAATTTTTGTACCCGCAGAACATGCACAAAGACCCTTTTCACGGCGTTACCCTTATTATAAAAAAGGATTAAAATAAGGTATGATATGAAACAGAAAATTACAAGAAGGCAGAAGGATGTCTCAAGGCTATTGAGGGAAAAGAAGGCGCTCCAGAAGGATATCTTGATGTATTCAAGGAAAGCTAAAAGGGATGCGAAGAATGAGCGGTAAAAGATACTTTACGCCGGAGCAGGCTAAAAAAATCGGAGACGAGCTAGGAATAAAATGGGATAAGTTTGACGCTGAACAGTTCAGGCGGGGTATGGACGTGGAATTGGAGCACGGGCTGAGAGATGCTAAAACAAATGTCACTAATAACGACAGTCTCACTACAGGCAAGATAGCGCTCGCCCATCTTAACGAATTTCCTGATTATTACGATAGGCTGGAAGAGATGGAAGAAGAAGCGGAAAAATACTGGGAAGGGAAAAAGTAGAAAGAATAAACAGGCACGCGTTTCAGGGACGGTTCTGACTTTAGCTCCGGAACCGTCCTTTATTTTTTCATAATAACTTGACACGCAAATCTGCCTGTGATAAATTAATTATGAACATATGTTCATAACTATAGGGAGAGGCAATTGAGGCCGAAGAAGACCAGATGGGTAAAATGCGCGCCAGAGGAAAGATGCTTTAAGCCTTTATGCAGGCCGCTGAGTAAATTAAAGAGCGTGTATCTTACGCTGGATGAATTTGAGGCTGTGCGCCTCGCGTGTCTTGGGGGATTAAAGCATATAGACGCGGCGAAGAAGATGAAGATATCCCGGCCTACATTTTCTAGAATTTTAACTTCAGCTCATAGCAAGATAGCGGATGGACTAGTGAACATAAAGGCGATTAGGATTGAAGGTGGCTGTTGTAAAATCGAAAGGAGACGAAGATGAAAAATAAAACAGAAGAGAAAAAAACAAGGAGAGGGTTTTTCTCTAGAATGTTTGAAAAATTAAACAAAAAAATAGAGGAAAAAGCTAAATCTCAACCATGCTGCAAGCCTTCTGACAAAGGAGGCAGTTCGTGCTGCAGCTGATAATCGACTGGCTGACATATTCTGTCCTTAAGCTTGATGCGGGTTCTAAGCTGGGATCCAGCATAAATTTCTTTATTTATGATTCCGTCAAAATTATCCTGCTTCTGTTTGTCTTGATAGCGGCTATTGGATTCCTGCGGAGTTTTATCTCGCAGCAAAAGATAAAATCTTGGATCTCAGGGACCAAAGGCTGGGGTAACTTTTTCGCGTCGCTCTTCGGCGCAATCACGCCGTTTTGCTCGTGCTCTTCGATACCGATTTTTATAAGCTTCTTAAAAGCCGGGGTGCCTTTGGGCATAACCTTTTCTTTTCTAATTACGTCGCCTTTAATTAATGAGTATCTGGTAGTTTTAATGCTCGGGTTTTTCGGGTGGAAAATCACGCTTATGTATGTAATAAGCGGTATGGCCATTGGAATTATTTCAGGAATTATCCTTGGCAAGATGAAACTGGAGAAATATATAGAAAAAGACATAGTAGCTGAGAACACAGAAGAACTATCTGAGATAAAGTATGAGGGAATTAAGCAAAGAATTATTTTTGGCATTGAAGAATCAAAAAGTATCGTGCAGAAACTTTGGATTTGGGTATTAACTGGCGTAGGGCTTGGAGCTCTGATCCACAATTATGTCCCGCAGGAAGCAGTTCAGGCTATAATCAATAAGACTGGGATATTTTCCGTGCCTATTGCCACAATTATCGGCGTTCCTATGTATGGAAGCTGCGCAGCTATTGTGCCCATCGCGGTAGTTTTATTTCAGAAAGGCTTTCCTCTTGGCACTGCTTTGGCATTTATGATGGCTGTTGCGGCTTTAAGCCTGCCTGAGGCGATTATGCTGAGAAGAGCTATGAAACTGAAATTAATAGCAATTTTTTTCAGCATAACAGCTTTAGCTATAATTATTACTGGATACTTGTTTAATGTACTGCAAAAAATATTAACTTAAAGGTATTTTGAGGTATATGGTTAAAACAAAAATAATCTGTACTATTGGCCCTGCGAGCAGCAATTATTCTAGCTTAAGGAAGATGATGCTTGCAGGTATGGATGTAGCCCGTCTTAATTTTTCTCACGGAAACCTCGCCAGGCACGCGAAAGTTCTTAACTTGATAAGAACCCTGAACAAAAAATATTCAAGGCATTTAAAGATACTGGGCGATTTAGAGGGTTATAGGATAAGAATAGGAAAGCTTAAGAAAGAAGTTCTTTTGAAAAAAAGGCAAACGCTTTTTTTGAGCAATGAGGCAATTCTTTGCGAAGGAAGCACTATACCTTTTGATTACGATGGGCCAATAAGCGATATAAAAAACGGCTTGTTTATATACATTGATGACGGAAATATCGCGCTTAAAGTTAAATCAAGGAGCAAGGGCTGCCTTCAGACAGAAGTTATTGTTCCGGGAGTCCTGAAGGAGCATAAGGGCATAAATATACCCGATATTAACCTTAGGTTCAGCGGCTTGACTGATAAAGATAAAAAAGATATAGAGTTCAGCGTAAAAAATAAATTGGACTACATTGCTCAGTCATTTGTAAGGAGCAAGGAGGATATCCTGAGTTTTAGGGATTTGGTTAAAGACAAGCTTCCGAATTGCAAAATAATTGCCAAAATTGAAAACAGGCAGGGTATAAAAAACATCGATGAAATCATCGCGGTTTCTGATGGGATTATGGTTGCAAGAGGGGATATGGGGGTGTCTTTGCCCATTTATGAAATAGCCGTGATTCAAAAGATGATTATTAGAAAATGCAACCGCATGAAAAAATTCGTGATTACCGCAACTCAAATGCTCGAGAGCATGACTGAGAACTTAAGGCCGACGCGGCCAGAAGTTACTGACGTTGCCAACGCGTTTCTTGACGGTTCTGATTACCTTATGCTTTCCGCAGAAACTGCAGCAGGAAAACACCCTGTTGAATCGGTAAATATGATGAATCAGATCATTAAATTCACTGAAACCCACGCCAAAGATATTGACTTCCATTATTAGATAAGAAAAGATATTTCTCCTAAACCTGCCAGGAATTTGGTATAATATCCAATACTATGAATTACGATGTTATTATTATAGGCGGAGGGCCCGCGGGTCTTACCGCAGGAATATATACTTCAAGGGCAAGGCTTAAAACTCTTTTAATAGAGAGTGTATCTATCCCATGCCAGGCTGTTACAACAGACCATATTGAAAATTATCCAGGATTTCCAGATGGCGTAAATGGTTTTGAATTGATAGAGAAATTTAAAGTCCAGGCCTTAAAATTTGGAACAGAATTTGTTTCAGGCGAAGTGAAAGATATCAAAGAATCTAAACCAGGTTGGCAGATAGTGACTGAAGATAAAACTTATACTGCCTTGTCAGTTATTATTGCAACTGGCGCAAGTCCTAAAAGATTGGATGTCCCAGGTGAAGATAAATTCAGAGGCAGGGGTGTATCTTATTGCGCTACTTGCGACGGCGCGCTTTTTAAAAACAAAGAAGTAGTTGTGGTCGGAGGAGGAGATACTGCGCTTGAAGAAGCTATTTTTCTCACAAGATTTGCAAAAAAGGTTACAGTTATTCATAGAAGGAATGCATTGCGTGGAACTAAAATATTACAGGAAAGAGCAGCTGCCAATAAAAAGATAGAATTTGTATGGGATGCGGTTATTTCTGAGATTTTGGGCGAGGCCAAGGTCTCGGCTGTAAAAGTAAAGAATGTGAAAACCTGTGCGGAAAAAGACTTATCTTGCGACGGGGTTTTTATATTTGTAGGATATACGCCTAATACAGGTTTTTTGAAAGATGCGCTGTCGATGGACGAAAGCGGTTATATAATCGTAGACGATAACTGCCTGACTTCAAAGCCATGCATATTTGCATGCGGCGACTGTCGTAAAAAGCTATTAAGACAGGTGGTGACTGCCTGCGGAGACGGCGCAATCGCAGCATTTAGCTGCCAGCGCTACCTTGAAAGCAAGGCATAGAACTGCGTAACTTTACAAATCGTGCCTGGCACGAATTGTAAAGTTAGGGATAAAAAGGATGATATGAAGGTTTGGGCGTGGACAATAGGGAGCGTGATTATAATAAGCCTGATTTCTTTGATTGGCGTGATTACGCTTTCTTTGAATAAGACAAAACTCAAAGCTATTTTGCTTTTTCTGGTAAGTTTTGCAGTAGGCGGATTATTCGGAGACGTTTTTATACATCTTCTACCACAATCATTTGAAACATTAGGGGCGAATCTTAAAACTTCGCTTTATATTCTGGCAGGGATCTTTATTTTTTTCATTCTTGAAAAATTCATACGCTGGAGGCACTGTCACGTGCCTATTTCTAAGGAGCATATCCATCCTATAGCTATGATGAATCTGGTAGGCGATGGCGTGCATAATATGCTGGACGGCATGATAGTGGCTGCGAGTTTTGTTGTGTCTGTTCCAATAGGCATAGCAACTACTCTTGCTGTGATACTTCATGAAATCCCGCAGGAGATAGGTGATTTTGGAGTGCTTATTTATAGCGGCATATCTGTAAAAAAAGCATTGTTTTTAAATTTTATTTCAGCGCTTACAGCTGTGGTCGGCGCAATAATAGCTCTTATCATGGAATCCAGGATGAAAGGTTTTGCAATGTATCTATTACCGATAACAGCAGGCGGATTTTTATATATTGGAGGATCTGATTTAATACCGGAACTACACAAAGAAGATCATGTAAAGATTTCTACATCGTTACTACAACTTGCTGCGATTATGCTGGGGATCGGCGTAATGGCTTTGCTGGTTTTTCTTGAATAACAAGAAAAGGGGGAGTGAAATGAAGAAAATATTGTTTGTACTTCTTGCTGCGCTAATCTGCATGTCTTTTTTATCTGTATCTTTCGCCAGAGATATGGATGAGAAAAAATGGGATAAAAAAGATAAGATGGGCTGCTCTATGTGCCATATGGGCAAGATGATGATGTGCGGCAAAGAACTGTTGGCCACTCAGGATGGCGGATCTATCCTAATGATAGGTAATAAACTTATAAAATATGATGCGCAGTTAAATGTTGTAAAAGAATCAGAAATAAAAATAGACATGGAAGCAATGCAGAAAGCAATGGAAGAGATGAAAAAGAATTGCCCAAAGTGCAGTAAGGAATGCGATAAAAATAAAGGCGCAAAGAAATAAATCCTTTGGTCTTCAGATGTTAGTAGCATAGCAGTCATTTTTACAAATGATCTTTAAAACAGAGCCGCTCGGGACTTTTGACTGGGGACTCGTGATACTTATTTCGTCATTCCCATTGTTGGCAATGGAAATCGTCAAACTAATAAGAAAATGACCTCAACTTGCTGCGAAGGTAATAAAAAAAAATGGTTTAAGAATAAAACCCTTCTCGCAGCGCTTGTCCTGGCTTTAGTGTGCGTCCTGTCGTATATTTTCCCAATACTTAAACCTTTCAAAGAATCCCTTTTAATGTATCTTAGGAAAATCTGGTGGGCAGTTTTATTGGGCTTTATCCTGGGAGGCGTAATAGACCATTTTGTGCCCAGAGAATATATTTCCCATATTCTCGCAAGGCCAAATAAACGTACGATACTTTATTCAAGCTTACTGGGATTTCTGATGAGCGCTTGCAGCCACGGTATCCTTGCGCTTTCAATAGAGCTCCATAAAAAAGGAGCGTCAAATCCAGCAGTTGTGGCATTTCTATTAGCGAGTCCGTGGACAAATCTTCCAATTACTATAATGCTTATAGCGTTTTTCGGCCTCGCGAAAGCATTATATATCATACTATCCGCGCTTTTTATTGCGATTGTTACAGGCCTTATCTACCAGGTTCTTGAATCAAAAGGCATTATTGAGACCAATAAAAATACTGCAAAGCTTGGCGAAGATTTTTCTATATTAGCTGATCTTAAAAAAAGAGCCTCTAGATATAAGATATCCCGGCGGCAATTATTAATAGACCTGAAAGGCGTATATAGAGGCATAACAATGCTCAGCAATATGGTCTTATGGTGGGTTCTTATAGGTATGGGCCTCGCGAGCCTTATAGGCTCCTATGTGCCACAAGCTATATTCCAGAAATACATGGGCCCGACATTTCTTGGTATGCTAGCGACATTAGTTCTTGCTACTATAATGGAGGTCTGTTCAGAAGGAACTGCTCCTCTTGCCTTTGAGATCTACCGCCAGACAATGGCAGTGGGTAATGCCTTTGTGTTTCTCATGGCAGGCGTAGTTACTGATTATACAGAAATAGGCCTTCTGTGGGTCAATGTAGGCAAGCGCGTCGCGATATTCCTTCCCATCATCACTGTCCCGCAGGTGATTATTCTAGGAATCATAGCGAATATTATATTCAAATAGCATTTCAGTATTCCGAAAAAATAGTTATTGACAAAAATAAAAAAGATACTATACTATTTCTAATTAGCAAGCAGTAGTGAATAAGGGTTTAGAAGTCTGGAGCCGTAAGGTAAAGAGTACTAATCTTACGGCGTTTTTGTTTCTGCCATTATTTGCTATAATCTTAAAGAAAGGGGGTAGTGAGTAATGGCGCGAGGAAAAGTAAAATGGTTTAATAACCAGAAAGGTTATGGATTTATTACACCTGAGAACGGCAAGGATGTATTCGTACATCACAGCGTTATTCAGGGAGATGGCTACAAGTCTTTGGAAGAAGGCCAAGAAGTAGAGTTTGACATACAGAATGGTCCTAAGGGCGAACAGGCTACAAATGTAGTAAAGGTATAACTCGACGGAAAATTAGTAAGGCAATGAGGCCCGGTATCATAAAGATCCGGGCCTCATTTTTTTGGCCAAAAATTAGGGTTGTTTTTGGAATAATAAAAAGGTATTATATATTTATGTTGTTAGAAATGCATTGCCATACTTCAAAATATTCCAGATGCAGCCAGGTAGGCGCTGCAAGCCTTGTCAGGCAGGTAAAGAAAAAAGAACTGCAAGGCGTTATTATTACAGAACATCATTATCTCTGGGAGGAAGATGAGATAAAGGCTTTGAGAGTTGAGGCAGAGCTGGATGAAAATTTTTTGATAATAGCAGGCCAGGAAGTGGAAACAGATATCGGCCATGTTCTTGTGTTCGGAGCGAACAGGACGATCGAAGAAGAAATTAATTTAAAAGATTTAAGAGCATTTTTTCCAGATGCTGGTTTAGTCTGGGCTCACCCTTTTAGAAACGGAAATATTCCTGACGAAAGTAAATTATTAAATCCCATACTGGACGCAATAGAGATATTCAGCATGAACCAAACGCCCAAAGAGAATTATTTAGGCCTTAAGGCATGGCATAAATATAAATTTACAGCTTCTAGCGGAAGCGATGCTCATACAGAAGGCATGGCAGGGGCGTATCCCACGCAGTTCGACCATCCGGTTGTAACAATGCAGGACATTGTAACAGAAATTAAAAAATCAAGATGCAGGCCATTTTTTAAAGAAATTCCGAAATCAGGCACGAATATAATAGTTACAGAGATTACAATAGGCACGAAAGGCGATGACGAGGCCAGAAACAGGATTATATTGAAAAATATAACAGATGATAAAAAATGGCTGGCTGCAAAGTCTTCTTCGGATATAAATGCGTTTTTGTGCAAAAATGGGTTTGGAGAAGGCGAGTACAGGGTGCCAGACATAATATATGTCAATGATAAAGAAAAGCTTATTATTGAAACCGGACAGAGGGGTAAAAATCTTTTTGATTTATTGACGCATGTGGATAAAACTATCGGTTTGAATTATTTCAGGCTGGCAGCCCAATGGCTTGCGAGGTTTCATAATAAAAACATAAAACATGGCGATATAGAGGGCGCGATCAAAAAAGAGCGTAAAAGATTTGATTCGTATCATAAGTCATTTACAAAAACTAAAAGCCCGTATCTGAAACAGATAGATCCGGTTATAAATTTTGTTAGAGATAAGGAAGAAGAAATCTATGCAAAACTAAGAGGTTCATTTGTATTAAATCATGGAGATTATCATCCAAAAAATATTATAATAGGCCAGGACAGGCAGCAAGATATAACAACGCTTTTTGTCTCTGTCATAGATTTCGGAAATGCCATTCTATTTCCGCGCTCATTTGACGTGGGGTATTTTTTATCCCAGTTCGAAAGCCAGTTTTACGCATATCCTGAGATTTCGAAATATTGTATAGAGTCAGCTTTTATAGATACTTATATAAAGGAGTCAGATGTTATCCCGCCTGATTTTAGAACCCAGGTCAGTCTTTTTAAAATAAGAGCGAATCTAAGCATCGCAGCTTATCTTATAAAAGTAGGCAAGGGCCAGAGTCCTGAAATGAAGGCGTTAATTTCACGGTGTATTAGTTAATATTTTTGTTGACAGGTACTTTTAATGATACTAAAATAGTATCAATTAAAGGAGGGGATATGGAACGAGAGAATGTCGTGAAAGTAAAAGGCAATCCAGTAACTTTATTAGGAGAGGAAGCAAAGCTAGGCCAAAAGGCGCAAGATTTTAGAGCCTTGAATACTAATATGGAAGAGGTGCTGCTATCAAGTTTTAAAAATAAAATAAAATTGATCGCCTCTGTCCCATCTCTAGATACTCCTGTATGCGATCTTGAGATAAAGCGTTTCAATGATGAATCGTCAAAGCTTTCAAAAGACTTAGTGATCATCTTTATCTCGATGGACCTGCCTTTTGCCCAGAAAAGATTTTGCCAGGCAAACGATATAAAGATAGTAAAGACTCTTTCAGATCACAGAGATGCTGATTTTGGGCAGAAATTCGGCGTACTAATAAAGGAGTTGAGACTTTTAGCCAGGGCGATATTTATACTCGACAAGAATGATATTATTAAATATATGCAGATTGTGCCTGAATTATCTTCTCACCCTGATTACGAAACAGCGCTCTCATCATTAGGAAATATTATAAGGGAGTGAAAAATGAAAAAGTATAAATGTCTGGTCTGTGGGTATATCTATGACCCTGTAGAAAATAATAATATTGCTTTTGAAGATTTACCGGATGATTGGACCTGCCCTGAGTGCGGGGTAGGAAAGGATCAATTTGAAGTACTATAATATCAGGAGGCTCTTATGGCGGAATTAAAGGATTTGATTCAAAGCGCTGATTGGAAAAAGGAAAAACATGCGCCTGTTATCGAGGCGCAGGAGAAAGTAAAAAAAGGCGAAACAGTTAGTGTTAAAGTAAGCGTTGGTAAAGAAATAGCTCATCCTAATACCACAGCCCATCATATACGCTGGATAGAGGTTTATTTTCTTCCAAATGGGGAGAAATTTCCATGCCAGATAGGAAAATTTGAATTTACGTCGCACGGAGAATCAGGCCAAGGCGCAGACACAAGCACTATCTATACAGCCCCTGAAGTAAACCTAAAATTTAAAACAGAAAAATCAGGCGTGATTTTAGCTTCCTCTTATTGTAATATACACGGTTTGTGGCAGAATTCCAAAGAGATAGTGATAGAATAAGAAAACCTAGCTGACTTCGGAAGTTAATAATACCCATGAATAATTTTTCAATTCTTATTGCAGGAAAGGCCGGGGACGGGATTGATAAATCAAGCTCTGTTATCGGGCATATCCTCAGCCAGCTTGGATATCGTATTTATATTTACAGAGACTATCCTTCCGTGATAAGAGGTGGTCACACATTTTCTATTGTAAGATGCTCTCCGGATAAAATAGCCACCCACCTAAACACGATAGATATACTTCTTGCATTAAATCAGGATAGTATTGATTTGCATAAATCTAGAGTAAACGATAAATCCCTTGTTATCTATGATTCAACGTCAGTCAAATCAGATAGAGGCATAGGAATTCCTATAGGCGCGATAATAAAAGAGTTAGAAGCGCTTGATTTGATGCGCAATTCTTGTATTATAGGCGCAATGTGTAAAGCGATTGGAATAGAAAAAGATACACTGGAAAAGGTTTTTAGAAAGGATATATCAAAAGAAATAGAGCTTAATCTAAAGACGGCATTTCGAGGGTTTGATGATGCAAAAGAATTTACTAAGGTAGAAAAATTAAAGCATAAGATTTTGCCTGTAGTTACGGGCAGCGAAGCAATAAGTCTTGGCCTTATTAAGGGGGGGCTTAAGGCCTATATTTCGTATCCAATGACGCCAAGCTCTGGGATATTGCATTATTTAGCAGGTATCGCAGAAGATTTTTCTTTAAAAGTGATTCATCCTGAAAATGAAATAGGCGTGATGCTTATGGCTCTTGGTTTTTCATACGCAGGAGATAGAGTCGCTGTAGGCACGTCTGGAGGAGGTTTTTGTCTGATGACAGAAGGCTTGAGTTTTAGCGCTATGGCAGAATTACCAGTAGTAATCTTGCTTGGCCAAAGGCCAGGCCCGAGCACAGGCCTTCCTACTTACACGTGCCAGTCAGAATTAAACTTTGCGTTAAGCGCAGGCCACGGAGAGTTTACGCGTTTCATAGCAGCGCCCGGAGACGCGGAAGAGGCTTATTACTGGTCAGCTATGTCTATGAATCTGGCATGGAAATATCAAGTACCAGCAATTATTTTATGTGACAAGACTCTTAACGAAGGGGCCTATAGTTTTGATGAGGACTTGATAAGGGAGATAAAATATCAGGAGCCTTTATTATGGGGCAGGGTCGGCGAATACAAAAGATATCAGAATACAGAAAACGGAATTTCTCCTTTAGTATTCCCTTCTGACAAAGAGGCTATTATAAAAGTTAATAGCTATGAACATGACGAATTCGGCGTAACCACTGAGGATCAAAATTTAACAATAACAATGCAAGATAAAAGGCTGCGCAAGTCTAAGTATCTTTTAGAAGAATTGGAGCAATACGAAACTGTAAAAGTTTACGGCAAGAAAGATGCCTCAACAGCTATTTTGTTCTGGGGGTCCAATAAAGGCCCATGCGTGGAGGTAGGCGAAAAACTTGGGTTGAAGGTTATCCAGCCGATTGTATTTTCGCCTTTTCCTTTAAAACAGTTTAAAGAAGCCCTTAAAGGCGTTAAGAAAATAATATGCGTTGAGAATAATGCAACCGGGCAATTAGCAGATTTTGTTAAATTTTACGGGATAAATGTAGATAAAAGAATATTAAAATACGACGGCAGGCCGTTTTCTCTGGATGAACTGGAGCAAAAACTTTAAACAACTTTACATTTTGACATTGTCAAAATGTAAAGTTGTTTGGGATTTGAAAGGGCAAAATTTAAGATGGGAAATGTTAATTTAGCTACATATGCGAAAAATACGTGGTGCCCTGGATGCGGGAATTTTGCTATTTTAAACTCCATAAAAGCAGTGCTTGGCGTATTGATCGAAGAAGGTTTTCCCAAGGAAAAGATAGTTATAGTTTCCGGCATAGGCTGCCACGCAAAGATAGCTGATTATATAAATGTAAACAGTTTTTATTCGCTGCACGGAAGAGTTGTGCCTGTGTGCGAGGCAATAAAACTTGCTAATCCTGATTTAAAGGTTATAGGTTTTGCAGGAGATGGCGATACTTATGGAGAAGGGCTGGAACATCTGATATTTGCAGCAAAAAGAAATGTAGATATAAATATAATAATCCATAATAACCGAGTTTACGGCCTTACTACAGGGCAGTATACGCCTACATCGCCTTTAGGTTTCAAGGGCCGCTCTACGCCAAAAGGCACTACAGAATACCCTATTAATCCTCTTGAACTTATGCTTTCAAGCGGCGCTAGCTTTATTAGCAGGGGGACTTCTCATGGCATGGAGCTATTGAAGAAGATTTTTAAGGAAGCAATTATGCATAAAGGGTTTTCTCTTGTTGATGTATTGCAGGTATGCGTTACGTATTACAACATGTACGAATATTATGATAAGAGGGTTTATGAATTAGAAGGCCACGACCCGGCCGAATATAATAAGGCTTTAGCGAAAATTCGGGAGTGGGACTATAATAACGATTCCAAGATCGCGTTGGGGGTATTTTATAAAAAAGAAAGGCCTGTGTTTGAATGCGCGTTTAAAGATAAGAAAATAGACGCGGATGCAAAGATAAAGGAATTATTAAATGATCGCGCTTGATATAATTCAATTTTTTCATAAACAGCATTTCGTCATAATATCCACAATTGATGAAAAAGGATACCCTCATAATTCCTGCAAGGGCATAGTGGAAATAGATGAATCAGGAAGGGTTTATCTTTTTGACCTTTATATGGCCAAGACATATAAAAATTTAAAAAAGAATCAGCTTATAAGTATAACCGCAGTAAATGAACATAAGTTCGTTGGGTATTCGCTTAAAGGAAAGGCAAAGATAATACCTAAGAATAAAGTCAATAAGCGCATATTGAGATTATGGGAAGATAAAATCACATCTAGGATTACGCATCGCCTATTAAAGAATCTACAGGGCGAAAAAGGCCATACAGCGCATCCTGAGGCGCTTTTGCCAAGGCCTGCGTATCTGATAGCAGTAGATATTGATGAGGTCATAGACCTTATACCTTCGCATATAAAAAGAAAGGCATGGAAATGATCCTGGATCTTATTATTATAGGCGGAGGGCCTGCAGGCATAACTGCCAGCGTATATGCTGCGCGTAAGAAAATAAATTTTATAATGCTTACTAAGGATGTAGGGGGGCAGGCGGCATGGAGCTCTGATGTGGAAAATTATCCGGGTTATCAGTTTATAACAGGGCCGGATCTGGTGGCGAAATTTCAGGAGCATATGCAGAAATACGGGATTCAGTTAAAGGAAAACGAAGAAGTTATAGAGTTAGAGAAAAGGGATAAGATAATTCATGTTAAAACTACCAAAGAAACATACGAGGCGAAGACAGTTATAGTTGCAGCAGGCAAAAGGGTAAAAGAGTTAGGCGTGCCTGGAGAAAAAGAGTATAAGAATAAAGGCGTTGCGTACTGCGTTACATGCGATGGGCCCCTTTTTGCTGAAAAGGATGTTGCTGTGGTGGGCGGCGGAAATTCAGCATTAGACGCAGCTATACAGATGATGAATATTGCAAATAAAGTCTATCTTATTAATATAACAGACGTATTCATGGGCGATTCTATTATGCAGGAAAAGGTAAGAAATAACCCAAAGGTTACGATTTTGCATAATACAAGGGTGGAATCAATAACAGGCGATAAATTTGTTAAAGGCATCAATATAGATACTCAAGGCAGAAAAGAAACTCTTGATGTAAAAGGCATATTTATAGAAATAGGCCTTATGCCTAATTCATGGTTTGCCAAAGGCCTGGATAAGAATGAGAAGAACGAAATAAAGGTAAATTGCGCAAATGAAACCAATGTCCCTGGGATCTTTGCAGCTGGTGATGTGACAAGCGTCCCTGAAAAGCAGATTGTAATAGCAGCTGGAGATGGAGCTAAAGCAGCGTTAGGAGCTTTTAGATATCTTGCGCGCCTGAAATAATATATGAATCTAAAATCAATCAAAGTTCAGCTCAGCATTTTTCTAATATTATTTGCGTTGTATTTATCCTTTATTGGAAAAGACGCGCTATTTTTATTAAGCCTTGGTATCAGTGTTATTGCTGCGATAGGCGTAGATTCTATTATTATGTATCTGAAGTCAAAAAAAATCATTATAACAGAAAGTTCAATTGTATCAGGCTTAATAATAGGGTATGTAATATCAAGCGGCGAAGCGTGGTGGATAATAACTCTAACCTCTATATTTGCAATACTCTCCAAGCATATTATTAAGTTTAAAACAAGGCATATATTTAATCCAGCAGGGTTCGGGATTTTAATAGCTGCCTTTTTTTTAAGCGCTTCCACAGAATGGAAAGGCGCGAATCTATGGTATATCATTGTCCCTTTCGGCATTTACTTTGTATTCAAAATAAGAAAACAGGAAATAGCGGCAAGTTATCTTATAGCCTCTTTTATTTTATTCGGGGTTCAGGCAGTTATTCAGAATGCGCAAATCTTTAACATACTGGGTTACTTGAATTATTTTTTTATTTTTATAATGCTCGTAGAGCCGATGACAACGCCTCTGGCATATTATGGCAAGATAATATTCGGTTCAGGCGCAGGGGTATTGATTTTTATTTTATATTTAATCGGCATTAAAGAGGCTGAACTGGCGGCGCTATTATGCCTTAATTTATTAACGCCTTTATTAAACAAGAGGAGGGGATGATGAAGGAATCTATTTTTGAATCATGGCCTAAAGAAGAAATATCCCGCAGGCAATTTGTAAAACTTTGCGCGTTTGGCATTGGGAGCTTGGCTGCAAACAGTCTTCTGCTTAGTTCCTTTAGTTCTACAGCATCAGCTCATCCGCCATCAGATATAAAAATAACTTATGATTTCTATACAAAGACACTAAAAGCGGTTATTACGCATAAAGTAAGCGATGTTAAGAAACATTTTATCAATAAGGTTGATGTAGGCCTTAATGGGAAAAAAATCATAAGTCATGCTATAAGCCAGCAGGATAATCTTATCAGCCAGACAGTGAGTTACCTTATACCTGATGCAAAGACCGGGGATGTATTATCAGTGGAAGCATACTGCAATATAAGCGGCAAATTAGAGAAAGAGATAAAAGTTGCAAAATGATAAAAGAGGCAATGCTCTATGAAGGGCTTGATGCTGGCAAGGCGCATTGCTACCTTTGTTCGCATCATTGCATGATTCTCCCTGGTAAATTTGGGATTTGCGGAGTAAGGCAGAATGTAGATGGAAAATTATATACCCTTGTATACGGGGATATTATTGCAACGCAAGTTGACCCAATAGAGAAAAAACCGCTTTACCATTTTTTACCAGGCACAACATCTTATTCAATAGCTGCAATTGGCTGTAATTTCAAGTGCTCATTTTGCCAAAACTGGGAAATATCGCAACTTTCCAAAAGGGGTAGTAATATATCTGGAAGCGAGGTAAAGCCGGCTGATATTGTAAGAGATGCTAAACTAGCCGGCTCTAAAAGTATTTCATATACCTATACAGAACCGACTATATTTTTTGAGTATGCGTACGATGTTGCAAAATTAGCAAAAAAAAATGGGCTCTATAATAATTTTGTAACAAATGGCTATATGAGCGTAGAAGCCCTTGAAGTAATCAAGCCATATCTGGATAGCGCAAATGTGGACCTGAAAGGATTTAGCGAAGAGTTTTATCAAAAATTCTGCAAAGCTCATTTAGAACCTGTATTAAAATCCATAAGGGCAATGAAAAAGCTGGGCGTATGGGTTGAGATTACAACGCTTATTATTCCAGGCCAGAATGATTCAGAAAAAGAATTGAAAGGCATTGCAGAGTTTATAGTAAGCGTTGGAAAAGAGATCCCCTGGCATATATCCAGGTTTCATCCTGATTATAAATATTTGGAATCTTTACCTACTCCAGTAGAAACTTTAAAAAAAGCCAAGACCATAGGAGAGAGGGCAGGTTTACGCTATATATATCTGGGGAATGTATTGGACGGGAATGATACTTATTGTTATAATTGTAGTCATCTTTTAATTAAGAGAATAGGTTTTGACGTAGTTCAAAACAATGTGGCAGATTCCAAATGCCCTGAGTGCAGGGCAGTGATTGACGGTATACTTTAATTTAACGAAACAACTTTACACTTGTGACATTGTCTAAAGTGTAAACTTGTTAGAAAGGGATATTATGAAAATTTTGCATATTATTGCTACGCCAAGAGGAGAAGAATCAAGCACGCTCAAGGTTACAAATGCTTTCTTTGAAGGGTTAGAAGAGAATGATCCTGATTGCAAGGTGGACACGCTGGATGTTACAAAGGAAAAGCTTCCTCCAATGACAGTGGAAGCTGTAAATGGTAAGTATGTATTGCTCGGAGGTAAAGACTTGCCGGGTGACCTAAAGCCTGCCTGGGAAGATATTATAAAACATATAGAAAGATTTCTTTCAGCAGATGGCTATGTCATAAGCACTCCTATGTGGAATTTCAGTATACCGTATTATTTAAAGCATTATATAGATGTGATACTTCAGCCCAAATATCTTTTCAGGTATACTGAAAAAGGGGCTGAGGGGCTTGTGAAGAATAAAAGGATGGTTGTTATTACAAGTCGCGGAGGAGATTATTCGCCTGAAAGCCCAGGCCATGCTTATGATTATCAGGAGCCGTATATCAGAGCTGTATTTGGCCTTACAGGCATAACTGACATCACTTTTATAAACGCTCAACCAATGGGCGCCCTTGGCCCTGACACGCAAAAAGAAAAGATAAAAGAGGCGCAAGAAATTGCCAGAAAATTTGGAGAAACGTTTTTTAATAAATAATATGACTGTAAAAAAGATAGCTATTGTAGGAAATCCTAATGTAGGAAAGAGCGTACTTTTCAATGCTCTTACTAAACAATATGTTACTGTCTCAAATTATCCAGGCACTACTGTTGAGGTGTCCAGGGGCAAAATGAATATAAATGGAATAGAATATGAGGTTATTGATACACCTGGCATGTATTCATTTCTGCCGATTACAGAAGAAGAAAGGGTTGCGAGAAGGATACTCTTGAATGAAAAGCCCGATATTGTTATCCATGTTGTGGACGCCAAGAATTTAGAAAGGATGCTCTCTTTGACATTGCAGTTGATAGAGGCGGAATTGCCTGTTATACTTGTGCTTAATATTATGGATGAGGCCCATAAAGAGGGCGTGGTAATAGATACGCATATATTAGAAAAAGAGCTTGGCATACCTGTTGTGGAAGCTGTTTCAACGATTGGAAAAGGCATAGAGGAATTGAAGGAGAAGATCAAGTTATATGACAATAGACTATAAAGGCCCTGTAGAGTACTCTATAGAATTAGCTATTGAGAAGATATGCGAATTGCTCAAGGCTGGTTATTTTATATCAAAACGTTCCGTAGCGCTTTTACTTCTTCAGGAGGATGAAGAAATAAAAGAGATGGTGCGTAAGAGCGAAGGCGAAGCTATAAATAAAATAGAGGAAGTGGTAAAAGAAGCAAAGTCTCATTTTGCGAATCCCATTACATATGAATTGGCATTAGAAAGGCAGAATGAAGTAAAACTAGTTATAGAAAAGGTGGTAAAGATAAAAAAGGAGGCCATTGGAGCGAGTGAAAGATTGAGCCAGCTGACAATGAACCCAATAACAGGCATCCCTATTCTTTTATTTGTGCTTTATTGGGGTTTATATAAATTTGTAGGCCAGTTTGGGGCAGGCACAGTGGTTAATTTTTTAGAAGGGATATTATTTGAGAAATACCTCAACCCATTTTTTATAAAAATAGTTACTCATATCATTCCATGGAGAATTTTACAGGAACTTTTTGTAGGGGAATACGGGGTAATTACGTTGGGCATTAGGTACGCTGTTGCGCTTATACTGCCAATAGTAACATTCTTTTTTATAGTATTTTCTATAATTGAAGATACAGGATACCTGCCGCGGCTCGCAATGCTTATAGACAGGATATTTAAGAAAATTGGCCTAAGCGGCAGGGCAGTCATACCAATGGTCCTGGGTTTTGGCTGCGCTACAATGGCAACAATGGTTACAAGGACTCTGCCTACAAAAAGGGAACGCATTATTGCAACTATGCTTCTTTCCCTTGCTGTTCCATGTTCAGCTCAGATGGGTGTTATATTAGCCTTACTAGGAGGTAATCCCAAGGCAATGTTGATATGGGCTGGGATAGTTGGTTTGATATTTTTATTTGTAGGGTACCTGACCTCTAAGATATTACCTGGGGAAAGGCCTTCTTTTTATATGGAGGTACCGCCTCTCAGAATGCCAAGTGTTTCAAATGTTATTACTAAGACCTTTGCCAGGGTAAAATGGTATTTTATAGAGATACTGCCATTATTTTTGCTGGCCAGTATTTTTATATGGTTGGGTATGCTCCTGCATATATTTGATTTTATAGTAGGTCTTCTGAAAAAACCGGTTGAGTTGATAGGGCTTCCGCCTGAAGCCAGCACAGCTTTCTTATTTGGTTTTTTCAGGAGGGATTACGGGGCAGCAGGGCTGTATGACCTTAATAAACAGGGGCTTTTAAACGGGACACAGCTTGTTGTCAGCTGCGTGGCGTTGACATTATTTCTCCCATGTATTGCCCAGTTTCTTATGAATATCAAGGAGCGCGGCTGGAAGACAGGGCTTGGGATATCAACTTTTATATTGTTTTTTTCATTTGGTGTTGCGTATATCGTAAATTTTATTTTAACTAAGCTAGGGGTAATATTATGATGCTTACAGACAGGGAAGAGGAAATATTAGAGGCGCTTTGGGGAGAGATAGTTGAAAAGAAAAACCATACATGCGATATAAGCGTATTAAAAGATGATGAGGCTATTAAAAAATTAGCTGATTTAGATTATGTAGATGTTAAGAATAATCAGGTCAAGCTGACTAATAAAGGAAGAGAAAAGGCAAAGAATTGTGTCAGGCGGCACCGCCTGGCGGAAAGGCTTTTTGTAGATGTTCTTGATATCAAAAAAAGGTTGGTGCATGAAGCGAGCTGTAAGTTTGAACATCTGCTTCACAAGGGCCTGGATGAAAATGTTTGTATCTTACTCGGTCATCCTAAGACCTGTCCGCATGGAAGGCCTATCCCAGAAGGCGATTGTTGCAAGGATGCAAAAAGGATACCAAAAAAATTAATTATGCTGTTAAGTGAATTGGAAGTAGACAAGAAAGCTACAATCTCGCATTTAGAGACGCAAGATCAAGTCATGTTACAAAAGATAATTGCCATTGGAGCGCTGCCTAATACAGGCATCAAGCTTATTCAGAAATTCCCTTCATATGTTTTCCAGATAGGTAAAAGCCAGTTTGCGATTGATAAAGAACTAGCATCCTGCATATACGTCAGAGTGATTTAGTGTAGTATTTTTTAATTTTTTTCTTGACAAACTTTTTAAATGATACTAAAATAGTATCAATTAGAACAAAAAAGAGGACTGACACTAACGATGAAATTGATAACCAGAGACACAGATTATGCTATAAGGGCAATCTGCTTTATGGCAGAGAATAAAGAAGAGATCACTTCTGTTTCTGAGCTGGTAGAGAAACTGAAAATACCAAGACAGTTCCTGAGGAAGATACTACAGGCCTTAAATAAAAAAGGGGTGCTCACCTCATTTAAAGGCAAATCCGGCGGTTTTAAGTTGAGGCGCAAGCCGCAAGACATTTTTATAACTGATTTGATAAAGGTATTTCAGGGCCCGCTGAAGCTGAACAAATGTATTTTTAAAAAAAAATTATGCTCCAGCGTGGATAGATGCATTCTCAGAGAAAAGATTGGAGAGATCGAACAACGCGTTGTTTCTGAATTAGGGCTTATTACCGTAGCGTCTTTATTAAATAAGAGGTAGGATATGGAAGAGTATTTAAATAAAGGCATAAAAGACGTCATTTCAAGATTTCCAAAAGTCGCAGATATTCTTAATGAATATAATATCGGCTGTGTCCCTTGCAGCGTAGGCTCTTGCCTTCTTAAGGATATTGTCCAGATACATAATCTTTCATCTGAAGATGAAGAAGCATTGATGACAAAAATTGCAAAGGTCATTTATCCTGATAGGGGAATAAAAATGCCTAAGATCCAAAGAAAAACTCAGCCAAAATCAAGGGAGATAAAATATTCTCCACCTATAAAGAAATTAGTCGATGAACATGCCTTGATAAAAAAATGGCTGGTATTAATACCCGCGGTTATTAATGATTTAAATATAGAAACAGAAGATGGCAGAAAGTTGATATACGACGGCGTTTATTTCATTCGTTCTTATGCAGATAAATTTCATCATGCCAAGGAAGAAGATATATTATTTAAATATTTTGATGAAAATTTAGATATTATAAAATCTATGCATGAGGACCATGAAACCGGCAGGGGCCATGTGAAAGCCATTATTGAGGCATTGGAGAGAAAAGATAAAAAAGCGCTTATTGAACATTTAAATGGATATAAGGAGCTTCTTATGGGGCATATAAAGAAGGAAGATGATATCCTGTATCCGTGGATGGATAGAGGGCTTTCCCTACAGCAAGTGGGGGAATTATTTTCTAAATTTAATGAAGCGGAAGAAAAGATAGGTAAGGAGGTGGTAGAAAGATGCGAAAGATTTGTAAAAGGGGCGGAGGAAAAGTTATTAAAAAAGCAAAAAGAGGAGGAGAAAACATGAACACATTTGAAGGATGCCCGGGTTCAAAAATGCAGGATCTTAGGAAAAAAGAAGAAACTAAAGGGGATGAATCAGGTAAGAGGGAGTCTCAACTTGGTCAATGGCCAATACAGCTTCACTTAGTTTCTCCAATGGCGCCGTATTATCAGAAGAGAGATGTTCTTTTATCAGCAGATTGCGTAGCTTATACTGTAGGAGATTTTCATAAGGATTATCTCAAGGGCAAAAGCATTGCCATTGCCTGCCCAAAATTAGATGAAGGACAGGACGTGTATGTTGAAAAAATAAAATCCCTGATAGATGACGCTAAGATCAATACATTAACTGTTATGACTATGCAGGTTCCTTGCTGCGCAGGCCTGGTGGCTATAGCCAGGCAGGCCTTAGAGTCCGCAAAAAGAAAGATACCTATTAAATCTATTGTTGTCAGCTTGCAAGGCGATATTCTTTCTGAAGATTGGGTATAAATCATGAATATTCAAACACAGAATGATTTTATAAGTATGGCCATAGATGGAGCTAAAATGGCAGTGGAAACTGCTTCCGGCCTTATTGAAAAAACTATTAAAGAAAAAGGAGATAAAATAGCTATAGGTTTTCCTGACACGGCATTTTATCTTCCTTTTATAAATGCCTTGCTGAGCAAAGAGATAAAAGATATTTCTCAGCTTCAAGGTGTGATAGATATAGCCAAGACTTTTATTAAGGAAGAAGATGATTTGAATAAAGCATTGGATAGCGGCATAGCTACTATTATTTCTTCAGAGATAATAGAGGCGATTAAATACCTGGATGGCAACCCGCATCCATTTGGATGGCAGGGATTTATAGGTGATGCTGTTTATCGCTCGCTCGGCCTTGTGCTTGTAGATGGAAGAATGCCTGCTGTTTGTGTTATCCTGGGAGCTGCGCCTGATTCAAAAATAGCTACAGGTATTATTCGTGAGCTGCAATCCAAGAATATACTTACGCTGTTAGCTGGCAAATCAAACGGCGTTACTTTTAAAAGCCAGCTTGAGGAAAATAAGGTTTCATTAGGGCTTGAAAGTTATGTTGTGGCGTTAGGGACAGAGACTACATCTTTAATTTATGCGGTTAATTTTGTTTCCAGGGTTGCTTTGAGTTTTGGGGGCGTAAAAAAAGGAGATGTCAGTGGTTTGCTGAAATATATAAAGGAAAGAATCCCTGTTTTTGTAATAGCATTAGGGGAGCTGGATTCTCTTAAGGTTTCAGCTTTGGCGGCAATTATAAAATTGGGGCTGCCTGTTGTTACTGACCAGGACGCATGGGAGATTGAGGAATGCGATACAACTATCCATGAGGCCTTAGTCACCGTGGATGATTATACGAATATTGTGTCCAAGGCTATTGAAATGCGCGGTATAAAAATAAAGGTAGATAAAATTGATATACCGGTAAATTATTCAGCTGCTTTTGAAGGAGAGCGCATAAGAAAAGAAAATATGCATGTAGAATTTGGCGGAGGCCGTTCAATTTCATTTGAATATGTCCGTTCAAGAAAAATGGATGAGATAAAAGATGGCGAGATAAAACTTATCGGCAAAGATATTGATGAAATACAGGAAGGCAATGTCTGTCCATTAGGTATTATAGTGGATGTAGCCGGTAGGTCAATGGAAGATGATTTTGAACCAGTGCTGGAGCGCCAGATCCATAGATTCCTTAATTATGCGATGGGGGTTTTTCATATAGGCCAGCGTGATATGAATTGGATAAGGATATCCAAGGATGCTAAAAATGCAGGGCTGAATTTTAAACACTTTGGCAAGATTCTACATGCTAAATTTCACAATGAATATAGTTCCATTGTGGACAAAGTAACAGTGACGCTTTTGACCAGCGTTGAAGAGATAAATAAAATTTTGCCTGAGGTGAGGGATTCTTATAAGAAAAGGGATGAAAGGCTTAAGAATATGAAGGATGATACAGTAGATACATTTTATAGCTGTCTCTTGTGCACATCCTTTGCGCCTAATCATGTATGCGTTATTACGCCGGAAAGGATGGGGTTGTGCGGGGCAATATCATGGCTTGACGCAAAGGCATCATTTGAGATTTCGCCCACAGGCGGCAACAGACCTATTGAACGCAAGGATTGCGTTGACGCTGCAAAAGGCATGTGGAATGGGATAAATGAATTTGTATATAGTAATTCTAATAAGATGATAGAAAAGCTGTCTCTCTATTCCCTAATGGATAGCCCCATGAGTTCTTGCGGCTGTTTTGAATGTGTAGTTGCGGTTATACCTGAGGCAAATGGCGTGATAATTGTAAATCGCGAATATCCTGATATGACGCCTATTGGAATGAAATTTACCACCCTTGCAGGAAGCGTGGGAGGCGGCCAGCAGACGCCTGGTTTTATGGGCATTGCAAAAAAATATATTACAAGCCAGAGATTCATTTCAGCCGAGGGAGGCCTGAAGCGCGTGGTCTGGATGCCTAAGGCATTGAAGGATACTATAAGACCTGAACTTGAAGAAAGAGCCAAAGAAATAGGTGAGCCCGGCCTTGTGGATAAAATTGCGGATGAAACTATATGCATAGAGGTATCGGAGCTGCTGGATTTTTTACAGAAAGTTAAACATCCGGCTCTATCATTAGAACCATTAATATGAAGAGAAAGATTATAAAAATTGATGAAGAAAAATGTAATGGCTGCAGCGCCTGTATCCCGAATTGCGCTGAAGAGGCTCTTCAAATAATAGACGGGAAGGCAAGGCTTGTTAAAGAGATTTACTGCGATGGCCTTGGCGCATGTCTTGGCTATTGTCCAGAAGGCGCTATTACTATTGAAGAAAGAAACGCTAATGCATTTGACGAAGAGGCCGTCAAAAAACACAAGCAGGATAAAAAAGGAGGATAGGGATGTTTTGTTATCAATGTGAACAGGCAGTTGGCGGAACAGGTTGCACGAAGAATGTTGGAGTGTGCGGGAAAAATGAGGATATACAGAGCCTTCAGGATACATTGTTATATGGTTTAAAAGGTATAGCCGCGTATGCGTATCACGCCAGAGAATTAGGAGCTGTAGATAAAGAAGTGGACGCTTTTATGCATGAGGCGTTATTTAAAACTGTAACAAATGTTAGTTTTGATATGAATCAATATATAGACTTAGTTTTGAAGTGCGGTTACATTAATATAAAGGTAATGGAACTTTTAGACAAGGCGCATACTCATAGATTTGGAAATCCTGTGCCTACAGAAGTTGAGACGGGTACGAAAAAAGGTCCGTGTATACTTGTAACAGGCCACGACCTTTTGGACCTGTATGAATTATTGAAACAGACAGAAGGAACAGGCGTTAATGTGTATACGCATAGCGAAATGCTTCCAGCTCACGGATATCCTGAACTCAAGAAGTTTAAACATCTTGCGGGCAATTATGGAGGAGCGTGGCAAGAGCAGAAAAAAGAATTCAAGGCATTTCCAGGCGCTATCTTAGCTACTACAAACTGCGTCCTTATACCTCCGGAAAATACTTATCTGGACAGGTTATTTACAATAGGTGTAACAGGCGTTCCAGGATCAATGCGCATAGCAGATAGAAAAGATTTCAGCGAATTGATAAAAAAGGCGAAGTCTTTGCCTTCTCTGCACGAGTCAAGTTCAAAGAAAATAATGACAGGTTTCCACTACACTGCAGTGCTTGGCCTGGCTGATAAGATTATACATGCTGTTAAATCTGGGAAGATAAAGCATTTTTTTTTGATAGGCGGGTGCGATGGCGCAAAACCTGGAAGGGACTATTATACAGAATTTGCAGAAATGGTGCCTAAGGATTGCGTGATTCTCACATTGGCTTGCGGAAAATACCGCTTCAATAAACTTGATTTCGGGGATATAGGCGGAATTCCGAGATTATTAGATATAGGCCAGTGCAATGACGCTTATTCTGCGATAAAGATTGCAGAAGCGCTGGCAGGCGCTTTTAAAACAGACGTTAACGGTTTGCCTTTAACGCTGGTTCTATCATGGTTCGAACAGAAAGCAGTTGCGATTCTTTTGAGCTTGCTATCTCTTAATATTAAAGGTATGTACATAGGGCCTACGCCCCCTGCATTTCTCTCAAAGAATGTTTTCAGCGTGCTTCATGAGAAATTTGATTTAAGGCTGATCAGTAATCCAAAAGACGACCTTGATAAGATATTGAGAAAGTGAAGCTCCGCGGCTTTACAGCCGTAGCATCTTTTATTACGGGATTCACTTGAGCGAATCCCGAGCCCAGATTTATCGGGGCGAGGGATAAGAAGCCGAGGTAGTGTATGCTTAGTAATTGCCCTGGTTCCCAGAAATTTAAACAGCCTCAGCCGGAAAATATAAAATGCTTGTCGTGCGGCGAGGAAATAGAGATATGGACGGATGAGATCCAGACGGTATGCCCAAAATGCAAGAATATTGTAATGCGCGAACAGGAAGCGAGTTGCCTTGACTGGTGCAAATATGCGCAGGAATGCGTAGGAGAGCAGGTTTATAATAATTATATAAAGAATAAGTCTGCGACACTAAAGGATATGCTTATAAAAGAATTAGAGAGTTATTTCGGAGAAGATGCTAAAAGGATAAATCACGCTAAAAAAGTTATGCATTTTGCAGAGGAGTTATTGAAATTAGAAAACTCAGACTGGCATATTGTGATTCCCGCAAGCATCCTGCATGATGTGGGCATAAAGATTAGCGAACAGAAATATGGCTCATCAGCAGGTCATTATCAGGAAAAAGAAGGGCCGGCTGTTGCCAGAAAAATTCTTCTGAAGATAGGGTTTAAAAATAAGGACATAGATGAGATATGCGAGATAATCAGATACCATCATTCACCGGGCAGGATTAATACAAAGAATTTTAAAGCGTTGTATGATGCGGATCTCTTGGTTAATTTGAAAGACGAAGTGGACGTAAAGGACAAGGCTAAATTAGAAAAGATAATTAATAAAGCATTTCTTACAGATGCAGGTAAGCAGATCGCAAAAAATACATATCTGCCTGATTAATAGAAACCAGTTGCAATATTAGATTCTTTATTATATCTTAATGATATGGATACGAATGTATTACATAATATAAGCTATGGGATGTATGTGGTATCCTCCAATAAAGGCGATTTTCTTAATGGCCAGATAGCGAATACTGTTTTTCAGATAACGAGCGAACCCGTAACTATAGCTATAAGCATTAATAAGAAAAACCTCACGCATGAATATATTGAATCAGCTAGGAGATTCAGCGTATCTATGCTTTCGGAGGATACACCTTTAAGTTTTATAGGCAAATTCGGATTTAAATCAGGCAGAGTAGAAGATAAATTCAAAGATACAAAATTTATAAAGTTAGATTCGCTTTGTCCTGTGGCGCTGGATAATGCGCTCTGTTACTTTGAGGCAAAAGTCATGAATCAGCTTGATTGCGGCACTCATACGCTTTTTCTTGGCCAAGTGACTGATTCAAAGATTCTAAAGGTTGGGAAGCCCATGACGTATGATTATTATCATCAGGTAAAACGCGGCGCAACGCCTGAGACAGCGCCTACCTTTATTAAAAAAGAAGTTGTTTAAGCTGAAGGAGAAGTTATGCAAAAATATAAATGCACAGTATGTGGTTATATATATGATCCGGCTATAGGCGATCCTGATGGAGGCATACAGCCTGGCACTGCGTTTGAAGACATTCCTGATTCATGGGTTTGCCCTGTGTGTGGGGCGAAAAAAACCGAATTTGTGAAAGAAGAGTAGCCATATGAAACCACTGGAAATTAAAAAAGGCATATATTGGGTTGGAGCTATTGACTGGGACCTTAGGAATTTTCACGGGTATTCTACGCAGCTTGGATCTACGTATAATGCGTATTTAATAATAGACAAAAAAATTACCTTGGTAGATACAGTCAAACATTATATGTTTGAAGAGATGCTGGAGAGGGTAAAAAAGTTAATAGACCCATCCAAAATAGACTATGTTATATCAAACCATACAGAGATGGACCATTCAGGTTCTATTCCTGAGATTATGGATATAGCAAAAAATGCGGTTATTATCTGTTCTCCTAATGGTGAAAAAGGCCTTAAGAAGCATTTTAAAAAGGATTGGAAATTTAAGGTTGTCAACACAGGCGATTCTATTAATATAGGTAAGAGAAATCTGAATTTTGTATTAATGCAGATGGTCCACTGGCCTGATTCAATGGCTGCTTATATTCCGGAAGATAAGTTGCTTTTACCGAATGATGCATTTGGCCAGCATATTGCGTCTTGCGAGCGATTTGATGATGAATACGGATGGGACAGGGTGCAAACCGAGGCAGCGAAGTATTATGCAAACATTGTGCTGCCATTCGGCGCTCAGGTAAATAAAGCGATAGAGGCTATTTCAGGCCTGGATATGGATATGATAGCGCCAAGTCATGGGCTTATATGGAGAAGCCATATAAAGGATATAATAGCTCTTTATAAGAAATGGGCAAATAATGTATGCGAAAAAAAGGCTGTTATTGTGTATGATACTATGTGGCATAGCACTGAGAAGATGGCATATGCCATAAAAGATGTTTTTGAAGAAAAAAACATACCGTGTGAAATAAGGAATCTGCAGGCCAGCCATATATCTGATGTAGTGGCTTCTATTCTGGAGGCAAAATATATATGCATTGGGTCGTCTACATTAAATAACGGTATGCTTCCTACGGTATCGGCATTTCTCACTTATATAAAAGGCCTTGCTCCTAAAAATAGAATTGGGATTGCATTCGGGTCTTATGGGTGGGGAGGCCAGAGCGTGAGCGATATAGAGAATATTCTGGAACAAGCTAAATTTGAATTGCCTATAAAAGGATTAAAGGCGCAATGGGTGCCTGATGAGGCAGAGTTAAATGAGTTAAAAAATAAGATAGGAGGGATAATAAAATGAAACTAAAAGGCAGTCAGACAGAAAAGAATTTGTTAGCAGCTTTTGCTGGAGAATCGCAGGCAAGAAATCGTTATACATATTTTTCTAGCGTAGCTAAAAAAGCAGGATATGAACAAATCGCAGCAATATTTTTGGAAACAGCGGATAATGAAAAGGAGCACGCCAAGAGATTTTTCAGATTTTTAGAAGGCGGAGATGTGGAGATAATAGCAGCTTATCCTGCAGGGGTAATAGGGGATACTGCGGCAAATCTTAAAGCTGGCGCAGATGGAGAACATTTTGAATGGACAAAGCTTTATAAGGGTTTTGAAGATGTTGCGCGCAAAGAAGGTCTTGCGGAGATTGCAGATCAATTTAAAGAAATAGCAATGGTTGAAATAGAGCATGAAAAAAGATATCGTAAACTTTTGAAGAATATCGAAGAAAACTCTGTATTCAAGAGGGAAAAGGTTGTTAAGTGGAAATGCCGCAATTGTGGCCGTGTCTATGAGGGTGTGGAAGCGCCTGATAAGTGTCCTACATGCGCTCATCCTCAGGCATATTACGAACTGATCGCAGAGAATTATTAATCATGAAAGTTTTAGGCATAAATGGAAGTCCAAGGATAGGCGGAAATACAGATACCCTTCTGGATAAGGTCCTTCAGGGCGCAAGAAGTAAAGGCGCTGATACAGAGAAGATCGTCCTAAATGAACTGAAATTCGTTCCTTGCCAGGAATGCGAAAAAATGGCTGACGACGGCGGATGTCTGGTGAAAGACGGCATGCAGCCGGTGTATAAGAAAATAAAGGAGGCTGACGCTATTGTATTTGCCTCTCCTGTATTTTTCGGCAGCCTCAGCGCTCAGTCCAAGATGATGATAGACAGGTTTCAGTGCGCCTGGCGCGCAAAGTATATATTGAAAAAAGACGCCGGCTATAAAAAAATACCAGGAGCATTTATTTCTGTAGAAGGTTCTAATCGGAAGGATTTTTTTGAAAACGCCAAATCGATAGTGAAAAATTTTTTCGCCACTGTGAATGTCCAATACAAAAAAGAGCTTTTCTGTTCAGGCATAGACGAAAAAGGGAGCATATTGAAACACGCGGGTTGTTTAAAAAAGGCATTTGACATAGGGGTAAAAATAGTTTAGGAGACGCTATGGGGAATATATTTTCTGGAAGCGAGATAGTTGAAATGGCTGTTGAGATAGAAAAAAATGGCAGAGATTTTTACAATAAAGTGTCAGAATCTTTAAAAGATGAAAATATAGGGCGTATTTTTAAATACTTAGCAGGTCAGGAGGAAAAGCATGTAAAGGTATTTAAGAATATGCTTTCAACAGTTAAGAAATATGAGCCTAGTGAAGCGTATACAGATGAGTACTTCAGTTACATGAAAGCTTTGTCAGAAGAGCATGTTTTTACAAAAAAGAATAAAGGAAAAGTGATTGCAGATACTGTTAAGGATGGGAGAAAGGCAGTGGAGCTTGGATTGGGTTTTGAAAGGGATTCCATATTATTTTATCACGAGATGAAAAATTTTGTGCTGGAATCAGAGCATAATATAATAAACGGTTTGATAAAAGAGGAACAAATGCATCTTAAAAAACTTTCATTGCTAAGAAGGAGATGTTATGCCTAATGTTAAGGTGTATTCTACATCTACATGTTCATATTGCGTAATGGTAAAGGATTTTTTAAAGAAAAATAATATCCAGTTTCAGAATATAGACGTAGGCATAAATCCAAAAGCCAGCCAGGAAATGATAGATAAATCAGGCCAGATGGGCGTGCCTGTTTTGGATATAGACGGCCAGATAATAGTGGGTTTTGATAAGGATGCAATATCCGGAGCCCTTGGGATATGAAAGAATTAAAAGAGCATTATAAAAAGAACAAAGAGTTAATTAGAAACAGGCTTAAGGATTTCGAGGATAGTTATAAAAAAAGCGACAAGCATATTTTTTCAGAGCTTTGTTTTTGCATATTGACTCCCCAGGCAGAGGCAGTTGAGTGCGATAAAGCTATAAAAAAATTGAAAAGCACAGGCCTGCTTTATAACGGCAATCCAAAAGCCATAAGTCCGTACCTGAAGGCCGCCAGGTTTTTGAATAGGAAAGCAGAATTTATTGTTGGCGCCAGGGGATTATTCAAAAAGAACGGTTGTTTTTCTATAAAGCCTTACATAGATGGAAAAGATATATTCAGAACCAGAGAGTGGTTTGTTGAAAATATAAAAGGAATAGGCTATAAAGAGGCCAGTCATTTTTTAAGAAATATAGGTTTTGGGAAAGACCTCGCAATACTTGATGTGCATATACTCAAGAATCTGAAAGATTATGGGGTAATAAATAAGATTTCGAAATCATTGACTAAAAATGAGTATATCAAAACAGAAAGCAAGTTAAGGGATTTTTGTAAAAAAATTAATATTCCGATGGATGAGTTGGATCTTTTATTCTGGTCCAAGGAAACTGGGTTTATATTTAAATAAAAGGAGGGCGCTTATGAAGGTCACTATTCATTATATGTTAAGGCCTGTGGCTCATTGCAAAGAGGGTTGCAGTCTTAGCTCCCGGGCACGAGCTTAAACTGCCCAGCTTTAAAGAAAGCCTTCTTAATTTACTTGCCAGTTTTAAACCTGTTTGATAAAATTATCAGCTATGGATACTGGACTAATAACTTTATATATTACCGCAGCGACAATAGGTTTTGTGCATGTTGTTTTTGGGCCTGATCACTATATCCCTTTTATTGTGATGAGTAGGGCAAGGAATTGGTCTTTAGTAAAAACAGCTATCCTGACACTTCTATGTGGCCTCGGGCATATCATGAGTTCTGTTGTTATTGGATTTATAGGGATTATTTTAGGGATAAATGTGATGAAATTAAAGGCATTGGAGTCATTCAGGGGGGATATTGCAGGATGGCTATTGATTATATTTGGGTTTACTTATCTTGTCTGGGGGTTGCATAAGGCATTAAAGAATAAGCCTCATAGACATTCACATGGTCATATAGATTATGAGATTCATTCTCATGATCATTCTCATAGTCATGATCATGTCCATGTTCATGACGAAGGAACTAAGGTTAGTGTAACGCCGTGGGTGTTATTTACAATATTTGTATTTGGCCCATGTGAACCTTTGATACCAATTCTGATGTACCCTGCAGCAAAAAATAACGCCCAAGGAGTATTATGGGTAACAGTGATATTCGGAGCGGCAACAATTATCACTATGTTTAGCATAGTGATGATCTCGTTTTTTGGTATCAAGTTTATTCCATTGGGGAGATTTGAACGTTATACGCATGCTTTAGCAGGCGGGAGTATATTTCTTTGCGGATTAGCGGTTCAGTTTCTTGGTTTATAGTTTTAGTAGCCCAGATTTTTCAAGGCAAAAGGGTCTTTTCTCCAGTTTTTGTAAACCTTAACCCATAGATCCAGGAAGACTTTTTTCTGTAGGAAATTTTCTATGTCTTTTCTAGTAATCTCGCCTATTTTTTTAAGCGTCTTGCCGCCATCGCCTATAATAATGCCTTTCTGGCTTTCCTTTTCGCAATATATATTAGCTTTTATATAGATGATGTTGTTATTTTCTCTGTCTTTTCTTTCTTCCATTTCTTCTACAGTCACCGCTATGGAATGAGGTACTTCCTGATAAGTTATTTCCAGGATTTTTTCTCTAATAAGTTCCTGTACTATAAACCGCTCATTTTTATCAGTTAGCTGGTCATCTGGAAAAAACGGAAAACCCTCAGGCAGGTATTCTAGTATTTTTTTAAATACAAGGTCTGTGCCATCTTTTTTTAAAGCTGATATAGGTATTATTTCCTTGAAATTAAATTTGTGGGCTTTTTCAATAATAGGCAGGATATGGCGTCTATCAATTCCATCTATTTTATTTATGATGAGGATATTTAATTTTACTGGCATGAGATTGAATATTTCTATATCCTCTTTTGTTATGCCGCTGTGGGCATCTATAAGGACAAGATTTAAATCTGTTTCCATAAGAGAGGATTGCGCCTTGCGGACCATTAATTTTCCGAGCAGATTTTTCGGCCTGTGTATGCCAGGTGTGTCTACAAATACTACCTGGAAGTCTTCACCTGATAGTATGCCCTGGATATTGTCACGGGTTGTTTCTGGTTTTTCAGATACAATGCAAACCTTTTCTTTTACCATGACATTTAAAAGCGTAGACTTTCCTACGTTCGGCCTTCCGATTATCGCTACCTTGCCAGCTTTAAACATTAAGTATATTATATACGAATTTATTATTTTATTCCATTTGCAAATTAAATATGTTATCTTATATTTAAAAATAGGGAGAGAGATTATGAAGCCGTTTTATTTTGCGATACTGGCAGCGATTGTATGGGGGATAGCGCCTATAATGGAAAAGATAGGGCTTAAGAATATAGAACCGTTGTCTGGCGTTATAGTGCGTTCATCCGGGATTATCATAGGAGCTATTATCCTGGCAATTTTTAATAATAATATATTTAAATCAGCATTAAAAGCTGATCCAAAAACAATATTCTTTTTATTTCTTGGGGGAATTCTTGCCAGCATCCTTGGACAGATATTTTTCTATAATGCTCTTAAACATGGAGAAGTATCTAAAATGGTGCCCATTGCTGCTACCTACCCGTTAGTTTCTTTTCTGTTGGGCCTTTTGTTTTTCGGAGAGAGTTTTACTATTCTCAAGGGATTAGGGATAGGTTTTGTAATACTGGGCGTGTTTTTGCTGAGATGAGCAGCGGTTGGTTATGCATATTTGCGTATTTCTGTAAATTGTGCTAATATTAAGAAGTGACGATACATTAATTCCTTAGCCAATTTTGCAGATTGCTTTTGCAATCTGCAAAATTCAGAGGTGGCTATGCATCTCAAAATAGCAATAGGCCAGATAAATAGTATAGTAGGGGATCTGGAAAGCAATTCCAATAAGATATTATCCTGCATAAAAGAGGCAGCTTCCAAGGATATCGATTTAATCGTATTTCCAGAGCTCAGTATAACAGGTTATCCGCCTGAGGACCTGCTTTTAAAGCCGCATTTCATAAAAGAGAATATAAGGTATTTAAATAAAATATCCAAGGAAATAGGCGATTTGGTTGCAATAGTAGGATTTGTGGATGAGAAAAAAGGAGATATTTATAATAGCGCTGCGGTTATGCGTAATAAAAAAATAACTTATATATACCATAAGATACATCTGCCTAATTATGGCGTTTTCGATGAGAAAAGATATTTTAAGCCGGGCGCTGATAATAAATTGATAAAGATAAAAGATTTGTTTTTTAGTGTAAATATATGTGAAGATATATGGGCAGATGGCAGAGAGCGGATGGCAGAGAGGGTTTTAAAAAAAGCAGATTTTCTGGTCAATGTATCCGCTTCGCCGTATCATATTGGCAAGATTGAAGAGCGTAAGAGAATAATTGGGACCAAGGCAAAGAGATTCGGAATCCCTATAGTTTATTGTAATCTTGTCGGAGGCCAGGATGAACTGGTGTTTGACGGGAGAAGCGCTTTATTTGGAAAAGACGGATCGATTATTGTGGAAGCAAAGGCTTTCGAAGAAGATTTGTTAATATTCGATTTAGGCGCAGGGAAGAAAGCAAAGAGAGCAATGCCAAGGGTTAATCCTGTCTCAAGAGAAGAGGAGATATATTCTGCTCTTGTATTGGGCGCAAAAGATTATGCGCTTAAGAATAATTTTAGCAAAGTTGCTCTAGGCTTAAGCGGAGGAATAGATTCAGCGCTGGTGGCATGCATTGCCAAAGACGGCCTTGGCAGAGGAAATGTCCTTGCGCTCAGCATGCCATCCAGATATTCTTCGGTCGAGACGCAAAAAGACGCAAGTCTAATAGCCGGGAATCTGGGTATAAAGTTTCGCGAGATACCAATAAATAATATATTCAGCTCTTATTTAGATACACTGAACCTGCATTTTAAAGGCGTAGGGCCAAATATAACAGAAGAAAATATCCAGGCCAGGATACGGGGCAATATACTCATGGCGTTTTCTAATAAATTCGGATACCTGGTGTTTAATACAGGCAATAAGAGCGAGACGAGCGCTGGCTACTGTACTCTTTACGGAGATATGGCAGGCGGGTTCAGCGTGATAAAAGATGTGCCCAAGAGGCTTGTCTATGAACTTGCAGAATATAGAAATAAAAAAGAAGGAAAAGATATTATACCTAAGAGCGTTTTAAAAAGGGCTCCTACTGCTGAATTAAGGCCGAATCAAAAAGACCAGGATACTCTGCCGCCTTACGATTTTTTAGACAGGGTTATAGGCCTCTATGTTGAGCAAAATAAAGGGTTTAGCGATATAATAAAAGAAGTGGGCCATAAAGATATTGTGAAAAAGGTGCTGAATATGATAGACTCTAGCGAATACAAGAGGCGCCAGGCTCCTCCAGGCGTAAAGATCACGCCTATGGCATTCGGAAAAGACAGGCGCATGCCTATAACAAATAAATTTACACCTAGTTGATTTTTAGTATATACTATATATTATAGCGATGACAAAGTTGACCAGCGAAGGAATATTTATAGAAGTAGTTGCCAGGGTGAACAGGCTGCTTATTCTTTTAGGGATATTTTTCTTCATATATTTCCTGCTTAATACAAAGGTCAATGTATATTTACTTTTACTAGCGCTTTTGAACCTGGCATTTAGCTTGCTTTCCTATAAGCATTTACTTATAACTACTAGGCTTGCTGATGAACTCGAGCGTGCGCAAGCGTCTCTAGGAAATATTAGTAAAGAAATTCGAGAGATGCATCAAGGTTAAATGTTCAGAAAAAGCCTAGTTTTTATATCCATTATATTTTTAAGCGCAAATCTTTTTGCAAAAGAAGTTATTCATATTACTGCATATTCTGCAGTGCTTATGAATACCTGGAATAAAAAGGTTATCTATTCCAAAAATCCTCATGTCAAGCTTGCGCCTGCCTCTACTACAAAGATAATGACAGCCCTTGTGGTTTTGAAAAAATCAGAGCTTAATAAAAATGTAAATGTATCAAGGTGCGCAACGCGCATGCCTCCCAGCAAAGTGGATATTAAAAAAGGCGAGATTTATTCAACGGAGGATATGCTCAAGGCGGCGCTGCTCAATTCCGGCAATGATGCCAGCGTAGCTCTAGCTGAAAGCGTGGCTGGCACAGAAAAGGATTTTGTAAAGATGATGAATGACATGGCTAGGAAAATCGGATGCCGCAATACAAATTTCAAAACTTCTAACGGGTTGCCGGCAAAAGGACAGTATTCTACGACGTATGATCTGGCATTGATAATGCGCGAGGCGGTAAAAGACAAAAGGCTTCTGGATATACTTCAGATAAAGGAAACGGAGATAATAGAATTAACCAGCGGCAGACGTATAAAATTAAAAAATCATAATAAGAGCTTGTGGAAGAATGCATCTTATCTAATGCTTGGGAAAACAGGATACACCATAAGGGCAAAACAGTGTTTTGTGGGCTATATTAGTTACGATAAAAGGCACAATTTAATAGTGGTGATACTGAAGGGTAAAAAATTATGGCCTGACCTGAAAGAACTGGCAGAGAAAGGCAGGAAATTATTTTGAAAACAAAATTCCGCCCAAGGAACCTGTGGCTTCAGCTAGTGTGGGCTTCATTTTCCGCTATAATTTTAGCTGTGGCGTGCTCAGAGAATTCTTATGCTGCGCCTTGCTATGGGACGTATATGCCTAAGGAAAAACAATGGATATTGGGGTTACAGGGAAATTTTCTTATAGATAGAAACCTAAAAGATAGCCAGGGCTCTACTGGCGGCAATAGATATTTTTTAACAGTTTCCTATGGTGTATTTAATTGGATATGTTTTGATGGGAAAATAGGAGCAGGAGATGTAGTTTGGCATAATCCCAATCCCGGTAATCTAAATTATAATACGGGTTTTGCAGGAGCGTATGGCTTTAGGATAAAAGGTTATGAAAATAAAAATCTAGGCATAAAGACCGTTGCGGGTTTTCAGCATATAAGCGTTCATCCGCGTACTACCTCTCCCATAAACGATAAGCATAGGGTTATTATAGATGACTGGCAGGGTTCGGTATTAATTTCAAAGGATATGGGGAATTTTACGCCTTATCTAGGCGCGAGATATGGAACAGTAGATTTTATAAAATGGGTTAATGAACATGATAGGAAGCGCATTAAATCTGAAAAAATTACAGGCGCTGTAATTGGCGTAGATTATCTAATTAAAGAAAATACAAGGTTGAACATAGAATGTGATTTCATTGATGGGGAAGAGCTTAGTATAGGCCTGAGCAGGGATTTTTAATATGGTTATTTTTTTGACTTACGAAGTCACCGTACAGCTGCTTCGTAAGTCAGGATTGAAGTAAATGCGTTTTTAAGATAATGTATCTTAGGTTTTTTGAATTTTTTTCTTATATAGTCTTTAGCTTTCTTGGTGTTTTCAAAAAATAAAAACGGAAGGCCTTTATTTTTATAAAGATAAGCGTTTTTTGATATAAATCCTAGATTCGCTTTCTTGAGCGCTTTTGCAACCATATAAGCCCTGTGTTCTCCAGCAAGACATCCTCCTTTTTTAATCTCATTTATCAGCTTATCAGGACTTTTCATTTCCAGAGTTTTTTTCATAAAGCGTTTTTCGCCAAGGCCTTTTCCAAAACCTTCTTCTAAATTAGCTTTTACAAGTATAAAGGAATTATTTTTTATAACAGGATTTTTTGTATTTGCCACATAATTAAACGCGCGCGATGCCTGGTATATATTTACACCCTTTGAACGAGGTATATCGCATATTATTATGTCCATGTGTTTGTTTAATTTTTTTTCAAATATTTTCCCGGAATAATCAACCGCTTTTTTAAAACACAGCTCTGGTTTTCCTTCAAATACTTTTAATATTTTCCCAAATTTGTTATTTACTATATTTATAGAATATTTGACTGGGAGAAGAGAGGCTGTTTCCTGTATGAAATACTGGAAAGGGTTATTTTTTATAGAACATATCCTTGTATCAGGATGGTCCAGGAATCTTGGATGGTGCGTTGCGTTTATTGTTTTTTCTCCGGCCAGGCCTATTGAGAGGACTTTTACTCCTCCGCTGTAACCGGCATAAAGATGGGGTTCTACTACGCCTATGGTTATTATGGAATCAGCGTTTTTTAGTTTTTTATCCAGGTATATAGGGACATTTCTTTTTGACCGTCCGGCATAAAAAACATTTTTATAATCATGGGAAGATATTTTGACTGTCTTTGCGATATTGCCAAGATTGTCTTTTATCTCTTTTTTTGTAGGATGCCTGTGGAGCCCTGTCCCGATAAGTATTTCCATGTCTTTATAAGCTGTACCTTTTTTATTAAGTTTAGTCAAAAGACCCGGCAATATCTTTTTTAAATGGGCTTCGCGCGTAAAATCAGGCACAGCTATGATAGTTTTCATTTTAGAAGTTCCTTGGGAAATATGTTGTCAAGCCCTAATATGCAGGATGGGTCCAGCGATTTTTTGAGAAGGGCCATCTGTTTTAAATTAGCCTTTCCGTACATTATTTCAAGAAATGGATGTTTTAATTTTCCTATGCCGTGCTCTGCTGAAACAGTCCCGCCTAATTCTACGGCCTTTTTTACAAATTCCATATAGGTAAGCCTGCTTTTTTTAAATTCTTCCTCTGTCTTGGGAAGCATATTTACATGCATATGGCTTTCGCCAATATGTCCGAATACCACATAGTCTATTCCAGAGGAGGCGAGTTTTTCTTTGTAGAATTTCAGCATTTCTTTAAAGCATTTATCTGGCACTGCTATGTCAGTTCCAACCTTCGGCATTTTGTTCTTTTTTACAATCTCATTTACAGCGTCTGGAAGGGCGTGCCTTAGTTCTTTTAGCTTTGCTCTTTCTTTGTCGGAATCAGCAAAGTACGAATCTTCCGTCAGGGCGTTGTGTTTTTCGAGCAGCTTAGTCCATGAGTCTACGATCTCTGACTCAAATTTTTTTTTATAATCCTGCTCAAAATATATAAGGCCTTTTGCGAATTTTGGTATGTTAGGGTATTTTATTCTTAAGAGTGAAAGAGAATTAGCGTCCATGTATTCCAGGGACATTGCCTTGTAGGTTTTCGCGTCTTTTACAAAACTTATCGCGTCATCTTCAGAAGAGAAGAAGCTGAAAAAACTCATTACCTCTTCAGGTTTTTTCCCCAGCGCTATATCAGCCTCAAGTATGAGGCCCAGGGTTCCTTCATGCCCTATGAATAGATCCAATAGGTCCATATGGTTTTTTATATAATAGCCTGCAGCTGTTTTTATTTCAGGCATTGAGTAATCAGGGATTTTGATTTTAATTTCTTTATCTTTTAATCTGAGCGGAAAGATCGTGCCTGTATTTATGAAATAATCTCCGCGTTTTATATTGATAGTATCTCCCGTAGACATAAGGATCTTCAATCTTTTTATATAATTACGCGTGGGGCCGTATTTAAATCCTTTTGCGCCTGAGGCGTTTGTGGATATGGTTCCTCCTAAAAATGCGTTCGGCTCTGTAGGATCAGGGAGATATGTAAGGCCTTTTTTTGAAAGCTCGTTTTCAAGGTCGGAAAGCCTTACTCCTGGCTGGAGGGTCGCTGTAAGGGTTTTATCATTTATTTCTATTATTTTATTCAAGCGTTCTGTAGCAATGACCCATCCGCCGAAAGGTATCCTTGCGCCAGTCACGCCTGTTCCGCCTCCTGATATTGTTACTGGGATTTTTTTAGCGCCTGCCTCAAGCAGGATATCCCTGGCTTCTTTTTCATTTTCAGGCAATATGACCTTGTCTGCATAGCCGCCCAGAAGGCCTGAATAGTCTTCAAAATATCCCTTGATAATATCAGGATCTCTCTTTATAATCATAGATATAATCTACCACATGCAGTAAATAAAGTAAATATGGACAATATTTTAAGCATATTAATAGGGCTTGTGTCAGGGATATCTTCAGGTTTTTTCGGCATAGGAGGGGCTATAATATTAATTCCTAGCCTTGTTTATGTTTTTAAATTTTCTCAGCATCTTGCCCAGGGCACTGCGCTTACGGCACTTCTTTTACCAGTAGGAATTCTAGCTGTAATAAAATATTACAAGTCAGGAGATGTAAATATAAAGGTAGCCTTGTTTATAGCGCTTGGTTTTATCGTAGGTGGTTTTGTAGGCGCAACGCTTGTTCAGGCAGTCCCCAGCCCGATACTTAAAAAAGTATTTGCCGTTATGCTTTTGTGCATTTCTGTATATATGTTAGTGGGTAAATGACAAATATTAAAGAAATAGTAAAGATTTTAAAAAAAGAATACCCTGATGCAAATATAGCGCTTAGATTTAAAGATACCTGGCAGCTTTTAGTTGCCACTATACTTTCAGCGCAGTGCACGGATGTGAGGGTAAATAAAGTAACGCCTGTATTATTTAAAAAATATAAAACTGTATCTGATTTTGCAAAAGCCAGCTTGAAAGAATTTGAAAAGGATATATACTCAACAGGTTTTTACAAGAATAAAGCAAAAGGCATCATAGGTTCGGCGAAGAAAATTTTAAATGAGTTTAACGGTAATGTGCCGGATACTATGGAAGGATTGACAAGTCTTCCGGGCATAGGCAGGAAGACTTCAAATGTTATCCTTTCTTCAGGATTTGGCATAGTAGTTGGAATAGTAGTTGATACGCATGTAATAAGGCTTTCAGGCAGGCTTGGGCTTACGGAAAATAAAGGCCCTGACAAAATAGAAGAAGATTTAATGAAGCTGGTTCCGCGCAAAGATTGGGGAATTGTTTCTCATCTTTTAATTTTACATGGGAGAAAAATATGTAAAGCGCGAAGGCCGCTTTGTAGCGATTGCGCGATTAATAAACTTTGCCCGTCAGCTTTTAAAGGAGGCATATGATATCTTCAAATCCATTTACCCCTCAATCAGGATGGGAACCAAAGATATTCGGAGGAAGAAGCCGGGAGTTAGAGATTTTTAAATCAAACATGGACGCTGCACTAGATGCAAGGCCCAACCATCTTATAGTGCTTGGAGAATGGGGAGTGGGGAAAACCTCTCTTTTAAAACAATTCAGGCGCATAAGCCAGGAAAATGGATTTCCTACGGCTTTTTGCGGGATTTCAAAGTTTACTGAAAAAAATAAAGCCCTGGATGTCATTCATCTTATAGCAGAAGAAATGATAATGGGCTTTCCGAAAATAGATGCTGTTCAAAAAGGCCTCTTAGAACTTTTTTCCAAAAGAAAATCCCTGTCAAATGCCCAGGTTCAATTTACAAAGTTTTTGCTGGAGCTTTGGAAAGCGCTGGATACAAAATTAGCAGTAGTATTGCTGGATGACATCCAAAATCTCATTGAGGTATCAAATACTATAGATATCTTGAGAGCTGTTTTAAGCAGCGAAGATGTTATTAAAGAAACCAGATTCCTGTTTATCCTTTCATCAACGCCTTTAGGCTGGGCGTCTTTTATTGATAAACACGATCCGGTCGGAAGGTTTTTTAGAAAAAGATTAAACGCTGAAAATTTGAAAGAAAGCGAAGCCATGGCTACGATAGACATGACTCTTAAGGGAACAGGAGTGATATTTGAAGAAGGCATAAGGAAAAATATATTTGAATACACAGGAGGCCATCCTTATGAAGTGCAATTGCTGGCGAGTCACTTGTATGACAGCCAGATAGAAGGCAGGGTTACGACAGATTCCTGGGACAACGCCTTGAATAACACGCTTAAAGAATTGGGCAGAGATTATTTTAATTTTCTGCTGTCAAAGGCAAGCGACAGAGAAAAGGATTTATTGAAAATACTAGCCGAGGAGAAAAAGCCCATCACGATAAAGGATTTTACGACAATGATGATAATAGGCAAACGCGCCAAAAAATTCCCCATAGCAAACATAAAAAATTTTCTTTACCGCCTGGAAGAAAAAGGCCTTGTGAAAAGGATAGAGAACAGCGGTTTTTATATCCAGGACCTCATGTTTAGTGAATTTATCGCAAGATTCGCGTTGGAATAATTTTATTGACAATAAACAGGCTTAAATATATCATATTTGGATAATTTAACCGGGAGGGATGACATGAAGGTAAGAATTGACGAGGATTTGTGCGTTGGCTGCGGGTTGTGCGTCAATACCTGCGATGATATTTTTGAGATGAAGGACGATAAGGCAGTTGTAAAGGTAAAAGTGGTTCCTGCGGCAAGCGAGGATTGCACAAAACAGTCAAAAGACGAATGCCCTGTTGAGGCAATAATAATAGAATAGCCGGGTTATTTTTTCTTGGATAGGACTTTTATAAAGCAAGAGATAGTCAAGGCCATAATAATTCCCCAGGATATAATCAAAAATAACCAGCCGAAGATATTCATTTTTTAGCCGCAATCTTTCTTTTTTGCCAGGCAATTTTTACAAGTATTGCCAGAACAAGAAACATCCCTAGGAGCATAAGCCTTATACCTAATATATAAGGCTTATCACCTTGGTCTGCGCCTTTCATTAATATCGCAGGAATACCTTCCTGATAAAACCAGAATCCTAATATTAAAAACAAAAAGAGAGGCGTTACATATTTTATTATAAATTTATATATCTTAGGCACTCGCATTTCCGCGCCGTGATGTATTTCCTCCCATGCCTTTTCAATTCCAAATATCCATCCGAAAAGTATAGTCTCGACAGCTGCGAATAACACCAGGCAAAACGTGCCTCCCCAAAAGTCTAATTCGTTTACTGCGCCATTTTTCAAAAAGAATATAGCGGGCTGGCATAGTATAAAAGACGCTATACCGAAAATAATAACAGCCTTTTTCTTTGAGATGTTAAATTCATCTTCCAGGAATGTTATGCTGGGCTGGGCGAGCGATATGGAAGAAGTGATGCCTGCCAGGAATAGAAGCAGAAACCACATGCATCCGAATACAGCGCCTAAAGATATTTTTTCAAATATAAGAGGCATTGTTACGAAGCCGAGATTAAAGGCCCCGCCTTTTGCAATATTCTGAATTTCATTTGGGCCGAAGAATGCAAATGCAGCAGGTATTATAATAGAAGACCCAAGTATTACCTCTGCGAATTCATTTGCGCTCACAGATGTAAGGCCTGAGAGCGCCACATCATCAGTTTTCTTAAGATAGCTCGCGTATGTAAGTATAACACCTATGCCTACGCTTAATGTAAAAAATATCTGGCCTGCTGCAGCAAGCCATACCTTGGCGCTTTTTAAGGCGCTAAAATCAGGATTCCACAGAAATCCAAGGCCATTTATTATGTTCCAATCTGGCTTTGCCGGGTCAGGCGCGCCGAATATTAATACTCTCACAGATATTATGATTCCGAATATGAAAAGGGCGGGAAGGGCAATTTTGCATAATTTTTCTATGCCGCCTGATACACCTTTATATATAACAAACATGTTAAGGCAGAACGTTATAAGGAAAAATATGTAAGCGCACTGTATGCCGGAAAAGAAATGATTTTTTTCTATACCCTGGAACCCTCTTAAGAATGAAACCATACTGTCCTGCGTTGTTGCCTGTCCGTATTTTTCTACTACTGAGAAGAATGCGTATGCAAGGGTCCAGGATTCTATATAGGTATAATATATGAAGATTACAAGAGGCCCGAAAATTCCTATTATGCCGAAATATTTTATGAATCTATTTTTGGCCCACATATTGTGAAATATGCCGGGCGCAGTGCCGTGGCCAAAACCTCCGCCAAAACGTCCAATAGTCCATTCTATCCACATTAAAGGTATGCCGAGAAGAAGAAGGGATATAAAATACGGGATCATGAACGCTCCACCGCCATTCTGCGCAGCCTGGACAGGGAAGCGCAGGAAATTACCCAACCCTATCGCGCTTCCAGCAACAGCCATTATGATTCCAAGCCTGGACTTCCACGCTTCTCTAGTTTTCATATAAGAAAAGTATACTTAATAACATGGGATATGTCAAATAGCCTGGTAGACGAGCCAGGAGAAGAGTGTTATAATATATTGCATAAGGGGAGGAGTTTATATGAAAAAATCATTTGGGGCAAAAGCGCTTATTTTTACTACACCTACTTGGATTATAGGAACATATGATAAGAATGGAAGAGCAAATGCCTGCGCAGTTGCGTGGGGAGGTATTGTTTGTTCTAGGCCGCCATGCGTGGGTATATCTTTAAGAAAGGTGACTTATTCCTATAGCAATATTATGGATAAAAAAGCCTTTACAGTTAATGTGCCTTCTGAAAAATATATTAAACAAGCTGATTATTTTGGAATTGTATCGGGAAAGAATGAAGATAAATTTGCAAGAACAAAGTTGACTCCTGTAAAAAGCGAGTTAGTGGATGCGCCCTATATTGAAGAATTTCCTCTTATTTTAGAATGCAAGGTTATAAAAACAGTTGAAATAGGCCTGCATTTCCGGTTCATAGGAGAGATATTGGATGTGAAATGCGATGAAAACGTGCTTGGAAAAAGAGGACTTCCTGATATTGAAAAAATAAAGCCTATTTTATACGACCCAGAAGTAGGCACTTATCACGGCATAGGCAGATATTTAGGCGATGCCTTTTCCATAGGTAAAGGAATTTAGGGTAGAAAATATGGATGGATTTGAAAAGTTTTATAGAGAACTGAACATAGAGCAGAAAAAGGCAGTGGATGCTATCGAGGGGCCGGTTCTTGTCCTGGCAGGGCCCGGGACAGGCAAAACGCAGATACTTTCTGTGCGGGCCGCGAATATCATACTCCAGAAAAAAGCCCTTCCCGAAAATATCTTGACGCTTACCTATACAAATGCTGCAGCCAAGACAATGAAGGAGCGTCTTGCAAAAATTATAGGTTTTAAGGGCTATGATGTCTATGTTGCGACATTTCATAGTTTTGCGAACTCAATTCTTTTAGATTCCGAAGAAGCGGCTAACTATATCCAGGAGAGAATACAGATTGAAGATATAGAGCAGGTAAGGGCAATAGAGTATATCCTGGACCACACCCAGGGTATCTCTGAAATAAGGCCTTTTAACGCGCCGTATAATTACGTAAAAGACATACAGAAAAAGATAAGCGATTTAAAGAGGGAAGGCGTGAGCCCTGAAGAATTTCTGAAATATGTAAAAACATTAAAGCCGGACGGCGCGTATATAGAAGAAAAACATGTGCCAAGGATAAAGGCTCTAGCTATTATTTATGACCAGTATGAAAAACTTAAGGCGAGCGGGAATAAAGAGGTTTTTGACGAGCGCGGAAGGTATGATTATGACGATATGATTATGATGGCTACCTATGCGCTAAACAATGAGCCGATCTTGAAGAAAAAATATCAAGACCAGTATCAATTTTTCATGGTGGATGAATTCCAGGATACAAATGGAGCCCAGCTTAAGTTATTATTTTCCATATTCAAAGGAGAAAATCCGAATGTATGCTGCGTAGGAGACGATGACCAGTCAATATACAGATTCCAGGGCGCAAGCATCGGCAATTTTAAGGAGCTAAAAAATAAATTCAAGAATTTAGAAACAATATCTTTAAAGAATAATTACCGCTCAACAAAAGAGATAATAGGCCTTAGCCAGTCTCTAATAAAAGAGGTGCCGGAGGATGAGAGGACAGGCGATAAAGACCTTATAAATATAATGGATTTTAAGAAAAAATCAATAGACTACTATGAATTTACCCGGGAGGCGGAGGAGCTGGGTTTTATTGTGAAAAAAGTAAAAGAGCTCAAAGAACAGATTGAATCTTCAAAAGACCTCAGCCTGGAAGAGAAAGAGAACCCTTATAACAATATAGCGATTTTAGTCAGGAAGAGGGATTTGATATTGAAGATAACGGATAAATTTTTACACTCAGGTATCCCATATGCGACTGACGGCAAAGAAGATATGAGGCCTGAACCGCGGGTCAGACAGATGCTGGATGTTTTGGAACTTGCAAGCATGGGCCCGGAAAATTATGAAGATAGAGACAGGGTTTTATATAAGGTGCTGATAGCAGACTATTTTAAAATTCCGCTAGTGGATACATTGGGCCTGATAGCCAAAGTAAATAAGAAGAAAAGAAATAAAGAAGACGCTAAGGTCTTTTTGGAATTTTTAAATTCAGAAGAGTTATCAGGAAGCCTGAAAAATGCAAGAGCTGCAATAAAAAAACTTATAGAGAATTCGCAATCTAAGCCAGCGCATACATCCCTGATGGAATATGTAGAAGATGCCGGGATTTATAAATATATCCTGGAGAAATACGATAAAGATGACGTTGTGAGAATCAGAGAATTAAGAGCGCTGTCATCTTTTATAAATATGATAAAGAGTTCAGATATGTCAAAACCAGGATTAACATTAAAGGATTTCGTAGAGGAGATAAGGACAAGAAATGAGCATGGCATGCCGCTGGAAGGGAATCTTGTGACAATGACTCAGAACGGGGTTAGGATCTTTACAGCGCATGGTTCTAAAGGCCAGGAGTTTTACAGCGTTATAATTCCATTCTGCCTGCAGGATAAAAGTTGGCCCATAAAGCCAAGGCCTGATACAATTCCGCTTCCTCCGGATATGACAAAAGGCGTAGAAAGAGTTAGCAGCAAAGAAAGGATAAAAGAGCTAAGGTCTTACGACGAAACAAGGCTTTTTTACGTAGCTGTATCAAGGGCCAGGAGTAATATTATATTCACTGCGAGCCCGGACGAAAACTCTATTTCCAGCGTATTTTTGCATAGGCTTGGCATAAAGCCTAAAACGCCTGATTTAAAAGAAGAAGATATTCTGGTAAGTTTCCTTGAAAAAACAAGCCTTATGGAGCCTTTTATCGGGACGGAAGAAGTTCTATCTGACCTGGTTAAAGACATGACGCTAAACCCTACAAGCCTGGATAATTATCTAAAATGCAGGCGGAAATTTCTTTATGATAATGCGCTGATGCTTCCTTCCGCAAAAAAGCAAAGCCTTATGTTCGGCAATGCAGTACACACAGGGCTGGAAAATTTATACAGGGAATACATCAGGACAAAGAGGTTTCCTGATTTCCAGTTTTTCAAGGAAAGATTTCTCGAGGCGTTAAAATTCCAAGGGCCTGAGAAGGCTATAGAATTAAGGTGCAAAGAACAATTTGATGGTTTGAAAAAATATTACAGCAAGATATCTGAAAAGCCTATAAAACCAATCGGGCTTGAAAACAGGATGCCTGTAAATATAGATGGCATTATTTTCACAGGCAAATACGATAAATTAGAATTAGAAGATGAGAAAAATAATCTTGTGAGAGTAGTTGATTATAAGACAGGTCAGCCCAATAAACACGCTAAAGGTATTTTTGAAGCTGGGAGCCTTGAAAGCGAAGAATGCGATGGTTACTTAAGGCAGTTAGTGTGCTATAAACTTTTATACGAAAGAGATAAGACCAGGCAGGATAAAAATATAGTTGTAAGCCATGGCGTGCTTGTGTTTGTAGAACCTGCCAAAACAGCAATAAGAAAATACGGGATAAAAGAAGGCGAGCCGACAGAATTTAAAGTAGCTCTCAGGGAAGATATGGTAGATGAAATGGAGGGCATTATAAAGAATACCTGGAGGAATATTCAGGATCTCCGTTTTGAAAAACTTCCTGAACGCGATAAAGATAAATGCGCTAATTGCGATTTTGATCGCATCTGCTGGGGGAAGTAACCAAGTTGACACTTTTGACATTGTCAGAAGTGTCAACTTGGTGGTAAGAGAGTTTGGAGATACGAAGGTTTTCAAGTCCTGAATCGTCCATGCAGTTGATGCGCTTATATTGAGTCATTTCTTTTGAGAATTCCCTGAAGATAAATTCTGAAATACCTTTAAATTTCAAATTACAGATTTCCAGAAGCACGCAAAACATATCTTTGGTAATTTCAAATCCGAACGTATAAGCTGAAATTTTCCCTTTTATTTTTACAACCCTTCCGGTTAACCCCAGGGGTTTAAAATTTTCTATCGCGAGTTTGTGGCTGGAGTTACTATCTTCTAAAAGTTTGTGGAAGTAAAGGTCAGGGAATTTCTTTTTTCTTTCAAAGGCCCATCTCGAGAATAATTTCAAGCAATCTTTTTTCATGAGCTGCTTATAAGGCAGATACTGAAATTTATAATTTTTTGAAAAATAGTTACAGCTCGCCCTTTTGTGTTTATATTTATTGCCTTTAAGTTCAGCAAGGCTTTCTCTCAGGTATATATAATCAGGAAATTTTTTGAGAGAATTAAAATCTACATAGCCATAATCTGTTTCAAGCAGTATTTCCAGATCCTTATCCCTGCCTTTTTTCTTCCACCATACAGGATTTTTATCTTTCCATATGTATAGATTTACAAAGTTCTGGCTGGAATCAGGTTCTTTAATTTTTTTAAAGAATCTGTCAAATATATCCTTATCTTTCAACGATATTTGTCTGAATCCGCTTTTCTCGGGATTATTAATGATCAGTTTTGTAAGAGCGCCTAAATATGAAAATTGTATTACGTCGCTCTGAAAATCGCCTATAAATGAAGGGTTTCTGGCTACTAGAGTTGCGATTTCTTTTTTTTCCAATAAATCAACCAGGTAATGGAAATAATTTTTTATGGAGTTTCCCATTTCAGGGATTGCGCTGAACGGGCATTTTTTATCTATCCCCAGGACAATCTTTTCGCGTTTTTCATCGAACATTATTGTAAAAGGGTAAAGCTGGCAGTCAAAAGGCCTTTTTGAATAAATAGTGCATTTATTGTTTTTGGCGTTAAAGAAATAGCAGGCATGCATATCTTGCCAGGGTTTTAACTTTACGCGGCATGATTTGCCCAGATGATGCTTTATTTTTGGCGTTATTTCATGGGGCAGAAAAAGCGGGGCAAGAAGCGCATTTTTATCAAGAAACCTGCAGCATACATCGCATGAAAGACAAAGTTTATTTGGTACAATTTGTTTTAACATAAACGTATTTTATCACTAAAGTCTTCACTTTACATTGATTTTTTGATATAATAACAAAAAGTCAGAAAGAGGAGGAGTGTATATGAGAAAGAAGGGTTATGTTATTGTATCTATATTGGTGCTGTTAACATTTTATGGATGCAATATTGTTCCTAAATCAGTTCAATATCAGAGAGAAGAGGAAAAGCTTGTAGGAAGCACTGATATTATTAATCCTAAGATTGAGGAAGTGCAGGTTATATTGAAGAGCGAAGGTTATGAGCCTGGGAATACAGATGGAAGGATGGGAAAGGAAACGCGCGACGCCATAAAGGCATTTCAGGAATCAATAGGCCTTAA
>Ga0154361_104_pt2 | contig 107965 bp, 103 predicted proteins | sample RifGroA2_FD_115889 | JGI IMG/M metagenome (GOLD analysis project Ga0154361, IMG submission 115889) | Omnitrophica bacterium GWA2_41_15
AGGATTCAAGAAGAACAAAAGAGATACTTGAATCTAAAAAAGACTATGCTCTCAAGGCAAAACAAACCAAGCAGAAGGATGCCAAAAAGGCAGAATTCAGGCCAACTACAAAGGAGATACAGACTGCTTTGAAAAATGCAGGGTTTGATCCTGGTTCATTTGACGGTAAGATGGGGCCAAGGACAAGACAGGCAATAAAAGATTTCCAAAAGTCAAAAGGCCTTGTACCTGACGGAGTGGTAGGGCCTAAGACATGGGCTAGTTTAGGCAAGTATCTATAAAGGTATTGACAAATACGGCTTTAAATGGTATAAAGAATTATATTAAAACAGAAGGAGGAGGGATAAAAATGGGTAAATTTATAACAGTGCTTGGTGGATTAGTAAGCATTATACTAGGCGTATGGGGACTTATCACATGGTGGTATAGTTTTGTTATACTCTTAAAAGGTTGTGTTCCGCCTATATTGATATTAGGCGGCCTTGCAGCTCTTTTTGCAGGCGTCAGCGAAATAAAAGACTGCGGCCAGGCAAAAAAGGAAGAAGCGAAGAATAAGGAAGAAGCAAAGAATAAAGAAGAGAAAAAATAAGATTATAATAAGGTGTAATTAATTGAAGAAAAGCCCTGTAGCGTTGGGGCTTTCTTCATTTTAGTAGGTGATGGTTTCAAACCGTCCCCTACACAATGGAGGAGAGGATTTATGAATTATTTTAAAACAGGTTTATTATTGGTTGCCCTGACCATGATTTTTGTATTGATAGGCGGCTATTTCGGAGGCCAGCAAGGCGCAGTATACGCGTTTATATTTGCTTTTATAATAAATATGGTTTCATACTGGTTCAGCGATAAGATCGTGCTTATGATGTATGGAGCTAAAGAAGCAAATATAAATGAAGTGCCAGAATTATATAATTTAGTAAAGAATCTTACCGTGGCTGCTGAAATGCCTATGCCAAAAGTATACATAGCCCCGCAGAATACTCCAAATGCATTTGCTACAGGCCGTTCGCCAAAGCATTCAGCGGTCTGCGTAACGCAGGGCATATTAAATATTCTAGACAAAGAAGAATTAAAAGGGGTTATAGCGCACGAGCTTTCTCATGTAAAGAATAGAGACACTCTTATAATGACTGTGGCAGCTACAATTGCAGGCGCAATTACAATGATTGCCAATTGGGTAAGGTGGGCGGCTATATTTGGAGGAAGAGGAGGCAGGGATAGAGAAAATAATGGCATAGGGATGTTAGTTATGTTGATAGTCGCGCCTATAGCAGCTATGCTTATACAGCTTGCAATTTCAAGATCCAGAGAATATGCTGCTGATAAAAGGGGCGCTCTGATAGCAGGAACGCCAGCTGGGCTTAGCCGAGCGCTTTTAAAATTGGAAAAAGGAAACAAAGTTTATCCAATGAATGCAAATCAAGCTACAGCGCATTTATTTATAGTAAATCCTTTAAGGGCTGATGCAATTGGAGCGCTTTTTAGCACGCATCCACCTATAAGAGAAAGGGTAAAGAGGTTAGAAAACATGACAATATAAAAGGTCCTTCGACGCGCCAAATAATGCTTTGCATTATTTGGCTTGCTCAGGATCAAATTTTGCTTCGCAAAATTTGGGAGGCATGTATGACAGATTTTAACCCAAAGTACGGCCAGGATATAAAACAAATAAACGAGAAAGTCAAAGAAGCAAGCTTGTTTATCCAGCAAATCACACAGGAGCTATCCAGGGTAATAGTCGGCCAGCGCTATCTTGTAGACAGGTTGATAATAGCCCTCCTTGCAAACGGCCATATATTAATAGAAGGCGTGCCAGGCCTTGCAAAAACACTCGCTGTTAAAACGCTTTCCAAATGCATACAGACAAAATTCCAGCGTATCCAATTCACACCTGATTTATTGCCAGCAGATTTAATAGGGACACTTGTTTATAATCCAAAAGATGGGACATTTACTACCAAAAAAGGCCCTATATTTTCAAACCTTATACTTGCGGATGAAATCAATAGGGCTCCTGCAAAGGTGCAGAGCGCTCTTCTAGAAGCAATGCAGGAAAGGCAGGTTACTATAGGAGAAAATACGTTTATGTTGGAGGAACCATTTTTAGTGCTTGCTACGCAGAATCCAATAGAACAGGAAGGGACATATCCTTTGCCTGAAGCGCAGATTGACAGGTTTATGTTGAAGATAAAGATAGAATATCCTGATAAAAAAGAAGAAAAAGAAATTATGGAGCGCATGGCAGGACATAATCCAGGCGAAGTGAAAGCAGTTGTTTCTTCTAAAGATATTTTAAAGGCAAGAGAGATTGTAAATGAGATTTATATGGACGAGAAGATAAAAGATTATATAGTGAATATCATTTACGCAACCCGCACGCCGGAGGAATACAAGCTGGATATAAAGAATTACATTGCTTACGGCGCATCCCCGAGGGCGTCCATATACCTTAATATAGCCAGCAAGGCACACGCCTTTATCCGTGGAAGAGGCTATGTAACTCCTGAGGATATAAAAGCAGTGGGTATGGATATTTTAAGGCACCGCGTTATTCTTACATATGAAGCAGAAGCAGAAGAGATGACGAGCGAAAATATTGTAAAGAAGATATTTGACGAAATAGAAGTTCCATGATCCCGAAAGAAATCCTTAAAAAAGTAAGGCAGATTGAAATAAGGACCGGAAGGCTTGTGAACGATGTATTTGCCGGAGAATATGAGTCTGTATTTAAAGGCAGAGGCATGGAGTTTCATGAAGTCCGGGAATATGCGCCTGGAGACGATATACGTTCTATCGACTGGAATGTAACCGCCAGAGCAGGCCATCCGTACGTCAAAAAATTTATAGAAGAAAGAGAGCTTACAGTAATAATCATGGCGGATATGAGCGGCTCTGGCAGTTTTGGAACCAGGAATAAGATGAAGGTAGAATTAATGGCAGAGATAGGAGCTGTGCTTTCTTTCAGCGCAATAAAAAATAATGATAAAATCGGCCTATTGTTATTCACGGATAAAGTTGAAAAATTTATCCCGCCTAAAAAAGGCAGACCGCATGTATTAAGGGTAATAAGAGAACTTTTATATTTTAAGCCTGAATCCAAAAAGACATCAATAAATTCAGCTTTGGAATACATGGGAAAGGTTTTAAAAAAGCGCTCGGTTATTTTTCTTATTTCTGATTTTCTGGATTCTAATTATGAAAGGCTTCTCGGGATTCTGAATAAGCGGCATGATATTATAGGTATCTCTATATCTGATCCAAGAGAGAAAGATTTGACAGATATAGGCCTTGTGAAATTTGAAGATGCAGAAACAGGAGAGGTTTTATTTCTGGATACAGGAGATGATTTATTAAAAAAAGAACTTACAAAAAGGAGATCATCTTTTATAGGCGCTAGAAATAAGGCGTTCAAATCAATGGGTCTTGATTCAATAGAGATATCCACAGATAAACCATACATAGAGCCGTTGGTACTTTTTTTCAAGGCCCGCGCCAAAAGATTTAGATAACATTATGCGGTAGTTTTATTTTAAAATGAGAAAACTTTATACATTTTGTGTTACAGTTTTCTGGCTTACCATGATGGGAGTTCTTTTTAATAAAGAAGTCCTGCCCGCTTTTATTATCACAAATCCTTCCGGATACAAGATAGAACTGACAAAAGACCTGCCTATGCGCGAATCATGGATGGGTATTTATTTTAAAGATAAGAGGATAGGATTTTCAAATACTGTTATAAGCCAGGATGTAGATTCAGGCATAGCAGGATACAGAATAAACGAAACAACGCTATTGAGACTAAATTTACTAGGTGAAGGTAGGTTTATAAGAATAAAAGGCGGTTCATTTTTTAGCGAGAATTATGCGCTTAAAAATTTTTATTATAAACTGATATCAGGTTCTTATAAGATAGACATATCTGGGGAGATAGTAGATAATTTTCTTAAGATTAATGTAGACACAGGCGCAGGTAAAAAAGAAACGAGCCTTGCAATAAGGAACAATACGCTTATAGCTAATTCAATAGCGCCGTTTCTTTTATTCAAAAGGCTCGATGCTAATAAGGAGCTTAATTTTGAGATTTTTGAGCCGGTAAGCATGTCTACTAATAAAGTGAGTGTTAAAAAGATTGGAAGCGAGATAATTGAATCAGGCGGGCAGAAAAAAAAGGCGGATATCTTTGAGATAGATTGTTATGGCATAAAGACCAAGACATGGATGACAGAGGACGGAGACATCCTGAAAGAGGAATCAGGCCTGGGGTTTGTTATGCTTAAGGAAAACTCCATGGACGCCATGAATATAAACGTATCTGGCCCAGGGGGCTCGGGGGATCTATCGTCTGAATTTTCTATTGCCTCTAACATGCAAATAGCAGACCCTAGAAAAACCGCCTATTTAAAAATAGAAAAAGACAAGTCTTATCTGGAAATATATAAAGACAGAGAACCTGATGTGGTTATGACATTGGCATTGCCGTTAGCAGATATCCTTGAGGAGCCATTTGTGCAGTCTAAGGACGAGAAAATCCTGAAACTTGCAAGGGAGATTGTAGGCACAGAGACAAATAGCTGGGTTTGCGCAAAGAAGATTTCGAAATGGGCCTATAGCAATATAAAGAAGATGCCTACTTTGAGCATTCCTTCTGCCCTGGATGTCCTGGCAAGCATGGAAGGCGATTGCAATGAGCATACAGTCTTATTTACCGCGCTATGTCGTTCTATAGGCATACCTACTAAGATGATAGCAGGGCTTGTGTATTTAGACGGCGCGTTCTATTATCATGCCTGGCCAAAGGTATATGTTGGCGAATGGGTTAATATGGATCCTACGCTTGGCCAGGAGATAGCAGATGCAACCCACATACCGCTTGTTGAAGGAGGGATAAAAGAACAACTGGAATTAATAAAGATTATAGGAGACCTTGAGATAAAAGTTATAGAATATAGATAGGCCTGTAGTGTTGTAGACAGCTGTAGTTTTTCCCTGCGGACAAAAACAATATGATACAAATATCAAATCTTACAAAGAAATTTGGTTCAAAGGTAGCGGTTAATAAACTTAACCTGGAAGTTAAAAATGGCGAGCTGTTTGGATTTTTAGGTCCTAATGCCGCAGGCAAAACTACTACCATAAAATTGCTGACAGGGTTATTAAGGCCTACAGAAGGCTCAATAAAAATCTCTGGCTATGATATGCAGAAAGATTATGTAAAGGCAAAATGCCTTTTAAGCTATATACCTGATACGCCATATCTTTACGAGAAACTTACAGCCAGAGAATTTCTGAGGTTTATTTGTGAGATATACCTGTTAGATGGGAAGGAGTCGCAGAAGAAGATAGAGGAATACATAGAGTTTTTCAGCCTGAAGGAATACGAAAATGCCCTGATAGAAGAATATTCGCATGGCATGCGGCAGAAGGTGGTTATAATAGCAGCCCTGATTCACAATCCAGACATTATTATTGTGGATGAACCTATGGTGGGCCTGGACCCAAAGACTACAAAGTTAGTCAAAGATATATTTAAGAGCAGCTCTAAAAATGGAAAAACCATATTTATGTCCACTCATACATTATCTTTGGCAGAAGAGATATGCGACAGGATCTGTATTATAGATAACGGAAACCTCATAGCAATAGGCACGCTGGAAGAGCTTCGCAAGAAAAGCGGAATAGATGGAAGGCTGGAAGAGATATTCTTAAAGCTAACATGAAAATAAATGCGTTTTTAAAATTATGGCTGAATGTTATACGCAATAGCATCGCAATGCTTAAGAAACAGAGTTTACTTAAAATATATTTTATTTTATTATGCTCGCTATTATTCTTGGCTATAGAATTTCTTATATGCTATGTGGCATTTTCATTTATGAGAGGTATTCCAGAAGTCGGTTCAATAATAGTAGAAAGGCTTATGTTCCTGTTTTATTTTGCGCTGTTTCTGATGCTTATTTTTAGTAATGCGATTATTACATACTCTACTATTTACATCTCTAAGGACACGGAATTGCTCTTTTCATATCCTTTGAGTTCAGGAACTGTTTTCAGGTATAAATTCATTGAATCAAATATGCTTAGCTCATGGGCTTTTATGGCAATACTTGTGCCGTTTATGGTAAGTTTTGGGATGGCAAATCATGCTGATAGGGCTCTGTATATTTTTATGTTTTTGTATTTTATCCCCTTTTTGATAATCGCAGGCGCTATTGGCTCAGGACTTACTATGCTGCTTGCAAAGCTTTTGCCGCAAAAAAAATTGAGAGCTGTTATATTTTTAATAAGCCTGTTCGTAGCGCTGGTCATTTATAAATCTATTAAAAGAGTGAGATTTGAAGAATCAGGGCAGACTATCGAGATATTTATGTTGAATCAGATGTTGCCTAATATACATATATCGCATTCTCCGTTTTTACCGAGTTACTGGATGGCAGAAGGTATTTTAAAAGCGTCTCTAAAGGAATTTAAAGACGCCTTTTATTATTTTTTATTACTTTTGAGCACTGCCTTATTTTTTACAGAGACGTTAGTTAATCTTGCAGAAAAAATTTATCTTATATCGTGGCAGGAGCTTCATTCTCAGGCAAGAGAGAAGATATTCTGCTTAGGCAGAGGGATCATAGAAAGAATAAGGCCGTTATTCAAGATATTCGGAATGGATTCACGCGGCCTGATTATTAAAGATATGAAACTTTTCTGGCGCGAGCCGATGCAGTGGACACAGTTTGTGATATTCTTTGGAATACTCGGCGTATATTTTGTGAATATCAGGCATTTTTCATACAATATGCTGCAGCCTTTTTGGAAACATATATGCGCCTTCCTGAATTTAAGCGCAATACTACTTACGCTTGGTTCGCTGAGCACAAGGTTTATATTTCCACAGATAAGCCTGGAAGGCAATAAATTCTGGATAATAGGCCTTTCGCCGTTGGGATTAAAGAAGGTGCTTTATGGAAAATTTCTGGCAAGTTTTACAATAAGCTTTTTTATAACAGAATCTCTTTTAATGGTATCAAACAAGATGCTCGGGATATCAGGCTTGCTGGAAGCTTGTTTTATCTGGGTCATATTAATAATGAATCTGGCGCTTATAGGCTTAAGCATGGGTTTGGGCGCGGCTTTTCCAGATTTTAAATCGGAAAATCCTGCTAAAATTGTATCGGGTTTCGGAGGCACTTTGACCCTGATAGCGAGCATAGGATTCATATTGATTGCGGTAGCAGTAACAATATTTCCATTCCAGTTATTTTTAAAAGGCCATATATCTACGTATATGGATTTAAAAAAAGCGGCTATGATCTCTATGGGGATAGTTTCTTTAATAGGCATAGGGCTATGTATATTCCCGCTTTTGTACGGAGAAAAAAAATTAGCGGCAATGGAATTCTAAAAAAGGGTATACATGAGAATAGTCATATGAATGATATAAGGCCGTTAAAGGATGTTTTAGAAATAAGCGGAAGGTTTCCAGCGCTTCTGGTTATTATATTGATTTTAGCGGTGCTGCTTATTGCGGCGTTTATTTATTTTAAAAAGAAGAAGGTAGAAGAAAAACCTTCTATACCCTCGAGGTTTCCGGAAGAGATTGCAAAAGAAGCTTTGAAAGCTCTTAAGGAAATGAAGCTTGCGGGAAAAGGCATGATCAAGGAATATTATATAAGGCTTTCGGATATTATTCGGACTTACATAGAGAATAGGTACAGGATATTTGCTATGGATAGGACTACATGGGAACTTTTCCAGGAGATGAGGTCAAAAAGAATAGAATACCTGCATGTAGACAGAATAAATGATTTTCTTGAAGATTGCGATATGGTGAAATTTGCAAAATATGCGCCTGGCGAGAAAGAGATTGAAGAAGCTTATAAAAAAGCAGAAGAGATTATAAATATAACAACGCCTAAAATTACAACATGAGATTTGCAAACCCTCCATTTTTAATATTACTTGGTATTATCCCGTTATTAATCTGGGATTATTTCAGGCGAGCTAAATTACGCGAAGCGAGTATTATTTTTTCAGATATTTCTATTCCGAAGAGCATGCGGCCAGGGTTTCGCGTGAAGTACAGGCATGCGCCGATGATATTAAGGATGGCAGCTATTTTTATTTTTATCCTGGCGCTTAGCAGGCCTCAGGCAGGCCAGAAGGAAGAAGAGATAATAACAGAGGGAATCGATATTATGCTTACTCTTGATACATCTGGCAGTATGAAGGCGGAAGATTTCGCTCCGCAGAATCGATTAGGCGCGGCCAAGGATGTTTTGAAGGAATTTATAAAAACCAGGCATAACGACAGGATCGGTATGGTTGTTTTCTCGCGATATAGTTTCACACAGTGTCCGCTTACGCTTGATTATGGCGCGCTTATAGAGCTTCTGAATAAGGTGGATATAGGGATGATAGAAGATGGGACTGCTATAGGAATGGCAATAAGCAATGCCGTAAACAGGCTCAGGGATTCTAATGTTAAAAGTAAGATAATAATACTTTTGACAGATGGTGTTAATAATGCCGGTAAGATAGACCCTTTAACTGCCAGTAAAGCAGCCAAAGCGTTTGGCATAAAGATATACACAATAGGAGCGGGAAAACCAGGAGGCGCTATGTATCCAGTGGAGGACCCTATTTTTGGAAAAAGATATGTGCATATGGATACAGAGATAGACGAAAAGCTGCTTAAAAATATTGCTGATGAAACAGCAGGGCTGTATTTCAGGGCAAAAGATAAAGAAGGCTTGAGAGAGATATATAAGACAATAGGCCAGCTTGAAAAAACAAGAATAGAGACAAAGGAATACGCAAACTACACTGAATTAGCGGGATTTTTCATATTGCCGGGGTTTGCGCTGCTGTTACTGGAAATTATATTAGCGCATACATTATTTGCTAAAATTCCATAAGTTTAAACCAAACAACTTTACAAACTGACATTGTTGATTTGTAAAGTTGTTTGTCGAATACGCGAGGCAAGTTATGCATTGGGGTTCGCCCGTATATCTAAATTTTCTTTTATTAATTCCAATATTGGTAATATTTTTTATATTTGCAGGGATAAATAAAAGAAAGAAAATAGAGAAATTCGGAGATCCTGTTCTTGTAGAAAAGCTTTCTTCTTCCAAGAGCATTACTAAGGAAAGAATGAATAAAGTTTTAATAATTATAGCCGCAAGTTTTTTGGTTCTGACTTTGGCCAGGCCTCAGATAGGAGGCCGGCTTACTATGGCCAAGCGTTACGGAGTGGATATAATGATAGCCATAGATACTTCATTAAGCATGCTGGCCCAGGATATAAAGCCAAGCCGCATTGAAAAAGCAAAACTGGAAATCTCCTCTCTTATAGATAAATTAAAAGGCGACAGGGTTGGGATAATAACATTTGCAGGCGATAGTTTCATGCAATGTCCGCTAACGCTAGACTATAGCGCAGCAAAAATGTTTTTAAGTATAATAGAACCTGGTATGATGCCAAAACCTGGCACAGCTATAGGAGATGCGATTAAGGCCGCTATAAAAGGTTTTACTAAAAAAGAAAGAAAACATAAAGTCCTTGTTCTTCTTACAGATGGAGAAGGGCATGATACGAATCCGGCAGAAGCCAGCAATGAGGCTAAAAAGGAAGGTATTATAATTTATACAATAGGTATAGGCACAAAAAAAGGGGAACCCATACCTATTATAGGCCAGTCTGGCAATATTAATGGGTATAAGAGAGATAATGGCGGAGAAGTTGTAATGACGAAATTAGATGAAGAGACGCTTCAGAAGATAGCGCTTATTACAGACGGTAAATATTACTGCGCTACAGCTAGCGGGTTTGAACTTGATAAGATTTATGACGAAATAAACAAGATGGAGAAAAAAGAACTTTCAAGCAGATTATTTACGCAATATGAAGACAGATTTCAATATTTTCTGGGCATTGTTTTGATATTATTGTGTGTAGAATTTATGATAGGGGATAGGAAAAGAAAATGAAGCTGCTACTAATATTATTGTTCTATATTTCTACGTTAGGTTGGGTATGGGCGGATTCGCTTGCTTCAAAAAATAAGGAAGGGAATAAGCTTTATAAAGAGGGCAAGATCGATGAGGCTTTATCTAAATGGCGCGACGCGCAGATCGAAAATCCTGACAGCAACAAGCTTCATTACAATATAGGAAACGGCCTTCATGAACAGAAAAAATATGAGAATGCATTTAAAGAATATGAGAAATCTTTGAATTCAAAAGATAGTGAACTTCAGCATAAGGCGTATTATAATATGGGGAATACGCGCTACAGGATGGGCAAATTGTTAGAAGCAATAGAGGATTATAAAAAATGCCTGGATATAAATCCGAAGGATGAAGACGCGAAATATAATATAGAATTTGTAAGAAAAAAGATAAAGGAAAACGAAAAACAAAAGGAATCTCAACAAAAAGAAAATAAGAATCAGGAGCAGCAAAAACAAAACGAGCCTTCTCAGGCTCAAGAAGAGCAGAATAAGGAACAAAAACAATCAGAGACTGAGAAGAAAGATGGCCATGCAAAGGAAGAAGAACAAAAATCTTCCGGAGAAGAGAAAAAAGACGAGATGTCAAAAGAGGATGCTGTAAGGCTCTTGGATGCGCTTAAAGATGATGAAAAAGATTTGCAGAAAGAATTGAGAAATAAGCCTATAGAAGGCAGATATAGAGTGGAAAAGGACTGGTGATATTTAACATCAAATTAGTAATAGCAGTTACTGGCGCAAGTAGCATTAATTATATAAAAGTATAATTTAACTCTTCAAATAGTGTAATTATGAAGAAGATTTTATTTCTCATTTTAATTTTAACTATAGCAAATTTTTCATACGCAGAAGATATAACAATATCTGCTGATACGGATAAGCAGGAGGTTACATTAGATGAACAGGTAACTCTTACTATAACAGTATCCGGCAACGTATCTAATATCCCGCAGCCCGATATCCCTGATTTGAAGGGGTTTACTGCTTATTCTTCAGGAAGGTCTCAAAATCTCTCTATTATAAATGGACAGGTTTCAAGCTCAATATCATTTACCTATATGTTAGTGCCTAATAATACAGGCGATTATACGCTTGGGCCGTTCAGCATTAATTATAAAGGCAAAGCATATTCAGCAGGGTCTATAAATATAAAGGTATTGCCGAGAAATAGCCAGCCGCAAGCGCCTTCTCAGTCCAATGCTCAGCCGCAGCACGGAAAAGAACTTTTTATAGAAGCGTATGTGGATAAACTCAGGGCATATGTAAATGAACAAATAACGCTTACATTTGCGGTTTACCAGGCAGTTAATTTATTCGAAAATCCAATTTATAATCCTCCTTCTATTACAGGGTTCTGGGCAGAAGACATGCCTCCGCAGAAAAAATATTATAAAGTTATAGATGGGACAAAATATCTTGTAACAGAAATTAAAACCGCTCTTTTTGCCACAGGCCCTGGAGAATTTATTATAGGCTCTGCAAGATTAGAGGCAGCTGTGGAAGATATAGATAAATTTATCTCAAAAAATCCTTTCGATGTATTTGATCAGGATCCATTCAGCATGTTCAAAAGAGGAAAGCCCATAATACTTGCAACAGATCCCATAAAAGTAGAGATAGCGCCTTTACCGGAACAAAATAAACCAGCTGATTTCAAAGGAGATGTGGGGGGTTTTGATATCTCTCTAAGTGTTGACAAAAATACAATAGAAGAAAATCAGCCCCTGAGTTTAAAAATAAAAATAAAAGGAAAAGGCAATATAAAGACAATATCTTCTCCTAGTGTGCCAGAAATTCAAGATGTTAAATTTTACGAATCTGGCAGCTCTGAAAATATCTCAAAAGATAATTATGTGGTCCAGGGCGAAAAGATATTTGAAAAAATGATTATCCCGAAAAAAGCTAGGAATTTTACATTAGGCCCTATTGAATATAATTATTTTGACCCCGTGCTTAGAGATTATGCGCAGAAGAAACTTGATCCTGTGACAATAGATGTTACAAAATCAATAGATGCGCCTGCCGAAAAAACTATGTTTATGCCTGCTGCCGCAAAGGAAGAAATCCAGCTTTTAAAAAAAGACATAGGGTACATAAAAATTTTTCCTGCGCAGTTCAAGCCCAAAAATACTTTTTTATATAAAAATAAAATATTTGTATTAATAAATATATTTCCGCTTTTTATCCTCATAGCCCTGTATTTATACGAACTATATAGAAGCAGGCTGAGGACTGATGCAGGATATGCAAGATCTTTACGCGCAAGAAACGCTGCTTCAAAAAGACTCAAAGGCGCTAGAAAAACAGTAAATCAATTTCTCTGGCCTAAAGGCCAGAGTTTGTCTGAAATTGATACTGAGCGGCTATACCCCACTCGTACCCCGAAGGATGCAGATTTGTTGCCGCGAATGTATAAAAACATGGTGCAGGAATTTTATACAGAGATTTATAAGGCGGTAATAGAATATATAGCGGATAAATTAAATATCCCGCATGCGTCTATTACAAAAGATTTGCTTGAAGAGAAGCTGAAAAAGGCTGGAGTTAGCGAGGATGTTATCGGTAAAGTAAAGATGATGTTTGACTATTGCGACATGGCTCGGTTTGCGTCAGCTGGATTTACAAAAGACGATATGGACCGTACCCTCAGGGAAGCAGAGGGCATTATAATGAATTTAGAGAGATATATATGAAAAAGATCCTTGTATTTTGTTTTTTGATATTTTTTATATTTACAGGAATTATGGTGGCAGTTGAGGTTCCTGAAGAACTCTACAGAAAAGGGAATTCCAGTTATGAGAATGGGGATTATGAAAAAGCGATTTCTTTCTACGAAGAACTTCTTAGAATGGATGAAGTCAGTCCGGAGGTGTTTTATAATTCAGGAAACAGCTGCTTCAAATTGAAGAAAATAGGCAAAGCTATTTTAAATTACGAAAAGGCATTAAGAATGGACCCGCGCGATAAAGACACTCAGCTTAATTTAAAACTTACGAAGGAGATGACTGTAGATAAAATAAATACATTCGAGAGAGGTTTTGTTTTAAATATGTCGCTTTTTGTATATGACAGGGTGAATATAGATGAGTTGTCGTTAATATGTTCTTTTCTTTATCTAGCCATGATTTTAATTTTGATATTTTCAATATTTTTTATTGCTAAAAGACGGTTTATGTTTTATACTGCTGGAGTATTTGGAGCCGTATTTTTTATTTTCCTAATATTTTTATTTACAAAAATAAGAAACGAAAATTTTACAAAGACAGGGATTATCATAGATGAAAAAGCTGATGCAAGAAGCGGGCCAAAAGAAAATTATCTTTTGCAATTTACGCTCCACGAAGGAACTAAGATTAGCATAGTAAAAGAGGCGCAAGATTGGTATGAAATTGAGCTTTCAAAGGACTTGAAAGGCTGGATTCCTAAAACCAGCATCGATATCATATAACCAAAGTGGTGAGCCTGTCGAACCACAACATATAGGCGTTGTCGTTAAATTAATATCAATATATTGTGTTTTTTAGCTTGACATATAATTATCAAGTGGTATACTTATTTTTCATGAGAAGGAGAGGCAATGGAATTAAAAACTAAGATTGAAAAAAACTTGAACATCTCAGAAAATTGTCTTAAGGTCCTTGAAAAAAGATACCTGGTGAAAGATAAAGATGGAAAGGTCATAGAGACGCCTGAAGGTATGTTTAGAAGGGTGAGCCGCTACATAGCAAAAGCAGACAAGCTGTACGGCGCAAGCGACCTGGAAATAAAAGAAACAGAAAATAAATTTTATGAGAGTATGTCCAATTTCGAATTTATGCCAAATAGCCCAACCCTTATGAACGCAGGAAAAGATTTAGGCCAGTTATCTGCGTGTTTCGTTCTCCCCATAGGCGATTCTATGGAGTCTATTTTTGACGCGATAAAAAACACTGCTATGATCCACAAAAGTGGCGGGGGAACAGGGTTTAGTTTTTCAAGACTCAGGCCGAAAAACAGCGTTGTAAGGTCTACAGGAGGAGTCTCAAGCGGGCCTGTTTCTTTTATGAAGGTTTTTAATGCAGCTACTCAAGCGGTTAAACAAGGCGGAGCCAGGCGCGGGGCAAATATGGGAATTCTTCACGTGGATCATCCAGACATAATGGAATTTATCCGGTGCAAAGAGAATGACAAGGAGATAACAAATTTTAACATCTCCATAGCGGTTACTGAAGATTTTATGAATAAGGTTATAGCTGATGAAGAATATTCTTTGATAGACCCGCACAATAAAAAGGAAGTTAAAAAATTAAGAGCCAAAGAAGTTTTTGACCTGATAGTGGAATTGTCCTGGAAAAACGGCGAGCCTGGAATTATTTTCATAGACAGAATAAATAAAGATAACCCTACTCCTAAGCTGGGAGAGATTGAGAGCACAAATCCCTGCGGAGAGCAGCCGCTTTTACCGTTTGAAAGCTGTAATCTGGGTTCAATAAATTTAGCTAAAACTATATGTGGAAACGGCAAAAAACAAGTTGACTGGGATGCGTTAAAAGAACTGGCGCATGCAGGCGTTCATTTCCTTGACAATGTAATTGATATGAATAAATTTCCTCTGAAAGAAATAGAAAAGATGACCAAGACCAATAGGAAGATAGGCCTTGGAGTGATGGGCTGGGCAGATATGCTTATAAAACTTGAGATACCTTATAATAGCGAAGAAGCAGTCCAGCTTGGCGAGAAAATAATGAAGTTTATATCTGATGAAGCCCGGGTTAAATCGCAGGAGCTCTCCAGAAATAGAGGGGCTTTTTCTGCTTTTAAAGAAAGCATATTTAATGAAGCTGGGTTGAAAGAATTAAGAAATGCTACGCTTACAACAATTGCGCCGACAGGCACGATTTCAATTATCTCAAATGCCTCAAGCGGCATTGAGCCGTTATTCGCATTATCTTATTACAGAAATGTAATGGATAATGATAAACTTATTGAAGTCAATACATTGTTTGAAGAGGTTGCAAAAAAAGATGGGTTTTATTCCAGAAAACTCATGGAGGAAATTGCGGAAAAGGGCTCTATTAAAGATATAGAAGATGTTCCTGAAGAATATAAGAAGATTTTTGTTACATCCCATGATATAGCTCCTCTGTGGCACATAAGGATGCAGGCAGTCTTCCAAAAATATACTGATAATGCTGTATCTAAGACAGTCAATTTCTCGCATAATGCCACAAAGGATGATGTGCGAGAGGTGTACATGTTAGCTTTCAAGTTAGGGTGTAAGGGCGTAACCATTTACAGAGATAAATCCAGGGAGGAGCAGGTGCTAAACATAAACTCTAATGATTCGACAAAGAAAGAAATAAATGCGGATACAGCGTTAGAACTTAAGGAAAAGAAAAACGTTGCCCCCAGGCCAAGGCCTGTTGTCACCAATGGCACTACTACAAAGGTTGCAACAGGATGCGGTAATCTTTATATCACGATAAATGTGGATGATAAAAATCTGCCTTTTGAGGTGTTTATCCAGATGGGTAAAGCAGGAGGTTGTGCTGCGAGCCAGTTGGAAGCAATAGGAAGGCTTGTGTCTCTGGCGCTTCGCTCAGGAGTAGAGAATAGTAAAATAGTAGAGCAATTAAGAGGAATACGCTGCCCGTCTCCTTCGTGGGAGAAAAGCGGAAGGATCTTTTCATGTTCTGACGCGATTGCAAGGGTCCTTGAATTAAGGCTTGGCAATGGCAAGATGCATCACCAGGAAGAGGCTCTGGAAAAACATTCTCCTCATACCATGATAGAAGATAAGCTCGGCACAGTGGTTGGGGTATGCCCTGACTGCGGGGCTGCGTTAAGGCATGAAGAAGGCTGTGTAGTCTGCCGTTCCTGCGGATATTCCAAATGCTGAAACCCGATTCCTGGATCAAGAAAATGGCTTTAGAATATGATATGATAAAGCCATTCGAGCCTCAGCAGATTAAAAATAATAATATTTCATACGGTCTTTCCAGTTATGGTTATGATATAAGGATTGCTGATGAGTTCAAAATTTTCAAAGGTTCTGGTAAGCAAGATGTCATAGACCCTAAAAATATAAAACCAGATTTATTTGAAGATTTTAAAGGTGATGCCTGTATAATTCCCAAGAATACTTTTATTCTAGCAAGATCCCTTGAATATTTTAAAATGCCTTCCAATGTCCTTGCGCTTTGTACAGGTAAAAGCACATATGCCAGAATCGGCGTGATAGTAAATGTTACGCCGCTTGAACCGTCATGGGAAGGATATCTTACTATAGCGATAAGTAATACCTCAGGTTCTTCTGCAAAACTTTATGCCAATGAAGGCATTGCCCAGGTAGTCTTCTTCGAATCAGATGAGCAGTGCCAGGTTACTTACGCTGACCGCAAAGGCAAATACCAGTCCCAAAAGTCCATCACCCTGCCAAAATAGAAGCTGTCTAAAATAAATTTGACATAACGCTATTGTATGATATACTTTATATGAAATACAGGATAGACATGCCTGTCCCATACATAAGATAATTCCTATGAGGGAAATTTTTTGCAAATATTATGTTAAAGTTTAAAAAAGATTTTAGTTCAAAGATTTTCATATATGGGATAATAGTATTATTCTATCTATCCACTACCCCCCCATCTATCCGTATTCTAATTCCAGAGATACATTAAGACTTCCTGTTGGGGAAGCTTTGAAAAGAGTTAAGAAAGCAATGAAGAAAGAAGCAGAAACAAATGATGCTGTTAGCCCGGACGGTAGTGCTTCCGGCCATCGTCGAAAAGCAGTATATAAACGTGTTGATGAATTGACTGAACGCTTAAAGCGTAGTCTGTTAGATGCAGTATTAACAGTATTAAGGGACGTGTCAAAAAGGGACATGCCTAGTGCAGTATAATAAAAAAATAATTTTTTGAAAGAAAATCCCTCTTTTATGTGTCTTATATATAGGCGCTTGTTATTAAAAGGAGGGATTTTTTATGCCAAGAAAAGCTAGGGTTCTTTGCGACAATGCAGTATATCATTTATTTAACAGAGGACACAATAAGTACGACTTATTCAAGTCAGAAAGGGATTTCATAGTTTTTAAAGATATCATAAGGGAATGTAAGAGCAATTTTATGTTTGAGCTATATAATTATGTTTTTATGTTGAATCATTTTCATTTTTTAACGAAAATAATAAATGCCGAGAATCTACCTAAAATTATGAAGGAAATATGTCAGAGATATGCTAGTTATTATAGAAAGACATATGGGCATGTAGGTTATTTATTCCAGAATCGATATAAGAGCATTCACATCGAAATTGATTCATATCTATTAGAGTGCGCCAGGTATATCGAAAGAAACCCCTTAAGAGCCAAAGTCGTAAAGAATCTTTACGATTATAAATGGTCAAGTTACAGTTTTTACGCAAATGGAACAAAAGATGATATAGTAACAGCCAATCCTTTATATTTAGATTTGGGTAATAACGCAAGAGAGAGACAAGAGAGATATAAAGAATATGTTTTGATTCCAAGGCCTTATGAGGCAATAGTGGATAAGTGCGTAGCTTCTATGAAATAAATACTACCAAGAGTGTCCCTAATTGACACGTCCCTCAGATACTCGTTGATTTTTACAATCCCTTGATGTATAGTAAATTTATGTTTTATGAAGAGGTGTTTAGGGAATTGAATAAGAAGAAGGTTAGGTATTTAGTCGTTGGAGGCGGGGCAGTAGTTTTGCACGGTGTAGTGAGAATGACTGCAGATATTGATTTATTTGTAGATTTTGAAGAAAAGAATTTATTGAAATTTACAAAGGCATTAACTTGTTTAGGATATAGGCCAAAGATACCTGTTCAGGCGTCAGATTTTGCAGATGCGGCTAAAAGGGAAAAATGGAAAAAAGAAAAAGACATGCTGGTATTTTCTTTTTACCATTTAAAGAGATTTCAGGACCATATAGATGTTTTTATATATGAACCTATAGGATTTAAAAAGGCTTACAAAGAGAAAGAGATTATGAAAGCAGGCTTTATAAAAATACCTGTTATAGCTATAAAATATCTAAAAAAGATGAAAGAGATAGCAGGAAGGCCGCAGGATTTGGCTGATATTGAAGCATTGAAAGAAGTTGAAATGTTAAGAGAAGAAAATGAAAAGAAATAAGATTAAGAAAGGCTTTGCTTTTAAGCCGGATATAAATTATATCAGGGAAACTATGAATATGCCTGCGAAGGCAAAATTACAATGGCTTGAAGAGATGAATGCTTTTATATATAAAGCAGTATCGAAACAAAAAAGAAAAATATGGGAAAAGATCAAACAGGGAGAAGCGTGATGGATAATATTAGATTGGTTCTTTTGAGGCATGGAGAGAGCGCCTGGAATAAGGAAAATAAATTTACAGGATGGACAGATGTAGATTTGTCTGAGAAAGGCATTGAAGAGGCAAGGGAGGCTGGAGAAGTCCTTAAGAATGAAGGTTATATATTTGATGCAGCGTTTACATCTGTTCTGAAGAGAGCGATAAGAACATTATGGTTTGTTCTGGATGAAATGGATTTAATGTGGATACCTATATATAATTCATGGCGCCTGAACGAGAGGCATTATGGAGCGCTGCAGGGCCTTAATAAGTCGGAAATGGCCCAGAAATTTGGAGAAGACAAGGTGCTTATATGGAGAAGAAGTTATGATATTCCGCCAATGGCGCTTGAAAAAAATGATCCGCGTTATCCTGGAAATGACCCAAGATACAAGAGTCTTAGTGAAAAGGACGTGCCTCTTACAGAGAGTTTAAGAGAAACAGTAGCCAGGGTTGTGCCGTACTGGAAAGAAGCAATTGCCCCTGCATTGAAGTCCGGCAAAAAGATTATTATAGCTGCGCATGGAAACAGCTTAAGGGCGCTTGTGAAATATTTGGACAACATATCAGAGGAAGAGATAGTGAAATTAAATATACCTACCGGAGTCCCGCTTGTTTACGAGCTTACCGATGACTTGAGGCCTTTAAGGCATTATTATCTTGGCGACCAGCAAAAGGTACAGGCAAAAATAGCATCTGTTGCCAGCCAGGGGAAAGCTGAAAAATAAAGTTTTAGTGACGAAGCATCGAAGCGACCGAGGACGAAATGTCCGAGGAAGTGCCGAGTCCTCCGGACTCGGCCCCTTGACGATTACACAAACGTAGGATATACTTACAAGTTAGAAAAGAAAGGGGGGTATGCATATGGACTGGAGTGCGATAGTAATAGAGCCAGTAAAGGCTATGCTGGTAAGAGCAGCTATATTTCTACCAACTTTGGTAGGCATATTGGTAATACTAGTAGTTGGCTGGATTATAGCAGCGGTTTTGAAGAATGTGGTTGTGAAGCTGTTGAAGATGATACAGTTTGATGCTGCCAGCGAAAAATCAGGGCTTGCTGATGTATTAAGGAAAGGTGGAATAAAAAATACTCTTTCAGAATTAATGGGCGGGCTTATCTATTGGATAATAATGCTGCTTGTGTTTATGACTTCCCTGAATGCGCTAGGCATGACAGTTGTAGCGTCTCTATTGGATAAAGTCATACTTTATATACCTAATGTTATCGCAGCCATCTTTATAATTTCCCTGGGGATATTTTTTGCGAGCATTATAGGTTCAATAGTAATGACTACTTCCATGAATGCAGGCATTAAACAGGCGAAACTATTAAGCCAGGTGACGCAGACAGTGATAGTAATTTTCGCAGCTATTATGACGCTGGAACAGCTAAATATAGCTACCACTATATTGAATACCACTATTACAGTTTTGCTAGGAGCTATAGGGTTGGCATTTGCGCTTGCAGTTGGCCTTGGTTCAAAAGATGTCGCTGGAAAACTTATCCATGATTTAGTGGAGAAGTTAAAAGGTAAGTAACCGCAGAACTAACGCGGAAGCTGGTTTTCGGCCAGACGTAGAAATACGCCAAAAAAAGATAAATCCCGCGTCTCTGAAAAGGGACGCGGGATTTTTGTTTGCAAATCTAATGAGCGCTTTGTATAATAGGAGAAAATGAAGAAAGATAAAGGTATCGCATTAATACTTGTGGTGAGTGTCTTGGCTGTCGCTGGCATAATGGCAGTGTCTTTTGCATTTACCATGAGGCTAGAGTTGAAAGCCGCTGCTAATTACCTTGAAGCTACAAGGGCATCTTACCTTGCCCAGGCAGGCATTACCTATGCCCAGCAGATTTTAAAAGAAGACGATAGGTTCATAGATAGTTTTGAAGACAGATGGCATACGCTTTTTAAAGGCAGCGATATTGATAATGATGGTGACGGCCAGCCTGATTCAAAATGGATAAATGTGTACAGCGAAGAAGGTGAGGCCATAGGCAGATACGCTGTTTTGGTAAGGGATGAGACGAGTTTTATGGATATAAATATGGCGTATAAACATAATCTCTCTCCTTTAAAAGTTACAGAAGGGTGGATGCCGTACGAGCTGGATCTTAAAAAATTTATAACCTCTTGCGGCTTGAAAGATCCAGATAAAGTTTATGAAGATATCCTTAGTTTTAGATACGGGCCTGACAGCCAGCCAGGCGAAGCAGGTATAGATGATAATCAAAATCAGAGGATACTGGATTCTGACGGGATAGATAATAACGCGAATGGTATCGTGGATGAGGCAGGAGAGGGCATAGACGAGCCTATGGAATATGTCCCGTTTAATCTTTATGGAGATGATAAGGCATTTGAGACGCCTTTTGAGATAAGCAAAATTAAGTCAATTTCAAAACAGGATATTCAGAAATTGTACCCTTATATAACTACTTATTCTGTTGATAGAAATATAGATGTTGAAGGAAGATTAAAGGATAATATTAATTCCATGGACGCCCAATCCCTGGCAGTATTACTTGAGGATGCAGGCGCGAGAGATCCTTTCCAAAAGGCAGTCAATATAATAGACGCGTGCGACGCTGATTTTAGCCAGAGCGTCATACCAAAATTATATAGCAGGCTTGCGGCGATCAATAGAGGCGATATAGGGGATTGGATATGGAAGGGGGGTTCTTATCAGAGCGATGTAAAAGACGGACAATTATTTACAATTACCTGGATTAATCTGCCAGAGAGCGAATATTATATAGGTGTGTTTGGGATAAAGGATGAACTGGTGGGCGATGTCACTGTGAATGGTATGACTCAAAACTCTGTAAAGCATGGCGAGATACTGAGAATAGGCGCTGTGTCATTCGAGAATAAAATCCTGAACCTCACTATTAAGAACAGCTCTGGCTCAGTATGTTATTTTTCTTATCTTGAATTATATCCCAGGCTAGGCCAGCAGAATTTCAGCGCGAGCGAGATAAGAGGCATAGAGGGCGTAAGGATAAATGAAATAATGGTAAGGCCTGTTATTCCAAGGAGTACTTTCAGCGGCCAGGCCCCTGGAGGAGATTGGATCTGGCAGAATGGATTTTATCAGAATAATGAACCCAAGGGAGGGAAAACCGGAGAAGGCGAATGGACATGGAAGGACCTTCCGGACGGCAAATATTATGTCAGGTTATTTTCGGGAGCGGTTGATCAGGAGATAGGCGATGTAAATATAGGAGGTTCTAATTCAAAGAATGTAATGGATAACGATCTATTCGGCAACGGGAAAGTTGTTACTGTTTCAGGAGGAAAACTTACTATCAGGATCCAGAATAACCGTGAAACAGGATATACATATTTTAAATCAATAGAGCTGAGCCAGCAGCCTGACGGAGAGTATATAGAACTTATAAATCTTACGCCTAATGAAGTAAGTCTGAGCGGGTGGACCATAGAAGGGCCAAGTAAAGAAGGATGGCCTGCCACAATTCCGCTTGGAACAACGATAGGCCCGCATGAACACCTGGCGTTATCTATTGACAAAGACGATACGCAGGGAGGCATAAATAATAATGGCATATCATTTATTTCAATATGGGGTAAAGAGAAATCCGCGGCGTTACATTTTTTAAGGGTTGTAACTCCTAATTCAGATCTATTGGGTGATAACGCTTTTATGGGAGGGAATTTTATAACGCTTAAAGATTCTATGGGCCACATTGTAGATAAAGAAGAATATTTTAGCGGCAATATAACTAATAACATAGCGCTGGAAAAATCAGACCCGAGCTATGTAATGGATTCAAATAATAATGGCATACCTGATAACTGGTATGCTTCTACTGCAAAAAAAGGAGGGACTCCCGGCCTTCCTAATGATAATGACGGGATGAGGGAAAAAATCGAAGAAGAAATAATAGAACACTATGATACAGAGGTGAATATAAAGAATAAGAATTTTTCGTCTATCGGAGAAATTTCGTTTGTGCCTGTGGGCAATGATGATTGGATGAACATCCCGATAGAAGATGTCGCGAAGATTGCAGACAGGCTCACTATATCCGGGATAAGGCTTGAAGCGGAAAATAAAATTGTAAAAAGTTCTGAAGGCGGCTGGAAGGTTATCCAGAGAGCAGCTCCTTTTACAGACTGGTGCGAGAACGGAAAAAAAGATTCAATTGGAACCTGGAAATGGGAATTAAAGGATGAGTTAAAGAACGGGTATTACAAATTGAAAATATTCGGAGAAGAAGGAGAAGCAATAGCCATATCGATGCATCTTGCAGATGATACATGGACCGCTTTTACGCCTGCGCTTACGCCAGGGCCTGATGGAGGAATAGTTTTTGGGAACATAGAGATAGGCACGGGAAGCGCTGTGTCTATGCCGAAAAATATCCTGGAAATAAAGGTAAAAAATAGCTCAGAGACAGACGCAGCGCATTTCGATTTTATAAGGCTTGATCCTGCGAATAATTTATACGGAAGGATAAATATAAATACAGTTTCCAGGAAAGTGCTCAGTAGTTTACCTGGCATAGACGATGCTATAGCGGACAATATTATCAATAACAGAGTTTTTGGGAATAAAAACGGCCTTAATTTAGGCATAGGCGATCTTATCAATACTAATGCGCTTGGTTCAGGCGATACAGATAAGAGAAGCAGATTCAAGCAGATATCAAATCTTGTCACGCTGCGCTCTGACTGCTATAGAATTATTGTTACAGGACAGATGCTGGAAAAAGGCAAAGTCCTGGCAGAAAAGAAAATCTGGGTGGTTTTTGAAAGATGAATGCTGTTCAGGTCGGTGGGTTGAGAGGCCTCTTTGACACGAGCGGGCACGGTGTCTGCTGAGCCATGCTGAGGCCGTTCGGCACGAAATAGTTTTGCCGTCCGCTACGGTTTATGGTTCGTTCTTCTGTCGACTATCGTATTGTCAACCGATCAGAACTCACCATAATTCCTTGCGGACTTTTGCCAAAACTTTTCTAATGTGCCTCAGGCCTCAGCATGGCTCAGCAGACGAGCGAGTGTCAAAACGGAGCAAAATTTTCACGCTGGGAAAATTTTGCGTCCTTGAAACCCACCGACCTGAGCAGCAAAAAGACTATTAATAAAACTTAAAATTATCCTTGATTTTTTATGCCACTAGTATATAATTAATTCTAATATGCGCTTGATTAAATCCGAAAGATATTTTATACATTCGCGGCCGCAAAACCGTGTTCTTCAGGGTGCGGATGAAACGCAGCCGCTCAGTATTCCGCCCAAAGAACCCATGGCTTCAGCATGGGTGGGCTTCATTTCCAAGGCTGCTGTATTTTTTATAGCAGTCTTTTTTATTTTTTCAAGCATTGCCGACGCCAGTATATCCAGCAGTAAAAATTATAAATTGCACACAGCCCTGGCAGATAGCGGAGGAGCCAGCGGTGTTTCAAAAAGTTACAATGCAGAGAATAGCTTAGGCTATCCATTGGGTACTAGTGTTATTACTGGCACGAGTTATAAAATATTTGGCGGTTTGCTCCCCACTAGAAATGCCATACCTGATGTAGCTATACTAGCTTATAACGACGGCCAGGCAGTATTTGATAATCCTTTAACGCTGAAATGGGCGGTTACAGATAAAGATAAAGACCCTCAGCGTTATTATCATATTCAGATATCCAAGGATAGTTTTAAAACAATAGATGTTGACTCAGGCGTTGTTAAATCCAAATCCCAGGAATATACCACCCCTATGCTTCCTACCACCGAAGGTTATATAGACTACAAATGGCGGGTGAGGGTAAGCGATGGATATGATTATTCAGGCTGGGAAATAGCTGCGAGCGGATTTAAACTTGGTGTTGGAAAAATGGAAGTGCCTGTAATATGGGCGAAGACTTCTGCTGGAGGCAGTGACATATCTTCAAAATTATGGCAGGGGTGCGGAGACCCATATATGTCATGGGAATATCCTGTGAAGGGCGTGCAGCCAATTGGTTACAGTTACGCGTGGGGAGATTTGCCTGACAATCAGGCTGATACATCAGGAACTTTTTATCATACTCCTTCTGATCTTCTGGGAGATGGGGTCAGGGTATTTAATCTTAAGGCTGAGAATACAGCTGGAAACTGGGGGGAGACAGCCTCGTTTGAATTATGGATAGATAGAGGCAGTCCTGTTATAGGCAATTATTCTCCTTCAAAGGGCTCAATACTCGCCTCTGATAAACCTACAATCACTATCAGCGCAACTGATGACAAGAGCGGAGTGGATTCAAGCGCTATAAATATGAAAATAAATAAATCTGTAGTGGGCGCTGCTTACGATGAAAAAGCCCAGAATATTATATATGTGCCTTCTATTCCTCTCAGTGAAGGCAGTAATGTAATATCTCTTGAGGTAGCTGATTTTGTCGGCAATAAAACTTCTCAGCTTGTATGGAGTTTTACTGTTGATACAAAAGGCCCGACAGGGGATGTCATAATAAATAATCAGGACGCTGTTACAAATTCTGTATATGTTAATCTTGCTATCGGAGCCAGCGATTCTACAACAGAGGTTCAGAGCATGGTGATTTCAAATGACGGCGTCTTTGATGCTGAACAATGGGAGTTGTTCAAAACAAAGAAAGAAAACTGGATGCTCGCGCCTATAAGCGGCACGCGCAAGGTTTATGTAAAGTTTAAAGATACAGCCGGTAATGAATCAGAGGTCCTTAGCGATACTATAGAGCTTATAATAATAGCGCCTGATACCATAATTACAAGCGGCCCTAGTTTATTGACAAAATCCAAGGAAGCGCTTTTTACCTTTAAAGGAAGCGTGGAGGACTGCTTATTCAGATGGAAATTTGATGATGAGAAATGGTCTAATTGGTCAAAGGATATCTCAGTCGCCATGAAGGACATGAAAGATGGCAATCATTATTTTAAGGTCCAGGCTGCAAAAGATGTTAATAAGAATACGAAAATAGACCTTGATGAAATGGATCCTGCTCCTGCAGAAAGGACATGGACCATAAGCGAAAAAGGCGTTATAAAGCCTGAACCTGAAAAAAAGAAGCCTTTCAAGTTCTGGAAAGAAGAATAAGCCAACCTATTTATTTTCAACCACTTACTAATCACGAGTTACTAGTTATGAGGTACTATTTTTGTCCTGCCCTTGACAAGTACTATTAGGTAGTATATAGTTATACCACCCCCTATCAAGCTATATTATTTTTCGATAGGGTGTTTGAGTCTATAAGGAAGGCCGAATTAGTTAAAAAATTCGGCCTGAATCGTCTATGGGAGTAAACATGTTATTAAATAGCGAGGTGGTATATATGAAAGAAAAATATTACTCTGTTACCCAGACCGCTCAGCTTCTGGGCATATCAAAACAGACTCTTATAAGATATGAAAATAAGAAGCTGTTCCCGGCTGCCAGGCGAAATGCCCTTAATGGCTGGCGGGAATATACAGAAGATGATATCAAGAAACTCAGGGTTATAATGGGAAGGACAAGGTAAATGGCCAAGTTCAAGGCAAGTTCAATAGCCTTAGATATAGGCGCACATTTTATAAAATTAGTTGAGCTTAAAAAAGAGAAGGATAGCATTATGCTGACCAAGATCGGCATAAAGGAAATCCCAAGAGATATGAAGCTAGATAGGGATAAAATTACCAGCCAGCTTATCTCTGAATTATTATCAGAGAATAATATAAAGTCAAAGTCTGTAAATATATCAGTAAACGGCCAGTCTGTTTTTGTGAGGTTTGTAAAGCTTCTCCAGATAAAAGAAGATAAATTAAAACAGACAATGAAATTCGAAGCCCAGAACCAGATACCTTTCAGCCTGAACGAGGTTATGTGGGATTGGTCGCTTTTGAATAAAGATAAATCTGTCCCTAAGAAGGCAGTGATAGTTGCGATAAAGAAGAATCTTGTTGAGGAGATGATTTTAAAATTGAAGGCCGTTAAATTATCTACGGAATTAATAGATGTAGCTCCGATAAGTGTATATAACTGCATGGCATTTAATGAGGATTATAATAATGAAAACATCGGTTCAATTCTTGACATAGGCGCAAAATCCACCAACTTCATTATATTTAATAAAGGTAATATATGGATAAGGAGTTTTCCCATCGCAGGTGACCGCATTGAAGAGGCGAAAGAGCAAGGTGTGGATGAACTCCTGACAGAGGCGGAAAGATCACTGGAATATTATTTTATGCAGCAAGGAGAAGATGCGCCGAAAGAGAAAAAGATAGGCCAGCTTTTTCTGACAGGCGGCGGCAGTATTATGGAAAATATGGAGGCTGCAGTCATTTCCAAATTTAACATAAAACCTCAGGTTATGGATCCTTTCAGAAAATTGAGAGTATCTAAAGATGTATTTCAAAAACTCCAGGCAAGCGGGTCTAAGAATCAATTTTCTACGGTTGTAGGAACTGCGCTCAGGGGTATAGCTGATTTAAAGATAGAAGTGAATTTTCTGAATGAGGCGTTATCGGATAAGGAATCTTCTTCCAATAAACGTATTTATTCCAGCCTTTCAATAGCTGCAGGCGTGTTGATACTTATAAGTTTTTCTATTTTTATGCGCCAGGATTACCACATAAAAAAGATCAAACTCGATAAGGTAGAGGAGATGATAGAAACATACAGAACTTATGAGCCGAAGATAAAAAAGATACGCGAAGAGGAAGATATTTTAAAAGATAAAATGAATACGCTGTACCAGACAGCTTCTTCCAGGGCTGTGTGGCTTGGGATATTTAAATCTATTTCAGAGATGCTGCCAAAAGATGTATGGATCACTGATGTCTCAGGCATTATCTCAATAGAAAAGAGCGGTCTTGGCAGGATGAGCATGAACGGAAAGGCGCTTTCTTACCAGTCAGTGAATAATTTTGTATCAAGCCTTAAGGCATTGCCGGATTTCAGCGATGTGCGGCCTGTGTCGTCTTCCGTGGAAAACGATAAAGATACAGGCGAAGAGATAGTGAAGTTCAGCGTTACTATGGACGTTGTCCTGGCGGGGAGTTAGCATGTTGAAAACATTAAGGGAAAAAAATATTCTAAAACAGGGCATAATAATTCTTGCTGTAATGGCAGGAATTTATATATTTTTTCTCAGCCCGTTCCTCAGAGAAGGCCGCTTAATAATGGATGAAGAACTGGAGCGGAAGATAAGCGAAATGAAAAGATTTATCACGCTTACAGGCACAGTGCCTTCGAAAGAAAGTTTTGCCAAGATGGATGAAGATAAGATCTCTTTGGAAGAGAAGTTTTTCAGCCTGGCGGAGTTTATAGACCCAAAGAAGGCAAGGTTATCAGAAAAAGATGCAGAGGCAGGCCTTTATTTTATTGAAAAGCTTCACTTTACCATGAAGAAGTTCGAACTAGAAGCAGGGGCAAAAGGCGTGAAACTTCCTGAAAATCTTGGATTTGGGGATGGCCTTCCCAAAGACAATATAGTGCCTGTGTTTTTGAGGCAGCTTGAGATAATAGAATTTGCAGTCAGCGCGCTTCTGAAAAGCCAGAACTCCAATATCTATGCCTTGAAACCACTCAAATCTATTGAATATATAGAGCCTGTTTCAAAGGGGTTGTTTTATACTGAATTGCCAGTTCAAATCTCGATAAAGACAGATACAAAGGCTCTTATTAATCTTTTGTTGGAGCTTAAAAATTCGAGCCCTGCGATCAGCGTAAAAGAATTGCACGTGAAAAGTATAGACTCTGTTTCGGGAGAGGTTGAGATAAGCATGGTGTTGAGTACCTTTATGATAGCGAGGCAGGAAAAATGATCGCAAAAGAGAAAGCTATATTCTGGCTTCTTGTGCCTGTATTGGTTGCTACGATAGGCATAGGTTTTAATGCTCAGGAAAAGAAGAAGCAATTATCCGATGAGTTTTTAAAGGATATTGAGTCTGTGACAGAAAGGGCAAAATCCAAAAAAAAGACGGCCAAGGATAACTGGGACATAGAAGGCTTAAAGAAGCAGGAGACAGCAGAAGATTACCCAACTCTAATGGAAAGGAGTATTTTCTTCAAGCCTGTTTCTGAGATAAAAGATGAAGGCAATAGAGACATTATACCTTTAAAAGAAGAAGAGCCTGCAAAGCCTATGTTTGTCTATAAAGGCAGGATGATGCTTGGAGCCAGGGTTATTGTTATTATAGAGGATCAGAATACAGGCAAGAGCTTTTCCGTTAAGGAAGGCGATATGGCAGGTGACTACACTGTTTTAAGCATAGGCGAAAAGGAAATCCGGCTCAAGAAAAAGAACGGAGAAGAGATTACAATAGCTACTCTTAAAGAAGAGAAGAAAGAAGAAAAAAGGGAAGCTCCTGATAGGACAGAGGGTATAAATGAGAAGAAATAAGGAGTTATTTTATATAACATTAATCGCAGCGTTTATAATGCTGGAGTGTTTGCCTTGCAGGATATTTGCCTCAGTGGATCCTTCTTTTGTTAGGACTGTTGTTGCGTCAAAGTTTGATCTCAGAAGATATTTTGAAGAAGCGATGTCCTTGTTTGAATCAGGCAAATATAAGGAAGCAGTCATAATATTTGAAAAATTAATTGACGTGGAAAAGACGAATAACGATGTTTATTTTACGCCTTTTGCAGAGATATACATTGAAAAATCCAAGGCCCGCATGGCAGAACTAATGATCATGGAAGAGAAAAAATGGGAAAAGATGAAAAAGGACGTTGTGAACGAAGCAGAGACTATTGCTAAAAAAGAAAGCGAGAGCATTGTTAGCGGAGAGCAGGTCAAGAAAAAGGTAGAAATTGACTCTAAGAAGAAAGAATTATACGAGAAAGAGCAGGATATAAAGGCTGTATTTGAAAACGCTATGGAATATTACAGATCCAAGGATTATCCTTCCAGCATAGTGGAGTTCAAGAAGGTAAAGGAGATGGATTCTGCTGGTTCGCTGGCAGTCCAGGCAGACGCTTATATACGCAGCATGCAGCAGGACATGAAACAAAGCCAGGAAAAGATGATGCTTGCGAGAATGGAAGATGCCAAGCGCGCAAAGATAGACATGGAAAATCAGGCGGAGCGCCAGAAAATAGCGATGGAGAAAGAGTTGGAAACGCAGAGATTAGGACTGGCTAGAAAAGAAAAAGAAAAAGTAACGCTTAAAATAATCTTTGAGCAAAGATTAAAGGCAAAAGAAGCCAGAGACAGAGTTAATAAGATAGCAATCCTTATGGACAGCATAATAGGCAATATCAGGGAAAAGAGGTTTGAAGAGGCAGAGGCCCTTGTAAATAAGGCAACACAGGAATTTCCTGGGAATGAAAAATTCAAAGAGATATTACATTATATAGATATGCAAAAGATAAAGATGGAAGAATCTGCTTTAAAAAGGGCGAGAGAGCTTACAGAAGAAAAAATGATGCTGGATGTGGCTAAACAACACATCCTCCCAGAAGAAAAAACAGCTAAGCTGGAAATGGGGGAAAAGATAATGCCTATTGTAAAAATCCCAGAGATAAGGAAGCGCCTTAAAATACCCATAAGCGTTGATTTCAAAGATGTGGAACTGGATTATGTGCTGAGTTTTTTATCAGACGCTACAGGCGTTAATATAGTGCCTTCGACCGGGATAGATATGGCAGAGAAGAAAGTGAGCATAAAGATAAAAGACATGCCTCTTGAAGAGGCGTTGAGGTATATATTGAAATCCCAGGACCTGATTTACAGGATAGAAGAAGACGCTGTCTGGGTGGCTACAAAGGACGAGATTAGTAACGAGAAGATAGATACAAGGGTGTATTTTTTAAGCCAGGGCGTAGGCAGATTTGCAGAGTTTACAACTCAGGCTAAATCAGGCGCGGATGGATCTAGCGCTTCCGCTGTTCCTTCAGAAGTAAAGACAGTAAAAAATATCCTGGAGAATTCAGTTGATTGGCCGAAAGATTCAAAATTGACTTTAGATGAGCGCACAGGCGCGCTTATTATAAGCAATACGCCTTCAAATCTGGAAACCATAGAGAACCTTTTATATAATCTGGACATAACTCCTATGCAGGTTTTGATTGAGGCAAGATTTTTAGAAGTTAAAGTCAGCGATCTGGATGATATGGGAGTAGAATGGAAATTAAACAATATGTGGGCCGGGGATAAGAATAGGGCGGGGAATGATGTATATGGAGTAAGTAAAAATAGCGGCGTAGATTTTTCTAATTTCAGCCGTTCAGACGAAGGGTTTAATCTTACATATCAAGGCATATTGAGCAATCCGCAGTTTCAGGCAGTGCTGCACGCGCTTCAGGAGAAACAGAATGTAAAAACATTATCTGCGCCCAGGATTACCACTTTAAATAATCAGACAGCCACTATAGAGATCGTAGATGAGTATATATATCCTACAAGATATGAGGCGAGCCTTGTGCAGTATGATATAAACGGAGACGGGGATTTTGATGACGCCGGGGAGACAGAATGGATAAACGTGCCGCAGGATTTTGTGACGAGGAATGTAGGGATACTTTTACATGTTAAGCCGAGCGTTGGCGTGGATAAAAAGAGTATTACGCTTGCGTTGACTCCAGAGGTCAGCGAAGACGCAGGGAGTTTCACATATTCAGGAAATGTCAGCATACCTAATTTTACAACCAGAAATCTGAGCACGAGCGTAATGGTTAAAAACGGAGAAACAATAGTGCTCGGCGGGCTTATAAAAGAGACAAATACAAATGTGAAGACAAAGGTGCCTGTATTGGGCGACATACCTTTTGTGGGTGGGTTGTTCAGGAAGAGCACTGATTCCAAAGAGAGAAGGAATCTTTTGATATTTGTTACTGCGAGTATCATGGATAAGGAACAAAATAAGGTCGCAAGCGTTGAAGATATAGAAGAAAAACCTTTAAAACAATGAAGTATGAAATGGCTATGAATTTTCTAATATGTATATTTTTATGCATAAGTTTATTTTTAAGCCCTGAGGTTTCTTTTGCCTATGAGATGAAGTCTGCCAAGGGCAATGATACAGGTGGAGCTACATCCGGCATTATAGAGATCACTGAAATAAGAAAAAATCTAAAGACTCCCATTACTGTGGATTTCATGGATGTGGGCTTAGACTATGTCATGGATTTTTTATCAGAGGCGACGGACGTTAATATAATTCCAGGCAGTGGGGTAAAACTTTCAGAAAAAAAAGTTACCATAAAAGTTAAGGACATGCCTCTTGAGAGCCTTTTAAAATATATATTCAGGAACCAGGGGCTTACATATAGAATTGAAAAAAATGCGGTGTGGGTGGATACGCTTGATAACATGGATAATGAAACATCTGAGACCAGGATGTATTTTTTGGATCAAGGGCTAGCGATGTTCACTGAATTCAGCGGAGCCACAGGCGGAGCCAAAGGCGGCATGGGAGGAGGCGCTGCCATATCAAAGATAAAAACCATAAAGGATATACTTGAACACGCAGTTGCGTGGCCTAGCGATTCCAAGATCAATCTTGATGAACGCACAGGAGCCCTGATCGTAACAAATACACCTTCAAATCTTAAAATTATAGAAGATATATTGTATAATCTGGATATTGATGCTACTCAGATTCTAGTGGAAGCCAGGTTTATAGAGGTAAATATTACTAACCTCAGCGAGTTAGGGGTAAATCTATCATTAGATAGCCCGTGGGCTATAACTAAACAAAAAGTGAGAGGGACTGAACAAGGCGCGATTACTCAAATAGGCCCGCTGACTGCTTCAAAATTTTCAACATTTACAGGTTCGCCGGATGAAGGATTGAATCTTACCTATCAGGGCATACTGACAAAGCCGCAATTTTCCGCAGTGTTGCATGCGCTTGATAAAAAGACAAATCTTAAAACACTCTCTGCTCCCAGGATAACCACATTGAATAATCAAACAGCAACCATAGAGATAGCAGATGAATTTGTATATCCTACAAGATATGAGCCTACGCTTGTAAAAGAGGATTTAAACGGAGACGGAGATTTTCTTGATACCGTGAGCGGCGTAAAGGAAACGCGTTTTGTAAATGTACCGCAAGGTTTTGAGACAAGGTCTATAGGCATATTATTGCATGTTACTCCGAGTGTTGGCAAAGACAAAGAGACAATAACATTGACCTTGAACCCTGAAGTCAGCGAAGCTACTGCCAATGCTTTTGAATATAGTGGAGAAGTAAAGCTTCCGAAATTTACCACAAGAAACCTGAGCACAAACATAGTAGTGCAAAACGGGGATACAATAGTCCTTGGCGGACTCATAAAGGAATCCAGGACAAATACCAGGACAAAGACGCCTTTCTTAGGAGATCTGCCTATTTTGGGAGCGCTTTTCAGAAAGGATTCAGATAGCACAACAAGGAAAAACCTTTTAATATTCGTTACTGCTAGTATTATGAGCCCGGAAGGAGAGAAGTTAAAATGAGTATAAAAAATATTAGAGACGTAGCAAGGGAAGCGGGTGTATCAATAGCCACTGTTTCCAGAGTTGTTAATAAACAGTCTTCTGTAAAAAAATATAACAAGGATAAGGTGGAGCTGGCTATTAAGAAATTGAAATTTAGGCCTAATGTGAGCGCCCAGCGCATGGCGTCAAAACGTAATAATAATACTATAGGCCTTGTTATTCCAAGGTACACCAATATATTTCATTCATTCTACGCTCTTCAGCTCTTACAGGGTGTAGGGGTTGCAGTGGAACGCATGAAAATGGATTTGTTAGTGCACATTACTAATGGAGATACATTTTTAAATATTTCTAGCGTAGAGGGAGTGATATTTGCTGATATTGTAGGCAATGAGGAACAAGTTGATTATGTTATAGAGGCAGGGCTTCCATGCGTTATAATGAATTATTATACTAAAGATCTCCCTGTATCATGCATATCAATAGATAATTTTAATGCAAGCGTGGATGCAGTTAATTATCTCATTAAATTAGGGCATTCCAAGATTGCCGCTATTACCGGAGATTTTAAAACCCAGGTAGCGATAGATAGATTAAACGGTTATCTGACAGCTCTGGAGAAACATAAGATTGAAAAGAAAAAGGATTATATAAAGTATGGGGATTTTGAAAGAGAATCTGCCAGGATTCTTACAAAAGAACTTATAAGAATGAAAATGCCCCCTACTGCGATATTTGCGGCAAGCGATGAGATGGCGGTTGAGGCTATACGGGTGTGCCTGGAAAATGGAGTCAGCGTACCTGGAGATATATCAATTATAGGCTTTGATGATAATCCTCTGGCGTTGAATTACAGCCTTATACCTCTTACAACTATAAGGCAGCCTTTGCATAAAATGGCTGTAATGGCTGCTAAGACCTTAAATGATATCATTCAGAAAAAGATAAGAGCTAATAAAAGGATAGTCCTTCCAACTGAGTTGGTGGAAAGAGGCTCTTGCAGGGAGCTGGATTGAGGAGGTATATATGATTATCGCAAAGAAGGTTTTTATATTTTTTATAGGATTTCTATGCGCTTGGGTTATATTTTCAATAGGTGTAAAAAAAGGCGCATGCCAGATAAATATATCACCTAATATTTTATTTTCCGCAGACAACAGTAATTTTTATTTTTTAGACAGGGATGAATCCAAGGTTTATAAGTATAATACGCAGGGTAAATTAACCCGCACCTATATAATAAAAGAATTAGGCAAAGACTTTCTGTTCAAATAGTGTGTTTCTCTTACTCGTATCAGATAAATCAGGCAAGATATTTAATGTCCCGGAGCTGGAAGCAGCTGGAATGAAGGCAGGCCATTTTTTCAGGCCAGATAGGGAAGAGTTTATTAAAATGCCTGAGGGTAGCAAGCTTTTGATGCTTCCTGAAAGAATTCCTGCGGGATATAGCAGCCTTAAAGGAAAGTTTGAGATACTGGAAAATTATTTTGCAGTGGCCGCATTTATAACGCCGGGATTTACAGGCACATATAGCGCTGCTTATGAGCTGTTTCGGAGTCGAAATAAAGCGCTCCCGCTTTTCTGTTATACTGCAGCTGGTTTTTATAAAGGGGATATCTATGTTACTGCAGTTAGAGTCGATAGGTCAAACAGGCATGACCCGAGATTTATAGATATTAATTCTGTAACAAAAAATACAGTAAAAATAAAAAAGTTATTTCCGGGCAACAGGCTTATCAAGCACCTTGCGGATTGCGCATCGGTATATGGCTGCCCTGGGGCTCAAAATTTTTTCTTATCAAGGCAGGAATGCCCTCTGCCTACATCGCCTGCCTGCAATGCTGACTGCGCAGGCTGTATTTCATTAAAAACGCAGCCAAGGATAAAATTTACGCCTTCTCCTAGCGAGGTAAATGAGGTGGCTTTATTTCATATGCGTAATGTTAAAAATCCTGTGCTTAGCTTTGGCCAGGGATGCGAAGGCGAGCCTCTATTGCAAGCTGATTTAATTGAAAAATCAATAAGATTGATAAGAAGTAGAATTACCAAGGCCACTATAAACATAAATACAAATGGAAGCTTGCCTGAATCAATAGCTAAGTTGTTTGATATAGGGCTGGATAGCATAAGAGTGAGCCTGAATAGCGTCAGAAAAGAATATTACGAAAGATACTACAACCCGGTTGGGTATAATTTTCATGATGTTTTAGAGTCTATAAAAATAGCTAAAAGAAAAAAAGGCTTTGTCTCAATTAATTATCTTACCATGCCTGGCTTTACAGATTCAGAAGATGAATGCGCAGCTTTAAAGAAGTTTATAGACTCTTATAAAATAGATATGATTCAATGGCGCAACCTGAATTTCGACCCTCTTATGTATTTCAAAATCATAAAATATTCTAGCCAGCCTTCCAGCATGCTAGGAGTAAGGCAATTAATAAAATCCCTGAAAAAATCTTTCCCTTGCCTTAAGATGGGTTATTACAACCCATATATTTAAATCCGTTGATTTTTTTATAAATAGTGGTATAATTTGGAAACGTATGAAAAGGATAAGCATAGTTGCTATATTTATAGTATATTTAATGGCAGGGCCTGCTTTCGGCTACTGGATCTGGACGCCTGAAAGCGGGAAATGGGAGAATCCTAAATATGCTGCCAAGGATACCCCTGAGGATCAGATTGCATATGCGAAGAAGTCTTATGAGGAAAAGAATCTTAAAGATGCGCTCAGAGAATTTAAGAAATTATTGAAATACTACCCTCTTTCTAAAGAAGCGCCTACTGCGCAGTATTACGTAGGCCGAATCATGGAAGATCTGGATAATTCATATGAAGCATTTAAGGCGTATCAGAAGGTAATAGACACTTATCCTTATACTGAATTGGTGGATGACGTGATAGAGAGGGAATATAAAATAGCTGACGCATTCTTTTCAGGGAAGAAGATAAAGATTGTAGGCAAATGGCAGATGCCTGCAAAGGACAAGGCAATAGAAATATTCAAGGCAGTGGCTGATAATGCGCCATATGGTAAATACGCAGACCTTGCGAAATTCAAAGCAGGATTATCTTATAAAGATATCCAGGATTATAACGGCGCGATACTTATGTTTAAGGATTTAATAGACAGGTATCCTAATAGTTCTGTTATTGATAAGGCAAGATTTCAGCTTGCAGAGTGTTCAAAGCTTCTGACAGTAAAACCAGAATACGACCAGACCCCCACTAACCTGGCGCGCAAGGAATTTGAGGATTTTTTAAAGAAACATCCTGATAGCGTTATGGCGCCGGATGCCAAGCAGATTGTGGATAAGCTTAAATCAAGGGAAGCTGAAAATGCTTATGAAACAGGCAAATTTTATGAAGCAAGGCACGCGCCAGCGAGCGCAATAATATATTATAAAGACATAGTCCTGAATTATTCTGAAACAGAATGGGCGAAGAAAGCGCAGGAGAGGCTGAATGAGCTTGAGAAGAAATAATTTTTTATTGCTGGCTGCTGGCTGCTGGCTGCTGGTTACTTTTTCCGGCTGTGGATATACTACGAAAACAATCCTGCCTGATAATGTGAAGACAGTCCATGTGGATACATTCAAAAATAATATCGATATAACTAAAGAGGTTAGCGCGAAAGATAAATATGAAGTCTATAGGCCTAATCTTGAGGTGGATTTAAGGGATGCGATCATGGCCAGGGTTTTTCTGGATGGAAATCTAAAGGCAGCTGACAAAGATTCTGCAGACGCAGTGCTTGAAGGGCAAATAGTGCAGTATAGAAAAGATCCATTGAGATATCAGAATGAGGTTGTGCAGGAATACAGGATCAGCCTTGTGTGCGATGTTAAATTGATACTTCGACGGAGTCAAAAAGACTCAAAGGTTTTATTTGAAGAATCGAATATTACGGGAGACGCCACATACTTTACAACAGGAACTCTTCAGGTAACCGAGACAGCTGCTTTAAATGATGTGATGTCAGACCTTGCAAGGCGGATTGTTAATAAGATTGTGGAGAATTGGTAAAAACTTTAATGTTTCAATGATGCCCACCAAAGAGCTTACCTCGTATCTTTTCTTAGGAGAAGAAGATTTTTTAAAAGAGCTAGAGCTTAAGAAATTAAAGTCTAGATTTCTTGAAAATACCACTAGGGATTTGAATTACAATGTATTTTACGCAAAAGACAAGGACTTTAAGCTGAAAGAGATGCTGGATATCCTGAATACAGCGTCTTTTATGTCTTCCAAGAGGTTTGTGATTTTAAAGGATGCCGATAGTCTTTCGGATAGCGATAAAGAATCAGTGCTTTTTTATCTCAAGAACCCTAAAGACAGCTCTATTTTCATAATGGATTCAAAGGCAGTAAAAATAAAGGAAGGGTTTATTTTGGAGGCGTCAAAGCTTGCAAAGCTTATGCGCTTAGCCAGGCTTACTGATTCTGAGATTAATATTTGGATTTCGAAGCGGGTGAAGACAGCTGGCAAGAAGATAAGCGCTGACGCCATAAATTTGATAAAAGAAAATCTTCCGAACGATTTGCTTATACTTTCTTCCAGCGTTGACAATCTTATTCTATACGCAGGCAAAAGGCCTGATATAACAAGGCATGATGTGGAAAAGGTTATATATGTCGCGCCTCTTAAAACCAGTTTTGATCTTTTGGACGCTATAGAGAAAAAAGATGTAAAAAGAGCTTTGAATATTTTTACAAGCATCCAAAAATATAAGAAGAGAGAAGCAGAGCTTTTGTTGGGTCTTTTATCCTGGCAGTTCAGGATGTTATTGAGGGTAAAGGAACTTCTCAAGATAAGAAATAAACTGGAGATACAAAAAGAGTTGAATTTGTATAATACAAAGTTTGACCAGATGTCCCGTTACGCAACAAGGTTTAAGAGGCAGGAGATAATAAGGCTTTTAGACGAGATATTGAAGGCAGATAGCGATATTAAAACAGGGGAAACGTTTCCTAAGTTTACGCTGGAGAAATTGATACTTAAGATGTGTTCTTGAGAATCCGCAGAACTATGCTAAAGCAGTTCTTGACTCAGAAGTGACGTTTAGTTTTCTCGTTAAGCGGGCAATTTTGCGTGAGGCGGTATTTTTGTGGATAATGCCTTTTGATTTTGCCTTATCAAGCTGTGATATAAGATAATTGAGCTGAATTTTGGCCTCTTCCATTTTTTTAGATGACACGAGTTCTATAAATTTCTTTGTTTCTGTCTTCAGCTCGGATTGCGCAGATTGATTGCGTAAAGCCTTTTTTGCGCTTTTCTTTATATCTTTATAAGATGCATGTAATATTGGCATAGATTGCTCCTTTTTATATTATGATAAAATAACATATACTATTTAATATGTCAAGCAGAATGAGGAAATTCAAAGGTGGCTATACATTTGTCTAAAAAACATATTATAAAATCAGCCGGGATAATAGGATTTGCTACAGTCATAAGCAGGGTGCTGGGCTTTGTGAGGGATATTATTATTGCCAGATTCTTCGGCACAGCCAGGTATGCTGAAGCATTTGTAGTGGCGTTTCGCATACCAAATATGCTTAGAGATTTAATAGGAGAGGGCGCTACAAATGCAGCGTTTGTGCCTGTTCTAAGCGAATATATGGTAAAGAAAAAAGAAGAATTCTGGGAGCTGGCAAACATCATACTGAATTTTTTACTCATAATACTTTCAGCTATAACCATTGTGGGCGTTCTGGCATCGCCTCTAATCGTGAGATTAATAGCCCCTGGTTTTTTAAGTGACCCTGAAAAGTTTGCAATAACAGTCAAACTGACGCGCTTGATGTTTCCTTATATACTTCTTATAGGCCTGACTGCCTATGCAATGGGCGTATTGAATTCCCTGAAGCATTTTTCAGCGCCTGCATTCGGACCGTGCTTCTTAAATATAGCAATAATAATATGCGCAATAATATGGGGTGAGAGTGTCATGGGCCTTGCGAGCGGCGTTTTGATAGGCGGGATCCTGCAGCTTGTCATACAGATACCTGTATTATATAGAAAAGGGTTCAGATTTTCTTTTACAAAAAAATTAAACCACCCTGCTGCGAATAAAATCTGGATTTTATTATTGCCTCGCATTATAGGTTCATGTGCATATCAGGTGAACCTGTTTATAAATACTATTCTAGCTTCTTTAGCCACTATCGTAGGGACTGGAGGGGTTGCTGCGCTTTATTACGCAAATAGGATTTTCCAATTTCCTCTGGCTATATTCGGTATTGCAATAGCCCAGGCAGCTTTGCCTACTATGTCAAGAGAGGCATTGGAAAAAGAACCGGGTAATTTAAAACATACGCTGTCCTTTTCTTTAAGGGTTATAAATTTTATCATCGTCCCTGCTTCAATAGGCCTTATAGTGCTTGCAGTTCCTATAACACAGACTTTGTTTGAAAGAGGCAAGTTTGACCACTATTCCACCCTTATTACCGCTAATGCGCTTATATTTTATTCCATAGGACTTTTTAGTTACTCAGGGATAAAAATTCTTGTCAGCTGCTTTTATTCTTTAAAAGATACATTGAGCCCTGTAAAGATTGCAGGCGCATCTCTCATTTTGAATATAATATTAAATGTGGCTTTAATGTTTCCGTTAAAGATAGGCGGTCTTGCGCTTAGCGCTTCAATCTCCGGGATTTTTAATTTTCTGGCGCTTTTTTTTATATTAAGGAAAAAGATAGGATCTCTGGATGGGTATAAAATATTGAATTCATTTTTAAAGGTGTTAGCGGCTAGCCTAGCCATGGCTATAATAATTTATATATGCGCGTTTAAAATAGGCCTGAATCTTTTTATTGTGATATTGATAGCTATAGTGAGCTATATTATGGCCGCATTTATTTTTGACGTGAAAGAGGTAAAGGAATTTTTGTCATGGATATTAAAGAAAAGATAAAAGATATCCCGCATCTCCCGGGCGTTTATATTATGAAAGATTCATTAGGCGAAACGCTTTATATAGGCAAGGCCAAGGATCTTTCAAAAAGGGTGTCCAGCTATTTTCAGGACAAAAGGCCAAAGACACTAAAACTTATGTCGCTAGTGGAAAAGGTAAAAGAACTGGATTATGTGGTTACTAGCTCTGAAGAAGAAGCGCTTATATATGAAGCAAGCCTTGTAAAGGAAAAAAAGCCAAAGTATAATGTTGAACTCAAGGACGATAAGAGCTTTCCTCTTTTAAAAATTACATTGAATGAGAAATTCCCAAGACTTACTATAACAAGAAAAAAGATTGACGACGGTTCCAGATATTTTGGACCTTATACGAAAGCCAAGCTTTTAAGGAATGCCATAAGCATATTAAAAAATATATTTCCCCTTAGAATTTGTAAGAAAATTCCTAGTGAATCGTGTCTGGCGTATCATATAGGGCAGTGCCTGGGGCCATGCGTAAAAAGAATAGATGAAAAATCATATAATGAAATAGTTGAACAGTTGATTTTGTTTCTGGAAGGCAAAAAAACAAGATTAATCCAGGAATTAACAGGCAAGATGAAAGAATGCGCAGATAAAAAAAATTTTGAACAGGCGGCAATTATCCGCAACAGGCTTTCAGCCTTATTAGAGGTGTCTGACAGAAAGACAGCTGATTATAGCTCGTGGGGAAATATTGCTTTAAAATTAAAGAAAATACTGAGGCTTCCCAGCCTGCCTTTGAAGATAGAGGCATTTGATGTGTCGAATATATCCGGCAAAGAAGCTGTTGGTTCTATGGTTTATTTTAATAACGGCCTGCCTGATAAATCAAACTACAGAAAATTCAGAATAAAGAGCGTAAGAGGTATTGACGATTATGCTATGATGAGAGAAATTGTACGCAGAAGATATCAGAGACTAAAAGAAGAGAACAAGAGGTTTCCAGATCTTATTATAATAGACGGCGGAAAAGGCCATCTAAGGGCAGCCTACGAAGAACTTTTGAAATTAAGTCTCGATTATATCCCGGCAATAGGCATCGCTAAGCAGGAAGAAAAGATTTATACACTTGGTTCCCAAGAGCCATTGGATATAAACAGGGATTCAGAGATCTTGCATTTCATACAAAGCATAAGGGATGAAGCGCACAGATTTGCATTAAAATATCATCATGCCTTGAGACGTGGCGCATGGCAAAAGAATTGACACATTTTGAAAGAAAGGTATATACTGTTGTAAAGAAAATACCATTCGGAGAGGTAAGGGCATATGCCTGGGTAGCTGAAAGAGTTGGAAAGCCAGGCGCTTCAAGGGCAGTAGGCAATAGCCTTAATAAAAACCCTTTTCCTATAATAGTTCCGTGCCACAGAGTTGTGCCTAAAGACGGATCTATCGGCGAATATGCATTCGGGCGGGATTTAAAAAGGAAATTATTGGAGATGGAATATGCTTCCAGAGATAAAGTCAAAATTAAAAGACGCAGAAGCTAAGTTATCCGATCTGAAGCTATACTTAAATGTAGATAAGAATGAAACCCGGCTGAAAGAATTAGAATCGCAGCTCGCAAGCCCTGGTTTCTGGGATGACCAGGAGAAGTCCAGGCCTATTATCCAGGAATTAAAGACAGTGCGTTCAATATTGGATCCTTATTTTGAAGCAAGAAAAGAATTTGATGAACTGGGAGAATTAGCTGTCATACTGGATGAGCAGGATACGGGGTCAATGAAAGAGGTTTCAGAATCGCTGAATCAACTTGCTAAGAAGTTGGAAAGCCTGGAATTTAAAAGTCTTCTAAACGCAGAAAACGATATTAATAATGCCATTCTGAATATTCATTCTGGAGCGGGCGGCACAGAATCCTGCGACTGGGCCAGTATGCTTTTAAGGATGTATTCAATGTGGGCTGAGAAAAAAGGATATAAGGTTGAGATGATTGATATGCTGCAGGGAGAAGAAGCCGGTCTTAAAAGCGCAGATATTATTATAACAGGTCCCTATGCATATGGTTATCTTAAGTCGGAAAAAGGCGTACATCGCTTGGTGAGGATTTCTCCTTTTGATTCAAATAAAAGGCGGCATACATCTTTTGCATCTGTGGATGTTATACCTGAGGTTGCAGACGATATAAAGATAGATATAAATGAAGCTGATTTAAAGATAGATACATACAGGGCTGGAGGAGCAGGCGGCCAGAATGTGAATAAGGTGGAAACAGCCGTTAGGATTACTCATGTTCCAACGGGCATTGTTGTACAGTGCCAGAAAGAAAGATCTCAGTTTAAAAATAAGACTACTGCGATGAAAATATTAAAAGCAAAGCTATATGAACGGGAGATGGAGGAAAAGAGAAAAGAGCTGGAAAAAGAATACGCCAAGAAACAAAAGATAGAATGGGGCAGCCAGATTCGCTCATATGTCATGCATCCATATTCAATGGTAAAGGATCATAGAACTGATCATGAAACATCGAATGTGAATGCAGTTATGGATGGATATCTGGACGAATTCATGGAAACATTCTTAAAATGGAAGGTTAATAACCCGTAATGTTACAAAACAAGTCATACTCGTTTTGTAACATTAGAGAGGGATGGATATGTTTGGATGGGTAGTGAGCAAGATTATTGGGACGCAGAATGAAAGGGAAATTAAGAAGCTGCGGCCTTTGGTGGAAAAGATAAATTCTTTTGAGCCAGAGGTTCAGAAGCTTTCTAATGCAGAACTGCGCGAAAAGACAAATCAATTCAAAAAAAGGCTTTTAGATGGCGAGGCTTTAGATGATATTTTGCCAGAGGCTTTCAGCGTAGTGCGCGAGGCCAGTAAGCGCACTGTAAACATGAGGCATTTTGATGTCCAGCTTATTGGCGGGGTTGTGCTTCATCAGGGAAAAATCAGCGAGATGTCAACAGGCGAGGGAAAGACGCTTGTAGCTACTTTGCCTGCTTATTTGAATGCCTTGAGCGGCAAGGGAGTTCATATTATAACAGTAAATGATTATCTTGCGCGAAGAGATAGAGAATGGATGGGGCCTATATATGAATTCCTGGGCCTTACGGTTGGCGTTATCCAGCATGATATGGATCCTCAATTAAGACAGATAGCTTATGGAAGCGATATTACTTACGGAACAAATAATGAATATGGTTTTGATTATCTTAGAGACAATATGGTTATTAGAAAAGAAGATATGGTCCAGCGCGAATTGAATTATGCGATTGTGGATGAGGTGGACAGCATTCTTATAGACGAGGCGCGTACGCCGCTTATTATCTCAGGGCCTTCAGATGAGGCTACTGATAAATATTATAAATGCGATAAGATTGTCCCTAAATTAAAAGGCAGGATTATCTTAGAAAAAGATGAGATTGACGCAAAGTTTAAAGGCATAGACTTATCAAAAGGCTATGATTACATAATTGATGAAAAGGCAAACACAGCTCATCTTACAGAAGACGGGGAAATAAAAGCCGCTGAGATGCTTGGTATAAGCAATATGCATGATATCTCTACAATGGAATACAGGCATCATGTGATACAGGCGTTAAAAGCTCACAGTATTCTTTTTAAAAAGGACGTGGATTATGTTGTAAAAGACGGCGAGGTCATTATTGTAGATGAATTTACAGGCCGCTTGATGCCAGGAAGAAGGTGGTCGGATGGCCTGCATCAGGCAATAGAGGCAAGAGAAGGACTTAAAATAGAAAGGGAAAATCAGACGCTAGCCACAATCACATTCCAGAATTATTTCAGGATGTATAAAAAACTGGCTGGCATGACAGGCACTGCAATGACAGAAGCCAATGAATTCAGCCATATTTATAAATTAGACACAGTTTTAATACCTACGAACAGGCCTTTAATAAGAGTCAATCACCCGGATATAATTTATAAAACAGAAAAAGAAAAATTCAACGCAGTGTGTAATGAGATAGAGGAGTTGTATAAAAAAGGCAGGCCTATTCTTGTCGGCACTATCACAATAGAAAAGTCAGAACGCTTAAGTTCGACTTTGAAAAGACGCGGTATCCCGCACAATGTTTTAAATGCAAAGTATCATGAAATGGAAGCGACTATTGTGGCTCAGGCAGGAAGATTAAATGGAGTTACGATTGCTACAAATATGGCTGGCAGGGGTACTGATATTTTACTTGGCGGTAATCCTGATTACATGGTCAATGATTGGCTGAAGGCAAAAGGCATGGGGCCCAAAGATGTGAGTCAGGAAGAACGCGAGAAGTGGTTTAGCGAAGCAAAAGAAAAAGTAAAGGAAGAGCATGAGAAGGTTGTAAGTTTAGACGGGCTGCATATCATAGGTACTGAGCGCCATGAATCCCGCCGTATAGATAATCAGCTGCGCGGCCGTTCCGGAAGGCAGGGCGATCCTGGCTCATCAAGGTTTTACATATCTTTAGAGGATGACTTGATGCGGCTTTTTGGTTCAGACAGGATTTCTTCAATTTATAACAGGCTTGGCATAGAAGAGGGGCAGGATATACAGCATCCACTCATATCGAGAGCCATAGAGGTTGCCCAGAAAAGAGTGGAACAGCATAATTTTGATATACGTAAGCATGTGCTTGAATATGACAATGTAATGAATAAGCAAAGAGAAGTTATATATGAAGAGAGAAAGAAAATTCTCATGGGGGAAAACGTCAGAGAGCATATTTACGAGATTATAGAAGAAGTATTAGACGATGCAATAATAATGTATATGAATCCCGAAGTGCATAAGGCTGATTGGAAATACGCAGAATTCAATGAATGGCTATGGTCAAAATTTAATATAAAGATTCAGAATATAGAAGAGATGGTTGAAGGTAAAGACGCAGAAGGCATCCTGGATTACTTAGTCGAAATAATAAAATCAGCATATATGGACAAAGAAAAAAATATGCCTCAGGGATTGATGGCCCATCTTGAAAAGATGATCATGCTGCAGGTTATTGATACTAAATGGAAAGACCATCTTTACGCAATGGATAATCTGAGGGAAGGCATAGGCCTTCGGGCATATGGCCAGCGCGATCCGCTTGTAGAATACCAGCATGAAGGTTATGATATGTTTATGGCAATGATAGAAAGCGTAAAACATGAGACAATAGAGTTTTTGTTCAAAGTTCAGGCAGTAAGAGAGGAAAGTCCTATAAGAGGAGTATTTCAATCTTTGCCGCAGGAATTTGTAAAGACAGATGCAGCCCCTATGTCCAAGATTTCAGTGCCCAAGGCGCGAAGAGGAGAAGAATTTCAGGAAGAGCTTCCAGAAGATAGGCCTTCCGTGGAACAATATAAACGCTCAGAACAAAAAGTTGGCCGCAATGACCCATGCCCATGCAATAGCGGCAAAAAATATAAGAAATGTTGTGGAAAATAATAGTATCTGCCCTGCTTTTAATTTTTGCTTTTCCAAATTTTAACCTTAGTTTCCTCGCTTTTATTGGTTTTATTCCGCTTTTCTTTGCAATTGAAAACAAATCCCCTAAAAAAGTATTTCTAATTTCCTATATCACAGGATTGATTTTTTATATAGGCGTTTTGTACTGGCTTTATCATGTGACGGTTATCGGCCTAATTGTACTATGTCTTTATCTAGCGCTATATTTTGGAATTTTTGGAGTAATTATAAGTCGTTTTGGTATTTTGTCAGCTCCGATTGCATGGATAATTCTAGAATATATTCAGGCGCATCTTTTCATAATGGGTTTTGGCTGGGCATTATTAGGTTATTCGCAGTATAGAAATATTCCATTAATTCAAATAGCTGATTTTTCAGGAGTATATGGAGTTTCGTTTGTGGTGATGATGGTAAACGTGGCTATTTGGCATGTCATTGCGAGGATGCGAAGCAGCCGAAGCAATCTCAAAAAAAAGATTGCTTCGTCGGCCTTCGGTCTCCTCGCAATGACAAGTTTAATTTTGATTGCAAGTTATACTTATGGATTTTTTAGACTAAATGAAAGACATGGCGCAAACTCTGTAAAAGTTTCAGTTATCCAGGGTAATATTCCGCAAGAGCTTAAATGGGACACTGAAGCCCAAGATATGATAATTGAAAAATACATCGCCTTGACAAAAATGTCAGCCTTTGATAATCCTGATCTAATAATCTGGCCTGAGACGTCTTTTCCCGGGTTTTTTGAAATAGATAAAGAAATTACTGATAAGGTTTTAAATCTGGCAAAGGATATAAAGATTCCGATTTTAGTAGGAATAAACACAGAAAAAGATAGAAAGTATTTCAATAGCGCAGGGTTAATTTCCAGCCAAGGCAAGTTTATAGATAAATATGATAAGATCCATCTTGTTCCATTTGGCGAATATGTGCCATTCTCAAATAAATTCCCGGCATTGCATAAATTAGTGCTGGGCGAACTCGGCGAATTTACCCCAGGCTATGAATTTAAAATATTTAGCATAGGGCATAGAGCAGAGAGCATAGAGCTGAAGTTTGCTGTCTTAATTTGCTTCGAAGATATTTTTTCAGAACTTTCCAGAAAGTTCGTTAAAAATGGCGCCAAATTCCTGATTGTTATCACAAACGACGCATGGCATGGTAAAAGCGGGGCAGCATACCAGCATGCAGCGAATTCAGTTTTCAGGGCAATTGAAAATAGAACTCCTATTGTAAGATGCGCCAACACAGGCTATTCCTGCTTCATAGATTCAAGAGGCAGGATATATGACAGCGTAGAAGAAAAAAGCGCGCATCTCTTTGTTACAGGTTACAAGACCTCAGAAGTGAATTTTTAGAAATTATTATTTAACCTATTGAAAATACAAGTGTTATATGGTATAATTACAATTGTAAATATGTAGTCTTTATTTTATAATTCAAATGGAAAGTTATTTTTTTTGCCAAAATTATGTTAAAGTTTAAAAAAGTTTTTAATATTAAAATTATATCAATACCTATAATTATGCTATTTGTATTTAATAGCGCAGTATATGGGATAGACCTGCCTAGAAATACCCTCCACAACAAGTTAAGAGTTCCTGTTGGAAATAGCTATGAAAGAATGTTACAGGCAATGCAACAGAAATATGAAGAACATGAAACATCTCTAGATAAAAAAATAAAAGAGCTTGCTAAAGATTCTAAGTCTTTATCAGAGATTTCAGGCCTTGAAAATGAATTCATAGCTATTATAAAAGATGGCGGTTTCGAAAATATGCTTGAAAAGCTAAACATTGTTTTAGGTAATACAGGCGGAAGGATTCAGGTTATATTTGTTGAAGATGAAACTAAACTTCCTCAATTTGAAGGAAAATCAGTTTGGGGCCATGCTGGAACATTTATTACAGTATTTGCAGTAAGAGAGAAAGGCGAGAATGAAGAAGCAGTAGAAAATGATGAAAATATAAGAAAAAGGATTATCGGAAGAATATTTCATGAGATAAGAGCAAGGTCAACAATTGCTAAAAAAAGATTTGATGAAGTAAACTGGGCCGCCTTATCTGAATCAGAAGCTGAAGCTAAAATAAGAGAGTTATTAAGTTCGTTTGAAAAACAAAACGAAGAAATACAAAAACAAATAGAAGCAGAAAGAAAGATTAGTAGCGGAACTTTGTTTAGTGAATTTAAAGCCCTTGAATTTGACGAACAAGTTTCAAATAGGCTTAGAGATTATGCTATGACTAGACGAGACTTTTTGAAACTAGGCGCTTTGGCACTAGGAGCATATATACTATATCGAACCAGACTTTTGGGGCTTATAGGCTATTCAGCATCCTACCCTAAAGATATTCCTGAAGAGTTAATTGATTATGTGATAGTTGGAATAGATGAAATCCCAAACGATAATATAGAAGGTTATGTTAAAGAAAGACTTTGGACTAAACCTGAGAATATAAGAGCGCTTACAGACGCAAGTTATCACTTTAGTGTTTCCCGCGTATTAACGGTATCTGTTTTAAGTACAGAGATTTTTGCAATGGATAGCGGCGTAAGACGAGATCAGGAAAGCGTAATAAGCACTCTCCATGGATATGATACGTTTTCCGAAGGAATTGCTCAGTTACAAGTAAGGCATGCTGTTAGATTTTTTCCAGCTTTATACGAAGACGCAATGACCCCAGGCGCTCCTAGTTATTTAAAAGAAGCCATAGAGCCGTACGCATATCTTTCTACTTCAATTGGTGAAAGAGATGAAAAAGGTGCCCTGATTTATTTTAAAGAAATAAAGGATATACTTAAAAACGATGTGTTATGTATCTATATGATGACTATGTATATTCGTGAAGCAATGGTAATACTTCATGAGTCGGATCCATTATTCAGGGATCCCAATGCACTTGATGTATTTTCTATCCCAACTGCATTTGAAGCTAGCGCTATTGGCAGTTATTATGTTTATGGGCCTCCATTTGCTTTAAATCCGGATAATACAAGCGTATGGAATAGGATTGTTGGAAGAGATGTTTCGGTTCCAGATCATAATATTTATAAAATTAAAGTCCATCAAAATGGCTGGAATTGGCTGGAGCTGGATAAATATCTTAAACAAGATGGTATAAATGGTATTTCCATGGAGAGTACTGGACATCGTACGTTTTCAGAGGTTATGAATTGGATGGCTGATGTATGGGCAATTGAACATGCTACGCCTTATGATGAAGGACTTTTTGGTTTAGTACTTACTAATAAAGAGGATATTCTGGCGCAACAAATACCACCTCAATACGCCTATATGGCCAGGATGTTTGCGCATTCTCCTGTCTATGGGTTTGATGTGCCTTATAGTTATCCTAATAATTGGCAGACAAGCCAAGCGCCGGCAATACCTACACTCCAGTCAACGCCTCCACCAGTTTTTGTCGGAGACCTGCCTGAGGGTTTTGGCTCTGATACGCAAGGTATTTTTTATACTATTCAACAAGGTAATGCTCAGTGGAGCGATAGCCTGTGGAATGTGGCAACAAGGGTTTTTAATGAACTGAATTATCTTTATCCTGATGCGCCTGATATCAATTATATCCTTGATAGCATTATTATCCCTTTAAATCCTAACATAGCTAATAGAGATGCAATTATATACCCAGGACAGAAGATCTATGTTTACTCTCTTGCGCAGTCCAGTGTGAACTATATACATAGACATGGTATGATGTCTCTCAAGTATACTGATCCAACAGCCGGCCTTAGAAAAACTAGAAACCAGATATAGTAGCCTGCCTAAAAAATCTATTCATAAAAACAATCGAAATATATCTATAAGCGCAGTAGAGGGTATTTTTCTTTAGTTATTCAAATAATACAATTCCAATAAATAGATATTGACATAATAGTTTAATGTATGTATAATTTTTTTTCTTTCGTTTTAATTTTTTGATAAATTTTTTAGAAAGGAGGGTCAAATGGATAGATTTAAGGCGTATTTTTTCATATTTTTTTGTGTGCTTATTTCTATGATTTTTTCAGGGTGCGGAACTATAAAAGGGATAGGCAATGATATAAGCATAGTAGGGGAGATATTAAAAAAGGTTTAAATAAAATTGTTTTCAAAAAGCACTAATATTTATTTTATAAAAAACTACAGGCTTTAAAATCAAAATATATAGCTGCTTAACAGAAAGAGTCAGTTTTCTATTACCGGTTACAAATCCCCACCCATTATTTGCATAAGCTAACTTTACAGTTGGTGCCAGGCACGAATTGTAAAGTTAGCCCTAATTATATTGACACTATATAGCATAATAATATATAATTGAGCAGTTGAGGAGTTTTTTATAATGTCGGCTGCTCATCCTGAGGAGCGAAGCGACGAAGGATCTTTGTGGAAGAGATGAATGAATTCATGAAACAGCGCATTGATAAGTTGAATGCTCTCAAAGAGATAGGGATTGAGGCGTATGGAAGAAGATTTGACAAGCCTATTAGCATAGAAACAATGCTCAAGGAATCCAAAGAAGGCGATTCTGTCCAGACAGCGGGCCGCATCACTGCTTTAAGAGAGCATGGAAAGTCTAGTTTTGTTGACTTAAGAGACGCGAGTTCCAGAGTCCAAGTTTATATCAAAGCAGATATTATAGGCAAGGATATATATAATAATATATTTAAAAGATTAGATATAGGTGATATATTGGGCGTTAAGGGGAAACTCTTCAAGACCCACACGGGAGAAATTACTATAAACGCAGAGGAAATCACTATCTTGAGCAAAGGCCTGAGGAGTTTACCTGAAAAATGGCATGGCCTGAAAGATGTGGATACAAGATACAGGCAGAGATACGTGGATTTGATAGTAAATGAAGATGTGCGCAAGGTTTTCCAGACTCGCAGCCGAATTATCTCAAAGATACGCCAACTCCTGGATAAGAAAGGATTTTTAGAAGTCGAAACCCCTATGATGCAATCAATAGCAGGAGGAGCAGCAGGTGAGCCTTTTAAGACGCATCATAATGCTCTTGATATTGATTTATTTCTGCGCTTAGCGCCGGAATTGTATTTGAAAAGATTATTAGTAGGCGGATTCGATAAGGTTTACGAGCTTAATAGAAATTTCAGGAACGAAGGCATTTCAATAAGGCATAATCCTGAATTTACAATGATAGAAATATATGAAGCTTATTCTGACTGCCAGGGCATGATGCAGCTTACGGAAGAGATTTTTAATTTTGTTGCAAACGAAGTCCTGGGGACTAATAAGATAAAATTCGCAGATGTGGTCATAGACCTGAATCCGCCATGGCCGAGATGGTCATTTGCAGAAGAGATCAAAAAGAAATTTGACATTAATCCTGACGACTCTTCCAAGGAATGGATCAAAAAGCTTCATGCTAAAGGCGTGGATTTTAAAGCCAAGGATATTACGCGTTCGCAAATAGCCAATATTATAACAGAGATGCTTGAGCCTGAGACAGGAGATAGGCCTATCTTTGTAATAGATTTATTCGCAGAGTTATGCCCTCTTGCAAAAAGGAAAAAAGATAGCCCGCTTTTAACAGACAGATTTGAGCTTTTCATGGGAGGCATGGAGATCGCAAACGCATATTCAGAGCTCAATGACCCTATAGAGCAGAAAAAAAGATTTGAAGAACAACTAGTCGGACAGGAAGGCGTAAAAAAAATAGATGAGGATTTTATAAGGGCCCTGGAATACGGCATGCCGCCTGCGGGCGGGCTTGGCATAGGGATAGACAGAATGGTAATGCTTTTTGCAAACCAGCCGTCTATACGAGATGTAATTTTGTTCCCGCAATTAAAACCGGAAGCATAAATATGCCATACGAATTGTGGATTAGCTTTAGATATCTGGTCTCGAAGCGCAAAGAAAAATTTATCTCCATCATAAGTTTTATCTCGATAATGGGCGTGGCTGTGGGCGTAACAGCCCTTATTGTGGTGCTGGCTGTGATGAGCGGCTTTGACAATGACCTTCGCGAAAAGATAGTTGGCACAAATTCGCATATAATAGTTGAAAAAGAAGGCGGCATCTCTGATTATAACGGCCTTGCGAGCAAGATAAATAAGATACAGCACGTAAAAGCAAGTTCTCCTTTTCTGAATGGCCAGGCCCTCATAAGGCAGGATGAACAAGTCCTTGGTGTAATATTAAGAGGCATAGACCCTGTAAGAGAAAAGGATGTCACTAATATACAAAAATACCTGGAGTCAGGAACGCTCAATCTTAAAAAGGACACAGTCCTGATAGGAAAAGAGCTTTCTTCTAGGCTGGGTTTAAAGATAGGGGATGCTATTTCTTTGATATCTGCTGCGGATCCTGAACCAAAGGGTTTTAAGGTAGCGGGTATCTTTAATTCAGGCATGTTTGAGTATGACATGAGTCTTATATTTACAAATCTTGAGGGCGCCCAGAATTTTTATGCCACCGGCAATGTGGCAGGCGGCATAGGCGTGCGGGTGGATGATGTAAACAACGCAGACCGCATAAAAAAAGATGTCCAGAAACAGATAGGGTTTGATTATTGGGTAAGAAGCTGGTCAGAGTTGAATAAAAATCTATTCAGCGCCCTGAAACTTGAGAAGATAACCATGTTCATAATACTTGCGCTCATTGTGGTTGTGGCGTGCTTTAATATAGCCAGCGCTCTTATCATGATGGTTATGGAAAAGACAAAAGATATAGGCATCCTTAAATCAATAGGAGCTGATAATAAAAGCATAAGAAAGATATTTATGCTGGATGGTTTTCTAATAGGTTTCACAGGAACGCTTATTGGCGCCATAGGAGGTTTTGGCCTATGTTACTTATTAAAGACATATCAATTTATAAAATTGCCAAAAGACATTTATTACATAGACAGGCTGCCTGTTAATCTGGAGCTGTCGGATTCAATAATTGTAATAGCCGCAGCAATACTGATAAGTTTATTATCAACGCTTTATCCGTCATGGCAGGCAGCTAAGATGGAGCCGGTGGAAGCGCTTAGATACGAATAAAGATGCTAAGAGCAGATAACGTTCATAAGATATACAAAGATGGCAAAAGAGAACTGCATGTTTTAAGGGGGGTTAGCTTAGAATTAAGGAAAGATGAAGTAATTGCAATTGTGGGCCCTTCTGGAGCAGGCAAGTCAACACTTTTACATATATTAGGCGGCGTAGATAAGCCAAGCTCAGGCAAAGTATTTTTGGACAACTCTGATTTTTACAGTTTGGACGATATTAAAAGAGCCAGGTTTAGAAATCAAAAAATAGGATTTGTGTTTCAGTTTTATCACCTGCTCCCTGATTTTACAGCATTGGAAAATGTAATGCTGCCAGCGTTTATAAAAGGTGAAAAATGGAGGACGAAAGGTGGAGCGCTGAGGAATAAAGCTGAGATTCTATTGGAAGATGTAGGGCTTGGGAAAAGAATGCGCCACAGGCCGAGCGAACTTTCAGGAGGAGAGCAGCAGAGAGTCGCTATAGCAAGGGGTTTGATAAATAATCCAAAGGTGCTCTTGTGCGATGAGCCTACGGGCAATCTGGATTCTGAAATGGGCCTGGAGATATTGAATATATTGTTTAATCTTAATAAAAAGAATAAAACAGCAATTGTGATTGTTACTCACGATAAGGAAATAGCGCGAAGAGCTGATAGAATTGTAGAAATGAAGGATGGGATTTTAGTTTAAAGTTAAAAATGGAGGAGATATGGGCTTAAAGGTTTATATTAATGGTGAATATTTTGAGAAAAACGAAGCAAAGGTTTCTGTTTTTGATCACGGGCTTTTGTATGGCGACGGAGTGTTTGAAGGAATCCGCTCATATGCTAGGCTTATTTTTAAATTAAAGGAGCATATAGACAGGCTTTACGAGTCTAGTCATGGCATCATGCTGAATATTCCGCTTTCCAAAGAAGATATGATAAAGGCAGTGGTGGAAACGCTTAAATTAAATCAATTGGACAATGCCTATATCAGGCTTATAGTTACAAGAGGCATAGGGGATCTAGGCCTGGACCCAAGGAAGTGTAAGTCCGCTTCTATTATCATCATTACGGATAATATAAAGCTTTATCCTGAAAAGATGTACAAGGAAGGATTGAGCATTATTACAGTGCCTACGCCAAGGAATATACCAGAGGCGTTAAACCCTCAGATTAAATCTCTGAATTACCTTAACAATATTCTTGCAAAAATAGAGGCATTAAACTGCGGATATGAAGAGGCATTAATGTTTACTGCCCATGGATATGTGGCAGAATGCACAGGAGATAATATTTTTATTATAAAAGACAATAACCTGATCACTCCGCCTGCGTATCTCGGGATACTTAAAGGCATTACAAGGGCGTGCGTGATGGATATTGCAAAGAAAATTGGCATGACAGTAAAAGAAGAAGTAATCACAAGGCATAATATCTTTACAGCTAGCGAGTGTTTTCTTACAGGCACTGCGGCAGAGATCATACCTGTTGTGCGCGTGGACAAAAGGATTATCGGAGACGGAAAACCTGGGAAAATTATATTAAATTTAATGAAGGAGTTTAAGAAACTGACGAAGACAGACGGGGTAAAATATTAAAATTATCCAGACCAGCTGTGGTCTGAGGCACATTAGAAAAGTTTTGGCAAATGTCCGCAAGGATTTACAGCGAGTTTCGGTCAGTTGACAAAGCGATAGTCGGCAGAGAAACGAGCTGTAAACCGTAGCGGACGGCAAAACTATTTCGTGCCGAACGACCACAGCTGGTCTGGATAAGAATATAAATTACAGGAGGGAATAATGGTCTGCAATATATGCGGCAAGAGCCAGGCTACTGTGCATCTTACAGAAATAATAGATGAACAGATAACAGAACTGCATCTGTGCGAGGAATGCGCTCAGAAAAAAGGCGCCCAGATGGAAAGCCATTTCGGGCTTTCCGATCTTCTGGCTGGCCTGGCTGATCTTGGCACGCAGTTCAATAAAACAAAAACAGAGCCTAAGCTTAAATGCCCTAAGTGCGGGCTTACCTATGAAGATTTTAAAAAGGTGGGAAGGCTCGGCTGCGGCGAATGCTATAATGCTTTTAAAGAAGCGCTTGTTCCTCTTTTAAAAAGGATACACGGGTCCACGCAGCACTATGGTAAATCCCCTAAAAAAATAGCCAAGATAGTCAAGGCAAAGAATGAATTAGATGTCCTGAAAGAAAAACTTCAGAAGGCAATACAGAAAGAGGACTTTGAAGAAGCAGTTAAACTGCGCGATAAGATAAGAGAATTAGAGAAGAAGAATAATAAATAAGAGGAGAAGCCCATGACATTGGATGATTTATTGAATAACACCGGCGAATGGATCAGGTGCACAGGCCCTGCCTGTGATATTGTGATGTCTTCGCGCGTGAGGCTGGCAAGAAATCTTGCGAATTATCCTTTTTCGCATTGGGCAAGCAAGAAAGAACAGGAGACAGTCCTTTGGACTTCAAAAGAAAGTATTTTGTCGCTCAAGAAATTAAAAGACTCATTATTTGTGGAAATAGGAAAGCTAGACTCTATAGATAAGCAATTTCTTGTGGAAAGGCATCTTATGAGCAAGGAACATATGATAGACGCAGAAAATAAAGGTTTGTCTGTGGGCCAGGATGAAGTCATTAGCATAATGATCAATGAAGAAGACCACCTGCGCATGCAGGTCATGAAATCAGGTTTTAATTTAAAAGAGGCGTGGCAGATAATAAATGACATAGATGCTGAATTGGGGAATTCCCTGGATTTTGCGTATTCCATGGATTTCGGGTATCTCACAGCCTGTCCTACAAATACAGGGACCGGCATGAGGGCATCTGTAATGCTGCATTTGCCTTCGCTTGTGATGACAAAACAGATCGGAAAAGTCCTGCAGGCTATTACAAAGTTGAGTTTGACTGCGCGCGGCTTATACGGAGAGGGTACGGAGGCGAGTGGTAATTTTTTCCAGATATCAAACCAGGTTTCTCTGGGCCACAAAGAGGATGATATAATAGATAATATAGACAGGATTATAAAACAAATAGTCGATCATGAGCAGAGCGCCAGAGAAACGCTTCTTGCGCAAAATAGAGAAGCCCTGGAAGATAGAATTTGGCGGGCATATGGAACATTGAAAAGCGCCCATATAATAACAAGCACAGAGACCATAGACCTTCTTTCGCTTGCAAGGCTGGGAGTTGACTTAGGCGTGATAAAACAGGCAGACAGAACTCTTATTAATGAACTTTTTGTAATAACTCAGCCTGCGCACCTTCAAAAACTGGAAAAGAAAAAACTCAGCCCTAATCAGAGAGACGTTAAGAGAGCAGAGATCATCAGAGAAAAATTAGGGAAACAATAGACAGGAGGAATTGGCTATGTTCAACAGGTTCACAGAGCGCGCGAGGAAAGTAATAATTTTAGCAAAAGAAGAGGCGAAGAGGTTTAATCACGATTATATAGGCACTGAGCATATATTGCTCGGGCTTTTAAGAGAAGGGGAAGGCGTGGCCGCAGTCGTGCTTCAAAAAATGGGCCTCAATCTACAGCAGATACGGATGGAGATAGAAAAGATTGTGAAGCCAGGCCCACCTATGGTTGTCTCAGGGGATGTGCCTTTTACTCCCACAGCAAAAAAAGTTATAGAGCTTTCAAGCGAAGAGGCAAGGTCTCTCGGCCATAACTATATAGGCACAGAACATATTTTATTAGGACTTATAAGAGAGGGTGAAGGCGTTGCGTCCCAAGTGCTGGTAAATCTTGGTCTTGATCTGAATAAAGTTAGAGAAGAGATAGCTGAGCTTTTAGGCTCTAATATGCAGCCTGGTTTTGGAGGCCCTCAGCAAGGGCAGGCTCAAGCAACAGGGCATACTTCGCAGCAGAGAACAAGTTCTAAAACTCCTGCGCTTGATGCGTTTGGCAGGAACCTTACTCAACTTGCGCGCGACAATAAATTAGATCCTGTAATAGGGAGAGAGAGTGAAATAGAAAGGGTTATCCAGATACTTTCAAGGCGCACAAAAAATAATCCAGTGCTTTTAGGCGAAGCAGGGGTTGGGAAAACAGCAATAGTGGAAGGCCTTGCGCAAAAGATAGTGAAAGGCGATGTGCCTGAAATATTGAAAGATAAAAAGGTAATAATCCTGGATCTTGCGCTCATGGTAGCTGGCACAAAATATAGAGGCCAGTTTGAAGAGAGAATAAAAGCAGTAATGGATGAGATAAAAAGGTCTGAAAATGTTATTATTTTTATTGATGAATTGCATACCCTGGTTGGAGCAGGAGGAGCGGAAGGCGCGATAGACGCTTCAAATATACTGAAGCCTGCTCTTTCAAGAGGCGAGATACAGTGTATAGGAGCGACTACCCTGGTTGAATATAGAAAACACATAGAAAAAGACGCTGCGCTTGAAAGGCGTTTTCAGATAATTATGGTTGAACCTCCTAGTGTTAGTGAAACAGTGGAAATACTAAAAGGCCTCAGGGACAGGTATGAAGCTCATCATAGAGTTGAGATTACAGATTCCGCAGTAGAGGCTGCAGCCAAATTTTCGGACAGGTATATTGCAGGAAGGTTTTTGCCTGACAAGGCGATAGACTTAATAGATGAAGCAGGCGCAAAGGCCAGACTTTCCATTATGACCGCTCCTAAGGAAATAAAGGATATGGAGAGCGAGATAGAGAATATCCATAAAGAAAAAGATTCTGCGATAAAAAACCAGGATTTTGAAAAAGCCGCTAATCTGAGGGATGAGGAAAAGAAAGCCAGGCTAAGGCTGGATAAGACGCGAGAGGAATGGAAAAAATCCAGGACGGAGGCAAGGCCAAAGGTTGACGAAGAAATGATCGCCAATATGGTTTCAAAATGGACAGGCATACCTATTTTCAGGCTTGAAGAAAAAGAGTCTGAACGGCTTATGAAGATGGAAGATGAGCTGCACAATAGAATAATTGGCCAGGATGAGGCCATAAGCGCTATTGCCCATGCAGTCAGGCGTTCGCGCGCAGGCATAAAGGATCCAAAGAGGCCGATAGGCTCTTTTGTATTCCTTGGGCCTACAGGCGTAGGTAAAACTCATTTGGGGAGAGTCCTCGCAGAATTTATGTTCGGCGATGAAAACGCGCTCATACAGCTTGATATGTCTGAGTACATGGAAAAATTTAATGTGTCAAGGCTTGTAGGAGCTCCTCCTGGATACGTGGGCTATGAAGAAGGCGGGCAGCTTACAGAAAAAGTCAGGCGCAGGCCTTACTCAGTCGTACTTTTGGATGAAATAGAAAAGGCTCACCCTGATGTATTTAATATCCTGCTTCAAGTCCTTGAAGACGGACGCCTTACAGACAGTTTCGGCAGAAAGGTGGACTTCAGAAATACAATACTTATCATGACATCTAATGTCGGAACAGAGATATTCAGAAAACATGGTTCCCTTGGTTTTAAATCAGAATCACAGGAATTTACTTACAAGGATATGAAAGAGAGGCTTCTGGATCAGGTTAAAAAAACATTTAAACCTGAATTTTTAAACAGGATTGACGATACAATAGTATTCCATCCGCTCACAAAGGATGACCTCTATAAGATTATAGAAATAGAGATGGAAGAGGTTAAGGCCAGGTTGAAAGAGCAGGCTGTGGACATAAGCCTTGACCAGTCGGCAAAAGACCTTTTAATAGAAAAAGGTTTTGATCCTGTTTTCGGCGCAAGGCCTTTGAAGCGCACCATACAAAGGTTTCTGGAAGATCCTTTGGCAGAGGAAATCATCTCAAAACGCTTTGAAAAAGGAAAACCCGTAAAGGTATCCGCAGAAAACGGAAAACTTGTATTAAAATAACAGATGAACCATAGAGATAGGAATTTAAGGATTGTAACGCTAACTGCAATTTTAATCTTTATTATTACAGTGAGCGCCAGAGCGATAGACTTAGGAATTGATAAAGCAGTTTCTTTAAATTTTTATTTTTGTGACAATAAAAAGGTGGTTTCAGAATTAAAAATAGACAGCCTGGATATTAAAGGCGCAATTCTATCCGGCAACTTTATTTTAAAGGCCAAGGTATTGAAAAATAACGGCCTGACTGGAAAACTTTATTCCAGCAATATGACCATAAATTCAAGCGCTTTGCCGGATTTAAAGATATTCTTCAAGCTTACAAAGGATAAGCTTGAGGTCTATTCTCTGAATTTTGGAAATGCGTATCGTTTAAAAGGCACTGTAAGATTAAAAGAACAGTTTGAAACAAATATATATTTTGAAATACTCAGGGCTAACCTGAAAGATATTGCAACAATAATAAAGGCAAAAAGGCCGGATGTTGTAACCGGCGTTATTAACGGACTTTTCAATATAAAAGGCCCGCTCAATAACCTCCAATCAAGCGGTTTTATAGGCGGGAGATATGGAAAGATAGGCCCTATCTGGTATGATTCCGCTGATATAAGAATACAGGGCATAGGGCCTATAATCAACATAGTGGACTCCAGGATCAAGCAGGCTCAGGCTACTTTTACAATGGAAGGTTATATAGACCTGAGAAATATTGTGGGCTCTGATCTCCTAAGTTACATAAAGCTGAAATCTGATATGAAAACAATAGTATGGGATGGCTGGGATATAAGTAAAGATGGTTACGATAGCCTTAAGATGGTTAAGGATATTGGTGATAAGGTATCAGTTGGGTTTAAGACATTCGCTAGAGAAGAACTGCCTCCTTATAAGAAAAGGGACAATCTGGACGAGATGAGCCTGGAATACAAGCTGGATAATGGCCAGGCATTTCAGATGAAATTAAAAGAAAATGAAGAATTTTTTGGCATAGAACACAAGAAGAGGTTTTGAAAGGCTTTTATGAAAGAGTGGATAAAAAGTCTAGGTAAAAAAGCGCTGAATTTTTTTATTTATATAGGCGGCACATTTAATCTGATGGTCGGCACGATATTCCAGGTATTTGTCCCGCCTTTAAGAAAAAAAGAATGGATTATACAAATGCACAAGATAGGCGTCATGAGTTTTCCGATAGTTTTTATGGTTGCGCTATTCACAGGAATGGTGCTGGCGCTTCAGAGCGCGTATCAGTTGACAAAAATGAACGCTCAGATGTATATATCAAGCCTTGTGGCGCTTTCCATGCTCAGAGAACTTGGGCCTGTTTTAACAGCGCTTGTTATTGCGGGCAGGGTAGGGGCCAGTATCACTGCAGAGCTCGGGACAATGAAGGTGAGCGAGCAGATAGATGCTTTGAGGACTCTTGCTACAAATCCCGTGAAATACCTTGTTGTGCCGCGGTTTCTCGCGCTATGCATTATGCTCCCCTTGCTTACAGTTTACGCAGATTTTATAGGCATAATAGGCGGATATATGATAGGAGTTTATAAGCTTCTGATAGGATCTACCATATACTGGAAAATGACATTTGATACGCTTGCGTTCAAGGATTTATTCACAGGGCTTTTTAAGTCGCTTATATTCGCAATAATTATATGCATAGTTTCATGCTATGAAGGTTTTACTACAGAGGGCGGGGCCGAGGGCGTAGGAAAGGCCACAACCCGCTCTGTTGTTATTTCGTTTATTTTAATAATTGCGGCTGACTGTCTTTTCACCGTATTATTTTATTTTATATTTCCGTAAAAGGCATAATGAGAATTTTGGGGATAGATCCAGGCCTTGGAATTACAGGTTATGGCCTCATAGATGCATGTGGCAATAATGTCAAATTAATGGAAGCAGGCATTATAAGGTCTGATGCAAAGGATAAAATAGAAAAGAGGATAGCCAGTATTTATAAAAAAGTCATGAACTTAATAAAGGATACATTGCCTGAGGCAGTGGTTCTGGAAGAACTGTATTCTCATTACAAGCATCCGAAGACTTCTATAATGATGGCTCACGCACGCGGCGCAATATGCCTTGCAGTTGAGCATCAGGATGTCTTGCTTGTAAATTATCCTACTACGAAGATAAAAAAAGCGATTACTGGACGCGGCAGAGCTTCAAAAGAACAGGTGCAGAGGACTGTTACAAGTTTACTGGGGTTAAAGAATCCGCCTGAACCATTTGATGTTACAGATGCTCTGGCTCTCGCAATTACGCATGCCAATATATGGGGGCATAGAAATGATTTGCAGAATTACAGGTAAGTTATTGGAAAAAAAAGAAGAGTCAATATTGCTGGATGTAAATGGGATATGTTACGAAGTGTTTATTCCAAGCGCTGTGATGCAATGCCTTGAAAATAGCATACAGCCGGATGGGGTTATTTCTCTTATCACATACCATTATTTTCAGCTGGAACCATCCAAAGGGTTCCAGTGCCTGATAGGTTTTCTAAATGAAATAGAAAAAGAATTTTTTGAAAAGTTTATAACAGTGTCAGGTATCGGGCCAAAGGCCGCTGTAAGGGCATTGAAGATGCCTATATCCATGATTGCCCAGGCAATTGATATGGCCGATGTGCCTTTTTTAAAGTCCCTGCCTGGCATTGGAGAGCAGAGAGCAAGAGAGATTGTGGCAAAACTTCAGGGCAAGGTGGGAAAATTCGGGCTTATCCAGGATACTAGAACTGGAGCCGAAGCCTTTACGCTCAAGCATGGGATAGAAGAAGAGGCAATGGGTGTTTTATTGCAGCTGCAGTATAAAAAATTCGAAGCCAAAAATATGCTGGATGAAGCATTGAAACGCAATCCTGGAATAAAAACAGCGGAAGATCTTTTAAACGAAGTGTATAAACAAAAGTCAAAGAAATAATACATAGGTATTTATGAATGTTAAGCCTAAAGATGACAGAGAGCGGTTGATTACCGGTCAGGAAGCAGAGGAAGAGGCAGTATGTAATATTTCCTTGAGGCCTGAAAGTTTCAAGAATTTTGTAGGCCAGAAGCATGTAATCGAAAATGTAAATATCGCAATAAAGGCCGCAAAGAAAAGAAAAGAAGGCCTTGAGCATATTCTGCTTTCAGGCCCCCCTGGGTTGGGAAAGACAACGCTTGCCCATATTATAAGCCGCGAGATGGGAGCCAAGATTACTGCTACCTCAGGACCCGCGATAGAAAGGGCAGGAGATCTTATAGGGATTCTTACTAATCTTGGCGAGGGCGATATACTTTTTATCGACGAGATTCACAGGCTATCAAAGGTTGTAGAAGAATTTATCTACCCTGCTATGGAAAATTTTCAGATAGATTTTCTTATAGATAAAGGGCCTTACGCAAAGACCATAAAGTTCAATTTAAAAAGATTTACGCTTATCGGCGCTACAACCCGCGCAGGATTATTGAGCGCGCCTTTAAGAAGCAGGTTCGGCATGTTTTACCACCTCGAATTTTATGAGGCGGATGACCTGGTAAAAATAATAGAGCGGTCCGCAGAACTTTTAAATATACCCCTTAATAAAGACGCAGCTATTGAGATTGCGAGCCGTTCGCGCGGCACGCCCCGCGTAGCTAACAGGCTCTTAAGAAGAGTGAGGGATTACAGCGAAGTAAAAGGCAATAAGAAAGTAGACAAGGAGATTGCTATTGCCGGCCTTACGTCGCACAGGATAGATAACGCGGGCCTGGATGACATAGATAGAAAAGTCATGAAAGCAATAATTGATTTCTATGACGGCGGGCCGGTGGGCATAGAATCGCTTGCCGCTACCCTGAATGAAGAGAGCGATACCATAGTAGATGTGGTGGAGCCATTTTTATTGAAAATAGGATTTCTTAAGCGGACGCCAAGGGGCAGGGAAGTTACAAAACTGGCGTACGATCATTTGAAGATAACGTATAAAAAAGAATCGCAGAAAGAATTATTTTGATATTATGATCGAAATTATAAATCTTTCCAAGTCATTTACCGGCGCAAAGGTTTTGGATAACCTGAATCTTATTATAAATTCAGGCGAGGTTATTGTTATAATAGGCCGTTCAGGCTGCGGGAAAAGCGTGCTATTAAAGCATATAATAGGGCTTATAAAACCTGATATGGGCCAGGTTATTATAGATGGGAACGATATGACAAGACTTGAAGAATATGAGATGGATAAGCTCAGGCTTAGCTTCGGAATGCTTTTCCAGGGAGCTGCTTTATTTGATTCAATGACAGTGGGAGAGAATGTGGGATTTAAATTAAGAGAGCATACTGATATCTCAGACTCAGAGATTCGGAAAAAAGTCGCAGATGCTCTGGAGCTTGTGGGTTTAAAGGGCATAGAGAATCTGATGCCTAGCGAGCTAAGCGGAGGAATGAAAAAAAGGGTAGGGCTTGGCCGCGCGATCTGCAATAACCCAAAGATTATATTATACGATGAGCCGACTACAGGATTGGATCCAATAATGGCTGATGCGATAAATGGCCTCATCGCAGATTTGAATAATAAATTGAACGTAACATCCATAGTTGTAACTCATGACATGGTCAGCGCCTTTAAAATAGCTGACAGGATAGCGATGTTATACAAAGGAAAGATTATAACTATTGGAACGCCTGATGAAATTAAGAATACAAAAGATCCGATAGTAAAACAGTTTATAACAGGAGCGGCAAAAGGGCCGATTACAGAAGACGCATAATAAAAGGGGGCCATAAATGTTTACACGCATGAATTTTGAATTAAAGGTCGGTATATTTATTTTCATAGGGTTAGTTATATTATCCGTAATAATATTTTCTATAGGCAATTTTTATAGCGTAAAACGCGGGTATACCCTTAACGTAGTCTTCAGCTTTGCAAACGGCATAGGCATAGGCGCGCCTGTGCGTTATTCAGGGGTTCAGGTGGGCGAAGTGCAGGAGATAAATATTTATTTTGATGAAAAGGAGAATAAACCCCTTGTTAAACTAGCTGTGTGGGTATCTCAAAATACATGGATTAATGAAAATGCAAAGGCATCTATTAATACGCTTGGGCTTCTGGGCGAAAAATATCTGGAGATTTCCCCTGGCACCAGGGACGCAAGGCTTCTGCAAAAAGGAGATATCCTGAGGGGGCATGACCCCGTATCTACAGAAGAGATCGCCAGGTCCGCCAAGGAGCTTATAGAAAAAATAGGAGCTCTTACAGAATCCGTGGATAAGATTGCGGGGGATGAAGGTTTGAGAATATCTTTAAAAAATACGGTTAATAATATGGAGGCGTTGAGCGGAGACCTGAGGGATTTTTTATCTTATGCCAAGCAGGGTAAGGGCACAATCGGAAGGCTTATGTCTGATGACACGCTGTACAATCATATTGACGAGATGATACTGGATATTAAACGGAATCCGTGGAAGCTTTTGTTCAAGCCGCCTGAACCCAGAAGTAATAAGAAAAATAAATAGGAGGGCGATAATGACTTTAATATTTATACGAATATTTTTTGTGGTACTTAGCGTAATAATAGGCTTTCAAGTAGGGTCATTTACGCAGGCAGGCGCTTCTGATTTCAGCGTATTGGGCGCTTCGATAGGTTTTTTAGCGGCTGTACTCATAATTATTTTTGAATTTACCATGAGAAAGGTATCTGTAAGAGGCCTTTCGTCAGCTGTTTTCGGATTATTGTTCGGGCTCATAATGGCGAAACTGGTATCTGACACCATGACACTTATTTCTATGGACAAGAATCTGGTGTATTCTCTGCGCGTTATCCTTACGCTTATATTCTGTTATCTTGGCATGATCATGGCAATGCGCGGCAGGGATGAATTTAATATAATAGTTCCCTATGTTAAATTTTCAAGGCAGGATCAAAATGATGAAATGATACTTTTGGATACAAGCGTTATCATAGACGGCAGGATTGCTGATGTATGTAAAACAGGTTTCTTAGACGGAAAATTTATAGTGCCGCGTTTTGTGTTAAAGGAATTGCAGCAGATAGCCGACTCTTCTGATTCCCTGAAACGCGAGCGGGGAAGAAGAGGCCTGGATATACTTGGGAAACTTCAGAAGAGCCAGAATATCGATATTAAAATACATAATGAAGATTTTGCGGATATAAAAGAGGTTGACCTGAAACTTGTAAAACTGGCCAAGGTGCTTGACGCAAAAATATTTACCAATGATTATAATCTGAATAAGGTTTCAGAGATACAGGGCATAAGGGTATTGAATATAAATGAACTTAGTAATGCCTTGAGGCCTGTGGTTTTGCCGGGAGAGATGCTTGAGACAAGGCTTATCAAAGAAGGCAAGGAGTATAACCAGGGGGTTGGGTACCTGGAAGACGGGACAATGATAGTTGTGGATAACGGCAGAAGATTAATAGGCCAAAACGTGAATGTGGTTGTAGGCAGCGTGCTTCAGACAGCGGCAGGCAGGATGATATTTGGAAAGTTATTGGAAGACAACAAGAAAAATAATAAATGAGAGTAGCAGCTATTGTCCCGAGCGCAGGTACAGGCGCAAGATTAAAATCAAGAATACAAAAACCTTATATAACTCTTGGCGATAAACCCATACTTGCCCGCACTTTAATAGCGCTTTCCAAAAACAAAAATATAGCCGAAATATTGGTCAGCGTAGGGAAAGATAAGTTAAATAAAGCCCGGAAGGAAATAATTGAGAAGTATAATATCAAAAAGACAAGGCTTGTGATAGGAGGCAAGGAACGCAGCGATTCTGTTTACAACGCGCTAAAGGCTGTTTCAGGCAATATAGATTATGTTTTAATCCATGACGGCATAAGGCCTTTTATTACAAATGAACTTATCGAAACGTTATTAAAAGAGGCGTCCAGGTTCAGGGCTGCGGTAGCAGCTGTTCCTGTGAAGCCCACTTTGAAATTTGCAGGTAAAGATGGTTTTATCAAAAGTACCCCTTTAAGAAAATATTTTTGGGAAGCTCAGACGCCCCAGGTTTTCAAAAAGGATCTGATAGAAAAGGCGTATAAAATCGCCAGGAAGAAAAAAATTATCGCAACAGATGATTCCAGCCTTGTAGAAAGAATCGGGGTGAAACCAAAGATTGTAATGGGGTCATATAGTAATATAAAAATTACGACAAGAGAAGATTTGGAATTAGCAAAACTACTATGTGCTAACTTTACAAATCGTGCCAGGCACCATTTGTAAAGTTAAGATTGAAAAAAGAGAGGTATGAATGCGAGTCGGCATTGGTTATGACATTCACAGGTTCGTAGAAGGAAGGCCTCTTATGCTGGGAGGCGTTGAAATCCCGCATATAAAAGGGCTGGAAGGCCATTCTGACGGAGACGCGCTTCTTCATGCAATATGCGATGCGATTCTAGGGGCAGGAGGCATGGATGATATAGGCCATCAATTTCCAGTAAATGATGACAGGTACCTGAATATATCCAGCGCAGAACTTTTAAAAGAGGTTTCAAAAAAGATACAAAAAAAAGGCCTCAGGGTGGAATATGTAGATTCAGTGATTATACTGGAAGAGCCTAAAATAGCGCCTTTCAAGGACAGCATGAGAAGAGAAATATCAGCTTCGCTTGGCATAGCTATGGATAGCGTAAGCGTAAAAGCTACAACGCAGGAAGGCATAGGAGCAATAGGTAGGGGAGAGGCGCTGGCAGCATATGCAATCGCGTGTTTAGAAAACCAATGAGCATAAAAATATATAATACCCTTACAAGAAGAAAAGAAGAATTTAAGCCTCTAAAAGAAGGCAATGTTGGAATATATGTATGCGGGCCTACTGTTTATGATGCGCCTCATATAGGCCATGCAAGGAGCGCTTACGCATTCGATGTTATCCGCCGTTATTTTATATATAAAGATTATAAAGTTGAGTTTGTCAGAAATGTTACGGATGTTGACGATAAAATAATCAATAAGGCAAAAGAGGAATTTAAGGGAGAAGATTTAAATGTCGCAGTAAAGAGTGTTTCAGATAAATATCTTAAAGTATATCATGACTACATGGAAAAACTTGGTATTATGCAGCCTGATGTAGAGCCAAAGGCCACAGAATATATAGAGAAGATGGGAAATTTTATAAAAATATTAATAGAGCGCGGAGTGGCTTATGCATCTGGCGGCGATGTATATTTTAATGTGCGGAAAGCCAATGGTTATGGGAAATTATCCAATCAAAGTTTTGAAATGCTGGAATCAGGCGCAAGGATTGCTCAGGGAGAAAATAAAAAGGATCCTCTGGATTTTGCTTTATGGAAATCAGTAAAATCGGATGAACCGTCCTGGCCTAGCCCCTGGGGAAACGGCAGGCCTGGGTGGCATATAGAATGCTCTGTTATGAGCTCAGATATTTTAGGAGATGAATTTGACATACACGGAGGCGGGATAGACCTTGTTTTCCCGCATCACGAAAATGAGGCAGCCCAATCAGAGGGCGCAGGAAAGAAATTTGCCCGTTATTGGATACATAACGGTCTTTTGACTATTAATAAAGAAAAGATGTCCAAAAGTCTTGGGAATTTTATTACCATAGAGGATATACTAGCCAAATACCCTGCTGATGTCCTGAAAATACTATTTTTACAGACACACTATTCGCATCCAGTTGATTTTTCGTGGGAGAAGATGGATGAGGCGAAGAGGGCCTATGAAAGAATTGACATATTGATGAAAAAGCTTAAAGACATAAAAGAAGAAATAACATCGGATAAAGATATTGATGGATATCGCCTGAAATTTGAAGAAGTTATGGATGATGATTTTAATACAGCTCAGGCGCTCGGGATTATTTTTGAAATAGTAACATTTATTAATAAAAATATAGAAAATGAAAAACAAGCAGGGTATGCAAAAAAAACCTTGATTGATTTAGGAAAAGTTTTGGGATTATTTGAAGGATTAACAAGACATTATAGTATGGAATTTAGTGAAACTATTGCTTTAACCGAAAGCGTTAATCTGCTTATTAAAAATAGAAACAAAGCCAGGGAGAAAAAGGATTTTAAGGAAGCAGACAGAATTAGAAAAGAATTAGAAGAAAAAGGGGTTATCTTAGAAGATACAAAAAACGGAACAACTTGGAGGATAAAATAAGTTTTTGGCTTAGGCAGGCTGGGGTCTGAGGCGCATAAGAAAAATTTCGGCAAAAGTCCGCAAGGAATTACGGCGAGATTCGCTCAAGCGACAAAACGATAGTTGACGCAGAATCGAGCCGTAAACCGTAGCGGACGGCGAAATTATTTCAGCGCCGAATGACCCCAGCCTGCCTAAGCCAAAAACAGCTATTATAATTTATGTTAAAGCAAGGATTGTTCATAACATTCGAAGGCCCTGAAGGAAGCGGGAAGACAACGCATTCTAAACTGTTGTGCGGGTTTTTGCGTAAGAAAGGTTTTAAAGTTTTACATACGCGCGAGCCAGGCGGCACGCTGATCAGCGAAAAGATACGTAAGATTCTCTTGGACCCGAAGAATAAAGGCATGGATGTGGGATGTGAAATGCTTTTATATATGGCAGCCAGAGCGCAGATAGTAAAAGAAAAGATTTTGCCTGGCCTTGAACAAAGGAAAATTGTCGTATGCGATAGATTTACTGACGCTACTCTTGCTTACCAGGGATATGCCGGAGGCATGGATCTAAAGGTTATAGATAATATAGCAGGCATTGTTACAAAAGGCCTGAAGCCTGACATGACTTTTTTACTTGATATAGACGCCAGATTAGGACTTTTAAGAGCTGGCAGGGCCAAAGACAGGATGGAGCGTAAATCTATTCTCTATCATAATAAGGTAAGAAATGGTTATCTTTCTATTGCAAAAAAAGATCCCAAAAGAGTAAAAGTTTTATCTTCAACCGGCGAAATAGGACAGGTACAAAAAGAAATCAGAAAGGCTGCTTTAAAAATATGTCATTAAAGGATATTGTAGGCCAGGACAGGGCAATAAGATTATTGCGCAGTATGATAGAGAAAGATGAGATTGACGGTTCGTATCTTTTTTTTGGCCCCATGGGTGTTGGAAAGCGGACCTTAAGCATAGAATTTGCCAAAGCCATTAATTGCGAAAAGAAAGGGTTGGATGCGTGCGAAGAATGTATTTCGTGCGGAAAAATAAAATCTTTGAACCATCCGGATCTCTTTATTATCCAGAAAGAAAAGGAATCCAGTTTCATTAAGATAGATAGAATAAGGGATATAATTTATCAGGCGAGCCTGAAACCGTATGAGGCCAGAAAAAAGATTTTTATAATAACTGAAGCGGAGGACATGAATGAAGAATCCCAGAACGCCCTTTTAAAGATTCTGGAAGAGCCCCGCGAGAACCAGGTATTCATATTGACTACTTCGTGTGTTTCAGGAATTTTGCCGACTGTTGTTTCCAGGTGTAAGGCAGTGAAATTCAATCTCTTGAGCCAGTCTCAGATTCAGGAGCTTCTCATTAAAAGGCATGGTTTTAATGAGGGTGAAGCTGTTTTATTTTCGCATATGGCGCTCGGAAGCCATGGCAGGGCCGCAGCCTTTAAAGATAAAGATGGGATCAGAGAAAGGGACAGAATGCTGAATGATTTTTTCTTCAGGAAAAGAGCCATATTTAGGGAAGAAGTTTGTGATGATAAAAAATATTCTGACCTGGAAGAGTCTCTCCAGATGCTTTTATTCTGGTACAGGGATTTACTTGTGGCAAAATTTATAGAAGACAAAGCTCTTTTTCTGAATGTGGACAGGATGGAGGAGATATTTTCTTATTCTGCCAGGTTTTCCGCAGATAAGCTGGGGAGGGATATATCCAGCGTCATGAATACCATGAATTATGTAAGGAGAAATATAAACCCAAAAATGGCGCTTTTCAATATGGCGCTTGAATTAGAAAGGCAATAGATATGCACGGGATTATAGAATTGAGGATAAGGGAATCAGGCAATATAGCCTTGTATGATGCGAATGGCCTGGAAGCCAAGGCAGGCGATTATGTTATAATAGACGCTGAAAGAGGCCAGGATTATGCGCAGGTTATGAGTATACCTGAAAAGGTTTCCGATGAAGAGCTTAAGAAACCTTTAAAAAAGATTATACGCGTCGCTACTCAGGAAGATATTAATCAGATAATGGGAAATAAGAAACGCACTAAAGACGCGTTCCAGATATGCGTTAAAAAAATACAGGAACGCAAGCTGGATATGAAACTTATCGACGCCGAGTATTCATTTGATGGTACAAAGCTTATTTTTTATTTTACTTCTGAGGACAGGGTTGATTTCAGGGAGCTGGTAAAAGACCTGGCGCATATCTTCAAAGTCAGAATAGAGCTGAAACAAATAGGCGTGAGAGACGAGGCAAGGATGCTTGGAGGATTCGGGCACTGCGGAAGGCCTCTCTGTTGCGCCAGTTTTTTGAAAGGTTTTGACGCAGTGACTATCAGAATGGCAAAGGAGCAGAATCTGTCTCTGAACCCCACTAAGATTTCCGGCGTATGCGGCAGGCTCATGTGCTGCCTCTCTTATGAATATGAAAATTATAAAAAATATTTGAAAGGCCTGCCGAGAGAAGGCGAAAAAATAACTTTACCTGAAGGCAAAGGTAAGGTCATAAGCGTAAATGCATTGAAGCGAAAGGTGACCGTTGAATTAGAAGAAGGAAAACATATAGAGATAGATTATAATAAATGAAAAAATTTTATATTACTACGCCATTATATTATGTGAATAGCGCGCCTCACATAGGACATTCTTATACAAACATAGCCTGCGATACTCTTGCAAGATATAAGAGGCTTATGGGCTATGAAGTTTTATTTGTCACAGGAACTGACGAGCATGGCCAGAAGATAAAAGATGTAGCTGAATCAAAAGCCATGGAGCCAAAGGCATTTGTAGATAGCGTTGCGCCCATATTTAAAGACCTCTGGAAAAGATTAGATATATCCTATGATGACTTTATTCGCACTACGGAGAAAAGGCACGAAGATGTAGTAAAGGATACCCTTAATATACTTTACAAGAAGGGGGATCTTTATGAAGGCGAATACAGCGGCTGGTATTGCACGCCATGCGAAAGTTTCTGGACAAAGGCCCAGTTAGTAGATGATCTATGCCCTGACTGTAAGCGCAAGGTAGAGGAGATAAAAGAAAAGAATTTCTTTTTTAGGCTTTCTAAGTACCAGAACTGGCTTATAGATTATATAAATTCGCATGAAGATTTCATAAAACCTGCTATAAGAAAAAACGAGATGCTAAGTTTTCTTAAAAACCCTTTGAACGATCTGTGCATATCCAGGCCGGCCTCAAGGCTTTCATGGGGCATTGATATCCCGTTCAGCAAAGATCATGTTACATATGTATGGTTTGACGCCCTGATAAATTATATAAGCGTTTGCGGTTATAAAGATAATCCTGAAAAATTTAAAAAATTCTGGCCGGCTGATATACATATGATAGGTAAAGATATTCTTAGGCCGCATACTGTTTACTGGCCCATAATGCTTCATGCGATAGGCCTGGAGCCGCCTATGACAGTGTTTGCCCATGGATGGTGGAAGATGGGCGGAGACAAGATGTCCAAGTCAAAAGGCAATGTTGTAGACCCCAGGGACATGGTTTCCAGGTTCGGCGTGGATGCTTATAGATTCTTCCTTCTAAAAGAGGTGCAGTTTGGCGTAGACGGGTCATTTTCAGAAGAAGCGCTGATCGCTAGAATTAATAGCGATCTTGCAAATGACCTGGGCAACCTTTTGCACAGGTCATTGACAATGGTAGAAAAATATTTCGCTGAGTTTGTGCCTGAAAGAAGAGATTTAAAGTATTCCGACGAGATTACTAAGGCGCTTATTGATAAAGCTTGCGGCCTTGATTCTGAAATCAAAAAGGGCATGGATAGTATAGATTTCAGCTATGGCCTAAACAGCATATGGGATCTAATAAATATGGCAAATAAATTCATAGAGCAGAAAGCGCCGTGGAAACTAGCAAAGGGGAATAAGCAGGATGATTTAAAAGATATGATGTATGACCTTTGCGAAATCTTGAGGATGGTGTCAATAGCATTGATGCCGTTCATGCCGGATACATCAGTTAAAATGGCTGGGCAACTTGGACTTGGGGATATAGAGAAAAGAAGTTTCAGCGATTTAAAATGGGGTTTATTGAAACCAGGCACGAAGATTAACAAGGGAACGCCTTTATTCCCTAGGATAGAGGTTAATTAATAAAGTTTTCCAGACCAGTGAGTTGAGAGGCCTCTTTGACACGAGCGGGCACGGTGTCTGCTGAGCCAGGCTGAGGCCGTTCGGCACGAAATAGTTTTGCCGTCCGCTACGGTTTACAGCTTGTTTCTCTGTCGACTATCGCTTTGTCACTCGAACGAAACTCGCTGTAAATCCTTGCGGACAGCTGCCAAAACTTTTCTAATGTGCCTCAGGTCTCAGCCTGGCTCAGCAGACGAGCGAGGGTCAAAACGGAGCAAAATTTTCACGCTGGGAAAATTTTGCGTCCTTTCAACTCACTGGTCTGGAAAACATAAAAAGGAGTTATAGTGTATGAGACAAATATACTTAGACCACAATGCCACAACACCTGTTCGCAAAGAAGTATTGGAAGCAATGATGCCGTATTTTACGCAAGATTATGGAAATGCTTCAAGCGTGTATTCCATGGGCCAGAAAGCGAGACAGGCAATAGATGAGGCAAGAGAAGTGATAGGGAATGCGCTAGGCACAGAGGCCGCTGATATTATATTTACTTCGGGCGGCACAGAGGCGAATAATTTTGCCATAAAAGGCATTGCAATGGCGAATCTAAATAGGGGAAGGCATGTAATAACATCCAGCATAGAGCATATGGCAGTTTTAGAGCCATGCAGATTCATAGAAAAAGAATTAGGTTTCGATGTCACGTATCTCCCTGTAGATAAGTATGGCATAGTGGATCTTGATAAATTAAAAGACGCTATAAGAAAGGACACAATTCTTATATCTATTATGTTTGCAAATAATGAGACGGGCGTTATGCAGCCTATAAAAGAAATCGCCAAGATAGCGGCCGAAAATAAAATATATTTCCATACAGATAGCGTGCAGGCCCTGGGTAAATTGCCGATAGATGTGGAAGAACTTGGAATTGACCTTTGTTCTTTTTCAGGCCATAAGGTTTATGGGCCAAAAGGTATAGGCGCAATGTATCTTAGAAAAGGCGTGAAGATAACTCCTTTTCAACACGGCGGACACCACGAAAGAAATAAAAGGGCAGGCACAGAGAATGTCCCTGGCATTGTTGGTTTCGCAAAAGCTGTTGAGATAGCTAAGATGGATATGAAAAAGAATGACGCTTATTTGAAAAAGCTTACAAAAAAAATGTGGGAAGGCCTGAATAAAAGTTTAAAAGAGATATATCTCAATGGACATCCTGAGAACCGGCTTTCAAACACATTGAATATTAGTTTCAGGTATATAGAAGGCGAATCAATGGTGTTGAATTTTGATATGAAAGGAATATCTGCTTCAACCGGCTCTGCCTGCACTTCGGGATCTCTTGACCCGTCGCATGTGTTACAAGCAATGGGTGTTTCTCCTGATATGGCCCAGGCATCTGTGAGATTTTCTTTTGGTTACGAGAACCGAGAAGAGGATGTAGATTATTGCCTGGCTGAAATCCCGCCTATAGTAGAAAAACTTAGAAAAATGTCCCCTCTATGTTGATAGATACGCATTGCCACCTGGACTTTAAGGATTTTAAAGATGATATGGACGTTGTTTTAAAACGTTCCAGGGATAGCGGCATAAGGTTTATCATAAATGTCGGTTCCAGTATGGAAGGAACAGCCCTGTCTATAAGGATTGCGGGAGAGAATGATTTTATTTATGCGGCTATAGGCATTCATCCCCATGAAGCTGACAGCGTAACCGAAAATGATATTAAACTTTTCGCAGAGTTTCTTAATAAGCCGAAAGTTGTGGCAATAGGCGAGATCGGGCTTGATTATTATAAAAATATTTCATCTCGCGAGAATCAGAAGAAATTATTCATCAGGCTTCTTGAAACTGCAAAGCCCGCAAATCTTCCTTTAATAATACATAATCGCGATGCTCATATAGATATTATTGATATTTTAAAAGATATCATCGGTAGTTCAGTCAGCGGAGTAATACACTGTTTTTCAGGAGATGAAAAATTTCTAAAAATATGTTTAGATATGGGATTCTTTATATCTTTCACCTGTAATATTACTTATAAAAATGCTGATAAGCTCAGGGAAATTGTAAAACTGGTTCCCATGGACAGGCTTCTTATTGAGACAGATGCGCCGTTTTTAGCCCCTCAGGATTTCAGAGGAAAGCGTAATGAGCCTATGCATGTCAGGTATATTGCAGAAGAGGTTGCTAGAATAAAGGGTTTGAGTTTTGAAGAAGTGGCAAAGATAACCACAGACAATGCAATCAGGCTTTTTAGGTTACCAAAATGTTAAAGTTTATTAAAAGAGAACGAATATATATCTGGATGGTTATTTTTATAATTGGGATTAATTTGCTCAGCTTGGGGCATATGCGTGCAAAAGATCTCTTGGATAAAAAGAGCATTTCATCAATGACCTTTAAGGACATGGGCGTTACAGAAGAAAAGGCCAAGTTATTTTTTGAATCAAAAAAACCAAGCGCAATATTTTTCAGATATAGCATTTTTGCAGGATTTTTTATGCTTATGGCAGGCATTGTGATGAATATTTCTTTCATTTTCGGCAAGAAAAAAATACTACCTGATAAAATCCCAGAAAAAAAATCCGTATCATGGGATATCATGGATATAGCCAGGGTTGCTATTATAGTGATATTTTCAGGATATATATTGGGCGCAGCAGGCTCTCTTATTTTGAAACCGCCTCATTTTAATATGGATGTTAACCTGCGTACGATGCTTGGCACATTTTTTATAGATATAATTGCAGGGGCTGTGATATTGTATTTTGCCTTAGTAAAATACGGAGAAAAGCTATCCAGTCTCGGGATTGCGTTCGAGAGTTTTTATAAAAATGTTTTATCCGGCATTGCCGCGTATATATTCATAATGCCTATTTTAATCTTAGTTCTTATAGTATCTATGTTGTTTCTGGATGCAATAGGCTATAAACCTCCAACGCAGCCTGTATTTGATATGTTTTTTGAAGAGAAAAGAAGTAGTGTGATTTTGTTTTTGACAATATTTGTTTCTATATTGGGGCCTATAATAGAAGAGATATTTTTTAGAGGATTTTTATATAGCGCTGTAAAAAAGCGCTTTGGAGCGCTTCTCGGAGTGTTATTGAGCGGCGCTTTATTCAGCATGCTGCATACTAATATTGCAGGTTTTCTCCCGATAATGATACTGGGTGTTTTAATGGCATTTTTGTACGAAATAACAGGCTCGCTTATCGCATCTGTGTCTGTTCATATATTGCATAATTCAATCATAGTAGGTTTTGTATTCTTTATAAAGGAGTTACTCCGCTAACAACTTTACATTTTGACATTGTCGATTTGTAAAGTTGTTTGGGCTTGATAAAGAGATGAAGACAAAAGTAGCTATTGTAAAATGCAGGGATTACGAGAGAATTAGAGTCGAGCAGGCTGTAAAAAAAGCTTTAGATCTTTTAGGAGGGATGGATACTTTTATAAAGAGAGGCGAAAAAGTACTCATTAAGCCTAATATGCTTTCAGTCCGCATGCCTGAAGATGGGGTCTGCACACATCTCGAGGTAATAAGAGCTGTTGTTAAATCAGTCAGGGATTGCGGGGCTTTGCCTTTTATAGGCGATAACCCAGGCGGTTCACTTAGCCCTGCCAAAGCATACGAAGGCTCTGGCCTTATGTCTCTTGCAAAGGAAGTTGGGGTAGAGCTAAAAGAGGCAAGGGGTATAAAAGTGGTTAATGGGATTCCGATTGCGAGTTATTTTTTTGAGTGCGATAAAATTATAAATTTGCCAAAGATGAAAACCCACTGTCTGATGGGACTTACAGGAGCCATTAAGAACATGTATGGCGCTGTGACAGGACTTCATAAAAGTGAGCTTCATAAAAAATTTCCTAGTCCAGAGGAATTTGCAAAGGTTTTAATAGATACCTTTGAAATAGTAAAACCTAACCTTGTTTTAATGGACGGTATAATTGGCATGGATCAGGATGGCCCTTCTTCAGGAAGAGCAAGAAATCTAGGCCTTTTAATAGCAGGGGAAGATAGCGTAGCTATTGATGCTGTCTTTGCAGAGTTAATAGGCATAAAGCCTCTTAGCGTGATTACGACAAGAGAAGCTTATATGAGAAAACTTGGAGAAGCGGATTTAGAAAATATTGAAATATTAGGAGAAAGCGTAAAAGAGAGTTTAATAAATAATTTTGAAGTTCCCGGAAAATATAAATTAATATCCATCCTTGGGCCTTGCGCTAAATTTGCAGCAAGATTTGTAAAATTTGGGCCTCATATAGATAAAGGGCTCTGCAAAAAATGCATGATATGCCAAGACAGCTGTCCAGTTTTAGCTATAACTATAAATCCCAAGAACTCAACCATAGATTTGAAAAAATGCATCAAGTGCATGTGCTGTCATGAGGTTTGTCCGCATAAGGCAGTAGAATTGAAGCGTAATTTTTTAGCAAGACTTCTTAAATTATGATAGAGCCTATTAAATGGAAAGATAATAAAATAGTTTTTATTGACCAGACAGAGCTGCCTGTAAAACTCAAGTATGTAAAATGCAGAGATATTGACATATTGTGCAAGGCAATAAAAAAACTTAAGATAAGAGGCGCTCCTTTAATAGGCGTGGCAGTTGGACTGGGATATGCATTAGCTGGTATTAATTCAAAAGAAAAAACATTCAGAGGCCTTAAAAAAGATTTTGACAGGGCTTCTTTGAAATTAAGAGCTACAAGGCCTACGGCAGTGAATCTATTCTGGTCGCTTAAAAAGATGGAAAATAAATTTAACGCGCTTTCTGGATTTAATATAGACTTAATCAAAAAAGCTATTTTAAGAGAGGCATTGGATATCTTGGAAGAAGATAAATTGATGTGCGCTGCCATAGGAAAAAACGGCGCCAAATTAATAAAGAACGGAGATATAATATTAACGCATTGTAATGCCGGAATACTGGCTACAGCTGGACAGGGCACAGCCCTTTCAATAATCTATGAAGCTAAAAAACAAGGTAAAAGATTCAAGGTTTACGCTGATGAGACAAGGCCTCTCATGCAGGGTTCGCGCCTTACCATGTGGGAATTAATCCAGAATCGCATTGATGCTACTCTTATATGCGATGATATGGCAGCCAGTGCTATAAAAAATAAAGGCGTTACAAAGATTATAGTGGGCGCGGATAGAATTGCCAGGAACGGAGACGCTGCTAATAAAATAGGCACATACGGCCTTGCAGTTCTTGCAAAGTACCATGGCATTCCTTTTTATATAGCAGCCCCGAGCTCTACTATAGATAAAGATATAAAATCAGGAATGGATATTCCGATCGAAGAAAGAAATAGAGACGAGATTATTTATACAGGTTCAAAACAAACTGCGCCGCTCAATGCAAAGGTTTATAATCCTGCGTTTGATGTTACTCCTCATAATCTAATCTCCAGTATAATAACTGAAAAAGGCATTTATGAAATTGAGAGATTTAGGAGAATTTAATTTTATAAACAGGATAAGCAAGGCAATAAAATTGTCAAGCCATGTTGTAAAAGGCATAGGCGATGATGCAGCTGTTCTAAAATATACAAAAGATAAATACCTGCTTTTTACAACAGATATACTCTTAGAGGGGAAACATTTTTATAAAGGTTCTTCGGCTGGATTGGTGGGAAAAAAAGCCCTTTCTTCAAATATAAGCGACATTGTGGCAATGGGCGGCATACCTAAATTTGCAGTTATTTCAATAGGCCTTCCTGGTTCTATGAATTTAAAATATGCCGATGAACTATATAAAGGCATAAGAAAAGTTGCAGATAAATTCAGCGTTGATTTAGTAGGCGGAGATACAGTTGGTTCTAATAAGATAATTATTAATATTGCGCTTATTGGAGAAGTAGAAATAAAAAATTTAGCGTTAAGAAGCAAGGCTAAAAAAGAAGACGCTATATTTGTTACCGGCGATATAGGCGGTTCAATAAAGCTTAAGCACCTTAATTTTACTCCTCGGCTTAAAGAAGCCAGGTATTTAGTAAAAAATTTTAAGATTAATTCAATGATAGACGTATCTGATGGACTTTTAGCTGACCTGGCTCATATATTAGAAGAGAGCGATAAAGGCGCAGTGATCTATGAGAAAACAATACCTGTTTCTAATGATGCCATAGATTTTAATTCAGCTATGAGGGATGGCGAAGACTTTGAATTAATTTTCACATTACCTAAGAAGCAGGCAGATAGATTAGAGGATATATGGCCGTTTGAAACAAGGCTTTCCAGGATTGGCCGGATATGCAGTGGTCGTAAGGGGTTTTATCTTATAAGAAAGAATGGAAAATCAGAGAAAATTAAATCTGCAGGCTTTACTCATTTTTAGTTAATATGATAACAAATAGTGCTAAGGAAACAATGTTAATTGGCGAGAGGTTGGCAAGGAAACTAAAGCCAGGGGATATGATTGCGCTTTCAGGCGATCTGGGAAGCGGTAAGACTACTTTTACAAAAGGTATTGGAAAAGGCCTTGGCGTGAAAGATTCTAAGCGCATAAATAGCCCAACATTTGTTTTGATAAAGGAATATAATGGAAGAGTTCCGCTATACCATCTTGATTTATACAGGCTGGATGATTTAAAGGAAATAGAAAATCTGGCCATAGAAGAATATATTTATGGAAACGGCATTACTGTAATAGAATGGGCGGAAAAGATAAAATCCATCTTACCAAAAAAGCATATATTGGTGAAATTTAAAATAAAAGGCGATAATAAAAGAGAGGTAATAATTGAAGATCTTAGGTATTGATACAAGTTCAAAATTTCTGAACATTGCCTTGAGCGAAGATGAAGATATAATAAAAGAAGAATCTTATTTACTTGATAGAAGGCATGCCAGCCAGCTAGTTCCAAAGGTAAAAGAGCTCCTAAAAAAATATAGAACGCCTATAAGCAAGATAGACGTTTTTATAATAGGCCTTGGCCCAGGGTCATTTACCGGACTAAGGATAGGCGTCAGCGCGATAAAAGGTTTTGGCATAGCCTCAGGGAAGCCATGTATCGGCGTGGCTAGCATAGATTCCATTGCTTGTAATGCCCAGGAAAATAATAAAGATATTATTCCTATAATAGATGCAAAAAGAGGCCAGGTTTATGCTGCTATTTACAGGAGAAAAGGCAATAAGGTAGCGAGGTTATCAGATTATTTAATATTGCCCATAGAAAAGCTTTTGAAGAAAGTAAAAGGAGATTCTGTTTTTTTAGGCGATGGGGTGCCTCTTTACAGAAATAATATATCTAGTATAAATAAAAAAGCAGTATTTTTAGAAGAAGAATACTGGTATCCAGGAGCAGGGAATCTTATAAAGCTTGGTTTCTCGAAAAAAGCTAAAAAGATCAATCTGGCTAAGCTTATACCTTTATATCTGTATCCTGAAAATTGTCAGATTAGAAAGCCATGAGATTCTACAGGCCTACATTTGCAGAAATAGATCTTAGCGCCATCCGCCATAATCTAGAGATAGTAAGCCATATTGTTAAAGGCGATACAAAGATACTTGGGGTTGTAAAGGCAGATGCTTATGGCCATGGGATAAAGGAAGTCTCAAAGACAATTGTGGATTATGTTGATTATTTTGGCGTTGCATCTCTTGATGAAGCAGCTATATTGCGCAGGACAGGGATACAAAAACCAATACTTATTATGGGCGCTATTTTGCCTGAAGAAATAGAAGGTGTTCTCAAATTCAATGTGATTCAGACAGTTTCTGACCTGGATATCCCTAAGAGGCTTTCTAAGCTTGCCCAGTCCATGAATAAAAAAGTAAAGGTACACGTAAAGATAGATACGGGCATGGGCCGCCTTGGATTCTGGCACGAGGAGGCAATAGATTTTATAAAAAAAATAGCCAGGTTAAAAAATATTATTATAGACGGGATTTTTACGCACTTTCCAAATGCAGAGGCTGACAAGGTTTTTACCTATAACCAGATAAAAAATTTTAAGCGCCTTATAGAAAAATTGCGGGATAATGATATTTATATACCTATAAAGCATACTGCAAATAGCATTGCCCTTATAGATTTTAAAGATAGCCATATGAATATGGTCAGGCCAGGCCTCATGATGTACGGCATATACCCTAAAGAAAGCCTCATGAAAAATATACTTTTAAAGCCAGCGCTCACTTTAAAAACAAAGATCACTTATCTGAAATCAATGCCAAAGGGCCGCAGTATAAGTTATGGCATGACTTATATGACTCGCAAATCTACAAAGATAGCCACGATACCTGTTGGCTATGGCGATGGATATTCAAGGCATTTTTCAAATAAGGCCCAGGTTTTAGTAAATGGCGCTCGCTGCTCTATAGTGGGCAGGGTCTGCATGGATATGTGCATGGTGGATGTAGGACATTTAAAAAATGTAAAAGTAGGGGATGATGTAGTTCTCATAGGCAGTCAGGGTGATGAGATTATAAGAGCAGAAGGACTGGCCAGGCTTATAAATACAATACCTTACGAGGTGTTATGCAATATAGGCCACCGCGTTCCCAGAATATATAAATAGGAGGCAATATGTCTGAAGGCACTTTTTTGACAAGAGATGGTTGTGATAAACTTAAAGAGGAATTAAAAATATTGAAAACCGTAAAACGCAAGGAAATAGCAAATGCCCTTGAAAAGGCAAGGCAAATGGGCGATTTAAGCGAAAACGCAGAATATGATTCTGCAAAGCAGTCGCAGGCAATAAATGAAAAAAGGATTAGAGAGCTTGAGGAAAAGATTTTAACAGCCAGGATCCTGGATAATGAAAACATATCTTCGGATAAGGCATATATCGGCGCTAAATTGAAATTAGTGGATATAGATTCAAAAGAAAAGATAGATTATATGCTGGTAACTGAAGATGAGGCTGATTACGAGAAGGGCAAGATTTCTATTTCCTCTCCTGTGGGAAGAGCTCTGTTAGGTTGTAAAATTGGGGATATAGTCAACATAAAGGTGCCCGCAGGAGTTTTAAAATACAAAATAATTGGCATATCCAGGTAGTAAGGCCAGATAAAATTATATTGAATTTTGTTTGCTAAAATGAGATAATGAAAAACTAATGGCTAGAGATTTGAAACCAGTCATAGAAAAGGAGACATCATGCGTATCAGAAACATTTGGTTTGCGGTAGCAGCATTTGTTGCGATTGTATTATTTTCTGTTGTTTCTTCAGATGCAGCTTCTCAGAAAGAAGGCTTTGCAGCAAAGGTTAACGGTGTAGGGATTAAGAAAACAACATTGGATGCGGCAGTTAATAATTTTATAGAAAACCAGAAAATGTTCGGAACCACTATAAAGGAAGAAGAAAAGGATAAATTAAAAAAGGATATACTCAATGAACTTGTATCAGCAGAATTGTTATACCAGGCAAGCCAGAAGGAAGGCATCGGAGATCTGAGCAAAGATGTTGACAGCCAGCTGGAAAATATTAAAAAAGGCTTTGGCTCTGATCAGGAATTTCAGAAGGTATTAAAGGAAAGAGGCATAGAAGCAAAGGACCTGAAGGAAGATATTAAAAAAGGTGTCTCTATAAATGCATATTTAGAAAAGAATGTCTTTTCTAAATTAAGCCCTGTGACAGAAGATGAGAAAAAACAGGAATACGAAACTAATAAAGATAAATTAAACGTTCCTGATGAGACAAAAGCGAGCCATATACTTATAAAAGTTGACGAGAAAGCAACCCCGGAAGAAAAGAGAAGCGCAAAGGAAAAGATAGAGGCATTGAGAACCAGGGCTATGTCAGGCGAAGATTTTGCAAAGCTCGCTAAAGAAAATTCAGAAGACGGCTCAGCCTCTAATGGCGGAGACCTTAGTTATTTTAGAAAAGGCCAGATGGTGAAGCCTTTTGAAGACGCTGCTTTTGGCCTTGAAAAAGACCAAATCAGCCCTGTGGTTGAAACTCAGTTTGGCTATCACGTAATAAAAGTAACAGATAAAAAAGCCGCTCATACCTTAACATATGACGAGGTTTCTAAAGATATAGAGAAATTTTTGATTAATAATCGTAAAAGAGACGAGGTAAATAAAACTGTAGAAGCTTTAAAGAAAAAAGCTAAGATAGAAATTCTATAAAGGGCATCATGAGAAGCGATATTATTAAAAAAGGTGTTTCTAAAGCAGGCAACAGAGCTCTTTTATATGCCACAGGCGTATGCTGCAATGATCTGAAAAAGCCTTTTATAGGTATAGCGTCCAGCTTTACTGATCTTATACCAGGCCATATGCACATGCGAACGCTGGAACGCTCTATTGAAAACGGGGTTTACGCGGGTGGAGGAAAGCCTTTTATTTTCGGAATACCCGGTATATGCGATGGCATTGCAATGGGCCATTCAGGCATGAAATATTCTCTTGCGTCAAGGGAACTGATAGCAGATATGGTTGAGACAGTTGCAGGCGCGTATTCACTTGATGGCCTTGTGCTTTTAACCAATTGTGACAAGATTACTCCAGGTATGTTAATGGCAAGCGCGAGAGTGAATATACCTACCATTATTGTCACAGCAGGCCCGATGATGACAGGCCATTATAAAGGAAGGCGGCTGGATCTTGTAAGGGATACATTTGAAGCTGTTGGAAAGTTCAAAAAGGGTGAAATCTCAAAAGAAGACATGGATGAACTTGAGATGAACGCTTGCCCTGGCCCTGGCTCATGCCAGGGGCTTTTTACAGCTAATACAATGAGCTGTCTTACTGAGACAATGGGCATGTCTTTAATAGGATGCGCTACGTCTCTCGCAGTATCCAGCAAAAAAATGAGAATAGCTTTTGAAAGCGGGAAGAGGATAATTGACCTTGTTTCAAGAAATGTAAAACCATGCTCTATTATGAATAAAAAGGCATTCTTGAACGCAATAATGGTGGATATGGCGCTCGGTGGTTCTACGAATACAGTTCTGCATCTTATAGCAATAGCAAAAGAAGCAGGAATTCACTTGCCGCTGGATATGTTTGACAAGATAAGTAAGTCTACTCCTAAAATATCTGACTTAAGGCCAGGTGGAGAGTATTTTCTGGAAGACCTGGATGTTGCAGGAGGGATACCTGGTGTTTTAAAAAGGCTTGAGACAAAATTAAACGATAACCCTACTGTGAGCGGTTTATCCATAAAAGAAATCGCAAGGCTTAGCAAGGTTTCTGACGAAGAGGTTATAAGGCCGCTTAATAATCCTTACAAAATAGAAGGCGGCATTGCTATATTAAAAGGCAATATTGCTCCTGATGGATGCGTTGTAAAACAGGGCGCAGTGAGCGAAGAGGCAATGTTCTTTAAAGGCAAGGCAAAGGTGTTTGACTCTGAAGAAGAATCAATGAGCGCTATCTTAAGCGGAAAGATTAAAAAAGGCGATGTAGTTGTTATTAGATATGAAGGCCCGGCCGGAGGCCCTGGCATGAGAGAAATGCTTTCTCCTACGTCGGCAATAGTGGGCATGGGTTTATCCAATGACGTGGCGCTTGTTACAGATGGCAGATTTTCAGGTGGAACACGCGGACCTTGTATAGGCCATGTTTCTCCTGAAGCTAGTAAAGGCGGGCCAATAGCTGTGATTAAAAATAACGATGTAATTACCATAGATATAAAAGAGCGGCGCATAGACGTAGATTTGCCAACCTCTGAAATAGAAAAGCGTCTTAGGAAATGGAGAGCGCCTAAACCAAGAGCCACGAGCGGCTGGCTTTCAAGATATAGCCGCATGGTGTCTTCTGCAAGTAAAGGCGCAGTATTAGAATAAACTATGAAACTTACAGGCGCGAAAATATTAATAGAAGCTCTTAAAAAAGAAGGCGTTGAAGTGATGTTCGGCTATCCTGGTGGCCAGGTCCTGCCTATATTTGATGCCTTATATGACGCTGATATAAGATTTATATTAACCAGGCATGAACAGGGCGCAGCTCATGCAGCAGACGGATACAGCCGCGCAACAGGAAAAGTTGGCGTGTGTATTGCAACTTCCGGGCCAGGCGCTACAAACCTTACCACAGGCATTGCTAATGCATACATGGACTCTATCCCAATGATAGCAATTACAGGCCAGGTTAAAAGTTCTTTAATTGGCAATGACGCATTTCAGGAAGCAGATGTTACAGGCATTACGCGGCCGATAACAAAGCATAATTATTTGGTAAAAGATGTTTTGGATCTGGCAAGGACTATTCGCGAGGCGTTTTATATTGCTTCAAGCGGACGGCCAGGCCCGGTTTTAATCGACATACCTTCTGATATTCAGCAGCAGGAAACAGTATTTATATGGCCTGAGGAAATTGAAATCAGAAGCTATAAGCCGACTTCATTTGGCCACCCTGGACAGATTAAAAAAGCAGCCAAGCTGATAGCATCTGCTAAAAAACCTCTTATCTATGCGGGAGGCGGAGTTATTACCTCGGAGGCTCATCATGAATTAAGGAAGCTGACAGAGAAACTTAATGCGCCTATTACATGGACGTTGATGGGCATAGGATGTTTCCCGGCCACACATAAACTTTCTCTTGGCATGCTTGGCATGCACGGAACCGCTTATGCCAACCACGCCATTATGGAGGCGGATTTAATACTCGCTGTGGGCGCGCGTTTTGACGACAGGGTTACTGGACGCCTTGATAAATTTGCGCCTTACGCTAAGATTATACATATAGATATTGATCCTACATCTATCAGTAAAAATGTAAAAGTGGATATACCGATTGTAGGGGACGCAAAAAATGTTTTAGGCCAATTAATAGAAAACATAAATAATTTACCTGATACATCTGAGTGGCTTAAGACCATTGAATCCTGGAAGAAAAAATATCCGCTCAAATACCAGGATAAGAAAGATATAATAAAACCTCAGTATGTCGTAGAGCAGATTTATGAAGCCACTAAAGGAAACGCTATTATTACAACAGAGGTTGGCCAGAATCAGATGTGGGCTGCCCAGTGGTATAAATATGATTATCCACGCACATTTATTTCGTCAGGCGGGCTTGGAACTATGGGGTTTGGTTTTCCTGCAGCGATGGGTACAAAGGTGGGAAAACCTGACAGCATAGTTTTTGATATAGCAGGAGACGGTTCTATACAGATGAACATACAGGAACTTGCCACATGCGTTTGTAATAAGATTAACGTCAAGGTTGCCATACTCAATAACGGCTATCTCGGCATGGTAAGGCAGTGGCAGGAATTATTTTATAAAAAGAGATACTCGTATACTACTTTAACAAGTCCTGATTTTGTGAAATTGGCTGAAAGTTATGGAGCTATCGGCATACGCGTTACAAAAAAAGAAGATGTCCGCAGGGCAATTGAAAAAGCGATTTCTATAGATAATGTCGTGTTTATTGATTTTAAGGTAGAAGGAGAAGAGAACGTGTTTCCCATGGTTCCTGCAGGCGAAGCGTTGAACAGAATGATAGAAGGATTAGCGTAGTCCTGAGCGTAGTCGAAGGGCGAAGCGTTAAACCGTATGATAGAGGGGTTAGCATAATGAGGCATATTGTATCTATTTTAGTTGAAAATAAATTCGGAGTACTTGCTCGTATAGCAGGGTTGTTCAGCGCGCGCGGCTATAACATAGCGTCTCTAGCAGTATCTGAAACTCTCGACCCCACTATTTCTTATATAACGATGGTGGTGGAAGCGGAAGATGAGAAAATACTGGAGCAGATAAAAAAGCAGCTCAATAAACTGATAGATGTTATCATTGTTACTGATTTTACCAAGAAAGGCCATGTTGACAGAGAGCTCATACTAGCGAAGGTCGGCTATTCCTCAAAAGATAAATCCAAATTAGATGGAGTCTTAAATAAGGCCGGCGCAAAAGCGATTCAGCGGTTAGATGACGCTGCTATTATCGAGATGATGGGCAATCAGGATGATATCAGAGAATTACTAGATGGTTTAAAGCAATTTGGAATAAAAGAATTGGTTAGAAGCGGACGTATCGCAATATCAAAATAATAAAAAAGGAAAGGAGTTTTAGATGTTAAAGATCTATTATGATAAGGATGCGGATTTGAATATCCTTAAAGGCAAGAAAGTGGCTATTATAGGATACGGAATTCAGGGCAGAGGCCAGGCTTTGAATTTACGTGACAGTGGTGTAGAGGTGATAGTAAGCGAACTAGAGGGCACGGATAATTATAAACTTGCTGTGCAGGATGGTTTTAAGCCGGTGACAGTCAGCGAGGCTGCGAAACTCGGAGATATAATACAGATACTTACTCAGGACCATGTCCAGGCAAAGGTATATAAAGAATACATAAAGCCTAACCTGAAAAAAGGAAAGGCGTTATGTTTCTCTCACGGATTCAATATTCATTTTAAACAGATAAAGCCTTCGAAGAACGTAGATGTATTTATGGTGGCGCCAAAAGGCCCGGGCGCTTTGGTGAGAAAAATGTACCAAGAAGGCAAAGGCGTGCCGTGTCTGGTGGCTATATTTCAGGACGCCACAGGCAATGCATTAAAATTAGCTCTTGCCTACGCAAAGGGATTGGGCGCAGCCAAGGCAGGCGTGATAGAGACGACTTTTAAAGAAGAAACCGAGACAGACCTTTTTGGAGAGCAGGCAGTTTTATGCGGCGGGGCGAGCGAGTTAATAAAGGCTGGATTTGATACATTGGTAGAAGCAGGGTATCAGCCCGAGATTGCGTATTTTGAAGTATTGCATGAATTAAAGCTGATAACAGATCTTATTCAGGAAACTGGAATTGCGGGAATGAGAAGAAGAGTTTCCAATACTGCATGTTACGGAGATTTGACTCGCGGCAAAAGAATTATTACAGAAAAAACTAGAAAAGAGATGAAGAAGATTTTAAAGGAAATTCAAAGCGGTAAATTTGCAAGGGAGTGGATAAGAGAAAATGAGGCAGCTAGGCCGAATTTCAACAAGCTGTTAAAAGAAGGCGACGAACATCAGATCGAAGCAGTAGGCAAAAAGCTCAGAGAAATGATGCCGTGGATGAAGAAGAATGCATAGCCACCGCTGAATTTTGCCCCCGTCGCTTTGCTTCGCAAAGCGAAACATCGGGGGCAAAATTGGCTAAGGAATTGATGTAAAGATGAAGAAAATAATTATATTTGACACAACTTTAAGGGACGGTGAGCAGTCGCCAGGGGCGAGCCTGGATACGAACTCTAAAATAGAAATAGCCAGACAGCTTGCGAGGTTAGGCGTTGATGTTATTGAAGCAGGTTTTCCCATTGCTTCAAAAGGCGATTTCAACGCAGTCCATAAGGTGGCGAATACAGTAAAAGGCGCTTCAATCTGCGGGCTTGCGAGGTCTATAAAATCAGACATTGAAGTTTGCGCAGAAGCTGTTAAGCCTGCCAGGTCTCCGAGGATTCATGTTTTTCTGGCCACTTCAAAAATTCACATGCAATACAAACTGAAGAAAGCTGAATCCGAGATATTGAAGCTTGCGGCCTGGGCTGTTGGATACGCGCGTAACTTCTGCGACGATGTTGAATTCTCTCCGGAAGACGCTTCGCGCTCCGACAGGGATTTTCTCTGTAAGGTTATAGAGTCTGTTATAAAGGCTGGCGCAAAAACCGTAAATATACCTGATACTGTAGGCTACGCAATGCCAATGGAGTTTGGATCTCTTATAAAGGAAATAAAAACAAGAGTCCCTAATATAGATAAAACTATTATCAGCGTCCATTGCCACAATGACCTTGGTATGGGCGTCAGTAATTCGCTTTCCGCAATCGAGAACGGGGCAGAGCAGGTAGAATGCACTATAAATGGCATTGGAGAAAGAGCAGGTAATGCCTCTCTTGAAGAAATAGTTATGGCTCTTGAAACTCGCAAAGATATATTCGGCGTAACCACCTCAATAAATAAAAAAGAACTTTACAAAACTAGCCGCCTTGTCAGTAAACTCACTGGTATTGTTGTCCAGCCAAATAAGGCAATAGTTGGGCAGAATGCCTTTGCCCACGAATCAGGTATCCATCAGGACGGTGTGTTAAAGAAACGTTCTACCTATGAAATAATAAAACCGCAGGATGTTGGTTTTGGCGGAACAAGGCTTGTCCTGGGAAAGCATTCAGGCAGGCATGCCTTTAATGAGAGATTGCAGAAACTTGGTTTTGAACTGGATGAGGCAGAATTATTAAAGGCATTCGAGAGGTTTAAAGCGCTTGCAGATAAGAAAAAGGAGATATTTGACGAAGACCTGTTATCAATAGTGGAGGACGGGATAGTATCAATTCCTGAGATCTACCGTTTAGATGATCTAAATATAGTTAGCGGCAATAAAATCACTCCAAAAGCTACGATAGGCCTAAAAAAAGGCGCCAGAGTTTTAAATAAGTCCTCTTCCGGAGATGGCCCTGTTGATGCCTGTTATAAAGCCATAGACGCCATAACAGGTTTAAAATGCAAGCTCTTGGACTATTCCTTAAAATCTATTACAGGCGGTAAAGACGCTTTGGGAGAGGTTAGTGTCAGGATCAAGTCCAATAAAGACGAAGTCTCTGGCAGGGGAACTTCTACGGATATCATAGAGGCCAGCGCAAAGGCATATGTAAATGCCGTCAATAAATTGATCTTCAGCCGCTCGCGCAAAGCAAGGCCTGAATCCGCAAAATTAAAATTATAAAATAATGAATATATACGGCGTTATCGGCTGGCCTATAAAACATAGTTTATCGCCTGCAATGCATAATGCTGCGTTTAAAGAACTTGGCATCGAGGCAGAGTATAAAAAATTTGAAGTAAGGCCTGAAGAACTGGAAGATTTTATTCTCAACAGAAAAGATGTGGCGGGTTTTAATATAACCGTACCGCATAAGATCAAGGCAAGAGAGATACTAGAGAAGAAGCATGAAGCGCCAGTTAAGCATGCGCAATTTAATGTTATATTGACAGGAGCTGTAAACACAGTTAAAAGAACAGCAAATACTTTAGAGTATTGGAATACAGATGTTTTGGGTTTTCAAACCGCATTAAAAGAAGATTTAAGATTTGATGTGAAGAATAAAATTGTGTTACTTATTGGTTGCGGTGGCGCTGGTAGAGCCGTTATAGCTGCGCTTAGTAACATCGGAATTAATAAGATGTATGTATACGAAATAAATAAAGCCCAAGTTGACTCTACAAAAGAATATTTTTTAAAATTGTCGCAAGATTGGCAGGATATTTTAAAGAAAAAAATAGAATACATATCTTCAGAACAATTGCCTGAAAAAATAAATGAATGTCAGCTGTTAGTCAATGCTTCTCCTATAGGCATGAAAGAAGGAGATTATAGCGTAATAGGTAGAAGCTTATTCCATAAAAATTTGTCAGTGTATGATGTAGTTTATAACAGAGAAACAGAGTTAATTAATGACGCAAGGTCACTTGGCTTGCAGTGTTCAGGCGGCTTAGGTATGCTTTTATATCAAGGCGCTCATGCATTTGAATTCTGGACAGGGCAAAAGGCGCCAATTGATACAATGAGAAAGGCATTATTAAGCGCTCTCTAACTTTACAATTCGTGCCTGGCACCATTTGTAAAGTTAAGGTAGGATAGGGAAAGCGGGATTAAATGATATATTTATTGGTTTTTATATTTGGTTTGATAATCGGGAGTTTTCTGAACGTATGCATTTACAGGACCCCGCGCAATGAATCTATTGTATGTCCTGGTTCAAGGTGTACTTCATGTAAAAAGCCTATACCATGGTATGATAATATACCTTTAGCAAGTTATCTTATGCTTAGAGGCAGGTGCAGGGTCTGTCATGAGAAAATATCTTTTCGTTATTTTGCAGTAGAACTTATAAGCGCAGTATCCTTTCTTATTCTATATATGAATTTTGGGCTTAATTATATATTCTGGATATACAGCTTATTGACGTTCAGCCTTATTGTAGTTACTTTTATTGATCTGGAGTTTCAGATAATACCAGATAGAATTAGTCTTGTAGGTATATTTGTAGGGATTATTTTGAGCGTAAGTTTTCCAGGGCTTCAAAGCGCTTTTACCTGGAAAAAAGCTTTTCTAAATTCTATAATAGGGGCTTTGGCAGGAGGCGGGCTGATATATCTTACAGGAGTCTTAGGCCAGCTCGCGTTTAAAAAGGAAAGCATGGGCGGAGGCGATGTAAAGCTCATGGCAATGCTTGGAGCGTTTTTAGGCTGGAAGATGGCGGTACTTATTTTCTTTTTAGCGCCTTTTTTTGGCGCACCTATAGGTATTTATATGAAATTTGTAAAAAAAGAAGATATAATACCTTATGGCCCGTATATCTCTTTAGCCAGTTTTGTGGCTATGGTTTGGGGCCATAAGATTCTAGGGCTACTATTGCCCTGAATAGCGTAATGTTACAAAACGAGTATGACTTGTTTTGTAACATTAGAAGGGTTTAGGAGTGAAAGGGGGTTAAGATGTTAAGATTTTTGACTGCAGGCGAATCGCATGGAGAAGCTCTTATAGGTATATTAGAAGGTATGCCTGCTGGCCTGAAGATAGATGCGGGTGATATAAACAAAGACCTTAAAAGAAGGCAGGAAGGTTATGGCAGGGGCCCAAGGATGCAGATAGAGCATGACCGAGCTAAAATGCTTTCAGGCCTGATGAGAGGTGTTACAATAGGCAGCCCTATAGCCATTATCATTGAGAATAAGGATTCTGGCATAGATAAGTTGCCAGCTGTTAAAAACCCAAGGCCCGGCCACGCGGATCTGGCAGGAATTCTTAAATATGGGTTTAAAGATGCAAGATGCGTACTTGAAAGGGCTTCTGCAAGAGAAACAGCTGTAAGAGTAGGCATAGGCGGAATATGTAAAATTTTATTAGCTGATTTTGATATAAATATTCTAAGCCGGATTTTGATGATAGGCGGAGTTAAATCTGAAAAAATGATAAAGAAAAAAATAGACGAAGCCGGAAAATCAAAAGATACTTTGGGCGGTGTATTTGAAATAATAATCAAAGGAGTGCCGCCCGGCTTAGGGAGCTATGCGCACTACGACAGGCGCCTAGACGCGGGTATCGCGGAAGCGATTATGTCTATCCCGGCTGTCAAAGCGGTTGAGATAGGCAATGCTATTGAATCTAGCGCTATGCCCGGCTCAAAGGTGCATGATGAAATTTTTTATTCCAAGGAAAAAGGCATCTACAGGAAAATCAATAATGCCGGAGGCATAGAAGGCGGCATGTCAAATGGAGAAGATATAATAGCGCGCGGCTACATGAAGCCCATAAGCACACTGATGGACGGCCTGAATACCATAGATATTGATACAAAAAAACAGGTGAAGGCTTCCACGGAAAGGTCTGATGTGTGCGCTGTTCCTGTCGCAGGAGTGGTAGGGGAGGCGATACTAGCTTTTGTTATTGCCAAGGTGTTTCTGGAAAAATTCGGCGGAGATAGTATCGCGGAAGTAAAAAGAAATTATAAAGGTTATATAGCTGGATTAAAAATGTAAAGCAAGAAAAGAAATAGCGTAATCTGAATCGAAGGCATGAATCCTGTCAGCGTGGCGCCAGCCTATTCCGAAATCTAAATTCTTGTTGACCTGATAAGGCATTTCTATAAATACTTCATTAAGCCCTGCAGAGCCTTTCTCCAGGTTGTATGAATATTCGTTCCAGATTCTGAATAAAAGTTTTTTAGATATAGGTATTGCAAAGCCTAATTTTGTGGTCGCCTCTATAGACATATTGCCAGGCTCGAATGTCATATAATCAAGGAACTGGCCGGAAATGAAATGAACAGATTCGCCGCAATAGATATATTTTAAAAAGTATTTCTCAGCTTCTATACCTGATGTTATTTTTTCCCATCTAGATGTCCCGAAATGCCATTGCAATTCTCCAAAAAGAGAAGTTTTTATATCGTAAGGGGTATTCTTAGAAACAGAAAAGCGATTCAGGTAGATAGAATTATCCCTGTTTCTTATATCTAGCAGAAAGCTGTTTTTGTCTTTAATATCAGCGCCGTAAGCAGGATTTAAGAAGATTAGTTGAATGGATAATAATATTATGCCGAATAATAATTTCATTTGAACGAAAAGTATAACATGTAATCCTAGCAAATACAAGCAAATACAAGGGATTTGACTATTATATAGTTATCTGTTATATTAAATTTCATGAATAATATAATATTAGTTGGTTTTATGGGTACCGGCAAAAGTGTTGTAGGTAAAAAACTTGCAACAAAGCTCAATAGAGATTTTATGGAATTAGACGATATGATAGAACTAAGGGAAAAAATGCCTATCAAGGATATATTTGAGAAAAAAGGCGAGCTGTATTTCAGGCTAGTTGAAAAAGAGGTCGTAAAAGAAGCAGCTCGTCGTAAGGATATTGTTATTTCTGCAGGAGGCGGCGCAATTATTGATGTGGAAAATTTTAAGAATCTAAAAAATAGCGGCACTATAATTTGCCTTAAGGCGTCTCCTGAAACCATTCTTAAAAGAACAATAGGCCTTAAAACCCGCCCGCTTCTAAATGTCCAAGATCCAAAGAAAAAAATAGAAGAACTTCTCAAGAAACGAGAACCCTACTACAATAAAGCAGATTTTAGCATAAACACAGATAATTTAAGTATAGGAAGTATAGTTTTAAAGATAATGAGTTTATTATGACAGACACGGAAAGATTACTCGTTCTTAATATGGTTGAGGATATAGGCAGCATTAGGACTCAGGCGCTTCTAAAATATTTTGGTTCTCTGGATAAGGTTTTTAAAGCAAGTGGAGATGAGATTGGAAAAGTAGAAAAGGTAGGGCCGATAATAGCTGCGAGAATGCCGCAGGCTATCAAAGAGATAAATTTAAAGAAGGAAATGGATTTAATAAAGAAACATGGCGTAAAAGTTATTACTTTTTTAGACAAGGATTACCCTGAGAACCTGAAAAATATATACGATCCGCCAGTAGTTTTATATGTGAAAGGCAATATTTTACCAGAGGATAAATTGGCCATTGCAATAGTTGGTTCGCGCTTAGCGTCTTTTTATGGCCTTCAAACAGCTGAGAAGTTAGGTTTTGAATTAGCTTCGCATGGCATCACAATAGTTTCTGGCCTTGCAATGGGCATTGATTCAAGCGCGCATAAAGGCGCATTAAAGGCAAAAAAAAGGACAATTGCAGTTTTAGGTTCAGGCCTAGCTAATATTTATCCAGAGGAGCATAAGGATTTAGCTGATAAAATTTCTGAATCAGGAGCTGTGATCAGCGAATTTCCAATGCGCACCATACCTGATAAAGGAAACTTTCCAAAGAGAAATAGGATAATAAGCGGACTTTCTTTAGGCGTTGTGTGCGTGGAGGCAGCTGAAAAAAGTGGAGCGCTTATTACATGTGATTGCGCTTTAGAGCAGGGCCGTGAAGTTTTTGCAGTGCCTGGAAAAGTGGATTCAATGACTTCTAAAGGCACTAATAAGCTTATTAAACAAGGCGCAAAATTAGCGCAAGGGGTTGAGGATATACTTGAGGAGTTTAACCTGGGAAACTTCGCAAGTTGCCCAACAGAAGGTTCTGTATTGGACAAAGATGAAAGCTTAGTATATACTTTACTATCTAGCGATCCTAAGCATATGGATGATATATGCCAGGAAAGCGGTATAGGGCTTAATAGAATCGCAGGGATATTATTAAACCTGGAAATAAAGAAATTTGTAAAACAACTGCCCGGTAAAAATTTTGTTAAAATCTAGAATGGAGAATTGAAATGGCCAAATCACTTGTCATTGTTGAATCGCCTGCAAAGGCCAGTACTATAAATAAGATACTTGGCAAAAACTTTATTGTCACTTCTTCAATGGGGCATATAATGGACCTTCCTAAGTCCAAGATGGGCATAGATATAGAAAAAGATTTTACCCCTGAATATATAATGATACCTGGCAAGAAAAAGATAGTAGATGTGTTGAAAAAAGAAGCAGCTGATGTGGACAGCATATTTCTGGCAACAGATCCTGACAGAGAAGGAGAAGCGATAAGCTGGCATCTTGCCAATCTTTTAGGCAAGAAGAAAAAAATCTACAGGATTGCGTTCCATGAAATCACAAGGACTGCGATAGAAGCGGCGATTGGTAATCCTGGCAAAATAGATATGAACATGGTGGACGCTCAGCAGACAAGAAGGACTCTGGATAGGCTGGTGGGTTATAGCATCAGCCCGCTATTATGGAGAAAGGTTGGTAGAGGCCTTTCGGCAGGCAGGGTCCAGTCAGTTGCAGTGAGACTTATAGTGGACAGAGAGAATGAAATTCACGTTTTTGTACCGGAAGAATACTGGGACATAGAGGCGGAGCTCAAAAAGAAGGATGTAAAAAATTCTAAATTTATTGCCAAGCTAGATAAGATAGAAGATAAAAAAATAGACCTTAAAAATCAAAGCAATTCTATGAGCCTGGTAGCTGAACTTGAAAAGGAAAAGTTTATAGTTGAGAAGGTTGAGAAAAAAGAAAAAAGAAAGTACGCCCAGCCGCCTTTTATAACATCCAAACTTCAGCAAGAAGCATTTTATAAACTCAGATTCCAGGCTGTTAAAACAATGAAGGTGGCGCAGCAATTATATGAAGGTTTGCCTATAGGAAGTGAGGGAAACGTAGGCCTTATAACTTACATGCGCACAGACGCTGTTAAGGTATCAAAGGAATCGCAGGATTTTGCAAAAAGCTACATACTTGAAAAATACGGCCCTGAATTTGCGCCCAATACTTCAAACGTGTATAAATCAAAGAAAAGCGCCCAGGAGGCTCATGAAGCAATAAGGCCTGCATTGCCGCTGAGAGAGCCAAGCAGTATACAAGAATTTCTTACAATAGACCAGTATAAGCTTTATACATTGATATGGAACCGCTTCATATCCAGCCAGATGACGCCTGCTGTGTTTAACGTAGTTAGTGTTGGGATAAGAGCGGGCAGATGTATTTTTAAAGCCAATGGTTCCCAGAAGGTATTCCAGGGTTTCAGTGTTGTTTACGAGGAAAATGAAGAAGAGAAAGAAGAAGAGAAGATCCTCCCTTCTTTGGAGGCGGGAGAAATACTGGACCTTTTAAAGCTTGATCCAAGCCAGCACTTTACAAAGCCTCCTCCAAGATATTCAGACGCCTCTCTTGTAAAAGCTCTAGAAGAAGACGGGATCGGAAGGCCGAGCACGTACGCGCCTATTATTCAAACTATCATTGCCCGCAATTATGTAAAAAGAAAAGAAGGATACTTTTGTCCTTCTGATCTGGGCATAGTGGTTACAGACCTTCTGATCAAGAGCTTCCCTAAAATTCTGGATATGGAATTTACAGCCAAGATGGAAGAAGAGCTGGATGAGATAGAAGAAGGAAGGCAAAAAAGTGTGGAGGTTCTTAAGAGATTTTATGCGCCTTTTGAGAAAGAAGTGGAACACGCAAAAGTAAACATGCGCAAAGTAAAAGGGGAAGCTGTGAAAACCTCAGATATTTGTGAAACATGCGGCAAGCCTATGGTTATAAAATGGGGCAGGCTTGGAAGGTTTTTAAGCTGTTCTGATTTTCCTAACTGCAGGTTTGCTAAAGCAATATCTACGGGCGTAAAATGTCCTGAGTCTGATTGCGGCGGAATGCTTGTTGAGCGCCGCTCAAAAGGAGGCAGGCATTTTTACGGCTGTTCCAAATATCCAAATTGCCATCATATATCCCGCAGGCTTCCTTCCCAGGACGGTGAAGATAGCGCCGCGCTAGAGGGAGAAGATGCTTGATAGACTTGTCCATAAATTCATAAATTATCTCGAGATTGAAAAAAACGCTTCTGGCCACACCGTAACTAACTACAAGATAGACCTCAGGGGATTCAGCGAATCAATAAAAGATAAACCTGTAGAACAAGTTACCCATCTGGACGTGAGGCTTTTTCTAGCCAGGATGAAAGAGAAAAATTTTTCAAAAAGGTCAGTAGCTAGAAAAATGGCTTGCCTCAGAAGTTTTTTTAAATTTCTTTACAGGGAAGGATATATAAAATCTAATCCTGCAGTAAGTCTTTCAACGCCTAAGATAGACAAAAAACTGCCTTTATTTTTAAGCACAGATGATGCTGCGAAACTCCTGGAATCCCCTGATCCTAGTGATGATATGGGCTTGCGCGACAGGGCAATTCTCGAAACGCTTTATTCAACAGGCATAAGGGTGAGCGAGCTTGTGGGCCTGGATAAGGAGGATATTGATTTTATAAGCGGGGTGTTAAAGGTGCGCGGAAAAGGTAAGAAAGAAAGGCTTGTGCCCATAGGAGACAAAGCATTGAGAGCTATAAAGGCTTATTTTGAAAAAATCAAAGTGATAGATATAAATGAAAAAAAACCAGTATTTCTTAATAAAAGCAATAGGCGCGCAAGCGATAGAGCTGTGAGAAGAATAGTTCATAAGTATATTCACAAAACCAGCCTTAACGAGAATATTTCCCCTCATTCGTTGAGGCATTCTTTTGCAACCCATATGCTGGATAGAGGCGCAGACTTAAGATCAGTACAGGAACTTTTAGGCCATGCAAATCTTTCCACTACTCAGATATATACGCATGTTACTACAGACAGGTTGAAGGCTATTTACGATAAGGTTCATCCGAGGGCATGAAGAAAGCAATCGTATTATTATCCGGCGGAATGGATTCAGCTGTTACTCTTTTTATTGTAAAAAAAAATGGGTATAAGCCATATTGCCTTACATTTGACTATGGTCAGCGCCATAAAAAAGAAATATTATTTGCTAAAAGATTGGCTAAGGCCGCAAAATCCCAGTGTACTGTTTTAAAAATATGTCTACCCTGGAAAAAGAGCGCGCTCCTGGATAGCAATATCAAAATCCCTGAAAATAGAAAATTTTCAGGTAGAAATAATATTCCGCTTACTTATGTCCCAGCCAGAAATACAATTTTTTTAAGTTTTGCGCTTTCTTATGCTGAGGCAATAGGCGCGAAAGCAGTTTTTATAGGAGCGAACGCAATAGATTTTTCAGGCTATCCTGACTGCAGGCCTGGATATTACAAGCTATTTAATGAGTTGTTTAAAAAAGCTACAAAGCTAAAAGGTATAAAGATAGTTGCGCCGTTATTATATAAGACAAAAGAGGATATTGTGAAGCTTGGCAGGAGATTAGGCGTGAATTTTAATCTTACGTGGTCCTGTTATAAGGGCGGAAGCAAACCTTGCGGCGTATGCGATGCCTGCTGTCTCCGCTCCAAAGGATTTGAAACTTCGTAGATCGTCTAACTTTACAAATGGTGCCAGGCACGAATTGTAAAGTTAGGTACCTACGAGGTTGAGATGGTATAGATTTATGGAGAAAGCTAAAATTACAGAAATCTTTACTTCTATTCAGGGGGAAGGGCTTTATATAGGACAGGTTCAGACGTTTGTACGGTTTTACGGCTGCAATATAAAGTGCGGTTTCTGCGACGAACGCAGAAAAACCGGCTTTAAGGAATACTCGGCTCAGGAACTCATGAGCGTCATTATAAAGGAAAGCAATAGAGTAATCTCTTTTACAGGAGGGGAACCACTCTTATATGCAGGTTTTTTAAAAGAGATTTTGCCTGAGCTTAAAAAAAAAGGTTTTATCGTATATCTTGAGACTAACGGCACATTAAAAAATAAACTTTTGAAGATTATTGATTTTTTAGATATAATAAGCATGGATATAAAACTTCCTTCTTCAACCGGATGCAGGGCTTATTGGAAAGCCCATGCTGATTTTCTTAAAGAAGCTGTTAAGAAAAAGGCCTTTGTAAAATCAGTTATTACAAATAAAACTACATTGTCCGATATAAGAAAAGCAGTGTCTATAATAAAAAGGATTGATAAGGCTATATTTTTTATACTTCAACCTGTAACAATAAATAATAAGATACAGAAAATAACAAAGGCCCAAAAATTTTTGGATATAGCAAATTCCACATTAGATAACGTAAGATTCATACCGCAGGCTCATAAGATATTAGATATAAGATGATAAAAATAGTAGATTCTAAATTAATAACCGGCGCAGTAAAAGATTTATTTATAAAGGCAAATACGTGTTTAAGGCCTGATATACTTTCTGCTCTCAAATCTGCTAGGAAAAATGAAACTAGACCAAAAGCCAGATATGCCCTGGAAGTGATTATTAAAAACGCCTTAATCGCTAAAAAGAAAAAGCTGGCTATATGCCAGGACACTGGAATGGCAGTTGTATATTTAAAAATAGGCCAGTCTTTAGCGGTAAAAGGAGACCTTAAAAAGGCAGTCAGTAATGGCGTAGCGCTTGCGTATAAAGAAAGTTATTTTAGAAATTCAATTGTAAATGACCCATTGATAAGAAAAAATACAAATACAAACCTGCCTCCTATCATCTATACTGATATAGTTCCTGGAAACAAAATCAATATAAAAGTTGTGGCAAAAGGTTTTGGCTGCGAAAATGTAAGTAAGATCAGGATGTTCAGGCCTACTGATCCGGTTTCAAGCATAGAGGAGTTTATTGTAGATACTGTAAAAGACGCAGGTTCAAGGCCATGTCCGCCTATATATATAGGTATTGGCATAGGCGGAACCCTTGATAAGGCAGTGGCGCTTTCAAGAGAGGCTATATTCAGGCCTCTAGGAAGGCATAATAAAGATAAGCATGTTGCTGAACTTGAAAGAAGCGTATTGAAAAAAGTTAATAATCTAAAGATTGGGCCGGCAGGCATTAGGGGCAAAACTACAGCGCTGGGAGTAAGCATACTGACCTATCCAACGCACATAGCAGGTCTGCCTGTTGCAGTTAATATAAGCTGTCACGCCACCCGCACACAAGAAGCAACGATATGAGAAAAATATTCCTACCTCTTACAAAAGATATTATAAAATCTCTAAAACAGGGAGAAATGGTTCTGCTGAGTGGGCTGGTTTTAACTGCAAGGGATGCAGCGCATAAAAGACTTTTTGACGCTTTAAAATCAGGCAAAAAATTCCCTGTTTCATTAAAAGGCGAAACAATATACTACACAGGGCCTACGCCCAATAGAAATGGAGAGGTTATCGGCTCATGCGGTCCTACTACAAGTTCCAGAATGGATCCTTTTACGCCTTTATTATTAAAGCACGGCCTTGTAGGGATGATAGGCAAGGGCGAAAGGTCAAAAAAAGTAAGTCTAGCGATAAAAAAATATGGGGCAGTATATTTTATTACAATAGGAGGGGCAGGCGCGTATTTATCAGAAAAAGTGAAAACAGCGGAAGTTATAGCGTATAAAGATTTAGGGCCTGAGGCAATCTATAGATTAACAGTCGAAGATTTCCCGGCAATAGCGGAGGTATTATGAGGAGTGACGGAAGGCAATTAGATCAGATGAGAAAGGTTAAGATAAAAAGAAATGTTCTTAAATTTGCGGAAGGTTCCTGCATGATAGAAATGGGCAATACCAAGGTTATTTGCAGTGCTTCTGTGGAAGACAAGGCCCCGCCGTTTTTAAGAAACACAGGTTCAGGTTGGATAACAGCAGAGTACGGCATGCTTCCGCGTTCCTGTAAATCCAGAATAGACAGAGAAGCTTCACGGGGTAAACAAAGCGGCAGGACCCAGGAGATACAAAGATTAATAGGAAGAAGCATGCGTTCTATTAGCGAGTTAAAAAAAATAGGCGAGAGGACTATCTGGATTGACTGCGATGTGATACAGGGAGACGGCGGCACGCGCACAGCCAGCATTACAGGAAGTTTTATTGCTCTAGTGGATGCGCTTATGAAATTAAAAAATGAGAAAGTTATAACTTCAATACCCCTTACAGATTATGTAGCTGCCATAAGCGTTGGAATTGTAAATGGAGAGAAATGCCTGGACCTGAATTATGAAGAGGATTCAGGCGCAGAAGTGGATATGAATATTATTATGACAGGTTCTGGAAAAATGGTTGAAGTTCAGGGCACAGCCGAGAAGAAACCTTTTTCCGCAAAGGATTTGAATGATCTCATAAGCCTTGCAAAAAATGGCATCGATGACCTAATAGGCCTTCAGAAAAAACTCATCAAGCTATAAAAGCGTTATCCACAAAGTAGGGCAGGTTTAAACCTGCCCTACTTTGTGGAAATGTAAACTCAGGGAAAAATGAAATTAGTTGTAGCCACCAGGAACAAGGATAAGCTCAAAGAGATAAAAGCGCTTCTTAAAGGCCTTCCTGTAAAGGCCTTTTCGCTAAATTCATTTAAAGGCGCGCCTGATGTCATAGAAGACGGTAGTACGCTTGAAGAAAATGCCAGGAAAAAAGCAGCCCAAACCTCAAGATTCCTTAAAAAATTTGTAGTCGCAGACGATTCAGGCTTGGAGGTTGAGTTTTTAAATGGCGATCCGGGAGTTTACTCTGCAAGATTTTCAGGAAAAGGAGCGACATATAAAAGCAATAATGAGAAACTGCTCAGGCTTTTGAAAGATGCGCCGCCTGCCAAGAGGAAGGCCTGTTTTAAATGCGTGATAGCTGTAGCTGATAAAGGTAAAGTCATAGGCGTATCAGAAGGAAGATGTAATGGAAAGATAGGTTTTAAATCAGAAGGGGACAATGGTTTTGGATATGACCCTTTATTTATCCCTGATGGTTTCAAGAAGACTTTTGCGCAGATGAGCCAGGCTCAGAAGAATAAAATCAGCCACAGGTCTATTGCTTTGACAGGAGCAAAAAAGATTATTTCAAACCATCTATTACTTTATCTATAGCCTTTTTCACCTTATCAAGTATATTGCCTACGCCTATAGGCGTAACTGTATAGACAGGGTCTTTTGTAGTGCCAGATATATTTATATTTCCTATAAACCAGCCTGCGCTTTCCAATAAAATGCTTGATATCTTTGAAAACCATGCGGATTCCTGTATCAATTCTTTTTTTAGCCGTATCTTTATTGTCGCATCTATAGTGTCATCAAATCCTAGGCTTCCTTTTGTAATCAGCTCCATCTCATTACTTACCAGCTTGAATTTATCCGTATAAAAGCGGTTATTTTTAATCTGAAAGGCGCCAAAGGCATCGGTAAATGCAACCTCTTTTAATTGCGGTATGAATAACGCGGTAGCAACACCTTTAAAAAGCCCTGTTTCCCAAAGATTCGCGTTCTTTATCTCAATCCATGATTTGCCTAAAATAGAATTCGTTGCTCCTATAGAACCTTTTAATTTAATATTCGCGTTGCACGTGCCGCTCACTCCTTTTTTCACAAGGGTGGAATTGGTTGAAAAATCATATATGTCCATATTATTCACGCTCGCATTAATGGAAAAAGGCGGTATAGGATTATCCAGATCAATATAGCTATCCATGCGGAAATCGCCTTTATAAAAATTAGCTGATAGATGGTAAAAATAAAGTTTATCGCCTACAAGAGCCACTTCTGAATATACGGCATTAAACTGGTATTTGTTTGTTTTTATGAAAGGGGCCGCGATCTTTCCGCGTATCTCTGTTTTGCCCTGATTATTTATAATGCTTGAATTTGCCGCAAGCAGTATTTTTGGAGAGGTAAACGTGATATCTAAGAGATCTGTAGGCGCCTCGTCCTTTTTCAGATCAGACTTTTTGTATAACCTCACTGTGCCATACAGGGTTCCCAGGTCTTCTATATATGGCACATCCCTTAACCTGAACTCTATAAAAAGGTCACTTGTCTTAAAATTATAGCTTCCTATAGCGTCTATCTTAGCCTTAAAATTTTTAGTAGGCGATAGCTCGCTTCTAAACTTTAATTTCTTTTCAAATATAAGGGCCTGGATGGACGGCCTTATTTTAAGTTCTTTGAAATGGTAGAGGGGATGTTCATTAGCTACATTCCAGATTACCAAATTTCTTATTGTGATGCCTTGCATGGTAAAACAAGATAGTGACCCTACCTCAACTTTTCTTTTGAGAATAAGCGTGAGTTTTTCCTGGAGAATCGGCTTTCCCATTGCGCACAGGAAAATATTCAACAGAGAGGCTAATAATGCCGTCAAGCAAGCCAATATTATGAAAAAATTTAAAAATGCATTCTTTTTACGCATAAAACATATTATATATCATATATGCCATGGTATTCAACCCAAATATATTGACTTTAATAGTTATAGTTGGTAAAATTAAAAATTACACGGGGCGTGGCTCAGTTGGCTAGAGCACCTGCTTTGGGAGCAGGGGGCCGCTGGTTCAAGTCCAGCCGCCCCGACCACTTCGGACTTGACGCATTTTCTGAGGAAAAAGAGGGATTTTTTAAATCTTTTTGGGCGAAAAATTTTTTATCATAAGTATTTATATATTCAAGGGTTAAATCAAAGGGCTTTTTGAAATCTAAAATCACTTTTTTATCCCGCAGGCGGCGGTTCGTTCCAATTTTTTCCACAAAAATTTTTATTTCATAAAAATTTTGAGACGAAGCAAGTTTTTCGGCGTGGTGAGCAGTTTTTACCCACTCCCGCAATGGTTCGATCCAAAAATTCCCCTTTCGCCCAAAATCTGCCTTTTTCTGCGAAAGCTCTGTTTTTGACCTTACAATATCTTCTTTCTTAGCCAGATAAACATCCTTATCAATGTCTCCATCAAGAAAGGCATTTACTAACTTATCAAGCTTTGCGTCTATCTCTTTAATCTTTATTTGCAGATTTTGGGCGAAAGTTTGCGAAGACTGGACAGTGTCTTTTTCCCATACATCAACTTGAGTTAACATCTTTTCTGCCCAGTCTTCGCAAAGAGCGACTTTTGAAATCGCTTGCTTTAATTGGGTAACAACCAAGTTCTCTCTTAGATATCTCTGACTGCAGGGGCCAAGTCGTTTAGTGCAGCGGTAATATCTATAAGTGCCGCCATTTCCATGAGCATACTGAGCAGTTATCGCTGCGCCGCACTCGCCGCATCTTAAAAGCCCAACGAATGGAAAGTTATGGCCCTTTTTATTCTTTCTCGGCTTGGCCCTATCTTTAAGAACTCTCTGGACAGCTTCAAAAGTCGCCTTGGAGACAATAGGCTCGTATTTACCTTCATAAGCTTCGCCATGATAGTCTATCACGCCTATATAAACTGAGTTAGTTAGAGTCCCTTGAAGAGTAGATTTACAAATCTTAGTTCCATTCCTGCTCACCACGCCGAAAAAACTCAGACGCTCACCTAAACTCTCTAAGGTATGCTTCCCAGCGGCATACTCTTCGAAAACTTTCTTTATTATCTTTGCTTTTACAGGGTCTGGTTCGATGTTTCTGGTCTTAGGATTATTTACATAGCCGAGAGGAGCTAAACTAAGCCATTCACCGCGTCTGAGTTTTTGGCGAATTCCACGATTTACATTCTCGGATAGATTATCTGAGTAGTATTTAGACTGGCCAAAGGCAACTTGCAGCATAAAGAGGCCTTGCGGGGTTGGCTCAAACCAGAAAGTAGGAAAGCGAAGAGAGGTCAACTTGCCTGTATCGATAAGATAGATGATTTGTCCGCCATCTATAGAATTTCTAGCGAGTCGATCGGGATGCCAGGCTAAAAGCCCAAGAGGCTCTTTACTATCTTTGACTTTAGCCATCATTTCATTAAAGATTTCTCTGCCTGGACTCTTCGCGCTTTTATTCTCGATGAACTTTTCTATTACTTCCAGATTCTCTCTCTTGGCATACTCATCTAATTCCGCAAGTTGCGCCTCGATAGACATTACCTGCCTTTCCTCATCTTCAGTAGATTTCCTGGCATATAGAAAGTACTTCGTTTTCATAATGCACCTCCCTTGGTAAATCGTGGAATTCGCAAAAACTTGCTTCGTCGCCGCCCTTTTACAAATACAATATAATTCCAAGCATTCATTTTTTCAAAAAATAGATACTCTTGCCCTGACTACTAATGCATAACTTTGAGCATTAGTAGTCAGGGCAAGTTTGTAAAAGGGCGAGTGGAAAAAATTGGAAAAGAAAAAGAATTTTCAACCAGGCGAGAGTTGAAAATTGTTTTTATTAGTCCCGCTTTAGCGGGACTACGAACCGCCGCCTGCGGGATAAAAAAGTGATTTTAGATTTCAAAAAGCCCTTTGATTTAACCCTTGAATATATAAATAGTTATGATAAAAAATTTTTCGCCCAAAAAGATTTAAAAAATCCCTCTTTTTCCTCAGAAAATGCGTCAAGTCCGAAGTGGTCGCAGTTATTAAACGTTGTTCGAACCTATTTTGAGGAATCAATTCCTTAAAATAGGAAATCGTTTTTTCAACGAGGCCCGGCAGTCGGCTGATGGCTGCCCGCACCCAGCCATCAGCCGACTGCGTCCTCGCAAACTATGTAAGTACTAGGGCTCGTCCGCTATCCCGCCTAACTCCTATGTAAAACACCCGCGACGGCGTGATGCCGAGCTATTCCAACACCCAGCGCTCTGGCAGAAACGCTAAAATTTTCCCGCACCAAAATTTTAGCGTTTCTGCCAGACAAGTGAGTTCTGCCTTAAACAGATTAAACACAGATAAAAGAACATCTATATCCTATCATGCCGGCAAAAAAATTTTTAGCTTTTAATTTTATACTACGTTAGCTAATCACGCTTTCTTTTATGCAGCGCTCAAAGTTTTTATCTTTTATTCTTATAGCGTGGATTTTTGACTTTGGTATCCATTGTTTGCCAACGCCTGCCTCTGTCAATACAGCTTTTTCAGTTTCATGGAGAATACGGACTTTGACCCAAATGCGTTTTTCTTCCGGACATAAAAGTGTATATAAGCTCAATAATCCTGGCATAAAATTACCTTGCTAAATATAAGAAGTCGGTTTAAAATATATATTATATATGATATATGGGTCTGTTATATTATATAACAATGCTATCATAGTTATACAAGTTTGTCAAGGAGAAAATTATGCTTGCTGGAAATATAAAGAAGTCTCGAAAAAAACTTAAATTAACACAAGAAGGATTAGCCAGAAAGGCAGATATTTCATATAGCACTGTAATAAAGCTAGAGTCAGGGGAAATTGCCGACCCTAGAATGGAGACTTTGAAAAAACTAGCAAATGCCCTTAATATTAGCATAGATGATCTTGTTGGGCAAGTATAAGACCTGCTTATGAATTTTTTATGGTATAGGAAAGTATAAGCCACTTTCCTAACCACTGAAAATTACATATTAGGGTTATCGCTGAAAGCTATTTTCTTGAATTTTATGTTGAGATTATTTATTCTCGCCTTGATTGAGAGGGGAGAATCTTGAGTTGGTGGCGATATTTGGCTATAGCGCGGCGGGAGATGGAGATTTCATCTTGTTTGAGAAGATTGACAATTTTCTGGTCAGTCAAGGGGGTTTCTTTATTTTCGTGATTTATTAACTCTTTTATCTTTGATTTGATTGCTTTGGACGAATAAAGCTCTCCATTTTCTTGTTTAACCCCAGAATTTAAAAAGTGCCGCAATTCAAAAATACCATCCGGAGTTTGCAGGTATTTATTACTGACAGTCCTGCTCACCGTGGATTTGTGTTTACCTACCAATTTAGCAATTTGTGATAAAGTCATAGATTTAAGATTTTGCATTCCATTATCCAGAAAGTCTTCCTGAATATAAACAATAGCTTCGGTTACCTTTTGTATGGTGTCTTTCCGTTTATTTATGGCGTTAATCAAAAATTTGCCTTTCTCAAGCCTTTCTTTTAGGTACTCTTTAGTATCTTCGGTAATATCTTTTTGGTTAAGCATTCTTTTATATTTAGGATTGATCTTTAAAGAAGGTAATTCCCAATCATTAAGCATGACCTCGTACTTATCATTATTTCTCTTTAATATGGCATCCGGTATCCAACGCACAGCCCTTTCTGTATTAAAAGAACGGCCGGGTTTTGGTTCTAAATTGGCAATTTCTTTTACAGCTTCTTGGATTCTTTCTATAGGCACCTTTAGTTTTTTGGCAATAAACTCAAATCTTTTCTTTTCTAGGTAATGTAGATATTTGTCTATAACCTGACCAGCCAAAGAATTTTCTTGGCCCTTTGTTTTTATTTGTAATAGTAAACATTCTCTTATATCTCTTGCGCATACGCCAACAGGATCAAAGGTTTGAATCAATGACAAAACTTTTTGGACTTGCAATGGTACTGCTTGAGCAGATTCAGCTATTTCTTCTATAGAAGCCCTTAGATATCCATCATCATTGATATTGTCTATAATAAACTGCCCGATTTTGTGTTCTTCCTCGGTATCGGCAAGTAAATGCAATTGTCTTAAGAGATGTTGTTGAAGGTTAACAGTATAAGTTATAAGGCTTTCTCTGTAATCTTGCTTTTCTGCGTCAGATTTATGGCTATTATCATTCAAATCAGATACATCTTCCTTAAGAAGCGCATCCATACTCTCTGTCTCTAACAAAGGATTTTCCTCGATTTGCTGTTTTATATAATCTTTTAGTTTAACTAAAGGCATCTGTAAAAGGCTAATATCTAATCTCATTTGGGGAGTTAATCTTAATTTATAGGTAAGTTTAGGGGTTAATCTTACTTGTAAAGGCATATTTTTCTCTTGCAAATTAACTGCTTATATTGTATATTAAAACAACCAAGAATGCAATTTTGTTTAATTAAAAATTAGATTTAGAATGCTGGATTATTATTAGGTAATAACGATGAATAATAGTGAATATATTGTTTGGTATGCTGATATAGATAAATTGGATTTGAAAGATCCCTGGGTTAAAAAATGGTGGATTCAGCAGGTGTTGATTCACGGACGAATAGAGGATATTAAAAGATTGGATTTTGATGAAATAAAAAAACTCCTTCCCGCTTTACATCTGGATTACAAAATTAAATCTTTCTGGCAGGACTATTTTCTTGAGGGGTAAGATGCAGATACTAACCAAGTTACAAGAGGAGATGCTTAAAATTTTCGGCTCAACCCAAGAGTCAAATCTTTTCCATCTGACAGGAGGAACTGCTTTGGCAGCCTTTTATCTAAGGCATAGGCTTTCTAAGGATTTAGATTTCTTTACAGGGGAAGAAGAGATAATTGGATATTTTGGTGAAAGGTTAAAAGGTAATCTTGAGGCCATAGGAATCAAGACGCAGACGATAAGAAAATTTAAGAGTTTTTTTGAAATATTGGCTTCAAAGGAAGAGATGAATGTGCCCATTCACATTGCCTTGGATAGCCCATTTAGATTTGAGGAGCCCCAGGAGACATCCTTTGGAGTTAGAGTGGATAGCCTTATGGATATTGCCACAAATAAACTTTTGACTGTTTTTGGCAGGTTTGAACCAAGAGATTTTGTAGATGTTTTCTTTTTGATAAAAGAAAAATTTTCTATGGAACAACTCATAGAGAAAAGTAAGCTTAAGGATCCAGGATTAGATGAATATTATCTTGCCATTGCCTTTCATCGCGCAAAAGAACTACCCGACGATATCTCAAAGTTTCCAGTCACTATGGTTAAGCCGTTTGATATTAAAGAGATGAAGGATTATTTTGTGAGTCAGGCCTTATCCATTTTGGATAAAGCTAAAGAGAAAGGTAAATAGAAGTGGTACATTTGTTGCGCAAGCAAGCAAGCAAGCAAGCAAGCAAGCAAGCAAGCAAGCAAGCAAGATAGATACTTACAAACGGTTTATTCTTCCAAAGGTAATTCTACCTTGGACGGGAAAACTTAAACCCAGATATCGATTAAAATATCTGGGTTTTTTATTTGTGGAAAGTAAAATAAAATGAGCCCCGATCAAGAAAAAAATTTTCTGGATAGCATAGTTGATAGTGTAATTGCGTTAGACAAAGAGGGAAAGATAAGAGAGGTAAATCAAGCAACCCTTAATCTTTTGAGTTATAAAAAGAAAGAGGACCTCATAACGCTTCCTTTTGAGAAAATCTGCAAGAATTTCTCCATAAAGGGCTTAAGGGATAAGATTCCCTTAGCAGGGCAGGAGCTAATGTATTTAAACAAAGAGGGGAAAGAAATCCCTGTAAGTGTAAATATCTCTGCGAGAGTCTCATATCCGGATGATAATGTTTTTATGGCCAGGGATATCAGTAAAATTAAAGAGTTAGTTGATGAATTGACTTGCTCTCAGGAAGGACTCAAGACCTCTTATACAGAATTAAAGGTGAGTAAAGATGATTTGGTGCGTTCTGAGAAACTTGCTTATACCGGCCGAATAGCCGCAAGCATTGCCCATGAAATAAGAAATCCCCTGACCAATGTTTCTATGTCTGTCCAACAACTCAAAAAAGGTAACAAGATAAAGCAAGAGGGCCTTAAACATGTTGAGATCGTTGAGAGAAACATAGAAAGAATTAATTATCTGATTACGGAATTATTAAACTGCGCCCGGCCAGCTAAACTTAACCTCCAGCCTTATGATATCCACAAGGTCTTAAAGGATGTCCTGGAATCAACTAAAACCAAGATTAACTTGCAAAAGATAAAGGTAACTAAAAACCTTGCCTCTAAATTACCTGTATTAAAAATTGATAGAGAACAGATAGAACGGGCCTTCTTGAACTTAATTATCAACGCTATTGAAGCTATGCCGCATGGCGGCAACTTAACTATTATCACAGAATTAAATGGAAACTTTTTCTGGGTAAAGATTCATGATACTGGCAAAGGCATCCCTGAGAAAGATATTATCAAGATATTTGACCCATTCTTTAGCACTAAACTTCAAGGTGTGGGTTTGGGATTGTCCATATGCTATGGAATTATTGTCAGCCATGGGGGCACTATCGAGGTTGAAAGTAAGTCAAAAATTGGTTCTACCTTTACCGTTTCTTTGCCCATTGAACAGAGGTCGACACGCAGAGAGAGGAAAATAACTGGGGGGGGGTAAAAACAAAAACGAGGGAATAAATTTATGGCAGAGGTAAAATGGGATATTAAAAGAGGTGCAGATGTTTATCGGCAAGTATTTGATAGCCGCTTAAAGTCATGGATTTCTACTGGTAAGATAAAACCCGGCGAGGTAGTTGTCTATCGCAGTGGTTTTTCCGGTTGGCGAAAACCCGAAGAGCTCAACGAAATTATC
>Ga0154361_113_pt1 | contig 103249 bp, 102 predicted proteins | sample RifGroA2_FD_115889 | JGI IMG/M metagenome (GOLD analysis project Ga0154361, IMG submission 115889) | Omnitrophica bacterium GWA2_41_15
CAACAACCAGATGTTTTGCCAAGGCACGTAACAATTTTTAGAGAACCTAAATACGAAAGCGTACAATTATCTTGACACTACTAATAGAGAAGTGAGATTGACATACTGGCTGCAATTATATATAATATAATGTTTTAACGGATTACGAAGTTATGAACTAAAAAAGGGGGCATAGATGTACGCAATAATAGAAACAGGCTCAAAGCAGTACAAGGTCGCAAAAAACGACACAATCGAGGTTGAAAAACTTAACCTGGGTGAAGCAAAGGAGGTAAAATTGGACAAAGTCCTTTTTATCTCGGACAAGAAGGAATCGACCATAGGGAGCCCTTATATAAAAGGCGCCTATGTAGTTTGCGATTTATTAGGCGAAAAACGCGCGAAAAAGGTTATTTCTTTTAAATACAGGCGCAGGCATGCAAGTTCTAAGAAAAAAATCGGACACAGGCAGGGATATGTAATGTTGAAGGTGAAAGAAATAGTGGTTTAATCGGAGGATAAAATGGCGCATACTAAAGCTCAAGGAAGTTGTAAAAACGGAAAAGATTCAAATGGCCAGAGGCTTGGCGTAAAATGCTTTGAAGGCCAGACTGTAACTAGCGGGAGCATTATCCTGAGGCAGAAAGGGACTAAATTTTTTCCAGGCCTTGGAGTGGGCATAGGCAGGGATTATACCCTGTTTGCTCTAAAAGCCGGCACTGTTAAATTTGGGTACCGAAAAGTTAATGTGATATAAATGTTCATAGATCGAGCAGATATTTTCGTAAAGGCAGGAGACGGCGGAGACGGCTCTAATAGTTTCTGCAAAATAAAAAACCTTAAAAAAAGGCAGGACGGCGGAGACGGCGGCAAAGGCGGAAACATAGTCCTCGTAGCTGATAAAAATGTCCAGACCCTTTTGGATTTTCATTTTCGCAAACATTTCAGAGCAGACAAGGGTTCAAACGGCTCAGGCAATAACAGAAAAGGCGCAAATGCGGTTGATTGCATTATAAGGCTTCCGCTCGGCACCATAGTTAGAGATAGGTATGAAGATATTACATATTGCGATTTAAAGGAAGACGGCCAGTCAGTAGTTCTTATAAAAGGCGGCTTGGCCGGCCGTGGTAACTCTAAGTTTAAGCAGGCTACTTATGGAGACCCTGGCGAAGAAAAAGAAATAACCCTGGAGTTAAAATTAATAGCTGATGTGGGCATAATTGGCTATCCGAATGCAGGAAAGTCAAGCCTGATTTCACGCATATCAAAAGCAAAATCAAAGGTAGCTGATTATCCGTTTACCACAAAAACGCCTATTCTGGGTGTTGTAAAATTAAGCGATGAAAGAAGTTTTGTTATTTGCGATATACCTGGTTTAATAGAAGGCGCGCATAGCGGCAAAGGCCTGGGAGATGATTTCTTGCGCCATGTGGAGCGCACGAGAGTCCTTATTCATATGATAGATATGGCAGGAGTGGATGGGAGGAATCCCGCGGAGGATTTTGCATCAATAAATAATGAATTAAAGCTTTATAATCCGGAGCTGGTAAAGAGGCCGCAGGTCATCGCAGTAAATAAAATGGATATACCTGAGGCAAGGGAAAATTTAAAAGAATTTAAAAAACATGTAAGGAAAACTGTTTATCCAATATCCTGCGTTACAGGTGAAGGGATAAAGGAATTACTGGAAGCGGTGTATAAAAAGTTGCGCCAATAAACATGGAACGTAAAAAGATAAAAAAAGCGAAACGGATAGTCATAAAGGTAGGCGCAAGCGTCCTGACAGCAAAAGGGCTTAAGCTTGACAAGAGATGGATAAAGAATTTTTCTGAACAGGTAGCAGTTTTAGTCAAACATGGCTATCAGGTGGTCATAGTTTCTTCAGGCGCTATTGCTGCAGGCATGGGGTTATTTGGCATGAAAAAGAGGCCTAAGAGTTTACCTGAGCAGCAGGCCTGCGCAGCCTTGGGCCAGGGATATCTCATGAAAACATATGAAGAATTTTTCAGAAAAAAAGGTTTTCATGCAGCCCAGATACTTTTGACATGGGAGGATATAAGGGAAAAGCGCAGGTATCTTAACGCAGAAAATACTCTGCACACGCTTTTGAGTAAAAAGGCAGTGCCTGTTATAAATGAAAACGATACTATTTCTGTAGATGAAATAAAGTTTGGCGATAATGATAAACTTTCAGCTCTGGTGGCAAGCCTTGTTTCAGCTGATTTATTGATTATGCTTACAGACGTAGATGGCCTATATATAGACGACAAGAAAACCGTAGCCAGCGTTGTGGGAGATATAAGCGCTAGTCTTGAAAAGTTTGCGTGCGGAACTGATAAAGAATGTTCGCGTGGAGGCATGAAGACAAAACTGGACGCCGCAAAAATAGCTGTTAAATCAGGCATAGATTGTATCATAGCCAATGGAAGAAAAAAGAATGTGCTTTTGAAAATTTTAACCGGAGAAAACATAGGAACGCTTTTTCAGGCTCATAAGAATAAAATAACAGGCAAAGATTTCTACGACAACGCTATAAATCGAGTTGTTTTATAACGGAGTAGCGGAGCGCAGCTCCGCGTAATATTCTATGTTACTTAAAGATAAAATTATAAAGATGTTGAAAGATGTTAAAGAGGCGTCGCTTAAGCTCGGCAATATTTCTACCAAGGATAAGGACAAGGCGATTTTGGCAATGGCTTCAGCGCTTCTGAAAAATACCAAATATATTTTGTCGGAGAACGCAAAAGATGTGGCTCTGTCAAATAAAACCGGCCTTTCAAAAGCGCTAGTGGATAGGTTAACCCTTACGGAAAAGCGCATAAAAGAAATGGCAGATTCTTTAAAACAGGTAGCGTCTTTAAAAGATCCTGTTGGCAGGATTCTTAGGCAATGGAAAAGGCCCAACGGGCTTATTATAAAAAAAGTTTCCGTTCCGATCGGCGTTATTGGAATTATATATGAATCAAGGCCGAATGTTACAAGCGATTGCGCTGGTTTGTGCCTTAAGTCAGGCAATGCGTGCGTTCTGAGAGGCGGAAGCGAATCAATAAATTCTAATCTCGCGATTCATAAGGTGGTTACAAAATGCCTTGGCAAATTAGGCATACCAGAATCAGCCGTTGCTATGATTAATGTAACTGACAGGCTAGCTGTAGAGATTTTGTTGAAACAGACGAACCTTATAGATGTGGTTATTCCAAGAGGCGGAGAAGGCCTTATAAGATATGTTGCGGAAAACTCATTAATCCCTGTAATAAAACATTATAAAGGCGTTTGCCATCTATATGTTGATAAAGACGCTGATCTTGAAATGGCCTTGGATATTATGCTCAATGCAAAGGTCCAGCGCCCGGGCGTTTGCAATGCCATAGAAAAGATGCTGGTCCATAAAGATATAGCGCGTAATTTTTTGCCTCAAGCAGCCAGGGTTTTAGATGATAAAGGCGTGGAGCTAAGAGGGTGCTCTGAGACGTTGAAGATTCTGCGGGGAATAAAAGAAGCCAAAGAATTAGACTGGTATGAAGAATATCTGGATTTAATTCTGACAATTAAAGTTGTAAAGGGCGTAGATGGCGCGATCAGCCATATAAATAAATACGGTTCTAGGCATTCAGACGCAATTGTTACGAAAAATAAATTGACAGCCGAGAGATTTTTAAAAGAAGTGGATTCCGCGTGCGTTTATCATAATGCGTCCACAAGATTTACAGACGGATACCAGTTTGGCATGGGCGCTGAAATAGGCATAAGCACAGACAAGATTCACGCCCGCGGCCCCATGGCTCTTGAGGAACTCTGTACTTACAAATATATTGTCCTTGGTTCCGGCCAAACTCGTAGCTAACAACTTGACAAATCAACATTGTTGATTTGTCAAGTTGTTTGGGAAATGAGATATATAGATTTAGGATTAAGCGATTATAAAGAGGCATATAAGACGCAATGCGAAGTTAGAAGCAAGGTGGCTGAAGGCGCATGCGAAAACACGCTGATTATTACAGAGCATAAGAGTGTTATAACAATAGGGAGGATTGGCTCAGAGAAAAACATATTCAAGACTGAAGGCATAGAGGTCTTGAATGTTGATAGGGGTGGAGATGTGACTTATCATGGCCCTGGTCAATTAGTGGCTTATCCAATTTTCAAATTAGAAAACGAAGCAAGGGATATACACGGCTTTTTAAGATTTTTAGAAGAAGTAGGGATAAGTTTTTTAAGTAAATATGGAGTAAGGGCTGAGACAAGGCCTGGCATGAGAGGCGTCTGGGTCAGGGATTCAAAGATCGCTTCAATAGGCATAGGCGTGAAAAAATGGGTTACTTATCATGGCATGGCGATAAATATAAACACGGATCTAAAGCCTTTTTCGTTTATAAAACCCTGCGGCATTGACGGGGTTAAAGTAACTTCGCTGGAAAATTTACTTAAAGAAAGATTAGACATTGAAGATGCAAAGCGCAAGATCAGAGAGTCATTTGAAGAGGTTCCCTTGCTGGCTGAAGCGGTCTGTAAAAGATAATGAAAGCTTTGCCAGGACAAGAGGACTTATTGCTAAACTTGGGCTGAATACAGTATGTCAGAGCGCCCGCTGTCCTAATATATATGATTGTTTTTCAGTTAAAAGGTGCACGTTTTTAATACTTGGCAGATTTTGCACTCGCTCCTGCAATTTTTGCGCTGTAGAGAATAAAATGATAGAATTAGAAAAGCCCGACAAAAAAGAGCTCTTAAAAATTAAAGAGGCAGTTGAGAAGCTGGATATTAAAAATGTAGTAATCACTTCTGTCACAAGGGATGACCTGGTAGACGGAGGTTCAAATCACTTCGCAGATTGCATAAGTATATTAAAGGGGATTGGCAGGAGTTTAAAAATAGAAGCGCTTATCCCTGATTTTCTTGGGAATAAAAGTTCTATTGAAAAGGTTGTATCTAGAAAGCCCGATATTCTTTCGCATAATTTAGAAACTGCGCCAAGGCTTTATAATAAAGTCAGGCCGCAGGCAGACTATAACCGTTCGATAGAAGTGCTTAAGTTTGCCAAGGAATTGGACAGCAGTATAATTACAAAAAGCGGGATCATGGTAGGCCTTGGCGAATTCAGGGAAGAAATTCGTAGCGTGATGCAGGATCTGAGGAAAGCAGATTGCGATATTATTACAATAGGGCAGTATTTAAAGCCAGGCGCTGATTGCTTGGACGTAGACGAGTTTTTAGAACCAGCGGAGTTTGATAAATTTTCAGAATGGGCAAAAGAGGCAGGGTTTAAAAAATATTATTGCGGCCCATTTGTCAGAAGTTCGTACGCGGAGGAGATATGGCAGAACTAAAATTACCTGAACTAGCAGAGGGCATTAATGAAGCAGTGGTTTCTTTCTGGCATTTTAAAGAAGGAGACAACATTAAAGAAGGCGATGAGATAGTTGAGATGGCTACTGATAAAGCAGCATTCAATGTGCCATGTAAAATTTCAGGTGTTTTAAAGAAAATAGCGGCCCATGAAGGCGATACAGTTAAAGTGGGCCAAACGCTTGCTATAATAGAATAATAACAACTTTACACTTTAACAATGTCAAAATGTAAAGTTGTTTGAACGCGGAGGAGGAGGTATGAAAGAGATATTGGAAATTTTGGAAAAAGACGCAAGGACAACGCCTGAAGAAATCGCAAGGATGCTGAAAAAAAGCGTTGGCGTAATAAAAAATGCGATTAAAAAGTATGAAAAAGAAGGCGTTATAGTTAAATATAAAACAGTAGTCAATAGGGATATATTAAAAGATGATGTGCAGCAGGTGAGGGCTCTTATAGAGGTGAGAGTTGCTCCTCAAAGGGGCCATGGCTTTGACCATATAGCTGAGAGGATATACAGGTTTCCTGAAGTTAAAAGCTGCTATCTTCTGTCTGGGTCTTATGATCTTTTGCTGGTTGTAGAGGGCAAGGATATTCAGGAAGTCAGCAGTTTTGTTTCCGAGAGGCTCGCTACAATAGATAATGTCAATAGCACTGTTACGCATTTTATTCTTAAAAGATACAAGGCAGACGGGGATATATTGAAACGCATAGAAAGAAATAATAGAATAGCAATATCATTTTAATTGATTATGAAGATATCTAGAATAGTTGAAAAGATGAAGCCTTCGGGTATAAGGGAATTTTTTGATCTTGTAATAGGGATGAAGGATGTTATTTCACTGGGCGTAGGAGAGCCTGATTTTGTCACGCCCTGGAATATATGCGAGTCTGCGATATTCTCTTTAGAGAAAGGCTATACCTCTTACACGTCTAATAAGGGTTTATATGAATTGCGGCTTGCTATATTCAAATATCTCAAGAATAAATATTCTCTTTCTTATAATCCTGACCAGAACATCCTGATTACCACTGGAGTTAGCGAAGCAGTCGACCTTGCTTTGAGGGCTATATTGAATCGCGGGGATAAAATTCTAATCCCGGATCCTTCATATGTATCTTATGAGCCTGTAAGCGAACTGGCTGGCGGCAAGGCTATACTGGTAAAAACAAGCGAAGCTGATAATTTTAAATTAACACCCAGGCTTCTTAAGAAATATATTTCAAAGGGCGTGAAGGCGATTATCTTAAATTATCCTAACAATCCAACAGGCGTTTCCTATTCAAGAAAAGAGCTTCTGGCCCTTTCTAAAATTTTTGTAAACAATAATCTGATTGTAATAAGCGACGAGATTTACGATGAGCTCACTTATGACTTCTCGCATACGCCATTAGCCACATTGCCTGGTATGAAACAGAGGACAATATACCTGAATGGTTTTTCAAAGACATTTGCAATGACAGGTTGGCGCGTGGGTTATGCATGCGGCCCTGAAGAAATAATAAACGCAATGACAAAGATTCATCAATATACAATGCTATGCTCTCCTATAATGGGCCAGTTAGGCGCAATAGAAGCCCTCAGAGGCTCTAGTGGATCTGTGCTTGAGATGAAAAGGGAATACAAGAGACGCAAGGAATTTATTGTATCAAAACTTAATGAGATAGGGCTTTATTGCGCTATGCCTGAGGGAACTTTTTATGTTTTTCCTTCAATTAAAAATACAGGCATGAGCTCGGTAGAATTTGCAAAGAGCTTATTATATAAAGAAAAGGTTGCAGTTGTGCCTGGTACTGCATTTGGTTCACAGGGCGAAGGCCATATAAGGATTGCTTATGCCTCCAGCATGGACAATCTTAAAGAGGCAACCGAGCGTATAAAACATTTTTTGAAGAATAATGTCAGATCATAAAAAAGTTCTTTTAATGTACATAACCTCAAATTCAGGGCATTACAGGGCCAGCCTTGCGATCGAAAGCGCATTGAAGACGCTTTCTCCTGGCATGGTCACCATGAATATAAATGGTTTTGCCTATACCAACCCTATATTTGAAAAACTGATCAATAGGACATACATGAGCGTCATAAAGAATAATCCTGAAGTATGGGAGTATCTTTATGACAATCCAAAGGTGCTCAAAAGCGTGCAGGGCATGAGAAACTCCATTCACAGGTCTAACTCTAAAAAATTAAAAGTCTTGATTCAAGACGAATTCAAACCTGATGCGGTTGTGTGCACCCAGGCATTTCCCTGCGGCATGGTGGCAGATTATAAAAAATATCTCGGATTAGACCTTCCGCTTTTTGGTGTCCTGACTGACCACGCGCCTCATTCATATTGGATATTTGATAATGTAGATTATTATATCGTGCCGTCTGAACTAAGCAGGGATCATTTTATGAGAAACGGCGTGGATGGCGCCAGGATAAGGGTTTTTGGCATCCCTATTAATCCACGATTTAGCAATAGGCACGAAAAAGAAGACATATGCAGAAAATTGGGGCTCGATAGCCGCAAGCGCACTATTCTTATAATGGGAGGGAGCCAGGGCCTTGGCCCTGTTGAAAAAATGGTAAATGCGCTGGAGCGCATAGATCTTGATTTTCAGATTCTGGCAGTTTGCGGCATTAATAAGCGGCTTCAGAAGATATTGACCAAAAAGGAAAAAAGATATAAGAAAAGGATGCTGATTTTCGGCCTTGTGGAAAATGTGGATGAATTAATGGAGGCCTCGGATATTATAGTTACCAAACCAGGCGGACTGACAACTTCTGAAGCGCTGGCCAAAAGCCTTCCGATGATTATAATCCATCCGATACCAGGACAGGAAACAAAGAATACAGATTTTCTTTTACAGCAAGGAGTTGCGTTAAGGGCGGAAGACGAGGACGATGTAGCGGTCCTCGTGCAGGAACTTTTTTCAAGCAGCGTAAAATTAGACGAGATGCGTAAAAGAGCGGATTTAATAAAAAAACCAAACTCAGCAATGGATATCGCGCAGCTTATTCTGCAGGCGATTATATAGTAACGGCAGGAGATGGATGATTTTTTATATTTTATATAGACTTGGTTATTTACTGGCAAATATTTTGCCTCTAAAGCTTGCTTACAGCCTTGCGAAAAGAGTTTCTTATCTCCAGTATATCCTTTCCAAAAAAGATAGAAATGCAGTTGCGCAAAACTTGGGCATCATAACAAAGAAAGACGTTAAGGAATGCCAGAAGCTTGCCAGGAAGGTATTCAGGAATTTCGGGTTATATCTTGTGGATTTTTTCAGGATGTCAAGCCTTAGCAAGGAGGATATAAAAAAAAGGGTCAAGGTGGAGGGTATTGAAAATATAGACGGAGTTTTAAAACAAAATAAGGGCGGGATCATCCTTACGTGCCATATAGGAAATTGGGAGATGGGAGGCGTTGTCATGGCCATGCTTGGTTATGACATAAGCGCTGTTGTCTTGAATCATAAACACAAAAATATAAACGATTTTTTTATAAAACAACGCGAAGAAAAAGGCCTGAAGGTAATACCGATAGATCATATTATGAAACGCTGCGTATCAGCCCTGCGAAGAAAAGGCCTTCTGGCGATTGCGGGAGACAGGGATTTCACCAATAACGGGATGGTGATGGATTTTTTTGGCATGCCCACAAGCATCCCGAAGGGCCCGGCCATGTTTAGCCTGAAAACAGATTCGCCTATAATCCCTGGGTTTCTTATCAGGAGAGATTCTTTTAATTACAGCCTTATATTCGACAAGCCTATGTATTTAAAAGAAATTCCAGGGATGGATAAAGATGAAATTATGAAAGAAGCAAATAAAAAATTTGTAGCTAGCATGGAAAAATATATCAGGGCATATCCTGATCAGTGGCTTATATTCAGAAAATTCTGGGAAACGCCTGTTGACGCGTTAGTTATATGAACGAATCCAATATTTTTATAGTAATCCCAACATATAATGAATCCAAAACCATAGGGGCTATTGTCAGAGCGCTGGAACAAAGAGGTTTCAGGGTAATTGTGATTGACGACGGCTCCAAGGATAATACCATAGTAGAGGCCAATAAATTTGGGGCAGAGCTTATCGCGCATGCAAAGAATGCAGGCAAAGGCCGCTGTATACGCGAAGGATTAGAATATGCCATGGAGAATAACTGCGAAGTTGTTATTACAATGGACGGAGACGGCCAGCACAGCCTTCGCGATATTGATAAATTTATTGATGAGTATAAAAAGTCAGGCTCAGATGTGATTTTGGGCAACAGGCTTCATAACCCCAAGAAGATGCCTTTCCTCAGGTGGTGCGTGAATCGATTTACGTCTTTTATAATATCCCTTCTTATAATTGAAAGAGTTGACGATTCCCAATGCGGCTACAGGCTTATATCCAGAAAAGGCATAGAGAAAATGAAGCTCAATACTACAAAATATGAGATAGAATCAGAGATAATTATGGAGGCCAAGCGCAGAGGTTTAAAGATATCCTCTGTGAATATAGATTCCATCTATGAGGGCGAAGCCAGCCAGATAAACCCATTTTTAGACACTGCAAGATTCGTAAAATTTATTATCAATGAATATACGCGAAAATGATTTTGGAGAAATGCGGCGTAGAATGGTTATTGATCAATTATCAGGCCGCGACATTAAAGACAAATTGATTCTGGATATTTTTGGAAAAGTCCCCCGCCACAAATTTACAGACCCTAAATTTTATAAAAACGCCTACAGCGATTTCCCATTGCCAATAGAAAATGAACAGACCATATCTCAGCCTTACATAGTAGCGCTTATGGCGCAACTCCTGGATATTAAAAAAAGCGACAGAATCCTTGAAATAGGGACTGGTTCTGGTTATCAGGCAGCAATACTTGCTGAGCTGGCAAATCAGGTGTTTTCAGTAGAGCGGTTAAAGAATTTAACAGAAAAGGCTAGGGCGGTTTTGGAAGAGATGGGCTATAAAAATATTACGCTTAATACTGGCGACGGTACAATGGGCTGGGAGGAATTTGCGCCTTTTGATAAAATTGTTGTTTCAGCCAGCGCAGGGTTTGCGCCGGAGCCTCTTATAAAACAGCTGAAATCGCCTGGCAAACTTGTTATGCCTGTTGGCCCGAGAGTCAGCCAGAAACTTTTAGTCATAGAAAAAACAGCCGAAGGAGAAGTGCTGGAAAAAGAAATCTGCGGATGCGTATTTGTTCCATTAATCGGTAAATATGGATGGGAGGGTAATAATGCAGGAAAGGATATTTAATTTATTTGCATCATTTGGTTTGTCTCCAAAAGCAATAATCTTATTTTTAGGGGCACTGCCTGTTACAGAGCTGAGGGCATCTATACCTATAGGGATATTATTGTTGAAAGAGAGCATTAGAAGCACTTTTTTCTTTTCAGTGCTTGGAAATATAGCGCCAATAGCGCCTGTATATTTTTTATTAAAACCTGTTTCTAAAAAACTCAGCAAGGTTAAATATATGCAGAAATTTTTTGCATGGCTTTTTAAAAGGGCAAAAGACCATGCAGAAATTGTGGAGAGATACGAGGCAATAGGACTAATGCTATTTGTAGCAGTGCCTTTGCCAGGTACTGGCGCATGGACAGGCGCTATAATCGCCTCGCTTCTACGTATGCGCTTTATGCCTAGTTTTATAGCTATTTCATTAGGAGTTATTATAGCCGCAATAATTGTAACGGTTCTTACGTTAATAGGCAAACTCGCCTTTTGAAGGATGGATGGGTAAAATGATACATATCTACACAGGAAACGGGAAGGGGAAGACAACATCTGCTTTTGGCCTTGCGATGCGCGCAAGCGGCCAGGGGCTTAAGGTTATTATATTTCAATTCCTGAAACCAAAATCGCTTGTAACAGGAGAGGAAATTACAGTTAGAAAAATAAAAAATATTAATTTGATGAAGTATGAAGAGGTTCATCCAATGTTTATGGGAAAGAAGAATATTGTTCGAGCGAGGCCGAAGGCCGAATCGAGAACTAAAGAAAAAATAAAAAAATCTATCGGGAAAAATATGGCAGATGTAAAGAGAGCTATTTTTAGCGGCAAGTATAACATGGTGATACTTGACGAGATTATAAATGTTATAGACCAGGGATTTGCTGGTAAAAAAGAATTTCTAGAGCTGATTAAAAAGGCTCCAAAGGATATAGAGCTTGTTCTTACAGGCAGGGGTGATATCTCAGAGATAGAAAAATTTGCTGATTATATAACCATAATGATAGACAAGAAACATCCTTTCAGGCAGCGCGTAAACGCCCGTCGCGGTGTAGAGTATTAAACATGGAATTATGAATAAAAAGATTGACATACTTTGATTATTGGTGTATAAAAAATAAAACTGAATAGATTTTTATATTGTATAAGGGAAGCTGATGTAAATTCAGCGCAGCCCCGCTGCTGTAATAGGAACGAAATCTGCGATAAGCCATTTTTCCGATTCTTCGGGATGAGAAGGCGCAAAGAGTAGGAAGCCTTAAGCCAGAAAACCTTACGATATATTAGGATATATTTTTTGCTGCGCAGGGCAGCATAAGGGCCAAGTAAAACAGGGTGCAACCCTTAAGTTCTCTAAAAAAGAGCTTAAGGGTTTTTTAATTTAAGGCAGAATATGGTGACAAGATTAATTCTTGTAAGGCACGGCGAAACACTTTGGAACGCCCAAAAAAGATATTGCGGCTCTACAGACATAGGCCTCAGCGCTAAAGGAAAAAGACAGGCAAGGCGCCTTAAGGAAAAGTTAAACGGCATGAGTATCCATAAAATTTATACCAGCGGAAAAAAACGGGCAATCCAAACTGCAAAAATAATCTTTCAAGGCGCAAAGATTAACAATATGCCGGATTTAAACGAGATGCATTTTGGGATATTTGAAGGATTGACTTACCGGGAAATCATGAAAAAATATCCAAAGATTTATAACGCATGGTTAGAAAAGCCTCTTTGCGTAACTATACCGAAGTCTGAAAGTCTGTCCAGTTTTAGAAAAAGAGTTACAAGGGCGCTGAAAAGGATAATTTCTGTTAATAAAAATAAAACTATCGCTGTAGTCTGCCATGGCGGGCCTATCAGCGTTTTTGTCACCGTAATTTTAAAAACAAATGATTTTTGGAAGAACATTCCGCGTTCAGCAAGCGTCAGTATCGTTGAGCATAATAAAGGATGCTTAAAGATTAAAGCGCTGAATGATATAACCCATTTGAATTGAGGCACTCAGTGTCAAAGATTATCTTTATTTTAGGCGGAGCAAGAAGCGGGAAAAGTACGTATGCTTTGAGCCTGGCAAAGAAATACAGGAAAGTTGCTTTTGTCGCAACTTGCCAGCCGCTTGATAAAGAAATGCAGGAGCGTATCCGGCTGCATAAAAAGGTAAGGCCAGGACACTGGAAGACTTTCGAGGAGCCTAAAGACATAGAGGTTTTATCAGGGAAGATTGGCAATGAGTTTGACTGTATTATTATTGACTGCCTAACACTTTTGGTTTCAAATCTTATTTTGGACGGTTATAAAGATGGAGGGATTCTCAAAAAAATCGATGCCATGCTGGTTAATTTTAGAAAGAAAAAAGCAAAAGTAGTCATGGTTTCAAATGAGGTAGGCCTGGGATTGGTTCCCGCGAATAAATTAGGCAGGGCCTTCCGAGATGTGGCCGGTAAAGTAAATCAGATAATAGCCAAAGAAGCTGACGAGGTATTTTTTGTGGTTTCAGGGATACCTTTAAAATTAAACGAAAAAAGGAAAAGGAGGTGTAAAGATGCGTAGCGGAAAAACAAAGAACAAGAAGATTGAAGCTGAAAGAGACAAGGGGGAGGATTCATCGGCAGTTTCTTATCGCCTGAAATGCGTCAAGACTGCTAATGGTTTGTCTCATTTTGTGATGTACGGAGATGTATCTAAAGAAAAGACTTTTCTTTAAATCAGAACATTGCAGGGGACAGGCATGCCTGTCCCCTGCAAACAACGATGGGGCCATTTATATGCCACTAGGATTAAATTTCTTGAAGAATAATAAAGACAGCGTGTTGCTTGATACCGATAATCTTTTTTGGGCTATTAATCCCGGAGAGAGCGAATCCGATATTTTTATTCCCGCCAGTGTATTTTCTCTTTACGAAAAGGTCAAGCATAAATTAAGCCGGGAGATTGAGGAGTTTAGATTCGGCCAGGAATTGACCGCTATTTATATAGACCCGACTGATAAATGCAATGCCAGCTGCCCTTATTGTTATATCCCGGCAAAGACAAGGCAAAGCGGCCGTTCAATGACCAGGGAAGAGCTTGGTTTTATTCTCAATAAACTCGCCAAGTATTTTAAGGGCAGCAAAAGAAAACAGGTTATTATTTTTCATGCCAGCGAGCCGCTTTTAGTCAAAGATATTATATTTGAAGCAATCCAAAAATATAAAAAAATATTTAAGTTCGGTATCCAGACGAATGCTATACTGATGGAGAAAAAGGACGTCGAATTCCTAAAAAAGCATCGTGTCGGCGTAGGTATTTCGCTGGATTCGTTTTTGCCCTCTACAAATAACAAGTTAAGGGCAAGCTCGGAAACCAAAGGTAATTTTGTCCAAGCAGTCAGGGCCATAGAATGGTTTGACGGGTATAAAGGATTAAACGTCATTGCCACAGTAACGAAACTCAACGTTAAAGACATGCCCGGGCTGGTGAAGTTTCTGCACGCAAGAAAGACTCCCTGCGTTCTGCTGAATCCGGTAAGGTTCACTAGAGCCTCTATGAAGGCCTTGAAGCCAGACGATAAAACCCTGGCAGAATATTTTATAAAGGCGGTTGATACTGCGGTAGAATTATCCAGCAAATCAAAACACAAGATTATAATCGGAAATTTTACCAATACAATCTTGGCTATAATTGCCCCGCTTGGCCGCAGGTTAATGTGCGATATTTCTCCCTGCGGAGGAGGGCGTTGTTTTTTTACGATTACTGCCCAGGGCTCAATGATACCCTGTGGCGAATTTACCGGATTAAAAGGATTTTCCGGAGGGAATATTTTTAGAGACTCTATTCCAAAGGCTATGCAGTCAAAGGCGTTTAAAGAAATCAGAAAAAGGGCTGTCGAGAAGATTCCGGAATGCAATACCTGCGCCTTGAGGAATATATGCGGCGCGCCATGCCCTGCGGAACTGCATTCGCTCGGCAACATGTATCAGAAATCTGTATTCTGCAATTTTTATAAAGAAGTAATTAAATATGCTTTTAAAATGATAGTCGAGGATAAAATTAAATATATCCTGAGGAACGATTCTCCGAATAAACTTGAATATGCCTATAACCTGAGCCTGATATAAGGCCAAAAAAAAGGACAAAAATGGAAGAATTTAAAAAAATAACCTCAAACATCAAAACCATTGATAAAAATTTTATGAATGTCATTCAGGAGAAGCTGGATAATTTAACCAAACCTAGAGGGAGCCTTGGCAGGCTGGAAGAGTTAGCCAAGCAAATTTGCGGTATTACGGAGAAAGAAGGCAGGCTATTACGCAATAAGGTTATTTTTACGCTGGCTAGTGACCATGGCGTGACAGAAGAAGGCGTCAGCGCATATCCAAAAGAAGTAACTAGCCAGATGGTTTATAATTTTCTTACCGGCGGCGCAGGCATAAACGTGCTGGCAAAACATGTTGGCGCGAAAGTCATAGTTATAGATATAGGCGTTGCTAGTGACCTTAAGCCTGACCCGCGGCTTGTGATTAAAAAGATAAATTATGGGACAAAAAATATGGTAAAAGGGCCAGCCATGACCAGGGATGAAGCGATTAAAGCAATTTGCGCCGGGATTGAAATATTCGAGGATGAATTTAAGGCCGGGATTGATATTGCGGGAACAGGCGATATGGGAATAGGAAATACCACTGCTTCCAGCGCGATAACAGCGGTTTTTACAAAAAAACCAATTGAAGAAATAACAGGAAGAGGGACAGGTTTGGATGATAAAGGCTTGAAAAATAAAATAGATGTTATCAGAAAGTCAATCTCTCTGAACAAGCCGGATTCTTCTGACCCCATTGATGTCATATCCAAAGTAGGTGGATTTGAAATTGCAGGGCTTGCGGGAATAATTCTTGCTGCCGCTTCAAAAAGGGTTCCTGTGGTTATTGACGGCTTTATATCAGGGGCCGCGGCATTGGCTGCTTTCCACATTGAGCCAAAGGTAAAAGATTATATGATTGCGGCGCATTGTTCAGTAGAAAGCGGGCATAAGGTTATTTTAGAGCACATCGGATTAAAGCCGCTTTTTGATTTGGATTTAAGGCTTGGAGAAGGGACAGGCGCTGCCTTGGGTATAGGATTGGCTGATGCTGCAATCAAGATTCTGATACAGATGGCTACTTTTAAGAGCGCAAATGTTTCGGAGAAGAAAAAATGAGCAGTTTTTTATTAGCTCTCCAGTTTTTAACTATTGTGCCATTAAAGATAAAAGAGGTAAGTGAGAAAAAAATAGCCGGCGCAATGGTATATTTTCCGTTTGTCGGGCTGCTTCTTGGACTAGCTCTATCAGGAATAAATACGCTGCTATTAATTTTGAATCTTTCTCCGCTGGCAGTGAATATAATTTTGGCGGTTACCTTAGCTTGTCTTACAGGCGGAATGCACTTAGACGGCCTTTCTGATACTAGCGACGCTTTTTTAAGCGGAAAATCCAGGGATGAAATGCTGGCAATCATGCGTGATCCCCACATAGGAGTAATGGGCGCCATAAGTATTATCAGCATACTACTTTTAAAAATCGGTTTGCTTGGCGCTGTGGCCGCACCATTAAAGACAACTGCGTTACTTCTTACCTGTGTTTTAAGCCGATGGTCGAGTGTGCTGGCAATGTTTTTATTTTCTTATGCCCGAAAGGACGGGAAAGTAAGAACATTTATGCAGGGAATGAATTTAAAGATTTTCGCGTTTTCTTCGATAACGGTTCTTGTATTTGCATTTGCTATCTGGCGGCTGAAAGGGTTACTTACGTTATTAATCGTGGCTGGCTGCGCTTATTTAGGCGGTAAATTTGTCAGTAGAAAAATCGGAGGTATAACCGGCGATACCCTTGGCGCGGCCATTGAATTAACGGAAATTGTCGTTTTATTCGTTGTAATTGTAGGGGGCGGCCACTGAGGCTGTCCGATAACTCCTATTTTGGTAGCCGCAGGCTTTAGCCTGCGAGAAATTGTCGACGATAACGCAACCTAAAGGTTGCGGCTACCATGTAAATTTGGTAATTGTCGGACAGCCTCCCTACGGTCGTTGCGCATCAGCAGGGAGCAATAATGGGATTGCATGGAGGAAATCTTAAGGAGGCGCAGGAGAGGTACCGGTTAAAGAAGGAAGAGATTATTGATTTCAGCGCCAACATCAATCCGCTGGGTTTTTCCAAAAGCGTTGGTAAAATTATCTCGTCGCATTTAGATGATATCGCGCGTTATCCTGACCCTGGCTGTAGAAATTTAAAAAAGGCGCTTGCCGGCTGCCTCAATATTTCCGCGGATAATTTATTAATCGGCAACGGGTCAATGGATCTAATTTTTTCGCTCACCTTTGCCTTAAAGCCAAAAAGAGCCCTTATTCCTATACCTGCGTTTAGTGAATATGAGAGGGCGGCGCATTTAGCCGGCGGCAGATGCCTTTTTGTAAAAACACGCGAAGAGAATGATTTTGCGGTAAATGTAACGGAAATAGTTAAACGCCTCGATTCTGTGGATTTATTATTTATTTGCAACCCTAACAATCCCACGGGATTTTTATGGGACAAAGAGGCAATGCGATTTTTAGCTGATAAGTGCGAAAAGAAGAGCGTTTTTCTGGTTATTGATGAGGCATTTATGGATTTTGTCGAAGAAAAGAATGCATCATCTATGGCTGCGGCCAGGCCTTACAAAAAGCATGTTTTGGTGTTACGGTCGCTGACCAAATTTTTTGCCCTTGCAGGTTTAAGAATAGGATACCTGGCGGGAAACAAGAAATTATTGAGCAGGATTTTATCCTATCAGCCGCCCTGGTCGGTTAACGTCTTGGCGCAGATGGCTGCCTGCGAAATTATCAAAGACTCTGTATTTATCAAAAAAAGCCGGGACTATGTGTTGAAAGAAAGCAGTTTTTTATTTAAAGAACTTCAAAAGCTTAAATTCCTGAAACCCTATCCAACGAGCGCTAATTTTATATTCTGCAGATTAGAGAATAAAAAGATAAACGCCCGCAGGCTTTGCGATTATTGCGGCGCTAAAGGAATACTTATCCGCGATTGCAGTAATTTTCGGGGATTGGATGACCGTTTTGTAAGGATTGCGGTAAGAAGGAGAGAGGAGAATATCCTTCTTCTTTCTTGCTTGGAAGGGATATTCAAATGAAAAGTTTGCAAATCTGCGGAACCGGCTCAGGGGTAGGCAAAAGCGTAATAGTCTCCGCGTTATGCAGAATTTTTCTGCAGGATGGTTACAAGGTCTGTCCCTTTAAAGCGCAGAATATGGCCTTGAATTCTTTTGTGACTAGTGAAGGCGGAGAAATAGGCAGGGCTCAAGCAGTCCAGGCGCAGGCCTCGAGGATAGAGCCGACTGTAGATATGAATCCTATATTGATTAAGCCAATCCAGGATACAAAAGCGCAGATAATCTTATGGGGCAGGCCTCAAGGGAATATGTCAGTAGTCGAATATGTGCGTTACAAAAAAAAGGCAAAAGTAGCCGTCGTGGAGTCTTATAAGCGCCTGGCAAGTGAATATGAAATGGTTGTTATTGAAGGCGCAGGCTCTCCTAGCGAGGTAAACCTGAAGGCGCATGATATAGTAAATATGTATATGTCTAAAATTGCCAGTGCGCCGGTAATTTTGGTAGGCGATATTGACAAAGGCGGAGTTTTTGCTTGGATTGTGGGCACACTCGAGTTGTTGACAAAAGAAGAAAGAAAACGGATAAAAGGTATTATTATCAATAAATTCAGAGGGGATAAGAGACTGCTGAAATCAGGAATAGATTTCCTGGAGAAAAAAACAGGCATAAAAGTCTTAGCCATTATACCTTATTTTAAGGATATAAAGATTCCTGAGGAAGATTCTGTCCCGTTTGAGAACTCTAGACGAATGACGAATGACGAACGACGAACGACGAAACAAATAGATATAGCGGTAATTAAGCTGCCGCACATGTCCAATTTTACGGACTTTGATGCCTTGGAAAACGAACCTGATGTCAGACTGCGCTATGTAACTTCCGAAAGCGAACTGAATAATCCGGATGCGCTGATTATTCCCGGGACGAAAAGTACCATCGCAGATTTGAATTACCTGAAAAAATCAGGTTTGGCGGAAAGGATATTGTCGCTTGTCAAAGACTGTCCCGCGTTTCATCTAATCGGAATCTGCGGCGGATACCAGATGCTGGGAGAGAAAATTTACGACCGCAATAAAACAGAATCAGCAAAATTGGCAGTTAAAGGCCTGGGGATTTTGCCTGTTGTTACCAGTTTTGAACAGGAAAAGATTTTATCTCAAGTGAAGGCCGTGGAAATAAGCTCAGGCCTGAAAGTAACCGGTTATGAGATTCATCATGGCAGGACGCAGATACTAAAGGAGCGCAAACCTGTTTTTAAAATTATCGAACGGCATGGGAAAAAGACAAAAGATGTTGATGGGGCGTTTGCCGAAAATGGCAGAATCTGGGGCACGTATATCCATGGGGTATTTGATGAGGATAATTTTAGAAGAAATTTTCTGAATAAGCTGAGATTAAAGAAAGGCTGGCCGTGTTTAGTTCAGACAACGAATTTTAACCCGGATAAAGAATTTGACAAACTTGCCCGGCTTGTCAGGGAGAATATGAATATGGATTTATTGTATAAAATCGTAGGTTCTGGACTATGAGTTATGAATTATTAATTATTCCTCTTGCGTATCTTCTGGATCTGGTTTTTGGCGACCCGCAGTGGCATTGGCATCCGGTAAGGCTTATCGGAAGGCTGATTGAAAAGCTGGAATATAAATTAAACACACAGAATATGCCCAAAAAATTCTGCGGGGCCGTATTAATTATATTAGTAGTTGGGGCAACTACTTTTTGCGTCTGGGGGACATTAAGGTTAGCCAAATTTATCCATCCGTTTTTCTACTATGGCGCATCTCTCTTGTTTATTTATTTTTCACTTTCAATCAAGTCTCTGGCAGTTGAGGCAGGCGGGGTTTATAAAGACCTGAAGTCCGGAGATATTCAGAAGGCAAGAGATGATCTTTCTATGATTGTAGGCAGGGATACAAAAGGATTAGATGAGCCGGAAATAATCAGGGCATCTGTGGAAACAGTGGCAGAAAGTACCATGGACGGCATAGTTGCGCCTTTGTTCTATGCTTTTTTAGGAGGCCCTGTGCTGGCATGGGCTTATAAAGCCATAAATACTTTAGACTCTATGGTGGGATACAGAAGCGAAAGATTTATAGAATTTGGCAGGGCATCCGCTTTGCTGGATGGGGCGATGAGTTTTATTCCCGCGAAGATAACTTGTTTTTTAATCAGCATCTCCAGCTTTTGTTATGGAAAGGATTGGCTTAACTCGCTTAAGCAGGGATCGAAATACTTTTTTCAAGGGCCAAAAATTAACAGCGAGTCAACAGAAGCGGCTATGGCAGGCAGCCTTAAGATCCAATTAGGGGGCGTAAATTTTTATAATTCAGCCCCCATATGCAAACCATTTATTGGCGAGAATTTTCAGCCTTTAGTTATTGAACATATTCAAGAGAGTATTCAGATTGCATATATATCTTCTGCGCTAATGTTGATTTTAGGGATGACAGTTTTATAGAAAAGTCCCTCGCCGCTAGGTGTAAGAGTTATGGCGGCTACTGATGAGTGAGGATTTGGTATTCGCAACTGGTAGCCGCAGGCTTTAGGCTGCGTAACGAGCAGACGCAGGCTAAAGCCTGCGGCTACAGGCGCGGTCGAACAAGGTTACTGATAGCCGGTAGCCGCAACCTTTAGGTTGCGTAAGACATTTGAGGAAGGAGAAATATCAATATGCATGCACGCGAAAGGAAACATAGATTAGCGCCAGAGAATTATAGAGGCAGGATCCGGGCAACTTTTACAGTATGCGCTAAAAATAAAGCTAAACTATTTACCAGAGACGAAATTATAAATGAATTTATAGAAAGGTTGAGAATGACAAATGAAAAACATCAAGTTATAAATTGGTGTTATATCTTTATGCCGGATCATGCGCATATCCTTAACGAAGGCATGTCTGAGACATCAGACCTTCTAAATGGAATGAATTTATTTAAACAGTATTGCGGATATTATTTGTCGAAGAATAGAATTGGCATTGAATTGCAGAAGGATTATTACGATCATATTCATAGAAAAGAGGAGGATTTAACAAGGCAGATAAGGTATATATTAGAAAATCCTGTTCGGAAGGGATTGGTTGGGGATTGGCGGGAATATAAATACAAAGGGTCATTGAATTATAATTTGGAGGAACTGATAACGTAAGCAGGCGCAGGCTAAAGCCTGCGGCTACCGATGGTTTACCGCAATGCGGGGATGAATAAAAGAAAGGAAGAGCAGGATGAAAGTCATAGGGTTGTGGAGCGGAGGTAAGGATAGTTGTTTTGCCTGTTATAAGGCTATGGCTTCAGGTTATGAAGTTTTGGCCCTGTTTAATTTTACACAAGCTGGTAGCGAAGAGTCATTATCCCATGGCCTGCCTTCGGAAGTTATTCTTAAACAAGTAGAGCTTACTGGAATTCCAATTGTACAAAAGGCTATGCCTAACGGGGTTTACCGGGAAAAATTCAAGGATTTAATTTTTACCTGGAAAAAGAAAGAAGGGATCGAAGGCATTGTTTTTGGTGATATATACCTACAGGAACATAAAGACTGGATTGACAGGGTTTGCAGGGAATTAGATATAGAGGCAATCCTGCCTTTATGGGGCAGGGATACTAAAGAATTAATTCTGGAAATTGTCAATTCCGGTTTTAAAGCCGTAGTGGTCTCAACCAGGGCTGATCTTTTGGGCAGGGAATGGCTGGGCCGCAAGGTAGACAAAGGATTTATTGAAGAACTAAGCCCGGAGATTGACCCCTGTGGAGAAAAAGGTGAATTTCATACCTTTGTCTATGACGGCCCTATTTTTATAAAACCAGTAGAGTTTACAACCGGAAAAAAGATGCTGAAAAATAACCATTGGTTTTTAGAGGTATCTATTAAATGGGATTAAAATTATTAACCATTATATTCTGCGCTGGTTTGTTGTTACAGGGAAGCGGTTTTGCCAAAGAAAATTATCCGCAAAGGATTATTTCTCTGGGGCCGGCGATAACTGAAGAACTTTTTCTTCTGGGAGCAAGTGATAGATTGGTTGGCTGCACTGTATATTGCCAAAGGCCTGAGGAGGCAAAAAAGAAGGAAAAAATCGGCACTGTAATTGAGGTCAATTTGGAAAAAATTATAGCCCTTCAACCTGATGTGGTACTGGCAGCGTCATTAACGAACCCCAAGGCAATAGAAAAATTGAAAAATTTAGGAATAAAGGTAATTGAATTTCCCGCTGCAAGAAATTTTAACGAGATCTGCTCATCATTTTTGGAATTGGGAAGGATTGTGGGCAGGGGAAAAGAGGCAGAGGAAATTATAAAAACCGCTAGAAATAAAGTTAGCGCCCTGACAGCAAAACTACACGGCTTGCCAAAACCAAGAGTTTTTATTCAGGTGGGCGCAAAGCCTCTGGTTACGGTAACCGAGGATTCATTTGTGAATGATTTCATTGAATTTTCCGGTGGCATAAATATCGCTGAGGGGATAATGTATCCGCGTTATTCAAGGGAAAAAGTTCTTGAAGCTAATCCAGAAGTGCTACTTATTGTAACCATGGGTATTAATGGAGAAAGGGAAAAAGAAGTTTGGCAAAGTTACAAAGCGCTAAAGGCCGCAAGAGATAATAGGATTTATATTCTTGATTCTTACTGGCTTTGCAGCCCTACGCCGGTAAGTTTTGTTGAAGCATTGGAAATAATAGCCGGCTTGCTGCATCCGCAAAATGAATAAAAAATTAGTTAACAAAGTTTTCTGGGTATTAATGCTGGGCGGGATACTTCTATGCGTGGCTATTTTTTCTTTAGCGGTTGGCCCTGCGGGAATACCTGTTAAAAAAATTATTCCAATACTTCTAGAGGGGAAAGGCACTGTTGAATATAACATTCTCTTTGATATCCGCCTGCCGCGCATTATTCTGGGTTTTGCCATCGGCGGCGCGTTAAGCCTGGCAGGAATAATTCTACAGGGGATGTTCCGTAATCCCCTGGTTGAGCCGTATACGCTGGGTATTTCCGGAGGAGCGGCATTAGGCGTATCCTTGAATATTATCTTTGGGTTGTACAAGATAGGCATCCTGACATTGCCTTTTTTTGGCTTTTTAGGAGCGGCGGCAGTCATAATGCTGGTGTATTTTTTGAACATGAGAAAAGGCATAGTAAAACTCCAGGGGTTACTTTTGAACGGCGTGATGATTAGTTTTATATCTTCTTCCTTAATTATGCTTATTATGTCTTTATCGCGCAGTGAAGATCTTCATGGGATTGTATTCTGGATAATGGGATCCTTGGAGGAACCGGATTGGGCTATTATTAAAGTAACGGTTTCGGCAGCCATCGCCCTTCTTGTTATTTCCTATCTATTTTGTCTCGACCTTAATGCATTTTCCCTGGGAGAAGAAGAGGCCCTCCATCTTGGTGTGCCTATAGAAAGAACCAAACGGTTACTTTTTATTATAGCTTCTTTACTTACAGGTTTTAGCGTTTCCGTAGCCGGCATGATTGGGTTTGTCGGCCTGGTAGTGCCGCATTTTGTCAGGATGTTTGTGGGCAGTGATCATCGGATATCGCTGATAGCTGCGTTTTTAGCCGGAGGAGCGTTTTTAATCTTTTGCGATACCCTGGCCAGAACAATCATTGCTCCTCTGGAATTGCCTGTAGGAGTTATTACCGGGATATTGGGAGGCAGTCTTTTTGTCTATGCGTTGACTAGGAGAGAAATTCATTGAGGAGAAGCCGGTGCTCAAGATAATAAATTTAACGTGCGGATACGGGACAAAGATAGTGCTTTACGACATCAGTTTTAATATAAATAGGGGTGAATTTTTGGGAATCATCGGGCCTAACGGGTCAGGCAAAACCACGCTCCTGCGCGCTCTCTCGCGGGCCATTGCGCCAATGAGAGGAGAAATTCTTATAGAAGGGAAAAACATCCGGACTGCGCCGTCAAAGGAGTTAGCAAAGGATATTGCCGTGGTTTCGCAAAATCCGCCTTTAAATCATATGAGCGTAGAAGAATTTATCCTTTTAGGAAGGATTCCTCATTACCAGGGATTCCAGTTTTTCGAGACAAAAAAAGACCTGGAAATTGCAGAGCGGTCTATGGATTTAACAGGCATCTTCAAGCTTAAAAGCCAGCCTTTAAGTCAAATCAGCGGAGGAGAAAGACAGCTTGTTCTCATTGCCCGCGCTCTCGCGCAGGAACCCAGGGTGCTCTTGCTGGATGAACCGACCGCGCACCTGGACATTGCCCATCAGGTAGGAATCTTAGATCTTATAAAGAGGCTGAATAAAGAATTTGGCCTTACAGTAATCATAGTCCTGCATGACCTGAATTTAGCCAGTGAATACTGCCAGGAACTCTTGCTTATTAATAAAGGCCGAATCCATAAAATGGGGCGGCCCGATGAAGTGCTTGATTATCAAACTATCGAGGAGGTTTATAAGACAATAGTTGTAGTTGAGAAAAACCCATTATCTTCCAAACCTTATATATTGCTGGTTTCTGGAGAAGAAAGGCAAAAAAGGGGAAAGGAGGCGTAAGGCATTCATTAGCGAAGCGAAGGATGAGGGGTCGGGAAACAGAGACTGTCCGATAATTACAAAATTCACGAGGTAGCCGCAACCTTTAGGTTGCGTTATCGTCGATAATTTTTCGCAGGCTAAAGCCTGCGGCTACCAAAATAGGGGTTATCGGACAGCCTCAACACCCCGACCACTCAATTAACTACTACCCGGATAGGTAAAGGAAGTGAAGGTGGCCTGCTTGTCAACAGGCAGGAATTCCTTCCGCTGCCCCGCAACGGTAATTCCGCCTAAGGCGGAGAGCCCGGACGATTGCCTATCGCGGTAAGTATTCTCAAGGGAGGAGAAAACATGAAAAAGAAAATCTTAAGTTTTATGGCAGTAATGATTGTATTAACGGCTAATTATGTTTTGGCTGAGGAGGAAAAGGGTTCCGGCGTCAAATATAATCTTGGAAATATTATCGTTAGCGCAACAAAAACAGAGAGCTATCAGGCCGAGGTGGGCAATTCTACTACTGTTATTACCAGCCAGGATATAGAAAGAACAGGCAAACGGACCGTCCAGGAAGTTTTGCGGGATGTCCCGGGTGTTGCTGTTATGCAAAGCGGTACATTTGGGGGGACAACCTCTATTTATCTGCGTGGCGCAAAGCCGGGCCAGACGCTGGTTCTGATTGACGGTATCGAAGTAAATGACCCGATGTCAACCGACCGTTCCTTTGATTTTGCTCATTTAACCACGGATAATATTGAGCGTATAGAAGTGGTGGCTGGACCTCAATCTCCTCTTTACGGCTCTGACGCTATGACCGGGGTTGTCAATATTATTACCAAGAAAGGTAAGGGTAAGCAGAAATTCAACAGTTCTTTTGAAGGCGGCTCACACAATACCTTTAGAGAAAACTTCGGCGTAAGCGGTGGCACAGAGAAACTTAACTATTCTTTATCTGCTTCGCGCCTCGATTCTGATGGTATCAATAAAGCCGATAGCGGCACCGAAAATGATGGATATGAAAATACCGCTATTTCTTCCAAGATAGGATATAAGATTTTTGACAGTAGCGAATTGAGTTTAGTTACCCGTTTTACGGATGCCCAGACCGATATAGATGACGGCGCTTCTGACGATGATCCTAATTATATTGCATGGTGGAGGGATTTTGCCACTAAGCTGACATTTGACCAATCAATAAATTCCTGGTGGGCTCATACTTTATCCTTTTCCTATCATGATGTACGCAGAAAATACCGGGATGATAAGGATGCGTCAGAGCCGCTTGATTATGTAAATAGCTGGTATAAAGGCGACAATAAGAAAATTGAATGGCAGCATAGTTTTTCAGCTGTTAGCTGGGATACGCTGACTGCTGGTTTTGAATATGAACAGGAAAGAGGTTCTTCTTATTATTACTCAGAAAGTGCTTGGGGTCCATACGCAAGTAAGTTCAACAGGGAGACAGTGGATACTAAAGGATATTATCTTCAAAATCAATTTAAGCTTTGGGAGAAACTTTTTATTACTCCCGGTTTAAGGATAGATGATCACGAGCTTTTTGGGGCAGAAACTACCTATAAGATATCCACAGCTTACCTTATTCCTCAAACAGGAACCCGCCTTAAAGGCAACTGGGGCACTGGATTTAAAGCGCCTTCTTTATATCAGCTCTATTCAAGCTATGGAAGCCCAAGCCTCAAACCGGATGAAAGCAAAAGTTATGACTTTGGATTTGAGCAGGGATTTTTTAAAGATAAAGTATCCTTTGATTTAACGCGTTTCCATAACGACTTCAGGAATATGGTTGATTGGGATTCCGCTACTTCTAAATATAAAAATATCGGCAGGGCAGAAACCAAAGGCTTTGAAATAGGAGCTAAATTTTTGCCTGGCGAGAATTTTACGATAGGAACAAATTTTACCTATACCGATACTAAAGACAAAGAAACGGGCATGGAGTTACAGCGGCGGCCGAAAAGGCAGGCCAATTTTGACGTTAATTGGAGGTTCTTAGAAAAAGCCAATCTTAATTTAGGCGTAACTCATGTAGGCAGCCGCAAGGATACAGGTTATACAACCAGCAAAGGCTATACCATGCTAGGCTTGGCCTGTTTATATGATATAACGGATAACCTCCATTTTTTTACCAGAATAGAGAACCTTTTTGATAAAAAATATCAGGAAGTCCGAGGGTTTGCTGCTGAGGGAAGGTCATTTTACGCCGGAGCCAAGGCAAGTTTTTAGTCCAAAGACTGTAGGGTAGGTTTAACAGTTTGTGTGCCAATTGCTATCTTGGTAGCCGCAGGCTTTAGCCTGCGAAAAATTGTCTACGATAACGCAACCTAAAGGTTGCGGCTACCACGCAAACTTGGTAATTAATGCGCAGCCTCTTAAACCTGCCCTACAGTATGAATGGCGTCATAATTCTTCGCATGGCTGAACAGTTTTAAAAAATGGGAGAGACAAGTATGTTTAATTTTTTCTTAAAAGGCGGGCATTTGATGTGGCCTATTCTATTGTGTTCGATAATATCAATTACCATTATTTTAGAACGTTTTTATTGCTTTTATCGCGCAAAGACGAAAACTCCAAATATCTTTCCCAGGGTAAAAGCCCTTATAAAAGATGGGGAGTCAAATGAAGCTTTGAAACTCTGTGAGAAAACTCCCGGCCCAATCGCGCATATTTTAGCTGTCGGGATCCATATCCGCAATAGAAGCCCGGAGGAAAAAGAGAAGCTGATTTCAAAAGCAGGTTCTAAGATTATCCGGCATCTGGATAAGAATTTACGCGTTTTGGCTATCATTAGCAATGTTGCTACTTTATTGGGGCTTTTGGGAACCGTTACCGGGATGATCAGGGTATTTATGAAAATTCAGGAGTTAGGCGGAAGAGTGGATGCTGTGGTTTTAGCTGGCGGCATCTGGGAGGCGTTGATTACTACAGCCGCGGGTTTATTCGTAGCTATTCCGACCTTGGTTGCCTACCATTATTTCGAAGGCAGGGTAGAGGATATAAGCAGTCAAATGAAAGACGCGGCTTCAGAACTTTTGGAGATATGATGGAATTCGAAGGAAGAAAAAAAATAGATACTAACTTAAATATCGCTCCTTTAATCGATGTGGTTTTCCAACTCTTGATCTTTTTTATGCTTTCGGCGAGTTTTATTACCCAGCCGGGGATAAAATTGACTCTGCCTTCTGCTGTTACATCAAAACCGCATCCGGATGAAGACATCACTGTTTTTATTACAGAGGATAATAATTTGTATTTGAATGAAGAAGGAGTTACTTTAGAAAATCTTTTAGATAAATTGAGGCCTAAGATTTTGGAAGCAGAGAAGAAAACAGTTGTTATCAAAGCAGATGAGAAGATAGATTTGGGCTTGGCAGTGAAGGTCATGGATATTGCCAAGCAGGCAGAAGCTAGTGGAGTGGTAATTTCAACAAAAACAGAAGAAAATGATAAGCGATAAAGTAACCAGGGCCGCATTTTTAATTTCTTTTGCGGGGCATTGCCTGTTTTTAGGCATACCAGGCAATAATTTACGCTTGCCTCGCGAGATAAAGAAGCCGGAAGAACTTATGGTTAGCATCGAGATCGAAAAGCCTGCTCTTTTGCCAAAAATAGATATTATAGGTGAAGAGAAAAAATTTAAAGAGGTTATAGAAAAGCTGAAGCAGCTAGAACCTGAATCAAAGCCGCATCCTCGGCTCGAAGAAATAGTAGTAGAAGAGCCTTATAAAGATTCGCTCAAGGAAAAGTTTGAGGTGATTGTCCCTCGCCAGGAAGCGATGCTTCGCTATCAGGATATGGTCAAGCAGAAAATAGAGTCATGCCGCAGATATCCGGCCTGGGCAAAGGAGCAGAAACTCGAAGGAGTTAGCTGCCTTATGTTTACGCTGTTATCTAATGGTATGGTTCAGGATATTAAACTTATCCGCTCCTCAGGGTTTGATATTCTTGACAAAGAAGCTATCTCGACAGTTAAAAGGGCTTCGCCATTTTGCCCTATACCAGCGAAGCTTAATTGTCCCAGCTTTACAATGGAGGTAAGCCTCGTATTTAAACTAGAATAATAGAAAAGAAGAAAAAAAGGCTTAAGTGCCTGCGCTTGAGAGAAGTTTTGAATTAGGTGCAATTTATAAATGGTAAATGCGCATAGGTGCAAGCCTCTCGGTTGCTACTCCGCCGCTCATGGAGCCTATTGACAAAGTATATTGTAGTTGCTATCATAGATACAAATGTACGAAAATAAATCACTCCAGCTAGCTGTGCTTATTTCAATCTTTTTGCATTTTACTATATTCTTAAGCGCTCCATACATGGGGGTATTGCATGAAAAACAACCCCTTAACCCTATAAAGGTGGCTTATTTTAAGATAGAAGAACATCCTGAAAAACTTATTGATCAGAAACCTGAAAAGCTTGCCGGCCAGAAACAAAAATCTCCCTATTATCAGGTGCTTCCGCCTATGCCGCCTGAAGCATTGCCCGAGGTAAGAAAAGAGGATATTATAAATCCGCCGCAGGTTAAAAAAGAAGAGCCGACTGTTGAAACAATAGACTCTGGTTCAGGCAGCCGCGCTGTTATAGGGGGTAAGGGCAAGAAATTTGAAACAGTTGTTAATGATGAAAAGGATAGCGGCAAGAAAGCGACATATATAGGTTATTACAGATTAGTCAGGGAAAAGATAAGATATTACGCTGACAAAAATTATATTAAAGAAGGAAGCGTTAGCGAAGGTGAAGTTTTTCTATCATTTGTTGTAACTTCCAAAGGAGAGCTTCTTCATATCATGATAATTGATAGGAGGTCAGCGGATGACTCATTGTTAAGGAATATAGCTATAGACAGCGTAAAAGATGCAAGCCCATTCCCGGCATTTCCACAGGGGATGAACCAATACCAGATTACCTTTAATGTAGTAATTTCCTTTGAGCTTAATAGATAAATTAAAAAAATTTAAAAAAATACTTGACAAAACAGAAGTTTTGGTTAAAATATCTCTATAACTAGCACTCCTCTAAATAGAGTGCTGACAAAATAAGGAGGTGTAGTATGGCAATTCAACCTTTAGGAGACAGGGTTCTCGTAAAGAGGCTGGAAGCAGAGGAAAAGACAAAAGGAGGCATTGTTTTACCTGACACTGCCAAGGAAAAACCTCAAAAAGGAGAGGTTGTGAGTGTAGGCAAGGGTAAAATGTTGGAAAACGGCAAGATAGAACCTTTGGAAGTTAAAAAAGGCGATACAGTGCTTTTCGGAAAGTATTCAGGCGCAGAGATTACTTATAAGGAAGAAGAGTATCTTATATTAAAGGAAGAAGACATTTTAGCTATAATCAAGTAAACAACTTTACACTTCTGACATTGTCAAAAGTGTAAACTTGGAAGAAAAAGGGAGGGAAATAAGATGGCAAAGCAGTTATTATTTAGTGAAGAGGCTAGGCAGAAGCTGGCAAAGGGTATTGACCAGCTTGCTAAAGCTGTAAAAGCTACGCTTGGCCCAAAAGGAAGAAACGTTATTCTGGAAAAGAAATTTGGCTCCTCAACAATCACGAAAGACGGAGTCAGCGTTGCAAAAGAAATAGAACTCAAGGACCCATACGAGAACATGGGCGCGCAGATGGTTAAAGAGGTTGCTGAGAAAACAAGCGACCTGGCCGGTGACGGCACAACTACTGCAACTGTGCTTGCGCAGGCAATCTATAAGGAAGGCCTGAAGAACGTTACAGCAGGTTCAAACCCAACCGGGTTAAAGCGCGGGATTGACAAAGCAGTGGCGCATGTAGTTGAAAATTTAAAAAAGATGTCAAAATCCATAAAGGATAAGAAAGAGATTTCTCAGGTTGCTTCAATAGCCGCAAACAACGATATTACAATAGGCGAGCTTATAGCAGAGGCAATGGAAAAAGTAGGAAAAGATGGGGTTATAACTGTTGAAGAAGCAAAGTCTATGGTTACTGCGCTTGAGGTTGTGGAAGGCATGCAGTTTGACCAGGGGTATCTTTCTCCTTACTTTGTAACAGATGCAGAAAGAATGGAAGCAGTGATCGAAGATCCTTATATTCTGATTCACGAAAAGAAGATTTCCGTAATGAAGGATATGCTGCCTTTACTTGAAAAGATAGCTCGTTCGGGCAAACCTCTTATTATAATCGCAGAGGATGTTGAAGGAGAAGCCCTTGCTACACTTGTTGTAAATAAACTAAGAGGCACTCTTAATTGCTGCGCAGTGAAAGCGCCTGGTTATGGCGACAGACGCAAGGCAATGTTAGAAGATATAGCGATTCTCACAGACGGTAAGGCAATCACAGAAGATCTTGGCATAAAGCTCGAGAATATAAGCCTGGATGATTTAGGAAAGGCAAAAAGAGTTACTATCGGCAAAGAAGAGACAACAATAGTTGAAGGCGTTGGCAAGACAGCTGATGTGAATGCCAGAATTACACAGTTAAAGAGGCAGATTGAAGATACAGACTCAGATTATGATAAGGAAAAACTCCAGGAGCGCCTTGCAAAACTTGCAGGCGGAGTAGCTGTTATTAATGTAGGCGCTGCAACAGAGACAGAGATGAAAGAAAAGAAAGCAAGAGTTGAAGACGCGCTTCATGCAACAAGGGCTGCTGTTGAGGAAGGTATTGTTCCTGGCGGCGGAGTCGCTTTCCTGAGATGCGCTCCGAAACTGGATGATTTAAAAGTAGAAGGCGACGAAAAAATAGGCGTCAATATTATAAAACGCGCGCTCGAAGAACCTATCCGTCAGATAGCAGAAAATGCAGGCATGGAAGGTTCTGTTGTGGTAAATAAAGTAAAAGGCGAAAAGCAGAACGTAGGTTATAATGCCGAAAGCGATGAATATGTGGATATGGTTACGTCAGGCATTATAGATCCTACAAAGGTAGTAAGGACAGCTCTTGAAAATGCGGCAAGCATTGCAGGGCTTTTATTGATGACAGAGGTTCTTGTGGCTGATATGCCTGAAGAAGATAAACCAGGGCATGGCGGAGGCGGGATGCCAGGTGGAATGCCTCCAGGGGGCGGGATGTATTAATAGTTTGAAGTTAAAAGTTATGGAGCCCGCGGCGAAAAATTGCCGCGGGCTTTTTATTTTTGACAATAAGTGTTTAATATGTTATATTTAATTAATGCCAGACTTTCATGAAATTCCTCAAAAACTCATCAATAATATTTCAAAGGTTATAGTTGGCAAGCGCGATGTGATTGAACTGGTGGTTGTAGGCCTTATCAGTAACGGCCATGTGCTCCTGGAAGATGTGCCTGGCCTTGGCAAGACAATGCTTTCCCGCGCTCTTGCAAAATCCATAGCAGGAAAATTTAAAAGGATCCAGTTTACTCCTGATCTTCTTCCTTCAGACATAACAGGCGTCTCTATTTATAATCAGAAAACAGGGGAATTTGAATTTAACGAAGGGCCGATATTTGCAAACATAGTGCTGGCCGATGAAATAAACCGCACCACGCCCAGAACCCAATCAGCGCTTCTCGAAGCTATGCAGGAATTCAGAATTACAATCGATGGCAATGTAAGAGAGCTTCCTGTGCCATTTTTTGTAATAGCCACTGAAAATCCTATAGAATTTCACGGCACATATCCTTTGCCAGAGTCGCAGGTAGACAGGTTTTTAATGCAGCTTGCCGTAGGTTATCCTTCTAACCAGGAAGAAACTAATATATTGACGAGAAACCTTAAGGACTCCCCATTAGAAACCCTGCAGAGCGTGGTCAGCATTCAAGATATAATTGAAGTCCAGAAAGCAGTAACAGCGGTTCATATAGATCAGAAGATAGTAGATTACATAGTTCAGACAGTGTCTTCCTCAAGAAATATGCCGGGCGATATAAAGCTTGGGGCAAGCCCTAGGGCATCTCTTGCGCTTATGCGCACATCAAGGGCTTTGGCATTTCTTGATAAAAGGGATTACGTAATACCTGATGACGTGAAGAACCTTGCCTACCCTGTTCTTAAACACAGGCTTATTTTACAGCCGCGTTCCATAGTGCGCGGCCTGACTGCAAAAGACATAGTAAATCATATATTAAAAAAAGTCTCTGTGCCGGTTTAGCATATGCTGACTTCCAGAGGCATCTCACTCCTTTTAGCTGTAATCATTCTTCTAGCCATTGCCTGGAATACCGACATAACAATGGTGTACATATTTTTCGTCATAACGTTTGTTATGCTTAGCCTATCTTATTTTCATATGTGGTTAAACATGCCGAATATAGAAGTGCAGCGCTTGGCGCAGGAGACTGCGTTTGAAGATGAAATACTGAATGTCAAAATGCGCATCCGCAACAATCTTTCAAGAGGCACAACTTTCTTTGAGATATTGGATTATTTTCCAGCAGCCCAGCCGGGAAAAGAAAAAACCTCTCTATTTATACTTGATATCAATCGAAAAGAGGAAAAAAACTTTAATTACACAATTGACTGTTACAAGAGAGGCATATGGAAGATGGGGCCTATTGAAGTTATATCGCAGGATGCGCTTGGTTTTTTCAGAATGAAAAAGACGTTCAATATAATATCAAGCATTGTTGTTTATCCTGCATTTTTCAGTGTGTTTGCGTTTCCTCCGCTTGCCAGAGGTTCTGTTTCATGGATGGGAGTGGAGACTGCAAAGATAAGCGGAGACAGCCATGAATTTTTTGGAATCAGAGAATACCAGCGCGGAGACGCGATTAGCCGCATGCACTGGCCCTCTACAGCAAAGCATAATAAATTAATCGTAAAACAGTTTGAACGCAATTCAGTCCAGGAAGCGACAATCGTCATAGATCTTAAAAAAGGCAATGATATAGGAGTGGGAAGAGAAACCACTTTAGAGTATTCTGTAAAAATAGCAGGTTCTATTGCCAGGTTTCTTATGAATAGCGGGGCTTTTGTACAGATCATAGGATATACAAAAGAGGTAATGGCAGTGCCTTTTGGAAAAGGCGAATCTCATGTATATAAAGTGCTGGAGTATCTGGCAAGCGTACGCTCAGAAGGTATTTTTAGTCTTAGTGAAACACTCGAAGAGGCGAGTTTTATTACGCCTTATAGCTCAACGCTTATTACCATAATGCTTGATAATGATATGGATGCGCTTTCAAGCCTTGTGCAATTTAAGGTAAAAGGCATCAAGCTTATAGTGGTAGCGCTTTCCAGTTCCACATTTGGCTACACAGAAGAAAGCAAGTACCTCGATATTGAAGATGCGAAGAAATTTGACGAGGCCCTTGCAGGGTTGGAGGCGTATGTATATAGAATTTCCAAGGGTGATGATTTGGAAAAGAAGTTTGAGACGATTTAATTATGGATAGAGACGCATTATATTTTCATTTTGCAAATCTTGGACTTGTAATAATAGGGATTTTTAGTATTCAGAAAGTAGTGAGCCCTGTTATCTTGGCGCTCTTGATATTAGGAAGTATAGGCGGATTTTTACTCAGCTGGCATATCAGAAATTCCAGGCCGCCGCACATAGATACTTTTATTGGGATGCTTTCGCTTGCCAGCGTGGTAGTTGTCCTGAGCAGATTATATGAAACAGCAATAAGTTTTGAAAATCTCCTTAAAATTTTTTCAACGGCACTTGTCTGGCTTAGCCTTTTTCAGTCGTTCGGGCTCAAAACGCAAAAAAGCTATAACCTGATCCAATTTATTTCCGCTTGCCTTTTGATTTCTTCGGTGAGCCTGGCGCTTGAATCAGAAACTGTTTATATCTTATATTTAGCTCTTTTTTTATTCATACTTATTTTTACAATGAGGTTAGCCCTGGTATGCGAAAAGCAGAACCGCGGTTCTTTAATAATAGGCGACAGGGATGAGGTAATGAGCTTATGGCACCAGATAAAGGTTGGCGCGATCATGTTTTCTGTTATTCTGATATTATCGGGGCTTGTATATCCAGCGGTCCCAAGATTTAATAGCCTTTCTTTAAGCTGGATACCTTCCACGCTTTTGGGTTTGCCTGGAAAAATACCACTTTTAAAATTACTGGAGTCGGCCGATAAAACTATAAAAGATGCAAAACGGGAAAAAGAACAAATAGTAGACGACGGCACTAAAAAAAGGGAGACGAAACAGAGCAAGATTCAAAAAAAAGATGTTGAAGAAAAGAAAGAAGAAATTACGGAAAGATTTAAAGCAAGTGATTTCAAAAAAAATATAGACGCTTTCAAAATAGAGTCCCTTACAATAAAAGCGGATAAGAACAAGATAACATTAGACCGGCAGGTTACTTTGACAGCAGAATTAAAGCTGGCAGACGGCTCTATGATCCCTGCCACAAAACTTGCTGACTGGAAGGTTAAGGGCACTGCGAAGGTTTCTATAAATAAAGATGGCAAGCTTACACCAAAAGAAGAAGGTTATGTAGAGATATCAGCAACCTACATGGGCACATTCAGCAACGACGTGAATGTAAAAATAATAGAGCTGGTCGAGCCGATAAAGAAAAAAGGATTTTTATCCTATTTTAGTATTTTCTTATTGTGGATTATAGCAGGGGCTATGGCGGTTTTTTCAATCCTGGTTTTCATCAGGTCAAATAAATTAGCTGAGATGCGCAAAAATAACCCGAAAGAATTTATAAAAGAGGTGTATGATTCTTTGTGCAGGGCTTTCAGAATATATGGGATGCCTAGGCCGGATTACATGGCTTACAGGGAATTTTATAATACTGTAATTGCAGGGGAGGGTTTGAAACCCTCCCCTGCGTCTATCGAGCCTATGCAGGCCTTGACAGAAGGATTTTTGGAAGCGCGTTTTTCAAGCCACGAAATTTCCGCAGAACATTCGCAAAAAGCTATCGAGTTATTCCGCGAAGTTAAAGATGTTATTTTGGAAAGAGAAGAGCGAAATGTCTTTTGGAAAAATGTCCTGTTCAGGATTAGTATTCTCGATGTTCTTTTGGTCCCCAGACAATAAGTCAGAAGTGTCAACTTGACTTTGCAAGAAATTTGCTGTATTATACTCCAAACATTAAAAAATCGGAGGTATAAAATGGGCGAGTGGGTTGGGAGAGGCAGAAAAGCTAGAAGGTGTTATGGTTTTGACGAGATAGCGCTTGTTCCGGGCTCTGTTACAATAAATCCCAAAGAGGTGGACATAAGTTGGGAGCTGGCAGACAAGAAATATAAAGTTCCCATACTTGCTGCTGCAATGGACGGCGTAGTGGATGTAAATTTCGCAGTAGCTATGTCTAAACTTGGCGGCATTGCAGTCCTGAACCTGAATGGCGTCCAGACCAGGTATGAGGATCCCGGAGAAGTGCTTGAAAAGATAGCTCACGCAAATCCCGAAGAAGCTACAAAATTAGTTCAATCTCTTTATTTAAAACCTGTGCAGGAAAAGCTTATTGCCAAAAGAATCAAAGAGATAAAAAGCAAAAAAGGCGTAGCTGTGGTAAGCGCTATTCCTCAGGACGCAGAGAGGTTTGGAAGACTAGCCCAGGAAACAGGGGCAGATATTTTTGTGATCCAATCAACTGTTATCAGCGTGAAGCATGTCTCCAGCGAATATAAAGTTGTAGACCTCGCAAAATTCATAAAATCAATGAAAATACCTGTGATTCTCGGAAATTGTGTTACGTATTCTGTGGCGCTGGAGCTTATGGAGACAAATCCGAGCGCTATTCTTGTAGGCATTGGACCTGGCGCAGCTTGCACTACCCGCGGAGTCCTAGGAATAGGCGTGCCTCAGGTAACAGCAACTTCAGATGTCGCGGCGGCAAGAGATTTTTATTATAAGAAAACCGCAAAATACATACCCATTATTACAGACGGTGGAATGGATTCAGGCGGAGATATATGCAAAGCATTTGCCTGCGGAGCAGATGCAGTAATGGTAGGCTCTGCTTTTGCAAGGGCGAAAGAAGCTCCTGGCAAAGGTTATCACTGGGGCATGGCAACGCCTCACGCTAATCTGCCTCGTGGAACCAGGATTCATGTTGGCACAACAGGAACCTTGGAAGAGATACTTCTCGGGCCTGCAAAGCTTGACGACGGTTCCCAGAATCTAGTAGGCGCCCTTATGACATCAATGGGAAATCTTGGAGCTAGGAACATAAAAGAAATGCAATTAACAGATATTATTATCGCCCCATCTATCAAGACTGAAGGAAAAATAATGCAACGGGTGCAAAGAGTCGGCATGGGGAAATAAATATAAGCAATATGCTTCATTCCGATTTTGTCCATCTTCACGTCCACACGCAATACAGCCTTCTCGATGGCGCCTGCCTTATAAAAAAACTTACAGATTTGGCGAGGCGCATGAAAATGCCGGCCTGCGCAATAACAGACCACGGCAACATGTTCGGCGCCATAGAATTTTATCAATCTTGCATAACAAACGGAATAAAACCCATAATAGGGTCAGAGGTTTATATTGCCCCGAAAGGCAGGCTGGATAAAACCTTTTCACAAGGAGAAGAAACAGCAAATCATTTGATACTGCTTGTGAGGGATGAAGCCGGTTATAAAAATTTAATGAAGCTGGTTTCTATCGGTTATCTGGAAGGGTTTTATTATAAGCCGAGGATTGATAAAGAGGCGCTGGCGCAATATTCTGAAGGATTGATAGCGCTCTCAAGCTGTTTGAAAGGCGAAATCCCCCGCCTTGCAATGAATAATAAAGAAGAAAAACTCAAGCAGCTTGCAGCTGAATACTGCGATATTCTCGGCAAAGAAAATTTTTATTTCGAACTGCAGGATAATTCCATACCTGAGCAGAGAGAAGTGAATAAAGAGCTTATAAGGCTGGGCAAGGAATTAGGAATAGGCCTCGTAGCCACAAACGACGTGCACTACCTCACTAAAGATAGCGCAAAGGCTCATGAAGCCCTTCTTTGCATACAAACTCAGACCACGCTTGACGATCCGAACCGCATGAAACTCCAGACAGACCAGTTTTATTTTAAATCTACAGAGGAAATGAAAGCCCTTTTCAAGGATGTGCCAGAGGCGATTTCTAATACAATAAAGATAGCTGAGAGATGCAACCTGGAGCTGGATTTTAAGAAGACCTTTCTTCCTCATTATATTGTTCCGCATGGTGTAACGCGTGAAAAGTACATGAAAGATTTGTGCGAACAAAATCTTCTATCAAGATATAAAGAGATTACCCCTCAGATAAAAGACAGGCTTGAGAATGAGGTCAGGGTTATAAGTAAAGCAGGTTATACGAGTTATTTTCTGATAGTCTGGGATTTTATTAATTACGCAAAATCAAAAGGCATAGCAGTGGGCCCTGGACGAGGCTCTGCTGCAGGAAGCATTGTAAGTTATCTTCTCGGAATAACAGATATAGACCCGCTGAGATACAATCTTCTCTTTGAAAGATTTTTGAATTCCGAACGCGTCAGCATGCCTGACATAGATATAGATTTTTGTTATGAAAAAAGAGGCGAAGTCATAGATTATGTCATTCAGAAATATGGCAAGGATAACGTAGCCCAGATTATAACATTCGGGACCATGGCAGCCAGAGCTGTTATAAGGGATACAGGAAGAGCAATGAACATCCCATACGCGGACGTGGATAAAATAGCAAAACTTGTGCCAATAGACCCTGATATGACCTTGGAGCTTGCGCTTGAACAGGAACCCGAACTTGCAAGACTTTATAAAGAGGATTCAAAAATAAGGGAGCTTATAAATATCTCGAAAAAACTTGAAGGCCTTACCCGCCACGCTTCTACCCACGCCGCAGGCGTTGTTATAAGCGAAGACTTGCTGACCAATCACGTGCCGCTTTTTAAAACAAGCGACGGCCAGATTTCCACTGGCTATGCAATGGGTTCGCTTGAAAAGATAGGGCTTTTAAAAATGGACTTCCTGGGCTTGAGAACTTTGACTGTTATCCAGGAGGCGCTCAAGATAATAAACAGGGTGAACGGGGTAGATCTGAAAGTCGAAAATATCCCAATGGATGACCCCAAGACATATAAACTCTTGAACAACGCAGAGTCCACAGGTATATTCCAGTTAGAAAGTTCAGGTATGAGGGATTTATTAAGGAAACTAAAGGCTGAAAAATTTGAAGACATAATCGCTCTTCTTGCGTTATACAGGCCAGGCCCTATAGGCAGCGGAATGCTGGATGATTACATAAAACGTAAACACGGTAAAATAGAAGTAAGATACGACCATCCGCTTCTTGAAGCAAGCCTCAAAGAAACATATGGCGTCATTGTTTATCAGGAACAGGTAATGATGATAGTTTCCAGCCTTGCTGGCTTTTCGCTGGCTCAAGCGGATATTTTAAGAAGGGCGATAGGCAAAAAAACTCCAGAGATAATGGAGCAGCAGAGGAAGGCGTTTATAGACGGCGCTGTAAAGAACAAGATCGAGAGACGAATAGCGGAAAAGATATTTAGTTTAATAGAACATTTTGCAGGATACGGTTTTAACAAGAGCCATTCAGCTGCATACGCAACGATCTCTTACAGGACCGCGTATCTCAAAGCCAACTATCCTGTTGAATTTATGACAGCGTTACTGACAAGTGAAAAAGATAACACTGATAAGATAGTTGAATATATAGATGAAGCAGAGCGTATGGGTATAAAGATATTGCCGCCAGACGTTAATGAGAGTTACGCGAATTTTACTATGATAAATAAAAATGAAATAAGATTTGGCCTGAGCGCTGTTAAGAATGTCGGGGAGGGCTCAATAGAATCTATAATCGAGGCTAGGAAAAAATACAGCCGTTTCCCCAGCCTGTATGAATTTTGCGAAAGGACAGACTTAAGGCTTGTAAATAAAAAAGTCCTGGAGAGCCTTATTAAATGCGGCGCGTTTGACAGCATGGGCCTGAAGAGATCGCAGCTAATGGCTACACTAGTCGAAGCAATGGATACGGCTGTTGCAGCTCATAAAGAATCAGCTATGGGCCAGATGACGTTTTTTATGGAATCCAGTTCTTCGCCAAAGGCGCCTGATATGAAAGAGTGGCCTGAAAGCCAGCTTTTGAATTTTGAAAAAGAAATGTTAGGACTTTATATAACAGGCCATCCACTTGCCGTGTATGAGAAAATAATAAAAGAATATTCTACTTCCGCAAGCGCTGGGTTAAAGGGCCTGGAAGATGGCCAAAAGGTCTGGTTTGGGGGCATAATAAATAAGATAAAAAATACAGTTACGAAACGCTCTGGCGAAAAAATGGCTATTATGATGATGGAGGACATGGAAGGCAGCGTAGAAGCCCTTGTGTTTCCTAACTCATATAAGAATGTCTCTAGGTATATAGCGCTTAATGCAGCCATATTCGTAAACGGCAGGTTGAGTCTTAAAGAAGAAAGGCCGAAGATAATAGTCGAAGAAATAATACCTATAACTGACGCAAGAAAAAGATTCACCCTGTCTGTTTCAATAGATCTTTTATCGCAGGGCATGGATGGCATGGATGAAGAACTTTTTGGAAGATTAAGGAGTGCGTTTTCCAAGTATCAGGGAGATATACCTGTTTACCTTAATTTTACAACAAAAACAAACGGTTCCTACCGTATGCTTGTGGACAGAAAACTCTTTGTAAGCCCCACCAATGAACTTGCCAGCGAACTGGAAACCCTCATCGGCCGCGAGCATATCAAATTCGAGAAAACTTGACAATATCAGCATAACCTGTTACACTACCCATTGTATTTACGATAGATATAAAAAAACTAAGGAGGATTATTATGGCTAAAAGTATGACCAAAAAAGACATTGTAATGAAGATCGCAATTGACACCAATATCAAGCAGATAGATGTTAAAAAAGTTGTGCAGATGACGTTTGATGTTATAATTGACGCCTTGACTAGAGGCGAAAAAATAGAGCTCAGAAATTTCGGGGTGTTTAAAACAAAATCAAGAAAAGGCCGCATGGGCCGCAACCCAAGGACAGGCGCACAGGTGCCTGTTCAGCCTAAAAGAGTCGCTATCTTCAAACCCGGTCTGGTAATGAAAGCAAAGGTAAAATGATCAATGCTTTGCGCGGCACAAAAGATATCCTGCCTGATGAAATAAGCCTATGGCAGCGCATAGAAGCTATTGGCAGGGATATATTTAATATATATGGGTATAAAGAGATAAGGACGCCTATAATAGAAGAGGCGTCCTTATTTATAAGAAGCATAGGCGATGCAACTGATATTGTCCAGAAAGAGATGTATGTTTTTTCTGACAGAGGCAATAGGATAATCGCTCTTAGGCCAGAGGCCACAGCCTCTATTGCGCGCGCGTATATAGAAAATTCTTTGTTTCAGGCAGGAGGAGCTGCTAAATTATTTTATATAGGCCCTATGTTCAGGAGCGAAAGGCCTCAGCAGGGCAGGCAGAGGCAATTTTATCAGATAGGGGTTGAAGCGATAGGTTCGGATAATCCGTTTATAGACGCGGAGGTTATTGCGCTTAGCGCCAGATTTCTCGAGCGCTTAGGCGTTAAAAAATTTCATGTAAAATTGAACAGTCTGGGCTGCCAGAAAGATAAGATTAGAGTCATGGAAAAACACAAAGAGAGTTTCAGGCCTTATCTTGAAAAATTATGCGAGACTTGCAAAAATCGTTTTGATAAAAATGTGCTGAGGATATTTGACTGCAAAGAAGATTCCTGTAAATCTATTGCGCAGAACGTTGAGGCTGAAAGCGCATTATGCAGCGATTGCGCCGGGCATTTTGAAAAAGTTAAAGTCGGCCTAAACGCTATAGGCATTGAATATACAGTAGATAATAAAATAGTCAGAGGCCTTGACTATTACACCAGGACTGTATTTGAAATAACGCAGGAATCTCTTGGCGCAAAAGACGCTATATGCGCAGGCGGAAGATATAATAACCTGGTCAAAGAGCTGGGAGGGAAAGATACGCCTGCGATAGGGTTTGCGTTTGGGATGGAGAGGCTGGTGCTGGCGTTAGAAAAAGACTCTATGCCCCATGCTCTATGCTCAAGGGTTAATGTTTTCGTAGCTGTTACTGGAGACGCGCTTTACAACGAAGCGTTTAAATTACTGGATTCCCTGCGCATGGCAGGTATCTCAAGCGAAATAGATTACGATACAAAAAGTTTAAAAGCGCAGATGAGAAAGGCGGAAAAGCTGGGCGCTAAATTTGTTGTTATTCTTGGAGAGGAAGAGTTCAAAAATAAAAAAGTCGTTATTAGGGATATGGAGAACAGCAGCCAGAAAGAAGTGGAACTAGTTAATTTAATTGCGGAACTACACTGGGTCGAGAAGCAATAAGATGGAGAGACAATGAAACGCACACATACATGCGGGGAACTAACAGCAAACGATATAGGCAAGAAAGCGGTGCTTATGGGCTGGGTGTATAAAAGACGGGACCATGGCAAGCTAATTTTTATAGATATACGCGACAGATATGGCATGACACAAATAGTATTTTTTAAGATGAAGGCTGCGGAAGAGCTTCGCAGCGAATATGTCATAGCAGTAAAAGGCGTTGTGCAGCAAAGGCCAAAAGGCACAGAAAATCCGAATATCCCTACAGGCCAGATTGAGCTAGGCGTTGAAGAACTGGAGATAATAAACCCGTCCCTAACGCCTCCTTTTGAACTGGATAATGTGAATGAAATTTCAGAAGACGTGAGGCTTAGATACAGGTATATTGATTTAAGAAGGCCTGATGTCCAAAAGAAACTCATTTTGCGGCATAGGATAATAAAATCAATGAGAGATTTTTTGGATAAAAAAGACTTTGTAGAAGTGGAAACACCTGTGCTTACAAAATCCACCCCTGAGGGAGCCAGGGATTTTCTGGTTCCGTCCAGGCTGAATAATGGAAAGTTTTTTGCGCTTCCGCAATCTCCGCAGTTATTCAAGCAACTATTAATGGTTTCAGGGCTTGAGAAGTATTTTCAGATAGCCAAGTGTTTCAGGGATGAAGACCTGCGCTCAGACAGGCAGCCTGAGTTTACACAGCTTGATATGGAGCTTTCTTTTACAGATGAAGAAGAGATATTTGAAACAATAGAGAGTCTGCTTAAATATGTATTCAAGGAATCCATAGGCATGGAGCTAAAGATCCCGTTTCCAAGGATGTCCTATAAAGAAGCAATAGAAAAATACAATTCAGATAAACCTGATATAAGAGAACATAAGGCCGGGTTTCAGTTCTTATGGGTCACGAGTTTCCCATTATTTAAATATAATGAGGAAGAGAAAAAATGGGATATGGAGCATCACCCGTTTACTTATCCTTTGCTGGAGGATATTGATCTAATAGAAAAAGATCCTAGTAAAGTCAGATCCAGGGCTTATGACCTTGTTATAAACGGCGTTGAAATAGCCTCTGGAAGCATAAGGATTCATAAAAGAGATTTGCAGGAAAAGATATTCAGCCGCATAGGTTTGAGTATGGACGAGGCAAAAGAGCGTTTTGGATTTTTGCTGGAGGCGTTTGAATATGGCGCGCCTCCGCACGGAGGCATTGCGCTTGGCTTGGACAGGCTTATAGCATTGATGGCAGGTTCAGATACAATAAGGGACGTGATAGCTTTTCCAAAAACACAAAAGGCGGTTTGCCCGTTGACAGGCGCGCCTTCGTCTGTAGATGAGAGACAGTTAAGGGAATTGGGAATAAAAATAAAAAAGGAGGAGATACTATGAATAAGCTTATAATTTGTTGTTTATTGTTAATTATGTTTCTTGTGTCCGGATGTGTAGTCAGAACTTATACTACTGAGATGGACAGGGTTGATCAGGAGATATACGGCAACAGGGGCGTTATTATGGGGACTCCTCCTGCAATTGAAGACAGAGAGCAGGTAAGAAAGACAAGGACAATTTATAATGTAGAGGTAGAGGTCCCTTCAGCTTATAGAGCGCCAACAGAAGAAAAAACTAAAAATGAAGATAAAGATCTGTATGGAAATAGAGGGTATATGCAGGGAAGCATGGTTCCCGAGAAAGAGATTTATGTGTCTAGGAGCGGAAAAGAGCAGGTTTCTACTGCAAGGATTAGCAGCAGATCAGGCTCTATGAGAATGCCGCAGATAGTTTATAGCGAGCCTTCTGGTGATACAGGAATCAAGGTTCTATCTTCCGGCAGCGGGAACGAGAAGCAATATTATGTTGTTCAAAAAGGTGACACGCTTCAAACGATATCTGAAAAGTTTTTTGGAACTACTCAGAAATGGAAGAGCATATACGACATAAATAAGCATATTCTTAAGAGCCCGGACAGAATAAGGCCAGGCCAGAAATTGGTGATACCGAAGGAGTAACCATTAATAAAAAGCAGAGGATTAATAAAGTTCATAATAAAATACCCCATATTTTTATAGCTATTGTTACGTGTTTGATCCTGGTGGCAGTAGCGGAATGGGATACCAGCCTCTTTAAGACAGAATTTCACGAAGGCGACATAGTGCTTAAATCAATATACGCGCCTTTTGATTTTAAAATAAAAGGCGACATAGTAGAGGTTAAGAAGAACGAGTTGATACTTAATAAAGGAGAGCGCGTATCAAAAGACCACATGGCAAAACTTGAAGCAATTGAACAACGCGAGCCGTATCCGCTTAAAGTAGTGGCATTTTTCGGCATTGCTTTGATAGTAGTCTTATTCATGCTGCTCCTTGTCATTTATATTGAATTCTATGAGCCTGACTTGATAGTGGGCAATAAAGAACTTATGCTTTTGGCTTCAATATGCATTCTTATGACTATTGCGGCAAAGTTTATTGTAATATCTCCCTGGCCCAGCAATCTGATTCCTGCGTCAGCTGCTTCAATGCTTATAGCGCTATTGTTGAATAACAGGCTGGCGATAATAACCACGTGTTTTTTAAGCATAATTATAGGCATGATTTCAGGAGGCAGGCTGGATATAGCAGCAGCGTCTGTTGTGGGCGGAATGGTTGGGATTTTTGCAGTTAGAGACGCGAGAAGAAGATCGCAGCTTATAACAGCAGGATTTGTAGTAGGGCTTGCCAACATGGCGTATTTTATAGGAATAGGACTTATAAATTCATTGGATTTTCATACCTATATGACTGAGGCGTTTATAGGGCTTGCCAACGGAGTGATGTCAGCGATAATAGTCACAGGAGTTTTGCCTATTTTTGAAATAGCGTCTAAAACAATCACGAATATAAGCCTTCTGGAAATAGCTGATTTAAATCATCCTATTTTAAAGGAAATGGTTATAAAAGCGCCTGGCACATATCATCACAGTCTTGTGGTCGGGAACCTTGCAGAGGCGGCGTGCGAAACAATAGGCGCAAACGCTCTTCTGGCTCGCGTGAGCGCATATTTTCATGACATAGGAAAGATTGAGAAGGCAGAGTATTTCAGCGAAAATCAGACTGGCGAATCAATGCATGACAAACTTTCTCCGACGATGAGTAGTCTTATAATTACCAATCATGTTAAAAACGGAGTTGAGCTGGCCGAGCGGTATGGTTTAAATAAAAAGATAGTGGATATAATAAGGCAGCATCACGGCACGGGCCTTGTTTTTTATTTCTTTAAGAGGGCTCTTGAAAAGACAGAGGATGAGGAAGTGTTCGAAGATGGTTTCAGATACCCTGGCCCAAAGCCTCAGACAAAGGAAGCTGCGTGCGTGCTTCTGGCTGATTCAGTGGAGGCTGCTTCGCGCATGCTCGATGATCCAACCCCTTCCAGTATACAAGGCCTTGTTAAGAAGGTTATAAATAATAAATTTATAGACGCTCAACTGGACGAATGCGAATTAACCCTTAAAGATCTCGAAAGAATAGCAGAGGTTTTTACGCATATCCTGACAGGCATATACCACAGCCGGGTGGAATACCCAGATGACACCAAAATGAAGACATAGGAAATACGATATGAAAATTGATATACAGAATTTACAGAATATAGAAAAGATTGATAAAAATAAAATAATAGAGTGCGCAGGGCATGTATTGAAGGCAATGGCTGAGGATGACGCTGAGTTGAGTTTGGTCCTTGTAAATGACATGTATATCCGGAACCTGAATTGGAAATATAGACAAAAGAATTCCGCTACGGATGTCCTGGCGTTTCCCATGCGCGACTCCAGAAGGCTTTCAGGGTCTATACTCGGAGATGTGGTGATATCCGTGGAAACAGCTAAGAGGGAAGCCAAGAAGCGAAAAAAAGATTTTCAAGAGGAATTTAACCTTTATTTTGTGCACGGCATTCTGCATTTGTTAGGTTATGATGACGAAAAGCCAAGGGCGAGAAAAAAGATGAAAACGAAAGAAAAAGAGTTAATGGAAAGCTTATGCAACAGCAGAGTTTCGTAGAAAGTTTTAACGCAGCCATAGAAGGTTTTGTGTATGTTTTTAAGAGCCAGCGCAACATGAGGCTTCATTTTTTAATGGGGCTCTTTGCTGTCCTTCTGGGCATACTCCTGAATTTCACTTATATGGAATTAATCGCGCTGTGCATTACAATAGCATTTGTCCTTTTTGCAGAAATGTTTAATACAGCTATTGAGTACACAGTGGATATGGTGAGTCAGGAATATCATCCTCTCGCGAGGATAGTAAAGGATATAGGCGCTGGAGCAGTTTTATTAAGCGCAATTACTGCCGCGGTAGTCGGTTATATTTTATTTGCCAGCAGGGCTGGGATCAGGATAGAAGATAATATTGCAAAAATAAGGGGGTCCAGCTGGAATATAACATTGATAATATTGATTATTATTCTTGTTATAGTGGTTTTGAGCAAACTTATTTTGCATAAGGGCACTCCTTTAAGAGGAGGCATGCCGAGCGGCCATACCGCGATAGCCTTTTCAATATGGACAATAATCTCGCTTCTTTATCCGAACAGCTTGGTTATATTCCTCGTGTTCGTGCTGGCGTTTCTTGTAGCCAGAAGCAGGATAAGCGCCAATGTCCATAATCTTATGGAAGTTTTTATAGGCGCTTTGGTCGGAGTTATAACGACAGTGTTTATTTTTCAGATGTATAATCACCGTTGAATTTTGTCCCCGCCGCTTTGCTTCGCAAAGCGAAACAGCAAGGACAAAATTAGCTAAGGAATTTATACTATGTGGCATAAAATCAGGTCTAATTTTTTTACAGGGCTATTGATAATCGTGCCGAGCGCGATTACTTTCTGGGTCCTGTATTTTATAATAGCAAAACTTAATTTTTTGCTGCTTGAGCCCTTGAGAGAGATTTTTGGCGCATGGATACCTGACAGGATTTATCTGGAGATCCTTACGAAGCTGGTAATATTGATAATAGTAGCGTCATTGCTTGTATTGATAGGTTTCGCGGGCAAGATTATCATAATAAGAAGGATATTCCGGTGGGGAGAGCAAGTTCTTTATAAAGTACCCATAATAAGCCCTATCTATAAAAGCATAAGAGACATGTCGAATGCGTTCTTCTCGGAAAAAAATCCAATTTTCAAAAGAGTAGTGTTGGTGGAATACCCCAGGAACGGGATTTATTCCATAGGTTTTGTTACTTCTGAAGTGGGAGGGGAGCCAGGTATCAAGGTAAAGAAGGACGTTGTAAATGTATTTGTACCGACTTCGCCTACTCCTGGATCTGGTTTCTTTGTGATAGTTCCAAGAGACCAAGTTATACAGCTAGATATGACTGTTACAGATGGGATTAAGATGATCATATCGGGCGGAGCAGTCGTGCCAGGTTTGAATTATGGCGATACAGAAAACAGAAGCGATACTTTTAAAAAAGAAGGATTTCAGGGAAACTAGCCTTATCCTAACTTTTTTTACAAAAGATTTCGGAAAAATAGAAGGTATTATAAAAGGCGCCAGGGGTTCGAGGCCGAGGAGCGACGCAAATCCTATATTTTTCAGCCTGGACCAGATAGTTTTTTACGAGAAAAAAAGGGGAGGCCTTTCTATAATATCGCAGTGCGAGACGCAGGAGGTGTTCCTTAATATACTCAAGGAATGGGGCAGGGCTTCGTCAGCCTATTACATGCTGGAACTGACAGATGTGTTTACTGAGCCGGAAGGAAAATCAGAAGAGGTATTTGAGAATCTCTATAATAGTTTTAAATCTCTGGATAGCGGCAAAGAGGCTAAAAGCATAACCAGATTTTTTGAAATAAAATTATTGATGGCTCTGGGCTTCTGGCCTGGCGCTGGGTATTTTAAACTCACGAAAGGCGCAATGTCCAGCGTAATGCATCTTGAAAAAGAATCTTGGAAGGCCACTTCTAATATGAAATTGACAAAAGATGTGGATAGCGAGATAAAGGGGATTACGGCTAAGATAATAGAAGAGAATTTGGACAGGCCGTTAAAAACAGTTAGATTTTTAATATGAAAAAACTTACATTTCAAGAAGTTATTGAAAAGCTGAACAAATTTTGGTCTGACAGAGAATGCCTTATCGTAGAGCCTATTGATACAGAGGTTGGCGCAGGCACTTTTCATCCAGCCACATTTTTCCAATCGCTTGGAAAAAAAAGGTGGCGCGCGGCTTATGTCCAGCCTTCAAGGCGGCCTTGCGACGGAAGATATGCGGATAACCCTCTTAGGCTTCAGCATTATTACCAGTACCAGGTGATCATAAAACCAACAGTGCCTGACATAAGAAAGATTTATCTTGATAGCCTTAAGGCGCTTGGCATAGATTTGAAAGCCCACGAAGCGAGGTTTGTGGAAGATGACTGGGAGTCTCCTACTCTGGGAGCGTCAGGCCTTGGATGGGAAGTATGGCTGGACAGCTTAGAGATTACGCAGTTTACATATTTCCAGCAGGTGGCAGGCATAGAACTAGATCTTGTGCCGTGCGAAATTACATATGGCCTTGAGCGTATATGTATGTTTATCCAGGAAAAATTCAATTTGTTTGACCTGGAATGGCATAATGGCGTTACTTACGGCGATATTCACAAACAGCATGAGATAGAATATTCAAAGTATAATTTTGAAGAAGCTAGCATAGAGATGTATTCAAAGATGTTTGAATATTTTGAAAAAGAGGCAAAAAGATTGGTAGATAAGGGTCTTGTGTATCCTGCGTATAGCTTTGTTTTGAAGGCATCGCACGCGTTCAATGTTCTGGACGCGAGGGGCGCAATAAGCCAAAACGAGAGGCCCCGCTATATAGCCAGGGTCCGCGGCCTTGCCAAACGCTGCGCTGAAGTCTATCTCAAAACGCAAACAACTTTACATTTTAACAATGTTAAAATGTAAAGTTGTTTTAGAGATAATATGATTATGGCGAAAAACATCAGCGATTTTTTGTTAGAGATCAATGTTGAAGAGCTGCCAGCTGGCTATGTAAGGCCTGCTTTGGATAAGCTGAAGAATGCGTTTGTTGAAAGGCTTAGCAGAGAGCGCATAGGGCATGGAGATATTAGTGTATTTGGCACAGCCGGAGCTCTCATATGCTATATCAAGGATATGTCATTAAAACAGGAAGAGCTTTCCCAGGAGATAAGCGGCCCGCCTAAGAAAATAGCATTTGATGAAAATGATAACCCTACTCCTCAGGGCATAGGCTTTGCAAAGAATCAGGGAGTAGATATTAAGGATTTGAAGATAAAACAAATGCCAAAAGGCGAATATGTATTTATTGTTAAGAAAATAAAGTCAAAGCCTGCAAAAGAGATTCTTCGGAGCCTAATACCTGAAATTGTAAAATCAATTGGTTTTCCGAAGACAATGAAGTGGGATGATTCAGGCATGAGATTCGCAAGGCCGATAGAATCTATTGCGGTTTTATTGGATAAGGAAAATATAAAGATTAAACTGGGAAGCGCGCCGGCCAAATTTATTAAAAGTACGTCAGCGGGCGCATACCTTAAAAAACTTGAAAAATCATATATACTGGACCAGGACAAGAGGAAATCAGAAATATACAATATGATTAAATCGATTCAAAAGAAACTCGGCATGGATGAATATGTTGACAAAAATCTTCTTGAGGAAACAAATTTTCTTGTCAAGTCTCCGGTATTAATGATAGGGGATTTTGACAAGAAATATTTAGCGATCCCAAAAGATGTTTTAACTGCCAGCATGTCCAAACACCAGAGGATATTCACGCTTTCCAAAAATAATAAATTGGTTAATAAATTCATCGCTGTAATTGACGGTAAAGGCAGAAATATAGCAAAGATGAAAAAGCAATACGCTAATATTTTAGAAGCCAGGCTTAAGGACAGCCTGTTTTTTTACAACGAAGACATAAAAAATCCGCTTTCAGACCAAACCCCTAAATTAAAAGACTTGATTTTTCAAAAAGATTTAGGTAATATGTTCGAAAAAATTCAAAGGTTGGAAGAGCTCTCGTCGTTTATTTCTGAAAGGATAAATATAGACGCTGCAAAGAGGGAAGACATAAGAAAGGCGGCGTATTTATGCAAATCAGACCTTGTCACGCAAATGGTAGGAGAATTTCCAAGCCTGCAGGGCGTAATGGGAATGGAATACGCCCTTAAAAGCGGAGAAAAGAAATCTGTAGCAATAGCCATAAAAGAGCATTATCTTCCCAAAGGCATGGACGACGATCTTCCTGAAACAATAGAAGGCGCAATACTTGCGATAAGCGACAGGATTGATAATATAGCAGGCCTTCTAGGCAGTGGGATAGAGCCAAAAGGAAGTTTTGACCCTTTTGGCATCAGAAGGAATTCCCATGGCTTGATTCAGATTATAAAACATAAAGGCTTCAGGATAAATTTAACGGGTTTAATCGACAAGGCGATAGAATTATATAATAGTAGGGTAGGGTTTAAAACCCTCCCCTACAAGTCTGCGCCTGAAGAATTAAGGAAAAAGGTAATTAATTATATAAAGGAAAGGCTTGAGTTTCTGGCGCCTGACACCATGCCTATAGAGTTGAAGCAGGCGGTTCTTAAGTCCGACTGCAATGATATAGTAGGCGTATTCAAAAGGGTAGAGGCTCTATCTGAAATAAGCGCTGAGAAATATTTTTTAAAAGCAGCCAAGGTTTGCGAAAGAACTTCTAATATTTTAAAAGGCGCCAAAGGCGAAAATATAGGCGCGGTAAACGAAAGTCTTTTAAAGGAGGATCTGGAAAAAGAGGTGTGGAAGGCATACTCGGCCAATAGTGAAACAATAAAGAATTTGATAAAAGAAGAGAGATACAAAGAGGCTACTAAGGCATACGGAGAGACATTTTTTGAAGCCCTGCATAGATTTTTCGATAACGTGCTTGTGAATGCAGAAGACAGCGCTCTTCGCGGGAACAGGCTTGCAATGATGCAGGCTATTAATAAACTCTACACAAATGATGTAGCTGATCTGGCAATGTTGCCGCAGATCGTGGTTTGATAAACAATAGAAAGGAAGGAAAGAAACAAAATGGGTAAAATGGTTTACTTCTTTGGCGGTGGAAAAGCAGACGGAAATGAAAGCATGAAAAATCTCTTAGGAGGCAAGGGCGCAAATCTTGCGGAAATGGCAGGCCATAAAGATTTAAAGCTGCCTGTTCCTCCCGGGTTTACAATTACAACAGAAATATGTATACACTATTATAAGAATAAAGGTAAATATCCAAAAGGGCTAAAGGAAGAGGTTGAAAAAAATCTGGCAAAAGTTGAAAAGTTAATGCAAAAAGGCTTTGGCGATGTTCAAAGCCCGCTTCTAGTTTCTGTTCGTTCAGGCGCCCGCAAATCAATGCCCGGCATGATGGAGACAGTTTTAAACGTAGGCCTCACTGAAAAAACAATTTCAGGCCTTATAAAAGAGACCAAAAATGAGCGCTTTGTTTATGACGCATACAGGCGCCTTATAATGATGTATTCCGATGTTGTTATGGAAAAGGCAGCTGGTATTGAGCCTGAAAGCGACATGGGGATACGCAAGCAGCTCGAGAAAATTATGGACGGCGTGAAGCATAAAAAGGGCATTAAGAATGATACTGATCTGAACGCGGAGGATCTCAAGAAGCTTTGCGCTGATTTTAAGAAAAGAATAAAAGAAGTTCTTAAAAAAGATTTTCCGGATGATCCTTGCGAACAATTATGGGGAGCGATAAGCGCTGTATTTGCATCATGGAACGGTAAACGCGCCATTTCTTACAGAAGAATAGAAAATATCCCTGATGAATGGGGCACAGCAGTGAACGTGCAGACAATGGTTTTCGGAAATATGGGCAATGACTCCGCGACAGGCGTTGCGTTTACAAGAAATCCAGGTAATGGCGAAAATGGTTTTTACGGCGAGTACCTTGTAAATGCGCAGGGCGAAGACGTTGTGGCGGGCATCAGGACGCCAGCTCCTATAAATTCATATTCAACAAGCGAACACAATAAAGAACTTGTAACGCTTGAAAAATTCATGTCAGTAATTTACAAGGAGATTTGTGATATAAGGAAGAGGCTGGAGAAGCATTACAAAGATATGCAGGACATTGAATTTACCATTGAAAAGGGCAAGCTTTATATGCTTCAGTGCCGTTCTGGCAAAAGGAACGGGCCTGCTGCTGTAAGAATGGCAGTGGATATGGTGAAGGAAAAGCTTATAGACCAAAAGACAGCTGTGATGAGAGTTACTCCAGACCAATTGGATGAATTATTGCATCCTATAATCGACCCTAAAACAGAAAAACTGAGCAAGCCTATTGCAAAAGGTTTGCCTGCAGGGCCTGGAGGAGCAGGCGGCCAGGCAGTATTTACCGCAGAAGAAGCTGTAAAATGGAAAAAGGAAGGTAAAAAAGTAATCCTTGTCCGAGAAGAGACAAATCCCGAAGACGTTGAAGGCATGAGGGCAGCTGAGGCAATTCTTACTGTGAGAGGCGGGATGACATCTCACGCAGCTCTTGTAGCCCGCGGCTGGGGCAAATGTTGTATAGTAGGATGCGGCAGTATAACGGTTGACTCAGGGGCAAAACAATTTTCTGTTGGAGGCAAAACTTTTAAGGAAGGCGACTGGATTACGCTTAACGGAACAAAGGGTTATGTTTATGAAGGCAAGCTTCCGATGATGGACGCGACGGAAGAAAACGAGATGTTTAATAAATTCCTTAAAATATGCGACTCTGTCAGAAAATTAAAAATCAGGACCAACGCTGAAACGCCTAGCGACGCGAAAAAGGCGCGCATGTTCGGGGCAGAAGGCATAGGCCTTTTCAGGACAGAGCATATGTTTTACGGCAAGGGTTCAGAGGAGCCGCTTTTTAAATTAAGGAAGATGATAGTTTCCAAGACTGTGGAAGAAAGAAAGGCAGCTTTAGCTGAACTATTTGTGCACGTAAAGAGCGACATAAAAGGTACCCTTGAGGCAATGGATGGGTATCCTGTAACCATAAGGCTCCTGGATCCGCCTCTTCATGAATTTATACCGCATGAGGAAGCGAAATTGAAAGAGCTGGCAGAGAGTTTGAATATATCTCTGGAAGAATTGGAAAAGAGGGCCAGTAACTTGCGCGAATCAAATCCAATGATGGGGCACCGCGGAGTAAGGTTGGGAGTTACGTATCCTGAAGTTACCCAGATGCAGATACGCGCCATACTTGAATCAGCTTGCGAGCTGACGCAAGCAGGCAAGCAAGTTTCTCCTGAGATAATGATCCCTGTTGTTTGCGATAAAGAGGAACTTGTAAATCAGAGAAAAATCGTAGAGCAGGTTTATGAAGAGGTAGCCGCCAAATATAAAGTAAAGAAGATACCTTATATGTTCGGCACAATGATTGAAATCCCAAGGGCGGCTCTTATGGCTGGGCGCATTGCCGAAGAGGCTGAATTCTTTTCTTTCGGCACCAATGACCTCACGCAGATGAGTTTTGGTTTCTCAAGGGATGACATGGGCGGATTCCTGACGGATTACCTTGAGAAGAATATTCTGCCTGTCGATCCATTCCAGACAATTGACCAGGTTGGAGTTGGAGAACTTATAAAGATAGCCATTGAACGCGGAAGAAAAACCAGAAAAGATCTAAAGATAGGCATATGTGGAGAGCATGGAGGAGAACCTAAATCAGTTGAATTTTGCCACAGGGTTGGGATGAACTATGTAAGCTGTTCGCCTTTCAGGGTACCGATTGCGCGCCTTGCAGCAGCTCAGGCCCAAGCTAGAGAGAAGTAATAAATATGGATGCCATAAAACTTTATTTAAAGGCAATAAAAGACACGCCTCTTTTGACGGCACAGGAGGAGATATCTTTGGCTAAAAAAGTCAGGGCGGGCAATGTTCACGCCCAGAAAAGAATGATACAGTCTAATCTGAGGCTTGTGGTTAGCATTGCCAAGAGGTATTCGAAATTAGGCGTCCCGATGATGGACCTTATAGAGGAAGGAAATCTCGGCCTTATGAAAGCAGTTAAGAAATATAATCCTTACAAAGGCTACAGGTTTTCTACTTATGCAGCTTGGTGGATTAAGCAATATATCACAAGAGCCATTGCGAACCAGGGTAAGACCATAAGGATACCTGTTTATATGACAGAGATAATCAACAGATGGAAAAGAATAACTGAGCAGTTAACTCAGAAATACGGCAGAAAGCCCAAGACAAAAGAAGTTGCTAAGCTGATGAAACTTCCTATGAGTAAGATACGGGAGATAAGCGAAGCAGCTACTAGAATATCTTCTCTTGATGCGCCTATAGGCGACGAAAGTACAGGACAGTTTATAGACCTTATTGAGGATAATTCTAATTTGTCTCCTACGGATAATATTACTGACAGCCTCCGCCGCGAAAGAGTTGTTCAATTGCTGGATCACATGAATGAGCGCGAAAAAAAGATATTAGATCTTAGGTTTGGATTGAGCGATGGCACCACTCGTACTCTAGGCGAAACAGCAAAGGTGTTCGGTATTACAAGAGAAAGGGTCAGGCAGATAGAAAGCGTAGCGCTGGAAAAATTGCGGATGTTTATAATGCAGCAAACCGGCGAGATGGGAGAATATTAATGGAAGATTTAAAAAAGTATATTCGCAACATCCCGGATTTTCCCAAGAAAGGCATTCTTTTCAGGGACATTACAACTCTTATCGGCAACAAGGAAAAATTCAAAGAAGTGATTGATACGCTGGCAAAAAGATATGCTGGCAAAAAAATAGACGCAGTCCTTGCCGTGGAATCCCGTGGTTTTATCTTTGGCGGAGCCCTGGCTTATAAGTTAGGAGCTGGTTTTGTCCCTGTTAGAAAAAAAGGAAAACTTCCGCATAAGACATACAAGGCAACCTATTCCTTGGAATACGGAGAAGATACGCTTGAGATACATCAGGATGCAATAAAGCCAGGAGAGAGGGTTTTATTGATAGATGATTTACTTGCAACAGGCGGGACGCTTGGCGCAGTAATAGACCTTGTAAAAAAACTAAAATGCGAAATCATAGAGCTTGCCTTTATAATAGAATTAGAAGATTTAAAAGGCCGTTCCAAATTAAGCGATTTCCCGATCTATTCCATGATCCAATACTAATGTTACAAAACAAGTCATACTCGTTTTGTAACATTGCGAGATATATGTGTCCCTATAGCTCAGATGGATAGAGCACAGGTTTCCTAAACCTGGGGCCAGAGGTTCGAATCCTCTTAGGGACGCCACTAAAGTCAAAACAACTTGACACTTTAACATTGTTGAAATGTAAAGTTGTTGGATGGGAGAAGATATGATTGATTTACATACGCATACGTTATTGAGCGATGGGGAATTGTTGCCGGTTGAATTAGCCAGGAGAGCTCAGGAAAAAGGCTATAAAGTTATAGGAATAACTGACCATGTGGATTCTTCCAACGTTGATTTTGTAATCCCTAGAATCATAAACGCGTGCAAGGATATAAATAAAAACTGGAAAATAAAAGCGATTCCAGGGGTTGAGATTACGCACATGCCTATTGAGCTGATAAAAAGCACAGTAAAGTTTGTCCACTCAATCGGTATAAAGCTGGTGCTGGCGCACGGAGAAACAATAGTCGAGCCGGTTATAAAAGGCACAAATAAAGAATCGCTCCTTTCAGGCATAAATATCCTGACGCACCCTGGGCTTATAACGCTGGAAGATGCCTTGCTTGCGGCAAGTAGAAATATATACCTTGAAATCACAGCGCGTAAAGGCCACTCGCTTACTAACGGCCATGTTGTTAAGATGGCCAGGATGTCCGGAGCGAAACTTGTTTTAAATACAGATTCGCATACCCCTGAAAACCTGATTACAAAAGATTTCGCAGAAGAGGTTCTTTTGGGCGCAGGACTTGATAAAAAGGAAATCGCGCAGGTTTTTAAGAATTCTGAAGAATTGGTTAAAGCCATTTTGAAAAGCTAACTTTACAAATGGTGCCAGGCACGAATTGTAAAGTTAGGGCTTTGGCTTGACATACGGGGATATATATAGTAAGCTTATTATAAAAAAGGGGGAAGGCATGAGCAAAATAAAGTTCTCAGTTCTCGGTTCTTATTTCTTATGTGTATTTTTATTAGCAGGCTGTGTTACGCTTCCTCAGAACGAATCAACTGGCGCTGCGGAAAAAAATAAGGTATCGCTTTCTGTTGCGCCTATCCTTAAATTCGAAGACTTACCGACTCCGTCAGGCTTCAAGTTTTTAGACAAAGAATCTTTCGCGTTTCAGAATGATAAATCGAGAGTCGCTTTATTAAAATATTACGGCGGTCAAAACGCTGAGCAAGTCCTGGCATTTTACAAAGAGCAGATGGCGTCATTTAACTGGTCCCTGGTGAATATCATAGAATATGACAGAAAGGTTTTGAACTACGAAAATTCAGAGGAAAGTTGCATTATAACCATACAGCCGCAAGGCGGGAAAAGCATGGTAACAGTGGCGCTTTCTCCTAAATCAAGGCCTATAAAACCTGAAAAGTTGAGCTCAAAAGAATATAAGTAGTGGTTTTTGGCGCCTTACGCCGCTATAGGTGGTGCAAGGCGTTATTTTTCCACTTGACAATATAATATATATAAGGTATACTTTTTGATTAATAAGGGAAAACGTTTACAAAGTAAGCGTATACCGCTATAGGCAGCTTTAATCTGTGCGAAGATAGGAGGTGAAATTTTTAAGCGGAAGCAGCCAAAATAATATAGCGATATATCTATAGAGAAAAGTAATTTAGGTAAAACCTAGTTAGAATAAAAAGTGTAACCAAGGAGGAAAAGTAAATGAGTAAATTCTTAAAATTAATGAGCGTGCTAGCAATAGTAGCTCTCATTGCTGTCCCAGCGTTCGCAGAAGTGCAGAACGTAAAGGTCAGCGGTGATATTGATTCAAAGATGATTAATAGGTCGAATTATGATTTCAATAATGGTAACACTAGTGATACAGACACATGGTTCATGTCAACTGCAAGGCTTCAGGTTGATGCAGATTTAACTGACAATGTATCTACTAGCGTAAGGTTATTGAATGAAAGAGATTGGGGCGTAGAAACAGCTGCAACAACAGACATAGACCTTGATTTAGCATCTGTGAAGATGAAGGAAATGTTTTATGCTCCTCTGACTCTAATCATCGGGAGACAGAACATCAGATTGGGCAGTGGTTTAGTTGTTGGGGATCCTGATACCAATGATACAGCGGCATTCGCGTCAATTACAGCACTAGATCTTTCTGCAAGAAAATCTTTTGACGCAGTAAGAGCAACTTTGGATTATAATCCTTTAGTGCTGGATATTCTTATGGCAAAGATCAGCACTGGCGCTGTTCTTGGAGGCGGAAATACAAATGATGATATAAACTTGTATGGATTAAATGCAGCATACAAGTTTAATCAGTATAATTCAGAAGCAGAAGCCTATGCAATAGCAAGGATTGACAGAAACGGAGCAGCAGCAGGAGCTACATTAAAAACAGATACAACTTATGTATATGGCGTAAGAGGTAGTTTAGAGCCTATATCAAAATTAGTTGTGGATGCGGAACTTGCTATACAGAGGGGCGATTTCGCTGTTAGCTCTACCAAGACAATGGATAGGTCTGCGTGGGCAGGTGACATAGGCGGCAGCTATGCAATTGATTACAAGTGGTCACCTAAAGTTGCTTTAAGATACAGCTATCGTTCTGGCCAGAAGCAAAGCGGCAATGACGCTGACGATGATACAACTGGTACAAATGATTATAAAGCATGGGACACAATGTTTGAAGACCAGACGCACGGTATTGTTGCCAATCAGATTTTCAATGGCAATAATGACGGCGTAGATTCAAACGGCAGCACAATCAATGTAATGGCTTCAGTAGTTCCTGTGCAGGACCTGACAGTCGCAGTTGATTATTATAACTTTATGTTAGCGGAGAAATGGATAGATCTTGATGTCACTACAAGAACGACATTTAATGTCTCTAATGTAAGGTCTAAGAAGAATTTAGGACAAGAACTAGATCTTTCGTTAGGTTATGACTACACAGAAGATGTGAAGCTTGGTTTAACAGCAGGTTTCTTTATGCCAGGCAAAACATTCTTAAAACACAACAACGATATGGCATCCACAGTCATGGCTGATGTAAAGGTTAGCTTCTAACCTGAGTTTAGTTTAAGCAGTTTAAATCCCCTGGGGGAGTAATCTTCCAGGGGATTTTTATTTACATTAGCGTGTAATTATGTATAATATTATCTATGAGAAAAATATTTGTCCTTGATACAAATGTAATTATTCATAATGCAGATGCGATCAATGTGTTTGCGGATAATGAAGTGGTGCTCCCTATCGATGTCATTGAGGAACTTGATATATTCAAAAAAGACACTGATGAAAAAGGCAGAAACGCCCGCGCAGCTATAAGGATGCTGGATGACTTAAGAGAGCGCGGCAAGCTTGGCGAAGGCGTGCCTCTTGAAAATGGCGGCAAGCTGCGCATTGTAATGCACGTGGATTCCAAAGGCCTTTTAAACGTGGCGCCTCATGAAAGAGATAATAGAATTCTAATGGTGGCGTATGACCTCCAGCAAAAAGGCAATCAGGTAATTTTTGTTTCCAAGGACATTAACGCCAGGGTAAAAGCAGACGCGCTCGGGGTAAAGGCAGTTGACTTTGAAAAACAGAAAGTGGATATTGAGAGCCTTTATAGCGGCTGGAAAGAAATAGAAGTCAGCGCAAAAGAAATAGACAGTTTTTATGAAAAGAAATTTTTTGTAACAAACCAGAACAATCTGTTTCCGAATCAATACGTGTTATTAAAGGACAGTTCAGCCGGCAAGCACTCTGCCATGGGCAGATATGACGCGAAACAAAAGAGGGTGGTGCTTTTAAAATCAGACCAAGGCGATGTGTGGGGCATAAAACCTAGAAACAAAGAGCAGGCAATAGCGCTTGATCTTCTTCTGGATGACAATATAAAGCTAGTAACGCTGGTAGGCGCAGCAGGCACTGGGAAAACGCTTCTTGCGCTTGCAGCAGGATTGAAAAAGACAGTAGATGAGCATGGATATAAAAGAATGCTTGTTTCAAGACCTGTAATACCAATGGGAAGGGATATAGGATATTTACCAGGCACGAAAGAAGAGAAGCTTGTGAACTGGATGCAGCCTATTTTCGATAACTTGGAATATATACTTACTATAAGAAAAAGAAAAGAGCATGTTGAGGATTTAATTGAATGCGATCTTTTACAGCTTGAGGCCCTTACTTATATGAGAGGAAGAAGTATCCCTAATCAATTTATAATAATAGACGAGGCGCAGAACCTTACGCCTCATGAAATAAAAACAGTTGTAAGCCGCGCAGGAAATAATACAAAGATGGTCCTTACAGGAGACCCTTACCAGATAGATAGCCCATACCTTGATTCTTCTTCAAATGGCCTCAGCTACGCAGTTGAGCGCATGAAAGGCCAGGAAATGTTCGGGCATGTTACGCTTACCAAGAACGAGCGTTCTGGGCTCGCGTCACTCGCCGCAGAACTCTTATAAGCATCTCTTATCCTGAAACAAAAGTTGTTTGGATGAGGCCTTGTTTTTTTCAATTTCTGTGGCATACTTATCAATAGAGACAACTGAATAGTATTACGACAAAGGCAAACCACTTGAAAGAGTGGGGCGCAAAGTCACAGGCCTAAAGCCCTAACGGGCAATGGTAGCTGGATTACCGAAATTAAGAACCTATTCCGCCACAAGGCCGAATAGGTTTTTTTATTCGAGGGTCTCAAGATGAAGAAAGCCGCAGTTATACTGATAGTTCTGATAGCTGCGATTTTTTCTTTTAAAGAGGCAGGTTCCAGCGCTGTTATTATTAAAGGTAATGCATCCTGGTATTCCCAGGATGACCCTGGAATCCTATTAACAACAGCAAATATGGAAAGATTTGATGATTCCCAACTTACCTGCGCTATATGGGACCTGCCATTCAACACTATATTAAAGGTAACAAACCTCGAAAATGGTAAATCTGTCATTGTCAGAGTCAATGACAGAGGCCCTGCCAGAAGATTAAATCGAACAATAGACCTCACAAAGACAGCCTTTTCCAAAATAGCTGATCTAGAAAAAGGCCTCGCAGATGTTTCTGTTGAAATAATCTAACCCACCTATTATACCTTGGTACAATTGATTTTATTTTGAACTTCCCCTATAGTATGAGCAGATTTTAAAATGAAGATGAAAGGAGGGTATTATGAAAAGGGATTTTTTATTAATCATTATAGCTTTATTTTTGACTATCTCGGTTTTGGGCTGTAACACGTTTAGAGGCGCGGGAGAAGATATGGAGAGCGGAGGAAAAAGTATCCAAAGAGCTGTGGATAAAAATGATTAAGTCATAGTATTTTTTTGTTGACAAGCAAATTAAGATAGTTTATAATACTTATTAAATAAACTTTAAAAGGAGGTGCGTAATGCACAAGAAATTTTTATGTTTGACTATTACAGCTATCGTATTTTGCTCATTTGTATTAGTAGGTCAGGGATTGTGCTACCAAGTCCCAGGAGATCAGAGTAATGTTAAATACCTTTATGTATTTGGAAAAGACGGCCAAAAAACATACGGCGCAATGAAAACAGGACCTCTTGTAGTATTCGTTAAGGTTCCTGGCACCTATAAGGGTAACATCCAGATAGGTATTAATGATCCTGATATAGGCGGCACAATAGATGAAAAAGACGGCCAGTGGGATACAACCACAAAGTTTTCTATTTTAGGCGGAAAGAAAGCGTATACTTCGCTCCAGGAAGCAGACGAGACTTATGTACTTATTGATAAACAAAGTGACATGAATCCTGTGGATTCTTATCAGGGAGATCTCTTAGCTGAAAAAACATTCGGCAATGATGAGCAGTATGACAAAAAGCTTTACAGCTTTGACCCTATTGACGCTTCAAAAGGCGAAGAAGTAGACGGCTACAGGTATTTCAAGATAGTTATAGAAGGCCTTTCAGGCAATGATAATAATCTTTTTTCATTAGACATCTCTCCTGATACGTTAGAGGCTTTCTGTTTTGCGCCTAAAATAAGATTAGCGGAAAACCGCGGCGCAAAAATGGCTTTTTATCCGGAAATACCTTCTGGTTCAAGTAAGATTTTTGAATATAACTATGATTTGGATCCTACAGGTGGAAGCATAGACCTTATAAGCGCTTCCAGGGTTTTTAGGATAAAAGGTTCTGCGACGGGCATGTGGGAAAGCACAGAAATTAAAGTTCCCAGCCAGGATGCAGGCAAAAGATGGGTTTATGAAATAACAAAGGACAGGCAGAAACAGGGCAATATGGCATTTAGTCTTTTAACAGACAGGGGCAGGTCGATACCTATATACTTTACTCCTGGCGCAGCAGGCCCTAAACTGATTTTTACTGCAAAGCTAAAAGAAACACCTATGCCAAACCAGCCTCTTTCATGCAATACCTTTACATTTGATGGCTCAAAATCCTATGCGGCTGATAATGGTAAGCTGACATATTTCTGGGATTTCGGCGATGGAACTACAAGTACAGACATGAGAACAATGCATACCTACAATGACTCAGGAAAATATCTTGTTAAGTTGACGGTAAAAGATGCTTCAGACGCAGAATGCAACACTGCCAATACACAGCAGATGGTAAAGGTAAACCAGCCGCCATGCGCTATTGCAGATGGCCCTGATGTATCATGTTTAAACGAAGAGATTACATTTGACGGTTCACAGACAACAGACAGCCCGGATGACAAACTTACATACAGATGGGATTTCGGCGATGGCCAGACAGCTGACGGCATAAAGGTAAAGCATAAATATGAAAAAGGCGGGAATTATCAGGCTACATTGACAGTAATGGATGATTCCGGAACCATATGCGATACAGGCACTGATAAATTAAAGGTTGCCATAAATACTTCGCCAGTCGCTGATGCAGGGAAAGACGCATTCTTATGCAAGTTAAATCCCAGCGAACCCTTGGAAGTCACTTTTGATGGTTCAAGTTCAAAAGATTTAGACGGCGATAAGCTTACCTATAGCTGGGATTTTGGAGATGGCCAGACTGCAGAAGGCAAAGTAGTTGAGCATACATATGAAAAAGGCGGAGAATATACCGCTAAACTTACAGTGGCTGATAATACAAATACAAAATGCGATAAATCAATCTCCACCAAGACTGTTGTATTAAACAGAGCTCCTGTAGCAAACGCAGGCAGCAACATGGAAATCTGCACAGGAGAAGCTGTTAATTTTGATGGGTCTAAATCAATGGATGCTGACGGAGACCAGCTCTCGTATAACTGGGATTTTGGAGACGGAGAAAAAGGAGAAGGTAAAACTACTTCCCATAAATACGCAAAAGGCGGAATTTATCAGGTAAAACTTACAGTAGACGACGATACAAAAACAAATTGTTCCAGTTCATTCAGCAAGGTGACTGTCAGTCTCAATTCTACGCCTAAGGCAGTTATAGCTTCTAAAGATACAGCTTCAGTCGGCCAGACTGTTAATTTTGACAGCTCCAGCTCAACTGATCTTGACGGGGACAAGCTTGGCTACACATGGGATTTTGGAGATGGGACAAGCGGGAGCGGAAATCTGATAAAACATAGTTATTCAAAGGGCGGGCTTTATAAGGCTACGCTTGTTGTAGATGATAACAAGAAAACAGAATGCTCCTCAGCTGTCGAGTCTCATTATATAAAGGTAAATACGCCTCCTACGGCAGCTACGAATCCGAATCTGATAGCCTGCGTAAATGATGAAATTGAATTTGACGGTTCCAAGTCTACTGATATGGACGGAGATAACTTAACATACAGGTGGAATTTTGGAGACGGAGAAATAGCTGAAGGCGTGAAAGTAAAGCACGCTTATAAAAAGCTGGGAGTTTACAAGGTGAGCCTGGAGGTCACGGATGACTCCGGCGTTGAAGGCAATTCATCAACATCCAGCCTTGTGGCAACTGTGCATGAACAGCCTGTTTCTAAGATAGAGGTAATGTAACTTTAATATAAATGCTTCATGGGAGAGAGGCCCTGTTCAAAACTTTAAAAAAATGTTTTGTCAGGGCCTTTTTTATAGTATAATATTAAATATAGTATGAAAAAGATAATTTTAACTTCAATATTTTTAGCATTCTTGATTTCGTTTGCCTCGCCTTCTTTTGCCGAGACGAAAAAACTTACCATTGTATTTACAGGCGACGCAAGAGGGGAATTGGAAAATTGCCATTGTCCGAAAGATGATTTCGGAGGCCTCGAGAGAAGGTCTAATTATATCAATGAGGTCAAAAAAGACGTAGATGAGATACTTCTTCTGGATGTAGGCGATGTCCTGCCATTATTTAATCCTGAGTTTAACAGACAGGCAATAACTTATGATGCTTTTATATCTCTGAAGGCAATGGACATGATGGGATATGATGCCATGAATGTAGGCGAGAGCGACCTGATACTGGGAGAAAAATTTTTACAGGAAAAATCCCAAAGCCTTAAATTTCCGCTTATATCATCAAATATAGCGTATAAATCAAAAAACGAACTGTTCTTTAAACCATATGTCATAAAGACAATGAAAAATGGCCTCAGGGTAGGCATAATTGGAGTTACAAATGAGCGTTACATTATTAATTCTAAGAGCCTGGATGTGGCGCCGAATAGAGAAATGGTGGCCAGGAGCGTTAAAGCAATACGCAGTCATGTGGATTTGGTTATAGTATTAGGTCATATAGGCGTACCGTATTCTATGGATCTTGCAAATGCTGTGAGCGGAATAGATGTAATATTGAGCGGGCATTGGGACGCTGAGACGCAGGAGCCTACAAAAGCAGGAAATACAATTATAATGCCCACCAAATATCATGCCAGAAAAGTCGGCAGGCTGGATCTGGAAATAGAGAGCGAAGGGGGCGTTTCTTCTTACGAATGGCAATCTACCCCGCTTGACGAAAAATATGAAGGAGATAGTTTTATTAAAAAACTTGCTTTAAAGATGCCATCCGCAAAGAAACAGGAACGAGAGAAGCCTGTTACGATAACAAGAAAGGTTATCCAGGAGAAAAAGTCGATTTTGACCGAAGCTGACAATATGCCGGCGCCTGGTAAACCTTTAAGAGTGCTTGTTTTTTATGCGGTTGGCTGCAGGTCCTGTATGGAAGTTGAAAGAGATGTGCTCCCAGGGATTGAACAAAAATACGGAGACAAAATAGTTATAGAAACATACAACATAGGTATCTCAAGAAATTATGCGCAAATGGTACGCCTTGAAAAATTATACGGGGCAGAAGGCGGATATGTGCCTGAGATAATAGTTTCAAGATATGTGCTCATGGGAGAGAAGGAAATAAAGGCAGGCTTGGATAAGGTTATAGAAAAGGCGCTTTCAGAGCCTAGCGATTTAAAAACAAGCGGCCTTACAAAAGAAGATGTTGTTGCGTATCAGTCGCCTGGCGCTGCAGATTCGCTTATACTTTCTAGGTTTGCGTCATTCAGCGTTTTTACAGTAGGCACGGCCGGATTCCTGGATGGCTTGAATCCTTGCGCATTTACAACTATAGTATTTTTTATATCGTTTCTGACTTTTGTAGGATACAGGAAACGCGAAATGATAATGGCGGGGAGCTTTTTTACAATAGCTGTTTTTATAGCGTATTTTCTTATAGGTCTGGGGATATTTAAATTTTTAAGGTCCATGAGCTCTTTTAGCTATGTGGCGCTTGCAATTAATATTATCATAGGAAGCCTTGCTTTTATACTCGGCATATTAAGCATAGTAGATTATTTTAAATTCAGAAAAACGCATGATGCAAAAGCAAGCATATTGCAGCTGCCGCAGTCAATAAAGAACAGGATTCACTCTATTGTCGGCGGAGAGTTCAGACAGGATAAAAAGGGCAGAAGAAAGGCCTTGCTAAAGATAGCATGGATCGCGTTTACATCCGGCTTTGCGGTTTCTATACTGGAGTCTATCTGCACAGGCCAGGTATATCTGCCTACAATCGCATATGTTCTCAGGATGCCTGATAAACACATATCAGCTTTAACATATCTCTTGGTTTACAACCTCGCATTTATAACCCCGCTAATAATCGTATTTATCCTAGGCCTTTTCGGCGCTACCTCAAATGCCTTTTCCAAATTCATGCAAAAGCACTTTGGTTTTGTTAAACTATCCACAGCAGCCTTATTTTTCGTCCTCGCCGTAGTCCTTGTGATATTCAAATAAAAATTGACGTTGCGCGTTTTTTAGAATAAACTGATTCTATATGAAGAATAGTGCTATTATTTTTATAGTATTGATAATGAGCGTTGCGTCAGGCTGCGCGACGCAGGAATATAATACTGCCACTGGCAAGGAAGACATTTTTTTTGTAGATACTCAGAAAGAAGTGAATATTGGGAAAAGTATTGCGGAGAGTATTGAAAAGAGTAAAGAAATTAAACTGGATCCTGACCCGCTAATGACAGAGCGCGTCAATGAAATTGGCCAGAAAATTGTTTCTGTCAGCGACAGGAAAGAAGTGAAATACACATTCAGGGTAATAGATAAGGAAGATATTAATGCCTTTGCCTTGCCTGGAGGATATGTCTTTGTCTTTAAAGGCCTTGTGGACAAAGTTTCCAAAGACGACGAGCTTGCAGCTGTTATTGCCCACGAAATAGCGCATGTGGTTGCGAGGCATTCAATAAAGAGGCTACAAGGAAGCGTTGGTTATGATATACTGCGCATATTGATGGTTGTTACAGGGGCTGGCAGGCAGGATGCAAGACGCATTGACTCTGCATTTGGCCAGCTTATAATGGCTTATTCAAGAGAGGATGAAGCCTTGGCTGATAAATTGGCAATCAAGTATTTAAAAGAAGCAGGTTATGATCCGTGGGCAGTTGTGAGCCTTCTTAAAAAGCTTCAGGAGGCTGACAAGATATTGCCTATAAGGCCGTACACCAGCTACAGGTCTCACCCATATGTTGCAGACCGCATACGCATGATTAAGCAGGAGCTTTCAGGCGAAGTGGATTTTAATGACTATATGAATAAAGGCATAGAATAAAAAGGAGGAATTCATGTTCAAGAGAGATGATTTTACCACGCAGGACCCGTGGCGCATATTCAGGATCATGTCTGAGTTTGTGGAAGGTTTTGAGGAACTTGCCGAGATAGGGCCTGCTGTTACCATATTTGGTTCAGCCAGGGCAAAAGTAAGCGATAAATATTATAAGTTAGCAGAAGAAACCGCATTTTTACTGGCTAAAGACGGTTATGCGATAATTACAGGCGCTGGCCAGGGTATAATGGAGGCAGCGAATAAAGGCGCTAAAAAAGGAGGCTCTTCCTCAATAGGCCTTAACATACAAGTGCCTGTGGCGCAGAAACCGAATAGATTTATAACAAAACTTCTGGAGTTCAGGTATTTCTTCTGCAGGAAAGTGATGTTTTTAAAATACGCAAAGGCATCTGTGATATTTCCAGGCGGATTCGGGACTATGGATGAATTTTTTGAAACCATAACCCTTATACAGACGCAGAGGATAGAAATGTTTCCTGTGGTGCTGATAGGAAGCGGATACTGGAAAGGCCTGATGGATTGGATTAAAAAATCAATGCTCAATGGAAAACGTATATCAGAAGGCGACCTGGATATATTCTGTATTGTAGATAAACCTGCAGAGGTTGTAGAGGTTATAAATAAATTTTATTCTAACAAAAAATAGCGCAACTGTTTAAATAGTACAGCATTTATATAATTTTTGTTGAAATATAAAGCGTTTTAGGTATATAATTCGTATATGGCTCATAGATTTATCAGCGATTTGAAAGAAGGAGAGGTGGTAGAGTCGGTTTATCTTGTAAGAGAAAAGTCTTTTGATGTCACCAAGAATGGCAATCCGTATATAGCGCTTGAGCTTTCCGATAAGACAGGCATGGTGGATTGCAGGAAGTGGGACGCTTTAAAATCATTATTCGACTCTTTCAGCGTAGATGACTTTATTAAAGTAAAGGCAAAGGTTGAATTCTACAAAAATTATCCCCAATTAAAGATAGACTCCATAGAAAAAACAAGCGATAAATCAGTAGACATCTCGCTTTACATGCTTGTATCAGATAAAAATAGAGATAAGATGTTTAAGGATTTTTTATCTGAAATGGAGTCAGTTAAAAATCCTCATCTCAAGGCGTTGATATGCAGCATATTTTCAGATAAAGACATATCTGAAAAATTCAGGACCGCTCCTGCTGCCAGCGATTTTCATCACCCGTATATAGGCGGTCTCATTGAGCACACGCTTGCATGCGTTGAACTTGCCAGAATGATCGCTTCGAAACATAAAGACATAAATCTTGACCTGCTTTTATGCGGCACTGCGCTGCATGATATAGGGAAGATAGAAGAGCTTGCATACAGGAGGAGCTTTTATTATACGGATAAAGGCAGGCTGATAGGCCATATAGTTCTTGGAGCAAATATTGTGAGCGCAGCGATTGATAAAATACCAGAGTTTCCAGAAGAATTAAAAAATCTTATTCTGCATATAATACTCAGCCATCATGGAGAGCAGGAATGGGGTTCGCCTAAAAGGCCAATGTGTTTTGAGGCAATTATACTGCATCATATCGATAACTTAGACGCAAAGATAAATGGATTCAGGCATTTTGTAAATACATACAATGACCCTGATTCTAGCTGGACAAAATACAGCAAGATGTTCGGAGAGTTTTTATATAAAAAATCGGAGGTGAAGTATGAAGAAAAAGAAAGTCGGGAAAGCAGTTAAGAAGCCTGTAAAAAAGGCACAGAAGAAAGCTGTTACTAAAAAGCCGGCTGCTAAGGTTAAGAAAAAAACCGTTGCAGCCAAAAAACAACCCGCTAAGAAGACTTTGTCTATACCTAGCGGCGCATCTCTCGAAGAAGTAGGAATAATAACGCATTATTTTCCGAAAGTAGACGCAGCTGTTGTAAAACTTACAAAAGGCAGCCTATCTGTCGGAGACAAGATTGTTATAAAAGGTCATACATCTGATTTTAAAGAAAAAGTGGAATCTATTCAACTTGACCACGTGCCAATACAGAAGGCTGAACAGGGCGCGGAGATAGGATTAAAGGTAAAGTCAAAGGTCAGAGAACACGACGCTGTGTATAAAATTTTAACCTAATGTATAATGTATGGGCCGGTCAGTGACCGTCCCATACTTGATTTTATTACAAAGTGTGCTATAATTTATATGAAGCCGATAAAGTTAAAGAAGGATGCCCGATACAGGGCTAAGCCGGGTCGCGCAAGGCGATCAATCTTTATCGGCTTCTTTTTTTATGGAAAACTCGGATAATAAAAATGTAATAGGGCTTGCGCTTGGTTCAGGAGCTGCTTTTGGCCTGGCTCACATAGGCGTTTTGCATGTGCTGGAAAAAGAAAAGATACCCATAGGCATTGTTTCAGGCGCAAGCATAGGAGCCCTTATTGCAGCAATGTGGGGCATTGGCCTCAGCCCCAGGGAAATAGAAAACATTTCCGGAAAATTGAAAAAAAAGCTTAATATTATAAAGTTATTGGATTTTACTTTTCCGATATCCGGAATACTTGCAGGCAAGAGATTGAGGAGATTTTTAAGGGCTATCCTGGGCGATAGAACATTTGAAGACCTGAAGATACCTGTTAAAATAATAGTTTGTGATCTAGCGAATAGAGAAATAGTCATAATAGATAAAGGCAGGCTTCTAGATGCTGTTTATAAAAGCATAGCTGTCCCTGGGATATTTCAGCCTATAATGGAAGATGGGAGGATGCTTGTGGACGGCGGAATTTTAGACCCTGTGCCTGTGGATGTGCTTTTTAAAAGCGGGGCGAAAAAAGTGATAGCAGTGAATGTCCTGCCTGGCCCAAAGAATATATACGAGAGGAATATGGCTCAAAAAGAGGTTGCAAAGGAAGAGGAAAATATATTAAGACAGGGTTCTTTTGATGAAAAGATCCGCGTCCATTTCACAAGATTTTTTAGAAAGGTGTTTACGCCAAATATATTCGATGTCATAATGACCAGTATGCAGGCAATGGAATACAGCATAGCAGAGATAAATTGCTGCAGAGCTGACGTGAGCCTTCATCCAGTCTTAAGCGACGCGACTTCTATAGATTTTCATCTCATAAAGCAGTTTGTAAAAATAGGAGAAGAAGAAACCCAGAGGCAGATTGAGAAAATAAAAGCGCTGGTTTAATAAAGCATTGATTCAGAGGCGGCTATGCATCTGGAAAAACAGGGTATTAAAGTATTGATAGTAGATTTTAATCGAGCCAATATATCAAAAATAAATGACGCGCTTACCAGCATACCAGACATCTCTTATGATATATCCTGGCTCCAGAGGGAAGAAAATGTTCTTAAAAAGGTAGAAGAAGAAAAGTTCGACATTATTCTTCTTTCGTATGATATCTCTGGCTTGAACGGCCTTGAAATCCTTAGTGATTTGCAATATAAAGAATTATCAGGGCCAATCATCATGATGGCAGATGCTGAGGATAAGGAATTTGCGCCTCAGGCAATGCGAGAAGGCGCGTATGATTATGTAACAAGAGAGAAAGGTTTTGAAAAGGGCCTTCCCGTCATTATGCATAATGCCCTGGCTGCATTTCATACTGCAAAGGAAAGAGAGCGGCTGCAAAAAGAAATAGCTGCCAAGAAAATAGAACTTGAAGCGGCAAATAGAAAATTGCAGCAGCTGGATAAGATAAAGTCAGACTTTGTGGCAAACGTGGCGCATGAATTTAGGACCCCGCTTATGATCATAAAAGGCAATGTAGACCTTGTCAATAAAGGCGGGCTTGGAAGCGTTGCGCCTGCTCAAAAAGAGATGCTAGACGGAGCTATAAGCATAGTTAACAGGCTTTCAAGGCTTGTAAACGATCTCTTGGATATATCAAAGATAGAATCTGGGAAAATGGAATTAAAAAAAGAATCTGTTCAAATGAATAATATAATAGAAGAAAATTTAGCGATTTTTGATAAGATAATAAAAGATAAAAAACAAAGTCTAGAGAAAGATCTTGCCATGGATTTGTCAAAGATTAGCGCTGACAAGGATAAAGCTACTCAGATATTTATAAATCTTCTGAGCAATGCGATAAAATACACGCCTGAGGCAGGAACAATTGCAATAAAGACCGTTAATCTGGAAAAAGAAATAATGGTAGAGATTTCTGATACAGGCGAGGGAGTGGCGCCTGATAGCCTTGATAAAATATTTGATAAGTTCACACGCGTTACTGCTGAAAAAAAAGAAGGGACTGGATTGGGGCTTCCTATAGCAAAAGATATAGTGAGTTTACATAACGGCAGGATATGGGTAAAAAGTGAATTAGGAAAAGGGAGCCATTTTTATTTTACGCTCCCGAAATAATTATTATAATAAAGTTGAAGAGGTCAAAATGTTTTTAGACAGAATGGCGGAAGATATAAAATCTGCAATGAAGAAAGATCCTGCGGCAAAAAGTATATTGGAAGTCGTGCTTTGCTATCCAGGCATTCACGCGCTGTGGTTTCATAGAATTGCGCATTTTTTCTACAATAGAAAAGTGCATATAATTGCAAGGCTTGTTTCTCATTTTGCAAGATTTATCACAGGGGTAGAGATTCATCCTGGCGCGAATATAGGCAGGCGTGTATTTATAGATCACGGTATGGGCGTTGTTATAGGAGAGACTTCGGAAATAGGAGACGGCAGCCTTATTTATAAAGGCGTTGTGCTTGGCGGCACAAACCTTGAAAAAGGCAAGCGCCACCCTACTCTTGGAAAGAATGTTGTAGTGGGGTCTAATGCCTGCATACTCGGGCCTATTAAAATAGGCGATGGCGCGAGGATAGGTTCTGGCTCTGTTGTTGTAAAAGATGTCCCTATAGGCGCTACTGTGGTTGGCGTGCCTGGAAAGATAGTTGAAAAGAAAACAGCTGAAAAATTAGAATTGGATTTTGAACATGGAAATCTGCCTGATCCTGTAGCAGATGTGGTGAAGATTATGCTCAAGATGCAGCATGAGTTAGAGCAAAGGCTGGGGGCCATCGAAAAGGAGCATAACATAAAGGCCAGGAACATTTTTCATGATTATGAAGAAAAGGCTGCGGAAGAGCTCCCTGACGACAAATAACATCAAGCGGTATTGACAAAAAATGTATCGTGGTGTATAATTTAACAAATTTATGGAAGGAGGGTAGTAAAGGTGCAGAAAGGAAAAGTGAAGTGGTTCAGCAATCAAAAGGGCTATGGCTTTATTACTCCTGAAAATGGCAAAGATGTATTCGTGCATCACACAGCTATACAGGGGGAAGGTTATAAGACTCTGCAGGAAGGCCAGGAAGTAGAGTTTGAGATTGTCCAGGGACCAAAAGGAGAACAGGCAGCTAACGTAACTAAGTTATCATAAGCTGGAGTAAGTAGCTATCTCTGCCCCCTCACCATAAAATGGCGAGGGGGCTTTTTAATTATATGAAACGTTTATTGATTCCTTTTGCAATTTTAATTATCATAGCAACCTTAGCAATTATTTACCTGCCCGGCATTAATACCCCGTTTCAATTCGATGATGTAAAACGAATAGCAGGTCAGAAGGTAATAGAAAATCTGGATATCGGAAATATATTCCAGTATTCAAAAAGCAGATTCTTTCTTTATTTTACCCTTGCGGTTAATTATTATTTTTGCAAATATAATGTATTTGGCTATCATCTTGTTAATTTAATCATCCATGCTATAGCTTCTTTGCTGGTTTTCGTTTTAAGCTTTATTATTTTCAATTCCCCCAGGCTAAAAAAACAGAATCTTGCGCAGCATAGCCTGATGCTTGCATTTTTTTCATCAATGATTTTTGCTTTTCACCCTATCCAGACAGGAGCGGTTACGTATATCTGGCAAAGGGGCGAATCCATGGCAGGCATGCTATATCTATTGGCAATATTTTTGTATGCAAAATTCAGGCTGAGCCAGGCTAATGGACATAGAAGAAAAATTAAGGCTTTATTTTACATAGCCTGCATTATAGCAATAACGCTATGCTCGTGCACAAAACCTAATTCTGTAACACTGCCGATAGCTATATTAATTTTTGAGATATGTTTTTTAAGTAGAAACATAAAAGAATTCAGAGGCTCTTTAAAATATTTAATCCCAATCCTATTTTTTATTTTATTGCCAATGGCGCTTGCTAAATTTGATGTTGGAGAGAATAAGGGCGTAGCTATAAGATTTACAAATTATTACATGCCTTATTATTATACTAAAATCAGGGTTCTTGCTAATGCGTTATGGTTAATGCTGTTTCCGGTTAACCAGAGCATTGAATATAATTTTACGTTGAGCGCTTCTTTAATAAATCCAATTTCAACATTGTTAAGTTTAATTATTTTATTTTCTTTGATTGGGGTGTGTATCTTTAATTTTAGGCGTAACCCCTTAGTATTTTTTGTTATTATTTGGTTTTATCTCGTTTTTTCAGTTACAACCATTTTATACTTAGAAGATTTTTTCTTTGAACACTACTTATATCTGCCTTTGTTTGGATATAGCCTTATTTTGCCGGCATTAAGCCTTAACATTGCAAATAATCTGAAGATTAACAAGAAATGGTGGATAGGGTTTCTCATTATTTTGATCGCGGCCTATTCTATTGCTGCATATTCCAGGAATCTGGTATGGAAGACAGAAATTTCTTTATGGGAGGATGCGGTTAAAAAGAGCCCTTCCAGGGCAAGGGCTCATTATACGCTAGGTGTATATTATTTCAGGGCGCAAAGATATGAAGAATCATTAAGGGAGTACAACATTGCATTAAAACTCAAACCCGAATATCCAGAGGCTTATTATAGGCTTGGAGAATATCACCTTAACTTTAGAGACACAGAAAGATCCATAGTTTATTATAAAAAAGCTATAGAGATGAATCCAGAGTTTTTTGAGGCTTATGTAAATCTGAGCAATATTTATCTTGCTAACAGGCAATATAAAGACGCAAAAGAGTGTTTGAATAATGCCTTGAGACTGACAAACGATCAGGGTATTATAAAAAGTATAAATAAAATTTTAAAGGAGACAGAGCGTTATGAATGAATTGATAAGGGTGTGGAAAGAAGTTGATATAAAAGATATTGAGAGCCATCTTTTGATAGTAGGCCTGACAAACGCTGACTGCTCTAATTGCAGAGAGCTTGGAATAAACTATTCTACTGCCACTTCTTGCCAAAAATGCGGGACTGATTTTAAATATATTGCTTCGCGGGGCAAGGAAATAAGAAAAATAAAAGAAAAAAGGCCGGATTTGATATTTATAGATCTAGAGGATTACAAAAAGGTAACAGGGATTATTAAAGCAAAAGGGTTTTTTAATTCAAGCGGTAAGTGAATATTTGATTATAGCCCACAGTACTCCGAGAGAATAAATCCTTTTGCATTTTTTCCCTTCTTTAAATGTCCTTGCTTTATAGGGGATAGCCACTTCTTTTATTTTAAAGCCAGCTTTGCTTATCTTTGCCGTAAGTTCAGGCTCTATGCCAAAACCTCTGGATTCTAGTTTAATGCATTGGAGGGAGTGTTTTCTAAAGACTTTGAAACATGTCATGCAATCCGTAAGAGATGTTTTGCATAACATATTTGTAAGAAAATTTCCGAAACGATTTGCCAGAAAATAAGACATTGTCATTTTTGCAGGATGAATCTGGGCCAGAAACCTGGAACCGTATACAACGTCTATATTTTCTTCTATGATAGGTTTCAAAAGGATAGGGTATAAAGAAGGGCTGTATTCCAGATCAGCGTCTTGGATTATTATTATATCTCCTGTTGCATGAGCGATTCCTGATATGAGCGCAGAGCCTTTGCCCTGGTTTTTCACATGCCTGATTACTCTTGTGGGAGAAATTACAGATGTGGCTTTTTCTACTGTCTTATCAGTTGAGCCATCGTCAATAAGTATTATCTCTTTTTCAGACACGCCGCATGAAGACAAATTCAATGACTTTATTTCCTGCATCACCTGAGCAATTGAGCCCTCTTCGTTATATGCTGGAATCAAAATAGAAAGTTTCATAAAGTGCAGTATATCCGAAAACGCTCATCTTTGCAATCCTATTTTGGCCGTCATCTATTTGATTGACCGGGACATTGTTCTGAGATATAATTAACAGCAATGAATGCTGGAAAGAGGAAGGCATTATTAGCTGAGCACGAGGCAGGTATTGCGGAGATAATACAATATCTCCTTAAGGCATGGGATTACGATGTAGTCACCATTGCTAAAGGCTCGGCTGTTCTAGATGCAGTAAGGCGGGAGCAGCCGGATATTATTATAATAGACTGGGGCCTGCCTGATATGGACGGCCTTAAGATATCTAAAATCCTGAAAGAAGATTTTCTTACCGCGCATATCCCAGTAATAGTCCTTATAGACAAGAAACAGATAAGAAAAAAGATGCTGGAGATAGAGCAAGGCGTGGACGATTATATCGCCAACCCTCCTGACCCGATAGATTTAGAAGTCCGCATGGAGCTTGCTTTACGCAGGACCAGCCACCAGCTTTACGCAAACGCCCTTACTAAACTCCCAGGAAATAAGCAGATAGAAAAGGCTATTCATTCCAGGATGGAAGAAAAAAAGCTTTTTTCAGTCGCATATTATGATATAGATAATTTTAAATCATTTAATGATAAATACGGTTACATGAAAGGCGATAGCGTTATAAGGCATGTTGCTTATATTACAGCCACCACAGTCAAAAGATACGGCAATCCACATGATTTTGTAGGGCATATAGGAGGCGATGATTTTGTAGTAGTTACAACGCCTGACAGAGACAGGTTGATTGCGTCCGAGTCAATACTTTCCTTTAATAGAGCCATGCATTTTCATTATTCAAAAGAGGACAGGGAAAGGACTTACATAGTTTCCAAAGACAGACGCGGCAATGTGGCAAACACGCCTCTTATGAGCATCTCTATAGCTATAGCGAATAATAAATATTTCCCCATAAAGAATATGGTGGAACTTATGGAGACAATTACAGAGCTAAAGAGCTATTTAAAGACATTGCCGGGCAGTAACTTTCTTGTGAATCGCAGGCAGATCGAAAAGAAAGTGTTTATCGATGAGTCTTATAAGGAAGAAAATTCCGGCTCAAAGAAAGAAGAAAAATTCAAATATAAGCCGCTTGGCCAGATATTGCTTGAATCGCAGATAATTACGCTTGAACAGCTTGAGATCGCCCTTAATAAACACTGGACCACAGGCCAGAAAATAGGCCAGAGCATTATAGGCCTTGGCATGGCTAGCTCTGGCGATATCGCGAGAGCCTTGGAATCGCAGTTTAATATTCCGCATTTTGATATTCGAAATTTGAGCGAAAACGGAGAGATGAAAGAAATAATATCCAAGATATCTTTTGATATAATGAAAGATTGCGGTGTTTTACCCGTAAGAAAAGATAAAAATGTGCTGCTTTTAGCAATGCTAGATCCCAAGAATATGGAAGTTTTGGCTAAGATAAAAAGCCTTACAGGCTGCACTATAGCGCCTTTGTTTGTTCTGGAAAATGAATTCAGTGAGATATTTGACAGGATCAAGAAAAGAGCCGATAAAGGCCTCTAGCTTCGGCTTTTCATCGCTCGGCAACCCAACCTCCATATTATTCCTGACTGCCACACTAACCCTTAGCAAAGGAGAGAAAAATTGAAAAAAAATAAGATGCCAGGCATTGCAATTCTATGCTTTTTATTATTTTACGCAACTGATGCCTTTGCAAAAACAGGCTCTCTATCACAATGGCGCGGGGCAGGGCCTATTCCAATACGCAACCAGATGCCGCTCTATCTTTTCTACCTGCAGATGGAGCCTGATAAAGCAGGAGTTGTAGATCAAGATAAATTTGAGATAGACACTGACTATACTGTTTCAAACGTAACTGTCAGTTGTTTTACGCCTGTTTCATCGTTATACAATATAAACATTGACTCAGAGGTTTCTAGGATAATGCTGGACCTGAGATACGGGATTTATGAAAACATGGAAATCGGGTTGGAGATACCTTATTTAAGCTTGTCGCGTGGGTATCTGGATGGATTTATAGAGGAATTTGAAAAAACCATAGGAGCTATAACCCCGCGTTCCAGGACACGCCAGGGCTCTTATAATTTCAACTACTCGTTTATTTATGATGGTCAGAATTTAATAAAAAGGACCAATGCTTCGGATGGTTTAGGCGATGTAGTATTAAAAGCAAAATACCAGATATTGGAAGAGGATGTTTATGGGTTTTTGCCAAATATGTCTATTCGGACAGCTGTTAAATTTCCCACAGGAGATGAAAAGTCTTTGCTGGGAAGCGGAGAACTTGATTACGGATTCGGCCTGCTTTTAGATAAGACTTTTTTAGAAAAGATAACAGTGTACGCAGGCTGTAATCTTATAGTCATAGAAAAACCAAGTTTTTTTAGCGTCTTGAATTTAAAACGCAATATGGTTTCCGGGATAATAGGAGCGGAATATCTTTTTACGCAAAGACTTTCCATAGTTGCCCAGCTGACAGGGAATTCAACGCCTTATCCGTCCAGCGGCACAAATGCGCTGGACGAATCCGCATTTGACGTGGGCCTGGGCTTCAATTATATCTGGAAAGAAAAACAAAATGTGTCCTGGCATTTTGCATTCACTGAAAATATCAATTCTGCGGCCAGCCCGGACGTGAGTTTTAATACAGGTTGGAAAGTGGGTTTTTAAACAATAACAGGAAGGGATAGCCTGATGAAGATGAAAGTATTTTTGGCAGCATTTATTATTATTTTAATATTAATTATAGCATTAGTTACAGTGGTTATTTTCACTTTTGACGCCAATCGCTACAAAGGCGTTTTGATAACGAAATTAGAAGAGTCTATGGGTAAGGACGTGAATATAGACAATATCTCGCTTAGATTTTTGGCTGGATTTAGGATTGAGATAAAAGGCATGGCAATAAAAGACAGGGATAAAACATGGGACAATTTTTTGTTAAAGGCAAAAAACCTGAATGCGAGCGTAAAAATTCTTCCGCTTCTAAAAAAGGATATTCAAATCCAGAGGTTATTCGTGCCTGAGCTGGAGATAAATACCGGAACTGGCGCTAACAGCCCTGTCTTCAGATGCAGCCTTGATTTGAGCGCGCGTATTTTAATTAACAGCCTGTCGCAGGATGATATGTTAAAGACATTAAACGCTAAGGGAAACGTGAAATTGACAAATGCGGTTTTAGATAATATGAATGTTTTAAAAACTGTTTTGGATAGTCTGAGTATGATGCCAAATGTTGTCCAGAAATTAAAAGATAACCTGCCTGAAAACTATAAAGGGCTTTTAAACCAGGATTACACTGCGTTCAAGCCCATGAAATCGGATTTTGAAATAAAGGATGGCAGGATTTATTTTGATAATCTTTTAGTGGAATCAGATACATTCTATCTTGTAAACAAAGGGTCTGTTGGCATGATAGATCAGAGCCTTGGGATTAGCTCGAATTTATTTATACCGAAAGACCTTTCTAGAGCATTCGGTAATGTTGTGCCGGAATTTAAATATCTCGCAGATAATAATGGCCTTATAGCAATACCGCTTGATATAAAAGGCAAGGTTCCTAATGTATCTGTGATGCCTGACCTTAATTATGTGTTGCAGAAATTAATTGCGTTAAAAGGCCATGAGTTTTTAAAAAAGTTTTTTAATAGTAGATAGAAGAATTCTTTGCTTTACCCTTGAAAATAAGCGTTTTTATGGTATCCTATAATATAGAATGTTCCTGTTTTTTTAAGACATGCCTAAAGCTTTTAGAGTTAAGCATTGGTAAATAATACTAATTTATAGCTGCGTTTATATCAATAGTTTTCAATGTGGCAAAGGGTAATTATGGAACATCATATCATTGAAAATCATTTTATAAAGTTAAACAAGTGTTTCCTTTCCTTTGGTTTTGATCCAGTAGAAAATATAAATCGTCTTGTAGCGCTATGCGGGGAATTAATGGGCGCAACCTGCGCTCTTTATAACCGCCTGGATGGCGATATACTTTGTTCTATAGGCAGATGGAATACTCCTTCGGACTGCAGTTTGGCTGATAAAGCAGAGGGCCATATCTGTTATGATGTTATAAAGTATGCGTCAGACGATATTGTTTTTATACGCCACCTTCAAAATACCCCATATGTAAATTCAGATGTAAATGTTAAGAAATATGGCCTTGAGACCTATATAGGCCGATCAGTAAAATTCAACGGTAAATATATCGGGGCGCTTTGTGTTGTTTACCAGAAGGATTTTGTCCCGACTTCTGAAGAAGAGAAATTGATGGAGCTTATTGCTTCTGCTATAGGCGTTGAAGAAGAGCGCAATAGGGCAATAGAGGCTTTGAAAAAGGGAGGACAGGAAAAGAGCATTATTCTTAATAATATGCTTGAGCTGGTGGTATATCAGGACGGAGCCAATAGGATAATATGGGCGAATAAAGCAACTGCTGAAGCGTTCAACACAACCCCTGAACTCCTGGAAGGAAAAATCTGTTATAATGCTTTCCATAATGCTGACAAGCCGTGCGAAAATTGCCCTGTTGTCAGCGCCCACAAAACAGGAAAGATAGAGGAAAAAGAAATGGTTTCTCCTGACGGCAGGGTATGGGTTATTAGAGGTATTCCGGTAAGAGATGATGCGAATAATATTAGAGGGATTCTGGAGGTGGCCAGAGATATAACTGAAAATAAGAAATCCCAAAAAAAACTGGAGCTGTTAAATGAGGATCTTTTGAAATCAAATAAGAAAATGCAGAACCTTGTTATAAAAGACCCTCACACAGGGCTTTATAATCACAGGTATTTCAAGGAAATAATGGAGTTGGAATTTTACAAGGCCAAAAGATACCATCAGCTGCTTTCGATTATAGCTATTGACATAGATTATTTCAGATCCGTGAATGACGCTTATGGATATAAATGCGGGGACCTTGTCATTAAGCAGTTTGCTCATAGGCTCAAAAAATTAGTAAGGATGCATGATTATGTGATAAGGTTTGGGGATGAGGAATTTGTGATTGTATTGTCAGGCAATGATAAAAAGGGCGCGCTAGAGCTTGGCCAGAGGATAGTTAATTCTATTAAGATGTTTACTTTTGGAGATAGGAAGAATATAGTTAAATTGCGAGTGAGCATGGCTATTGTTTCCTATCCGGAAGACGGGTTATCCAGAAGTTCTGAATTTATTGAAATCGCAGACAATATTTTAAGTAAGGCAAAGGAGTATGGCGGAGACAGGATATGCTCTATTTCAGATTTACAGAAAGATGACACCTTATCGCCTAAAATAGCAAGTATTAATGATTTAAAACAGAAGCTTATAAAACTTACAAAAAAGGCAAACCAGAGCTCAGTTGAGTCAATCTTTGCATTTGCGAGAACAATAGAGCTTAAGGATCATTATACAGGTAATCATGTTGAGAGGACTGTTTATTACGCAAATGAGATTGCTAAGAGCTTCAAATTGCCTGCGGAAGATATAAGGTCTATAGAGGATGCATCAATGCTGCATGATCTAGGCAAAATCGGCATAAGCGAAAAAATTCTTTTAAAAAAAGGCCCTCTTACCAAGGGGGAATTTGCAAAGATCAGGGAGCACCCTAAGATAGGGGTAGACATAATAAGGCCTATACAATTTTTCCATAGCCTGTTGCCTTTGATTCTTTATCATCATGAAAGATGGGACGGAAAAGGTTACCCATTTGGATTAAAGGGAAATGAGATACCAATAGGCGCGCGCATTATAGCTATAGCTGATGTTTATGAAGCCCTGATATCAGACAGGCCTTATAGAAAAGCCTTATCAAAAAAAGAGGCTCTCAAAATAATCAAAGATAATAGCGGCAGACAATTTGATCCAAAGGTTGTGGATGTATTGACGGAGGTGTTGGAGAAGAGAAAGGTTTAGAACTTTATAGTAAATATATATTTTGCTTCGTTCGTTTTAAATTCAGCCTTGCCTTTTACCTTAAAAATTCTTACGCTTGTTTTTTCCCTAACTTTTGATTCCAATTCTTTTGCTTTAAAATAAGGATAGAAAATATCCATTCCAAGAGCTCTTTCCCACTGCTCCCTTACAATTATTTTTTCCATGTTCTCATTAATTGGTTTATTACTAGGCTGTGTGTTGACCCATTCAGAAAAAGAGCAGGATGTCATGTTTACTGCAAGGCCAGAGTCTGCTCCTGCGTACGCGCATATAGGCGTTATAATAAAGCCCGCTATTAGGATAATAGTCAGCTTAAACATCTTATTACCCTCCCTACTATAACTATACCACATTTAAGGCCATAATTCAAATTTAATGTGACTTGTAACATTAGGTATTATAATAGGTTAGGAGTATTATTTTGACATAACTAAAAAGCCAAAAGCTTAATTTTATAGAGGTTCTCTTCCGGCATTATTATATGCCTTGTTTGTCCTTGATTGATTAACTTTCCAGAGAGTATACTGAAGCTGCTTTTTTCTAAAAATAGGAGGCTCCTCATGAAAATTGCTATTACCCTAACAGCATTTTTTATCTTCATAACCTGCCTTAAAATGAATTGTTTTGCAGATGAAGCATGGGAGTTAGTGACAGGGATCAATGAAACCGATCTGAATCATATAGCGATAGATATTTCCAATAATAATATTATTTATGCAGCTAGCGAAAAGGCAATATATAAATCACAGGATAGCGGCAACATATGGACAATAATTTTTTCTGTAAACGCAGAAGATAATAGCATTAATTTTGTAACTGTTAACGGACAAGATGTTTTTATATGCGCGAAAAACGGTCTTTTTAGAAGCGCTAATAGTGGATTGGACTGGAAAAGGATATTTAATGGAGTAGGAGAAAAAGAAAATAATATTTCGCATATAGCGTTTTTAAAGGATAAAAGGATTTTTCTTGGAACAAAAGGCGGCCTTTTTATTAGTAAAGATAATTGTCTTACATGGGAAAAGGATTCAGGCGAAGCTGGAAACTTAGGTATTAGATGGGTCGAGTTTATAAATGAATCAATTCTAGTCGCGGCTGAAAAAGGTGTATATAAAAATTCAAGCAGCGGCTGGAGAAGGACATTTATGACAACCAGGGAAGACACCGAGTATGATGCAGATATTACAGATGAATCGCTACAGGCGGTAAAACCAGTGAATAGCATAACTATCAATAAAGATATCATATTTCTTGCGACTGATTCTGGAATATTTGTAAGCGAAGATAAGGGCGAAATATGGAAGAGTTTTATTAATACAGGCCTTGCATCTTTAAAAGTAAAAAAGCTCGTATATAAAGATAATCTTTATGCCGCAACTAATAAAGGTGTTTTTATGTTTTCTGAACAAGAAAAGCTCTGGAAGCAGCTTTATAAAGGCATAGCTGCGAAGGATACGCGTGATATTGCCATTGATATTGATGCGGATGGATATTTATGGGCAGCTACAAAGAAAGGCTTGTACAAAATTAAACTGCTCAGTATTAATGATAAAGGTTATGATCTCAACAAAATTTTAGAAAGTTTTAATAATGAGCCAAACATAAGAGAGGTTCAAAAAGCAGCTATTGAATACGCAGAAGTGCATCCAGATAAGATAAAAGAATGGAGAAATTCTGCGAACAAAAAAGCCTTGCTTCCCAATGTTTCGATAGGATTGGACAGGTATGTTACCGATTACTGGCACTGGGATTCAGGGACAAACCCTGATACATTGCAAAAAGGAAAAGATGCTGTTGGCTGGGATGTTACAATGACATGGGATATGGGAGAGCTTATCTGGAACAATGACCAGACATCTATAGACACGAGATCGAAATTAATGGTTGAATTGAGGGACGATATAATGAACGAGGTTACGAGGACATATTTTGAAAGAAGGCGGCTTCAGATAGAAATACTAGCTTCACCTCCCCAGAATTTAAAACTTAGCCTTGAAAAAGAACTCCGGCTCCAGGAATTAACCGCAGATATTGATGCCCTTACAGGCGGCTGCTTCTCCAAGCAACTCGAAGATAGGTAGGCCAAACAACTTTACATTCCGACATTTTTGTACTCAATTTGACCCTTCAATTTGACCCTTCGACGCGGCCTTCGGCCTTGCTCAGGGTCTGCGCAAAATCTGCTAAAGTTTCCGCCAGAAGGGCAGATTTTGCTTGACGCAATAAGGGGCATATGATAAACTTATGAACAATGGGAAAAGCATGCCACGGAAGATTTATAAAAATTAGCTTAATCTATTTTATAATTTTATTTTTCCTGCCATTTTTAAATATATCTTATATATATGCTGGTAAGGCGTTTGGCATAAAAGACAATGCAGAAGATTACCGGGCAAAGGGGTATGAAGCGCAGCAGCGCGGCGACATAGACACTGCTATCGAATGGTATCAAAAGGCAGCTGGTATCAAGCCTAGTTACGCTTCTCCGCACAATGATCTTGGTATTTTGTTTGAGACAAAGGGATGGTTGGACAGGGCAGAGGCAGAATACAACAAGGCCCTTTCCATAGACCCGGAATATAAAGAAGTCTACACAAACCTGGCGCTCCTTTATGAAAGAAAAGGTGAGCTGGAAAAAGCTGCTTTTCACTGGATGAAAAGGTATAAATTAGGCAGCCCTGATGACCCATGGACGCAGGAAGCGAAGAATAGACTGGAAAAGCTTGGGCTTATTGATAAGACAGAAAACGCCAGCCTGGAAATAACGCCGGAAGCCCCTAATCAAAAGTTTCTTAAGAAAAAACAAAAGCCTGAACCAGCGGCAAAAAAAAATTCTGATTGGACAAGGATAGGATCTGAAAAAAATAAGAAACAAGCAAAAACTTCAAAGGCGAGTCATGCTCTCAATACAGAGCTTCAGGAATCGCTGAGGATGGCTGAAGAAAGGCTGGAAAAAGAAAAAGCCAGCAAACAAAATGCCGCAACTGAACAGAAGCCGCGGTTTGAGTCTAGGGCAAAAAAAGATTCTGAATGGACAAAGATAGGATCTGAAAAAGAGGGGAATCAAGTAAAAACTTCCAAAGTAAACAATGCCCTAAATGCAGAGCTTCAGGAATCGCTGAGGATGGCTGAAGAAAGGCTAAAGACAGAAAAGGCCAGCAAACAAAATGCTGCAACTACAAAGAGACAGGATGAGGTAAAAGCTGCGACCGCGCTTAGTAAAGAGGCAAATATCTCTTATAATAAAGCAAAAGATTATTATAATAAAGGTGAGTATGCAAAGGCGCTGGATACAATAAGGCTTGCAAAGCAGAATTCTAAAGACAATAAGACGCTCTTGGAGCTGGAAGAAGAAATAAAGTTTAAAATGAAGGAGGAAAGGATAGCGGATTATTACAAAGAAGGCATAATACATTACCGCCAGAAAGATTTTGCAGGCGCCAGAAAAGAATTTGAAGCAATATTAAGTATTTTACCAGAATAAAACCGCCTGGTTTATGCAAAGAAATACCCTTCCTATTTTAGGAAATCCCGTATAAATAATGAAAAAAGAAAAACTTTTTTTGATTGATGGAAATTCTTATTGTTACAGGGCTTTTTATGCCATAAAAGAGCTTAGAAATTCAAAAGGCAAGCCTACTAATGCTGTCTATGGGTTTATCCTAATGCTTAAGAAATTGCTGGAAAAAGAAAAGCCAGCTTATCTTGCTGTGGCGTTTGACCTGAAAGGCCCTACATTCAGGCATAAACAGTTTGAGGACTATAAGGCTCATAGAAAACCTATGCCGGACGACCTTGTGAGCCAGATGGGCTTGATAAAGGAAACCATATCTGGATATAACATACCTATTTTTGAAAAGCAAGGTTTTGAAGCAGATGATATCCTGGCAACTATCGCTAAAAAGATATCTCAGCAGGGCATAGATGTGTATATAGTAACTGGCGATAAAGATATGCTTCAGATAGTCGATAAGAATATAAAAGTTTACAGCGCTCATAAAGATGACCTTATTTATGATAACGAAATGGTAAGGGAAAGGTTCTCAGGGCTTGGGCCTGAAAATATAACTGATTTTATTGCGCTTGCAGGAGATTCAACTGACAATATCCCAGGCGTGCGAGGCATAGGAGAAAAAACAGCCATAGAGCTTATAAAGGAGTTCGGGAGCCTGGATAATATTTATAAGAATCTTGATAAGATAAAGAGCGAACCGAGAAGGAAGATGTTATCTGAGCAGGAAGACAGCGCAAGGATATCCAAGGAGCTTGCGATGGTAGATCTAAATGTGCCTATAGAAATAGACATTGCTGACATGCGCGTAAAAGACCCTGATTCAGAAAAGCTGTTGGTTATTTTTAAAGAGCTGGAATTTAAAAATTTTGCAAGAGATATTGCGTCATGCAATTCAGATGTTCATAAAGAAGCGCGTTATAAGACAATTACTGGCCTTGGAGATTTTAAGAATTTTATCCTGGAGCTGAAAGGGAAATCTGAGTTTGTCCTGGACACTGAAACTACAAGCGAACAGCCTATGGAAGCAAAACTTGTGGGCATATCGTTTTGCTGGAAAGAGGGCGAAGCGTATTATGTGGCTCTGCGCTCCAGGCCTGATGCTCAAGGCATAGACATGGAAACAGCCATTAAGGAGCTGAAACCGATTCTGGAGGATGAAAATATAAAAAAAATCGGACAAAATATAAAATATGACAAACTGGTGCTGTTAAATTACGGCATAGAGGTTAAAGGCATAGCGTACGATACAATGATCGCGTCATACCTATTAAACCCTTCCAGGATGAGCCATGGGCTGGATGATATCGCATTCGAATATCTTGACCATAAAATGACTTCCATTGACGAGCTTTTAGGCGCGGGCAAGAAAAGGGTTACGATGGATATGGTGGATATAGAGAAGGTTTCTATGTACTCATGCGGGGACAGCGATGTTACGCTGAGGCTTAAAAATGTATTTGAAAAAGAGATTTTTAAAAAAGAGCTGGAAACGCTTTTTGAGAATATAGAGCTGCCGCTCGTGGATGTTTTGAGCGACATGGAAAAGAATGGGATAAAAATAGATATAGATTTCTTAAAAGAGGCGTCGTCTGAAATGGAGATTGAGTTATCGCAGCTTATTAAAGATATATACCAAATAGCCGGCGAGGAGTTTAATATAAATTCTCCGAAACAGCTTAGCCGGATTTTATTTGAAAAATTAGGCCTGCCTATTGTAAAAAAGACAAAGACAGGCGCTTCCACGGATGTAGAGGTTCTTGAAAAACTTTCTCCTTTGCACCCATTGCCGAAAGAGCTCCTGAGGTACAGGGAATTGTCAAAGCTGAAATCCACTTACGTGGATGCGCTGCCCGAGCTTATTAATAAGAAAACAGGAAGGCTTCATACCTCTTTTAATCAGGCAGTTACTGCTACAGGAAGGCTTTCATCCTCTAATCCAAATCTTCAGAATATACCTATAAAGACAGAAGAAGGCAGGAAGATAAGAAAGGCGTTTATAGGAGAGAAGGGTAATTTTATAATGTCAGCTGATTATTCTCAGATAGAACTCAGAATCCTGGCGCATCTCTCAAAAGACCCTGAACTTATAGCTGCTTTTGAAAAAGATAGAGATGTGCATAACCATACCGCTTCTCTTATTTTCGGGGTGGATGAAAAAGAAGTAACGCCTGAAATGAGGGCAAACGCCAAAACAGTTAATTTCGGAATTATTTACGGCATTAGCGCCTTTGGATTAAGTAAATCACTTGGCATAGATCCTGGCAGCGCCCAGCAATTTATAGATTCATATTTTGAAAGATATCCGGCTGTAAGGGTTTACATGGAGGACAAGATAGAAGAAGCCAGAAGCGTGGGGTATGTTACGACCCTTTTTAACAGGCGAAGGTATATTCCTGAAATAAAAACAGGCGGGATGAGAGAACAGCAGCAGGCGGAAAGAGTCGCTATAAATACGCCTGTCCAGGGCTCAGCAGCGGATCTGATAAAAATCGCGATGATAAATATTCATAGGGTGATGAAGAAAAAGAATTTAAAATCGCTAATGACTTTACAAGTGCATGATGAACTTGTTTTTGAGGTCCCTATGGACGAGCTGGATAAAATGAAAAAACTTGTAAAAGAAGAGATGGAAGGAGCTGTGAAGTTATTGGTTCCCATAAAGGTAAGCGTGAAGTACGGGAAAAATTGGTTGGAGATGGAGGAATAGCATAAAAGTCGGATAAGTGAATAATGATTATTGGCATTACTGGAAGTTTTGGGAGCGGGAAGACAACGGTTGCGAAAATGTTTGCAAAGCTTGGCGCTTATGCGATAGATGCAGATAAGGTTTATCATTCGCTTATCAGGCCAGAAAAAAACTGTTATAAAAAAATAGTAAAGTATTTTGGAAAAGATATATTAGCAAAGTCTGGTCAGATAGATAGAAAAAAACTCGGAAACATTGTTTTTAAGGATAAATCAAAACTTAAAATTCTGAATAGCATTACTCATGATGAAGTGATAAAAGGGATAAAAAGAATTGTAAAGACAAAAAAAGGAAAGGTTATTATTGAGGCGCCGCTTTTGATAGAATCAGGTTTTTATAAGGAAGTGGATAAAGTAATATTGGTAGCCAATAAGGAAGAAGAGCAGGTTAAAAGAATAAAAGAGGCGAGGGGATTGTCTTCTAAGAAGATTCTGAAGAGAATAAGAATGCAGATGCCTTTTAAGAAAAAATTGGCATTAGCGGACTTTATCATAGATAATAGCGGTTCAAAACGAGATACATTAATCCAGGTCAAGGAGATCTGGAAACAAAAAGGGGTATAATATGGACGTGAAAGAAAAATTGGATATTGAAAAATTGAAATCAATGAAGATATCAGAGTTGAATAAGATTGCGCATGATTTGAATGTGAACGAGGTAAGCGGACTCAAAAAACAAGATCTGATATTCAAGGTTCTCCAGGCTCAGACAGAAAAGGATGGGCTTATATTCGGAGAAGGGGTACTGGAGATATTGCCTGATGGATTCGGTTTTCTTCGTTCGCCGAACTATAACTACCTGCCGTGTCCTGACGATATTTATATTTCGCCTTCGCAGATCAGAAAATTTGAACTGAGGACAGGCGATACAGTGAGCGGGCAGATACGGCCTCCAAAAGAAGGCGAAAGATATTTCGCGTTATTAAAGGTGGAGGCTGTTAATTTTGAAAGCCCTGAAGCGGCAAAGGACAAGGTGCTTTTCGATAACCTTACTCCAATATATCCTAACGTAAGGTATAAATTAGAGACGAAAACCATAGATACATCTATGCGCATAATAGATTTATTGACTCCTATAGGAAAAGGCCAGAGGGGAATGATAGTTGCGCCTCCTTATAGCGGTAAAACTATAATAATGCAAAAGATGGCTAATAGCATTGCAACCAATTTCCCAGATACCATTATTATGGTGTTATTGATAGATGAGCGGCCCGAAGAAGTTACTGATATGCAAAGATCTGTAAAAGGCGAGGTTATCAGTTCTACTTTTGACGAGCCTGCTGAAAGGCATGTTCAAGTTGCAGAGATGGTGCTTGAAAAAGCAAAGAGGCTGGTGGAACATAAAAAAGATGTAGTGGTGCTTTTGGACAGCATAACAAGGCTAGCCAGGGCATACAATACTGTAGTGCCTCATTCAGGCAAAATACTTTCAGGAGGAGTGGATTCAAACGCGCTTCATAAGCCAAAAAGGTTTTTCGGCGCAGCAAGAAATATAGAAGAAGGCGGAAGTCTTACTATCATAGCAACAGCCCTCGTGGATACAGGCTCAAGGATGGATGAAGTTATTTTTGAAGAATTCAAAGGCACAGGTAACATGGAACTACAGCTTGACAGAACATTGTTCCAGAGAAGGGTTTATCCTGCGATAGATATCAAAAGGTCTAATACCAGAAAAGAAGAGCTCTTGGTAAACGAAAAAGAGCTTCAGAGGATATGGCTTCTCAGAAAAGTCCTGAATGAATTAAATAGCGTAGAAGCCATGGAACTTCTGATAGAGAAAATCAGCAAAACCAAAACAAATGACGATTTTTTGGAGAGCATGAACAAATAAAATCGCGATTAACGAAGGGAGTTAGATATGAAAGACAAGATTCATCCAGAATACAAGGAAGCAACTATTACATGCGCATGCGGAGAGGTTATTCACACTCGCTCTACAAAACAGAACTTGCGTGTGGAAATATGCTCTAAATGCCACCCGTTTTTCACTGGCAAACAGAAATTCGTAGATTCCGCTGGCAGGGTGGAGAAGTTTTTGAAGAAATATAAGAAGGAAGAGAAGTAATAACTTTTAGAGCAAAGCCCGGCAATATTATTATGTTCGAAAAACTAGACTCTTTATTAAAACGTTACGACGAACTGCATAAATTAATAGCAGACCACGATATTATATCCGATATGGATAAATATCAGAAGCTCGCCAGAGAACTGTCGTCGCTCGGAGATATTGTTAAAAGATACAATGAGTATAAGAAGATTGTCTCTGAGATAAGCGGCGCAAAGCATCTTTTAGAAAAAGAAGCCAATAAAGAAATTATTGAAATGGCTGAGAAAGAGATCGAAGAGCTTGAGGGCAAAAAGAAACAGCTTGAGCTTGTATTGGAAGAAATGATACTTGAGGAAGACCCTGACTCGGATAAAGATGTTATTATGGAAATAAGGGCTGGCACAGGCGGCAGAGAGGCTTCATTATTCGCAGGGGATCTTTTCAGGATGTATTCCAAGTACGCTGCAAAAAACAACTGGAAGGTAGAGATTATGGACGCGCATTCTGCTGAAGGAGGGGGATTTAAAGAAGTGATATTCGCTGTAAAAGGCCAGAGTGTTTATAAAAAACTTAAATACGAGAAAGGCACGCACAGGGTTCAGAGGGTTCCTGCTACAGAGGCATCAGGCAGGATTCATACATCTGCTGTAACTGTTGCTGTCTTGGCTGAAGCAGAAGAAGTAGATGTGCAGATTAGCCCTCAAGACATCAGATTGGATGTCTTCAGGTCATCAGGCGCAGGCGGTCAGGGTGTAAACAAGATAGAATCAGCTGTGCGTATTACACATATACCTTCAGGCATGGTTGTTACCTGCCAGGATGAAAGATCGCAGAATAAAAATAAAGAAAAAGCCATGAGAGTATTAAGAGCAAGGCTTCTAGAACACACCAGGAAAGAGCATGAAGAAAAAATAGCAAAGGACAGGCGCATCCAGGTAGGCACAGGAGATAGAAGCGAGAAAATCAGGACTTATAATTTCCCAGACCGCCGCGTTACGGATCATAGGATAGGATTTACTATACACGACCTGCCCAATGTAATGGAAGGCGAAATGGATAAAATCTTAAATGCTCTCATTGAAGCAGAAAGAAAGTTAAAATTAAACCAAGTCATATAGAAAGCGAAAGAATGATATTGAAGAATAATATTTGCAAAAAAGATATTTTTTATTTAATCGATAAGTATTCACACGCTATTCCCAGGGTAGAGGCGGAAATGCTCCTGGAATATTTATTTAATTGCGCTAGAATCGATTTATACATAAAGGATTTTAAAGTCGATGAGACAATAGAAGAATTATATGACTCTCTAGTTAGCCGCCGTATAAGCGGAGAACCTGTTCAATACATTACAGGCCGCGCAGAATTCATGGGGCTGGATTTTATTGTAACAAAAGATGTTTTTATTCCAAGGCCAGAAACTGAGCTTCTTGTAAACATGACACGTGACACGTTAAACGTAACACAAACAAAGAATCCTAAAATATTAGACTTATGCACCGGCAGTGGAAACATTGCCGTAAGTTTGGCAAAATTAATACAAGAAGCTGAAATAGTTGCAACAGATATATCCGAGCCAGCGTTAAAAATAGCAGAGAAAAATGCAGTCAGGCATAATTTAAGCGATAGAATTAAGTTTTATAAAGGAAATATTTTTAACGCTTTAATATTTGCTAAAAATCCGAAATTTGATATAATAATCTGCAACCCGCCTTACATAAAAGAAGACGAACTTCCATATTTACAGAAGGAAGTTAAAGTTGAGCCTGAGATTGCTTTGAATGGCGGAGGAGATGGCCTGGATTTTTACAGGATTATAGCAAAAGAGTCGCATAGATATTTGAAAAAATTCGGCAGTATTTTATTAGAGATAGGTTTTGGCCAAAAAAAGGACGTAGAAAATATCTTCTCATCATATAATATATTTGAGATATATAAGGTAATTAAGGATTTTTCAGGTATAGAAAGGGCAATGTGGATAAATTTATTATAGAAGGCGGAGTGAGATTAAGAGGCGCTGTAGAAATAAGCGGAGCTAAAAACGCTGCGCTTCCGATACTCGCAGCCACCCTTCTGACAGATGAAAAGAGCGTTATAAAAAATGTCCCGCCTTTACGGGATGTATACACAATGCTCAGGATACTCAGGAATCTTGGTGTCAGAGCTGATATGGAAGACGGGGTCTGTATTATTCATCCAAATGGATACAATAATTACGTTGCGCCATATAAACTTGTCAGCACAATGAGGGCTTCTGTGTGCGTACTTGGCCCCTTGCTTGCGAAATTAAAGCACGCAGAAGTATCAATGCCTGGAGGGTGCGTAATAGGGCCTAGGCCGATCGATTTACATATAAAAGGCCTTAAAGCCATGGGGGCTGACCTGAAAGTAGAGCATGGATATATAATTGCAGATGCAAAAAATCTTAAAGGCGGACGTGTTTATCTTGGAGGCAAATTTGGTTCGAGTGTTCTTGCGACAGCCAATGTTATGATGGCTGCGACTCTTGCAAGAGGAAAAACTGTTATTGAAAATGCTGCGTGCGAACCAGAGGTTTGCGACCTGGCAGATTTTCTTGTTAAGATGGGCGCTAAAATAAAAGGCCAGAGGACGCCAATATTAGAAATAGAAGGCGTAAAATCTCTACATGGAGCGGAATATTCAATAATAAATGACAGGATAGAGGCAGGCACTTTTATGATAGCATCTGCGATTACAGGAGGAGATGTGTTAATAAAAGGCGCTAACATAGAACATCTGGGAGCTGTGATAGATAAATTAAAAGATGTTGGCGTGAAAATTACAAACACAAAAGACGGGCTTCGCGTTGTAAAAACAGGTTTTATAAAACCTGTTGACGTTACTACTTTGCCTTATCCGGGTTTTCCTACTGATATGCAGGCCCAGATGATGGCTCTCATGTGCATGACTAAAGGCATAAGCGTGATAACAGAGAAGATATATCCGGAAAGATTTATGCATATAAGCGAACTCGCAAGAATGGGCGCGCATATTATACTGGAAGGCTCTAGCGCAATAGTCAAAGGCGTTTCGAAGCTGAGCGCAGCTCCTGTAATGGCTTCTGATTTAAGGGCAAGCGCAGGCCTGGTTCTGGCAGGACTTGTTGCAAAAGGCAAAACAGAGATATCCAGGATATATCACCTTGACAGGGGGTATCATAATATAGAGGAGAAATTAGAAAAATTAGGCGTTAAAATAAAAAGGGAAAAAGAAGACTAACGTGGAGGTCTTAAATGGCAGTAAGAATTAGATTAAAAAGATTAGGGACAAAAAAGAAACCTCATCAAAGGATTGTCGTATGCGACATAAGGCGCGCAAGAGATGGAAAAACAATAGAGGAGTTAGGCTATTATGACCCATCCAGGAAACCAACCTTTATAAGCATAGATAAGGAACGGGCCAGGTTTTGGTTGTCAAAAGGCGCTACGCCTACGGAGATAATAAAGAGCCTTTTCAAAAAACAAGGCGTGATTTAACTATCAAATGCGCATAGATGTCCTGACAATATTCCCAAAGATGTTTGATACGGTGCTGGGAGAGTCTATTGTAAAGAGGGCTAAAGAAAAAAGAGTTGTTGAAATAAATGTAATAGATTTAAGGCTTTTTTCAAAAGATAAGCACAGAAAGGTGGACGATAAGCCTTTTGGCGGGGGGCCTGGCATGGTGATGAATGCCGAGCCATTTTTTGAAGCGGTTAACTATATACGAAAGAAGACAAAAGACCGCAGGCTAAAGACAAGGACAATACTCCTGACTCCCAAGGGCAAAAAATTCGATCAGGCCCTTGCGCTAAAGTTATCAAAATATGAGCACATGGTGCTATTGTGCGGCCATTATGAAGGCATAGATGAGAGGGTTGCAGAAGGCCTTGCAGACGCTGAAATATCAATAGGGGATTTTGTTTTGACTGGTGGAGAATTGCCTGCCATGGTAATAATTGACAGCATTGTGAGGCTTTTGCCTGGCGCGCTTGGAGATGAAAATTCTTCCAAGGACGAATCATTTTCAGAAAACTTTTTAGAATACCCGCATTATACAAGGCCGGCTGATTACAATGGCATGAAAGTTCCGGATGTGCTTTTGTCCGGGGATCATGAGAAAATAAAAGAATGGAGAAAGAAAGAAGCGCTGAAAATAACAAAAAAGAAAAGGCCGGATTTGATAAGCAATAGCTAGGCGTTTATTATAACATTCTGTAACTTTTATGCAATTTTGTGCAACTTAAAATGGAGGAATCATGGACATTATCAGAGAGCTGGAAAAAGATTTTATGAAAAAGGGAATCACTGACTTCAAGGTGGGCGATACTGTCAAAGTGGCAGTCAAGATAAAAGAAGGCGATAAAACTAGATCCCAGGCCTTTGAAGGCATCGTTATTGCCAGAAAAGGGTCTGGAATAAAAGAGACCTTTACGGTCAGGCATATATCTTTTGGAGAAGGAGTAGAGAGGGTGTTCCAGATGCATTCCCCGCAGATAGATTCAGTGAAGGTTATTAAAAAAGGTAAAGTTAAAAGAGCAAGGTTATATTATCTGAGGAAAAGAATTGGCAAGCACACAACAGTCGAAGAAGAGAGAGAAGTTGTTAAAAACCAGGCAGATGTTGTCTTGGGAAAAGAAGGCGTTTCTTGAAGGCGCTTCTATAATAGTAGGCCTTGACGAAGCTGGCAGAGGCCCTCTCGCAGGCCCTGTGGTGGCAGGCGCTGTTATTCTAGGACTTTCTCCATTGAAGAGGTTCAGGATCCAGAGGTACAAAGAGAGAATAGATGATTCCAAAAAACTCCAGCCGCTAGAAAGAGAAAGGGCATTCAAAGAAATATCAGCCAGGGCTGTTTTTGGAATAGGCATTAAAGATCATAAATACATAGATAGAGTTAACATACACATGGCAACGCTTGCAGCAATGAAGCAGGCAGTTAAAAAATTGATATCCAAATTCTGCCGCCTGGCTAATAAAAAAGAAATAGATATCCAAAAAGATATCTGCGTTCTTGTAGATGGCGTGTTCGGCGGGTTTCTCCCCTATAAAACAACCCCAATTATAAAAGGCGATTCCAAGAGCTTTTCCATAGCAGCTGCGTCAATAATGGCAAAGGTAACGCGCGATGCGATTATGAACCAATATGATAAAAAATATCCTCTTTATGGTTTTTCAAAACACAAAGGATACGGCACAAAATTTCACTTAGAGGCCATTAAGCGATACGGACCCTGTTTGATACACAGAAAAAGTTTTGCGCCCCTAAAAAATGACATTTGCGAGAATTAATTCAGGCAAAAAAGGTGAGGGGCTAGCTGTTTCTTATCTGAAGAAACAGGGTTATAAAATAATAGAAAGAAATTATAAGACAAAACTTGGTGAAATAGATATAATAACGGATTGCAAGGGCTGCATCTGTTTCATAGAAGTCAGGGCTAGAAATAATCAAGCATTCGGTTTACCTGAAGAGACGATATTAAAAAAGAAACAGCTGCAGGTTTCAAAAGCAGCTTTGGCGTATATTAAGCGATATAAATTAGAAGATAAATCTTGCAGATTTGATGTTGTCAGCATCAAGGGCGTTGATAGCCCTGATCCAGAAATCAAGCTGATTAAGAATGCGTTTGATCTGGATGATAGATGGAGGTAAAAATGAAAAGTATTCCAAGCGATCTAGAAATAGCCCAGTCTGCAAAACTTAAACCTATTATTGAGATTGCAAAAAAGATGGGTATAAAAGAGGATGAGCTTGAATTATACGGAAGATATAAAGCCAAGATAACCCTTTCTATACTTGGCCGCCTTAAAGATAAACCCTTTGGAAAATATATAGATGTGACAGCCATTACGCCAACGCCTTTAGGGGAAGGGAAGACGGTTACCACTATTGGTTTGAGCCTGGGGCTGCATAAGCTCAGAAAAAAGGTAATTACCACATTACGCCAGCCTTCAATGGGGCCTGTATTCGGAATAAAAGGCGGAGCTGCTGGAGGAGGTTATTCCCAAGTCCTGCCAATGGAAGATATTAATCTTCATTTTACAGGCGACATACATGCTGTAGGCGCGGCAAATAATCTCCTGGCAGCGTTTATTGACAACAGTATTGTTAAAGGCAATAAGCTGAATATAAATCCCGATACTATTATCACGCGCAGGGTAGTGGATATAAGCGACAGGGCCTTGCGGCAGATAAAAACTGGGTTGGGCGGAGAAGAAAACGGAATCCCTAGAGATACAGGTTTTGATATAACAGTTGCGAGTGAAGTGATGGCGATACTTGCGCTTTCAAAAGATCTTTTTGATCTGAGGAGCCGCATAGGAAAAATGATAGCAGCCTTTACTTATGATGGCTTGCCAATCACAGCGGAGAACCTGAAATGCGCAGGCGCTATGGCAGTACTTTTAAAAGATGCCATCAAGCCAAATCTTGTTCAGACGACGGAAAACACCCCGTGCATCATGCACGCAGGGCCTTTTGCAAATATTGCGCATGGCAACAATTCAATACTGGCTGATATGATAGCGTTAAAACTATCAGATTACGTGGTGACTGAGAGCGGTTTTGGGGCTGACTGCGGCGCAGAAAAATTTATGGATATAAAATGCCGTATCCCAGGCCTTAAGCCGCCAGATGCTGTGGTGATAGTGTGCACTGTCCGGGCTCTTAAAATGCATGGAGGGGCGTTTAAGGCAGCGCCTGGCAAAAAAATAGATGAGGCAGCTTTAAAGAGAGAAGATGTGGAAGCTGTTAAAAAAGGCGCTAGTAACCTTGAAAAGCATATTGAGAATATAAAATTATTCGGCGTGCCAGTAGTAGTCGCGATAAATAGATTTTTATACGATACGGATAAGGAAATTGCCGCAATAAAAGAGATAGCTATAAAAGCAGGGGCAGAGGATGCTGTTTTGAGTGAGGTATGGGAAAAAGGTGGGGAAGGCGGCGTAGATTTAGCTAAAGCTGTAATAAAGATGTGCGAGAAGAAATCTGACTTCAAATTTTTATATCCTCTGGACATTTCGATTAAAGAAAAAATAGAGATAATAGCAAAAAAGATTTATGGCGCAAGAGACGTAAGCTATATGCCGGAAGCTGAAAGAAAGATAGATTGTTACACAAAATTGGGATATGATAAATTACCGATATGCATGGCAAAAACTCATTTATCGCTTTCGCATGACCCTGAGCTTAAGGCTAGGCCCATGGATTTCACTTTACCCATAAGAGATGTAAGAATTTCAGCAGGCGCAGGATTTTTATACCCATTATGCGGCGAGATGCGCACAATGCCAGGCTTGCCGTCCGTGCCCGCAGGCACTAAAGTGGATATTGATAAAGATGGGAAGATAGTAGGGTTATTTTAATGTATATTAATGAATCTATAAGTAAATATATTAATGATTTAGCTGCTAGGCAGCCTGCGCCAGGCGGCGGAAGCGCAGCCAGCTTGACTGGGGCATTAGGCATAGCGCTGTTAGAGATGGTATGTAATTTTACTATTGGAAATAGAAAATATAAAGATATAGAAGAAGTTACTATGTCTCATTTAGCCGCTCTGAAAAAAATAAGAGAAGAATTTATGGAGTTAATAGACGAGGATGTAAAAGTATATTGCAGAATATGCAGCGCATTTAAAACAAAAGATGAAAAAATCATTGATAAAGCGTTGAAAGACGGGTATCATATTTCTTTAAAAATGTGCAAACTCTCAAAATCAGGAATTGATGTTGCGTTGGATTTAGCTAGCAAGTCAAATATTAATTTAATAACAGATGTTGGCTGCGGCGCAGAACTTTTAAAAGCTGGTTTTAATTCAGGCGTATTCAATTCTGAAATAAATCTTAAAGGGATAAAAGATATTTCTTTTGCAGAAAGAGAGCGCTCAGTGATCAATAATATGAAGAATGACATAGACGGCCTCTATAAAAGGGTAATTTCTAAGGCAAACAAAAGGATGGTGTAGACATGCCTGCGCAGTTATTGGAAGGTAAAAGCGTTGCTTTGAAAATAAAAGAGCATATAAAGCTGGAAATTGAATCTTTGAAAAATAAATATAGCGCTCAGCCTAAACTTGTCAGCATACAAGTAGGAGAAAATTCTGCCTCAGAGATATATATAAAGTCGCAGGAGAAAACTGCCAGGGAATTAGGCATATATTATGAGCTCAGGAAATTAGACGGGAAAATAACACAAGATGAGCTGATAAAAGCAATAGATAATCTTAATAATGACAAGAATGTGCATGGTATTATAGTCCAGATGCCGCTTCCTCAAGTTATAGATGCAAAATTAATCTCAAGATTTATATCTCCTCTAAAAGACGCAGAGGCGGTGCATCCGCAGAATATGGGAGAGATTGTATTCGGGAGAACAAAGATTCTTCCGTGCACAGCAGCTGCGTGCATGGAGCTTTTGGACTCAGTGCCTGCGTTTGAATTATACGGGAAAGAAGCTGTTATTGTAGGGCATAGCGAAATTGTGGGAAAACCGTTAGCTTTATTGCTATTGAATAAATTTGCAACTGTGACTATCTGCCATATAGCTACAGGCCAGAGAGGGACTCTTCCAGAATTTATAAAAAAGGCAGAGATTTTGATAGTTGCTGTCGGAAAAGCCGCTCTTATAAAAGGCGAGTGGATAAAGGAAGGCGCGATTGTAATAGATGTAGGCATTAATCGCGTGGAAGGCAGGATTGTAGGCGATGTAGAATTTGATAAAGCAGCTGAAAGGGCCTCGTATATTACTCCAGTCCCTGGAGGGGTTGGGCCTTTGACAGTAACTATTTTGATGCGGAACGTAGTCGAAGCATTTAAACAACAGCAATAACACGCAACAACTTTACAAATCAACATTGTTGGTTTGTAAAGTTGTTTGGCGCGAAAGAGCGAAAGAGCTTAAGATATGGCATTGTGCGAGAAGATAAAATCAGGAAAATTTATAATTACCTCAGAGATAGCTCCGCCAAAAGGCACTGATGTTGAAGAGATTCTTAAAGATGCTGAGCTTGTGAGGGGCAGAGTAGATGCGATAAATGTTACAGATCTACAGAGCTCGGTTATGCGCACAGGATCTCTGGCAATGTGCAAGCTTTTGATAGAACGTGGGCTAGAGCCAGTGTTTCAGATTACCTGCAGGGACAGAAACAGATTGGCGCTTCAGTCAGACCTTTTATCAGCAGCTGTCTTTGGGATACAAAATGTGCTCGCTCTTACAGGAGATCATCCTGCGTTAGGAGATCATCCAGGCGCAAAGCCTGTTTTTGACTTGGATTCAATGCAACTCTTGGAGGCTATTAGGGGTTTGCAATCAGGTAAGGATATGGCAGGCAAGGAATTAAAGGGGAGCCCTAAATTTTGCGTAGGCGCAGTTGTGAACCCTGGCGCAGATCCTATAGAGCCTGAGATCATTAAGATGGAAAAAAAGATAGATTCGGGCGCTCAGTTTTTTCAGACCCAGGCTATCTATGAGATGCATCTTTTTGAGAAATTTCTGAAAGCGTCCTCTCATTTAAAAACAACTATTATAGCTGGCATAGTGCTTTTGAAATCAGCTGGCATGGCTAGATATATGAATAAAAATGTGGCAGGGGTATTTGTGCCTGAAGATTTGATACAGGAAATGGAACAGACTAAGGATAAAAGCGCAAAATCAATAGAGATAGCAGCAAGGCTTATCAAAGAACTTAAACCTATGTGCCAGGGCGTTCATGTAATGCCTATAGGATGGGATAAGAAAGTGCCACTGGTTTTAGATGCCGCTGGCTTGTAATACTGACTTGTAGTTCTCGACTCGGCCTTTGGCCTCGCTCGAACAATATTCTTCGAGCGAGCGAAGCGAGTCGAGAAGAATAATATCATGAAGATAGCGGTAACTGGAAAAGGCGGGGTAGGAAAGACTTCTGTAGCAGCTGGGCTTGTCCTGCTTTTTAAAAACCAAGGTAAAAAGGTAATTGCAATAGATGCTGATCCTGATGCAAATCTTGCGGCTACTCTTGGGTTTTCAGGCTCCGGAAGACCTGCCCCTATATCTGAACTTAAAAAACTAATTCTGGAGCGGACAGGCGAGGTAGGAAGTTTTTTTAAATTAAATCCAAAGGTAGATGACATACCTGATAAATTTTCCGCCAAGCGCGATAATGTGATGCTGATAGAAATGGGCACTGTTAAAAAGGGCGGGGCAGGCTGCGTTTGCCCTGAGAGCGCATTTTTAAAAGCGTTATTGAGTCATATATTTTTAAACAGAGACGAAGTTATAATAGTTGACATGGAGGCAGGCATAGAGCATCTGGGAAGAGGCACTGCTCAATCCGTTGAAAAATTTTTAATAGTTGTGGAACCGAATAACACATCAGTTGATACAGCCGGAAAAATAAAACAGCTTGCTGAAGGACTTGGCATAAAAGATATTTCAGTCATAGGAAACAAGGTCAGGTCAAAAGAAGATAAGGATTTTATAAAGAAAAATTTAAAAGGCATTAGCATCCAGGGATACATAGATTTTGACGAATTGGTTTTAAGTTCAAGAGGCTTAATGCCTGAAAAATCTAAATTTATGAGACAATTAGAGGAGGCTTTTAATGGCAAAACCAACAGGTAATCCAGTTAATGATAAATTATTAGAGATTGCCGCTCAAAATAATATTTCTACTGTATGGGACCGCTTTATGGAGCAGGAGCCTCATTGCGGATTTGGGACGCTTGGGGTTTGTTGTAAGATCTGTAATCTTGGCCCATGCAGGATAGACCCATTCGGAGAAGGCGCTCAAAAAGGCGCATGCGGGGCAGATGCAGATACTATAAGCTCAAGAAATTTAACCCGTAACGCTGCAGCAGGAGCCGCGTGTCATTCTGATCATGGCCGCACTATGGCAAAAACTCTTCTTGATTTAGGAAAAGGTATAGCAAAGGATTATTCAATAAAAGACCCTGCGAAATTAAAGAGGCTTGCTGTTGAATTCGGCATAAAAATAGATGGTAAAAGCGACTTAAAAATTGCCGAAGAACTCGGAGAGGCTATTTTAAAAGAATACGGACAGCAGGAAGGTGAATTGACGCTGACAAAACGAGCTCCTAAGAAACAACAGGAGAATTGGAAAAAAACAAATGTTAATCCAAGGGGTATTGATATAGAAGTTGTGCAGGCATTTTCAAGGACTCATATAGGATGCGACAATGAATATAAACATGTCCTGGAGGCTGCTATAAGGGCTTCTCTTGTAGATGGCTGGGGCGGTTCTATGATAGCCACTGAGCTAAGTGATATCTTGTTTGGTTCTCCGCAGCCGCTGGCCGCAGAAGTGAATTTAGGGGTATTGAAAGAGGATGAGGTGAATATTCTTTTGCACGGCCATGAGCCGATCCTTTCCGATATTATAGTTACAGCAAGCCAGGACAAAGAGCTTGTGGAGCTTGCAAAAAAATACGGAGCAAAAGGCATAAACCTTTCAGGCATATGCTGCACTGCGGCAGAAGTGCTTATGAGGCATGGCGTGTCTATGGCTGGAAATTTCCTGCAGCAGGAACTGGCCATAATTACAGGAGCTGTGGAGGCAATGATTGTAGATGTGCAATGTATAATGCCCAGCCTTCCTGAAGTGGCAAAGTCATTTCATACAAAGCTTATTTCCACTTCTCCTAAAGCAAAATTTGTTGGCATGGAGCATATAGAATTCCATGAAAAGGACGCATTTGAGACAGCAAAAAAGATATTAAGAATCGCCATTGAAAATTATAAAAATAGAAACCGCTCAAAAGTCAATATACCAAAAGAGAAAATGACGCTTGTGGCCGGTTTTACTATGGAAAATGTTTTTTATAATCTGGGCGGAAGTTTCAGGCCATCGTACAGGCCTTTAAATGATGCGATTATAAGCGGAAGGATAAGAGGCGTAGCTGGTGTAGTAGGCTGTGATAACCCGAAAAATGGGTCAGGCCTGTGCCATGCGGATATGGTAAAAGAGCTTATAAAAAATGATATTCTGGTTGTGCAGACAGGATGTTCAGGGGGCGCATGCGCAAAAGCAGGGCTTTTAACCCCAGAAGCTGCGTTCAAATTTGCCGGTGACGGATTAAAAGAGATATGCGAGACAGTAGGGATACCACCAGTTTTACATACAGGCTCTTGCGTTGATAACACAAGAATTCTAACTGCCTGCTGCGAGATGGTAAAAGAAGGCGGCATTGGAAATAGCATTGATGAACTTCCAGTTGCAGGGGCAGCTCCTGAATGGATGTCTGAAAAGGCAATTGCGATAGGCTGGTATTTTGTGGCCTCAGGGATATTCGTGGTGCTGGGCACGCCATTAAGGGTGATGGGAAGTAAGAATGTCACAAATTATATCTGTAATGAAATTGAGCCGCTATACGGCGGGAAATGGGCATTTGAAGGTGATCCGATAAAAGCAGCTCATTTAATGATAGAACATATTGACAAGAAGAGAGAAGCGCTAAAGTTAAAACCGTTAATGTACGCCAAAGTATGAAAAAAATTTACTGCAATATTAAAAAATGCCTTGGATGTGGAAGCTGCGAAATTGCATGCGCTGTGGAGCATTCTAAATCCAAAGAATTAGATAAATCTATAGCAGAAAGCCCTCTTCCTGTCAAAAGGCGCAAGGCAGAATTTATAGAAGAAGGCGTTTCTATATCTACAGGCTGCTATCATTGCGAAAACGCAGCGTGTGTGACAGCATGTATGTCCGGCGCAATGTATAAGGATGAGAAAACAGCTCTTACGCAGCATGATAAAGATAAATGCGTTGGGTGCTGGATGTGCATAATGGCTTGCCCTTTTGGAGCATTGACAAGGCTGAGAGAGGAAAAGATAGTCCTGAAATGCGATCTTTGTCCTGACAGGGATGATCCTGCATGTGTTGAAGCATGCCCGACAAAGGCGCTATTTTCAGGGACTCTTAAGGAGTTTACAAAGATATGCAGTACGTAATAATCGGTTCCAGCGCGGCTGGGATAAGCGCAATAGAAGCTATAAGGACAAAGGACAAAACTTCAAAGATAATTGTTATATCTGACGAGAAAAATCCGCTTTATTCACGGTGTCTTATTTCTTATCTTTTGGCAGGCACTATTGATGAAAAGAAGATATGGTATAGGCCAGGCAGTTTTTTTAAGGATAATAAAGTTGAGGCGCTGCTTGGCATCAGGGCGGAGAAAATAAATGCAGTAAAAAAAGAAATAACCTTGAGCAATAAAGAAAAGCTAAAGTTTGACAAGCTGCTTATTGCAACAGGCGCTTCTCCAAAATTAGAAGATATCCCAGGCATAGATAAAAAAGGCGTTTTTCCTCTCAGAACCATTGAACATACAATAGAAATCCAGTCCATGCTGGATAAGGTAAAAAGCGTAGCTGTTTTGGGCGGCGGCTTAATAGGCCTGCGCGCTGCGTATGCATTAAAAAATAGGGGCAAGGACGTAAGTGTTTTTGTAAAATCAGGCTCTATACTTTCCCAAATAATTGATAAGGATGCGGCTGGCCTTATGCAGAAACGCATTGAGGAAAAAGGCATAAAAATATTTACAGGCGTGGCTGCGAAAGAGATTATAGGCGCTAAGTCAGTTAATGGGGTGACGTTTGAGGATGGCTCAAAACATGATTGCGAGCTTGTAATTATAGGTAAAGGCGTTTCGCCGAATATTGAAATAGCAAAGGATAGCGGCATAAAGACAAACTGGGGTATTTTGGCCAACGAATATTTAAGAACAGGTGTTGAGGATATATTCACCGCAGGCGATGTATCAGAGACAAATGATATTGCTTTGGAAGAAGGCTCAATAAATGCGATCTGGCCAGCTGCGTGCGAGCAGGGAAGGATTGCTGGCTTGAACATGACTGGGGAAAGCGAAACATATGAAGGTTCTTTGGCAATGAATTCCATAGAGTTTTTTGGATTGCCGGTTATTTCAGTAGGTATTACAAGGCCTAAGAGCGATAAGTATAAAGAGATTGTTAAAAAAGACGCAGGTAAAAATATTTACAAAAAAATAGTTTTAAGAGATGGTATTATTGTAGGTGTTATATTTGTAAATTCAATTGAGAATATAGGCATTATCGGAGCTTTGATCAGGAATAAAGCGGATGTTACCGGCATTGAAGACATAATGTTAGAAGATTATTTTGATTATGGTAAAATAATACCTCTTATAAAAAAATCGCAAAAAGGATTTAAAGAGCCAGAGTTTAAAGAAACGATAATGACACTGTATAAATAGGGACAGCTACCATTTTTTAAATAATAAAAGCTAATAAAAAGAAAAAATGGTAGCTGTCCCTGTGAGAGGAGAGCAATGTCGAAGATAATTGCAACGTGCGCTATAAGGGGCGCTAGAGAAATTTATAGGCAAGCTGAGGAGTTTTTGGAAAAATCAATCAAGGAAAAAGGCGAATCCTGCGAGGTCAAATTTCCGGAAACTGCTTTTTATTTTCCAATGGCCTATGCCTTATTAAACGAAGAGGTGAAAAAATTAAGCGATGCAAAAAGAGTTTTATTGTTCGCTAAAACGCTTTTACATAAAGACCCTTCCGAAAACATATGGCTGCCTTATTTGGGCAATACGCTTGATTCAGGCATTGCGGCGCTTTTATGCGAAGAAATAATAATGGCGTTAAGGTATTTATATGGCCAGGAGCCGCAAAAAGACTGTAATGGATTTTTTTCAGATACAATCCTCCGCACATTGGGGATTCAGCTTGTAGACGGGAGGATGCCGGGTTTTGCCGCAATATTAGGAGCTGCGCCTGACAATAAAACAGCGGTTTATATTGTGCGCGAATTGCAAAAGCGCAGCATAATGACATTTGTAGGCAGTAATGTAAATGGGAGAAGCATAATCGACCAGCTTCTTGAAGAAAAAGTAGAGATGGGCTGGGATACCTATATAATACCTTACGGAAGAGATACTTTGAGCGCTATATATCCTTTGAACTGGGCGATAAGGGGCGCGCTTACATTCGGAGGCCATAAAAAAGGAGAGGCTCTTAAATGCCTTAAATACTGCCAGAACAGGGTATTTGCTTTTGGTATGGTCTTGGGGGAGCTGGATGATATTAAATATGCAACAGGCGCAGGCGCAATCAATATGGGGTTTCCTATTATAGCTGACACAGATATACCTGAAATAAAGCCGAGCGGCATATGTACTTATGAGCATGTAGTAAAAGAACTGGATCATAAAAAGATAGTGCCGCGTTCAATTGAAGTAAGGGGTTTGAAAATAAAAGTCGCAGAAATACCTATACCTGTAGCGTATTCGCCGGCCTTTGAAGGCGAAAGAGTAAGGCGGGAGCAGATGTTTGCGCAATTTGGAGGCAAATATTCAGATGCGTTTGAATATGTAAAAATGGCAGCGCCTGATAAAATAGAGGATGGAAAGATAGAAGTTATTGGTCCGGAACTGGATAAAATAGAAGATGGCGGAGCAGCGCCTTTGGGAATAGTAGTAGAAGTGGCCGGAAGAAAAATGCAAAAGGATTTCGAGTCTATATTAGAAAGACG